>Ga0172379_10002887_pt1 | contig 28871 bp, 66 predicted proteins | sample GrowelOW334metaG_FD_119756 | JGI IMG/M metagenome (GOLD analysis project Ga0172379, IMG submission 119756) | Groundwater microbial communities from an aquifer near a municipal landfill in Southern Ontario, Canada - Groundwater well OW334 metaG | ecosystem: Environmental > Aquatic > Deep...
CAAATGCTCTATGCTTATATTTTTGAAAATCAGTTTTTGTTTTATATTTCAGAGCTTCAAGTCTGCAATTTTCTTTATTATTCCAATGTCCAGAATAATGAACATCAGGAATTAAATGTGAAGTTAAATCATTAAATATATTTTTTTCTTTTAGTTTACTTATTGCATGTGTTGGTAAAACTTTTGATAATTCAGAAAATTTAGTAATTTTACTTAGTTGTTCTTTACAATATTTTTCAGTATAAATTTCTCTCATTCCGCCTAATCCGCCAGCCTTTGCTTTGTTTAGAACAATCCATCCTTTTTGTCTATAATCTTCAATAAATTGATGTTCCAATTTTTGAGCTTCTTTAATTGGAACGGCATTATCTATTAAAGTTTTAAAAAGAAAATTAGAGCCTGTTGCGATATGATGTTTTTTTACGGGTTGATGTCTTTTAGTCTTATCTTCGCATAAATGGTCAGAATAACGTTTTTTAATATTATATGTTAATCCCACATATACGTGGTTATCTTCAAATTCAAAAGCATAAATAAATCTTTTAGCCAATGAAGTTAATGGTATCATATGTGATAATAACTCATCCCATTTGTTTGAAAGAATAATATGGTAAGCAGTGCTACCTTTCATTTCACTTCTTGATTTATATTTTAGTGCTTCTTTTTTACATTTTTCATATGTCCAGTATCCATTTGGTAATTTTGCCACAGTTAAATGAGAAACTAATTCATTCCACCCATTTTTTCGAATTGTATTAAGTACAGGACTATGATCTTTAGTAAATTGATTTAAAGTTGTATATTGTTTAGTTAACTCTAAACATTTATCATATGTCCAATATCCATTCGGTTTAAATATATATTCCATATGGGAACAAATTTCATCTAAGAATCCATTATTATAGGCACTATTATATGCCCTAGGCGAATATTTTACAAAATCTTTTCTTGTAGTATATTTTATAGCCTCATTAAGACACATTTCTTTTGTCCAATTAATATATAAGACATCCATATGTGAGCATATTTCATCTATCCATTTGTTTTTTAAACATGAATTATATGCCGAAGGACTTTTTTTTTGAAAATCAACTTTTCTTTGATATTTTAATGCTTCTTGTTGAATCATTTCTTTAGTCCAATATGTTAATACATATTCCATATGTGAACATATTTCATCTTCCCAACCATTATTTCTAGCAGCATTTCTGGCTGAACCTGAATTTTTTTGAAAATCAACTCTTGTCTTATACTTTAATGCTTCCTCATGACATCTTTCTTTAGTCCAATATCCTGAAGGTTTTTGTAAAGGCGTCATATGTTGTGAAAGAATGTCTATCCATTTTTTTTTCAATGCTCTTTGATAGTGTGATGGGTACTTATTTTGGAATTCCAATTTTGTTGTACATAATTCAGCAACATTTTTACAATCTTCAAATGTATATGATCCCACTCTTGTTATTGTTTCAGTTTTACGAAACATATGAGACAACATTTCATCTTCCCATTTATTTTTAATTATGATAGAATACGGATATTCTTGTTCTTTTCTAAATAAATGTAAATCTTTATATTTTAAAGATATTTCTTTACATTTTTCTTTAGTCCAATAATTTTTAGGTATTCCTTTTGTTGGAATATATGACATTACTTCATTATATGTTCCGTTTTTTAAAAGTATAGATTTCGCTCTACTATATTTTTCTGAAAATTCTGTTCTATTTGTACATGTTAGTGCTGCATTTATACAATTTTGTTTATTATTCCAATATCCATTAGGTTTTTTGGTTTTTAAATGATTTATCAATTCATGCCATCCATTTCGATAAATTGTTTTATAGTGTGATGGATATTTTTCTTTCAGCTCATTAATTGTTTTGCTTAAAATAGCCGATTCTTTACTATTCTCATATGTTATCATATATAAAATATACGAAAAAAACGGCAAAAAACAAAAAAAGAGGAACAATCTTTTGGAAAGTTCCTCTCGGCATGGATAATTAACATCCGGGATATTTTGGTATCTATTATCCGATTAGGAATAGGACATTAGCTTCCCGGATTGGCATAGTCCTCCAACTATTTTTAAGTTTCTTCGGTTACAATAATTTCCACGTCAGAAATTTTTTCTTTTCTTCTGATTGTGTCACCGCGTTTTTCGTCACCGACCAGTATAATAAAATTCCCTTGGTAATAGAAACCTTTAGGGAATATTTCTTCCCCGTTAACAACAGCTCTAAACCCATATTTCCTTTTGATATTTGATTTCATAATTATTTTATTTCGATTAATTCACCAATGGTTAATTTACCTTTATAATGATGTTTCATATCATAGGCGGCATCTGATGTTTTGGCATTAAAAGATATTGTGGTTTCAATTTTCTTCAAAGCATTTTCTCTTGATACGCCTCTTGAAGGGTATTTAGAAAAGTCGTATGCTTTAAAGACATATTCTTTTTCAGGAACATCTTCCATTGATATTAGTGAAAGGATTTTCAAATGATTTTCATTTTCAGTTGAAGCTATTACAACTTTATATTTTATTTTTGTTTTCATATGTTTTCTTTAGGTATAAAGACTAAGTTTCTGTTTTTGAATTTATCTTTTTTTTCTCTATGGTATCTACCCCAATCGATAGAGACGGGGCAATTTTTTCCGCCAGTTCGATAGATATTGAATTCGAACTCAGGATAGTTTTTATTATAGGTTTTTATTTTTTTCTTATAATAATTCATAGAGTCTGTCATTATCTTTCTTTTTTTGGATTCGTCCGTCATATAATAAAGGAGTTCCCATTCTTTTTCGACCCTAACACGTTTTTTATCGATATCCATTGAAAATGATTGTTCGACGATGCCGACGTATTCTCCGGTTGATTTATGTTTACCTAAGATAATCCATGATTTGAATCGTCTTTTTTGTGATTGTTTAATGATTTTTTGTGGCATTGTTATATCTCCTTATACTTATAGGACCAAGGATATGACGGTTCTTGGTTTCTATGATTAAAATTCATAACTTCCCATTTATCAGGATTAACAATTAAATCGACTAATTGTTATATTTAGACCAATAATTACGATTGTTCCAACAATATAAGAAATTTTCCGTAATAATTTAGCATTCATTGTTTATCATTTAAAAGTTAAACTAAGTGGGCAAGGAGACATCGAGTCTCCAATCTATAAACCTCAATTGTTTGTTGTTAAGTAATGGGTAAAAGTGTAAGAACATTACGAATAACAAACTTTCGAAAAAACTCATAAGTCATATCCTTTCATTATACTTATAAATTTACTAAGAATACAGATATAAATCCATCTGCAAATGGTTCTTTTTATAGACCTGTTTCAATAACATTGCCCCGTGTATTTTAAAAAACTGTAACTGTTGTCAGTTAAGTTTGGGGTATGCAGCAACTAACTATTCCCGCAAGTCAACCTAACAGTTACAGATTTATATTTTCAACATTTTTAAGAACTTAAGAACAAATCCACCACTTGTCATCGTGGAATGATAAATGTAATAGATGTTTTCACCATTCATATGCCCCCATTTTTCAGAACTGGGTGATTACAGTCAAGAGTCAATATACTATTCATATATTATCATTTATCATCATTCAAACTAAACAACCTTTGACGGAGGTATAAGAGACATCGTTTCTATTAATATGTATTCAGTCCTTTGTTTAGTTATATATGGATTTGTTCTGTAAAGATACTACTTATTTTTGAATCCGCCAAATGTTTTAACAATTTTTTTGTATATAAAAATTTGCAATTTCTTTAATTTGGTTTTTAGTAAAGTACCCATTTCCTATTTGGACGGATTCAATATTTTTAAATTCATTTTTTTCCCAGTAGTCATTACTTAGAATATCATTTAATTTTAAAATGAATTCAGTATTAATTTTGGCACGACCAAATACAATATAGTCATCAAAAAATTTACCGTCATATCCATTGATATTGATTTTAGGATATCTTTTTTTATCTTCTTTTAAATGTTCACTATCTTTAATTTCTTCGGGAGTAGCTTTTCTGAAGTTTCCTCCATATATTCCATGTGCCCAATCTTTGAACCAATAGACGTTATCTGTTGTGTATTCATCAATACTTTCAATTTGCAACGCGACGTTAGGTTTAAAACCTTTTCCGCCAGATGATCCTATTTTGCTTTTTGGCATTACGGCTTTTTCAAAAGTAAAAATCCAGTCGCCAACTTTGAAATCGTCATCATTATTTAACAATAGTTTATTTGTTTCCATATGATACTTTGATTTTGGATATAAAGATAGATATTATATTTGATACTACCAAAAAAATGGAAATAATTGTTAAGAAAGTTTTCATATAAAATCATTTATAATATGAATCATATACGTCATTAGTAAGTCCGTAGTCAATTAATACTATTTCATCTATACCATTTCTATTAACAAGTCCATATGAATTAAGTTTACAAAGGTCGCCAGCAGGAAAGTCATAAGATCCGATGACATTGAAAATATTGTACATAAATTCGTTATTGTCCCACATTTGGTCATAGTTATTAGGTTTAGAACGAGATATAGAATATTTAGTTTTTGGTTTTTGGTTTTCTTCGTGAAATAGAATGGCATTACAATAATTTTCGAAAAAGAATCCAATTATTTCAAAGAATTTTTTAGGCGTTACTTTTCTTGCAAGCTCCATTTCCACCCAGAGGTTATTTTGGTCATAGTCGAATATTTGAGCAACGATACCATCCCACATATAATCTTCACTGAATCCGACTTCTATTTCATTTTGTGCTAAACCTTTATTATTTTTAGCTAGTTTAAGAACTTTAGTATCATCTATTTTATAGACAATTCTTGAAGTGCCAGAAGAAATTCTTTGGAGGTTTCTTTCACAGTATTGAATTCTTTGATTAAATGATTTTAACTTTTTGAATTCATCAATATTCCAAGTTGGAGGGTATTCTTCGTCTATATCTTTTTTTATTATGTTTAATTGGGTTTCAGTTATATGAATTTTCATATCTTTGTTTAGATATAAATATTATTAAGATGGATTATGTACTATAATCTAATTTAACCAAACAACAAGACCAATTAAAATAGCCGCCAGTAAAAACCAGGTCCACCAAGGCGGCATATCGGGGTCATTTCTGTAATAATACCAAATTACGCTCATATAATATATTTTAAAATATATAGTAAAGAATAATAACAATATGAAAAAAAAGAACAATAAAACATAGTGTTCCCATAGCTGTCCTTGTTTCAGAATAATATGATGTTAATTTAGTTCCAAAAAACCATGCGCCTATAAATGGAATTAATAATAGAAATAATAGAAATATCCAATAAACTTTTTTATTGGTATCTACGTTATAATAGTTTTTCATTATAATCTAATTAATGTTGAGCCAAAGATAATCATTATATTTGATATATCCTAATAGTTTTTATTTTTTTTAAACTTTTAAGATATTTTGAGCAATTATAAGAGATTCTTTCTCCCTTGGCCAAATTTGATTGGATGATCCTTCATAAGTTTCATTTCCCTTATCATCTAACCACCAATGTTCTCCAAGTCCATATCCACATAGTGATAAATGTTCAATATTATTATTTTTGACATAAGCAACTGACCAGTAATTTATAGAATTATCAATTGCCACCTTAACAATATTATCGGCTTCAATGATTTCGATAATTTTTGGTATAAAATTTTCTTTTTTTTCATACATATCCAATTCCGAATTCCATATTTCATCAGTAAAAAACTCATCAAACTCAATAGTGTCAATTTCAACGCCATTATAAATTACGTGTGGAAATCCTTTATAAGAGACAACGGCATATCCGTTAAGCTGACCTATAACAGAATGAGATGTTCCTGTTACATACCAAGGTAGTTTTTCATTTTCTTTTTTATGATCGGCAACAATATCAAATTTAATTCCTGTAATTTTTTCTAAGGATTTATCCATTTGTCCTCTTTCTAATGAACAATCTTCAAACTCAGGTTTATAAACCCATTTACCATTTTCTTTGGACCAATTATATGATCCATAATCAGAATAACTCATATTTATTGTTTTTAAAATTATTAATATATCTGAATCCTTGGAAACCTTTCATTGGAATAGGAATTTCAAGGTAATTAAAAGAACCTGTTCTTTGAATGAAGTTACCTGTCCAATGTTTTCCAGTTGTTGAACATATAAAATTATTATTAACTAACCCAGATATTTTCATCCATCCTACAATGTTACCTCTCCAACAGACATAACATTTATTTCCAATTGAAGTTTTAATTGGAAGATTTTTAACTTTAAAATTTAGAACATTACTTTCGTCCTCTACGGCTTTAAGCTCTTTATTATAATCATTCCAATTTATTATAGAAGGAACTGTAATAACGATGTCATAATATTCTGTTGATGTCATTTGTTTTGTGCATAAATTAGTTTTTATCGTCCAAATTTAAAAGGTATTGGTATAAATGTAGATTCATTGGTAAATGGAATTAAACCATTATTAATAGTTCCGAAAATTCTTTCGCCTGAATAATATGAGAATAACAATGTTTCAATATCATAATGACCAACATATTTTAAAAGACATTCAGGAATGTCTGACCTATAATATATTCTACCTATGACAAGTTCATTACTTTTAAGTTCCATTATCTATAAGTTGTTTTATTTTTTCAAGGGCATCTTCCCAATCTTTGGCAAGAAATGGCCCGACAACGATATCGCAGAAGGGACTTTCATTAGCCTCTTGGATATCAAGTGAACCGAAATATCTTTTAGGGATATAAGTACCTGATGTATGTTTATAACCCCACCATTCAAGTTTATTACTCATAATCGTATTCCCATTTAACAACGTTAATTAAAAGGCTATATCCAGTAATAGAACATCTCCATTCCATACAATTAAGGTCATGACAATAACATCTGAAACAATAGTATTTGTCACCATTGGAATCATATCCTATGATATTAGTTCCCTTTTCAGGAAGTTTATCATCTATGTTGAAAATTTCGCTCATTTACATCCATTTTAATGATTTTAGTTCGATGTATTGGTCTGAACCGATAGCTTCCATACCTTTGATAAGGAATGGACCTTGGGATTTAACGCTATAGAAAATATCGTACAGGTATTGATCGTTTTTGAATTCCCCGGAATTGATATAACGAACGAAATCTTCTTTAGGACAATCGGCAATCTCGTGTAGGTTTTCAAACAGTTTGTTTGCTGACACGATTTCATGTTCGAATCCTTTGAATCCGTTGAATGATACTGTGACTTTTAAGTCATTAATCATTTCTTTAAGTTTATCTACATTAATTTCCATGATATATGTATAAGATTATAATAATAAACATAACAACACCAATAAGGTTATAGAGTCTTTGTTTTCTAAATACCCTATGACCTTGTGGATCACCTCCATATATAATATGTTTTGGATAATGCCACTCGTACCAAAAATTTTCCCAACATTGTTTCATATTAAAATTCAAAGTTTTTCATCATTCCCTTTTTAATATAATCAAGCATATTATCAGCAAGATATGTTGCTCTATCCATTCCTCGTTTTGTTACTTTTATTTTTCCTTTACCTTCGCAATGAGGACAATCTATCGATGGTTCACAACATTCTTCCACACAAACACAATCAACATCATGCTCTGTTGTAAGTTTTTGTGTACTTCCAAGAGAGTTAGCGTGTGATGCTGAAATCCAATGAACGTAATCATCACTAACTCTTGTTACGATGACAATATCACCATAAGCTGTTTTCACTATATTTCCTGTTCTCATTTGAACATCAAATTAATATTTGTCCCATTACTGCACCATCAGTTTTTCTAACAACTAATGTCTTTTCGATTTTTACGTTATCCTTAGAAAATTCTAAGTTTATTTCTTCTTCTGTGTATCTTTGTTTTTGTGATGAGTCAACAGATATTATCATTTTTATAGTCATTTGTGGTTTCATATTGATAAACTTTAAATGTTCATACAAATATAATGATTATCTTTGACACTTCCAAATTATTAATCAGGATTTTTATAGTTCATGCAAGTTGATAACGATAACCTTCTTTGGTATTCCTTATATGAAATAAGTTCTTTATATTCGTGTTCGAGTGAACGTTTAGTCTTTCGAGACATCAGTTCTACTTTCAGTTCATCGTTTTCTTCAATAAGATGGTCGATATAGTTGTTAATATCGGGGTCATCCGATGGTGGACGTTTCATTAAGTATATTAATTGCTTTTAAAATTGCCTCTTTAATGGCGGTATATTTATCATCATATCGTTTGGTCTTATCACCATCAAGATTAACATCGCAGCCACATAAGCAAATAATTTCAATAGTTTCACTTATTTTATATATTTTAAATGTCCAATATTTTGCGGTATAAGGTTCAATGATAATAACCAATTGATGTTTTTCTTCAAACCAATTAATTACTTGTTCCCAAAGAGGGGCGGTACAATCTTCAATATGTGGTTCAAAATTTTTATTTATTTCAGTTATGAAATGTGGTTTATTTTGAGTTATGGCGACAAAACCACCATTATTCAAATAATAAGCAATACATTCTTTGTTAAACCCCATTTCTTTAAGGGTTAATGCGATATCTTGTGTGACAAAATTTTTTTTCATGATATTAATTTTTATTGTTCATGCAAGTTGATAACATAAGTCTTCTATGATATTCTTCGTAACTAATGTGTTCTTCTTTCCAAGAGTAGTCATAGTTAATCCTATCCCAGCCATCGGGGTCAAGGACTTGAGGGTTAGGATACAATTCTTGCCACTTTTCCGAGGTATTCGAGAATTTAAAATTAATGAGTTCTCTTAATTGGCCTTCATATTGGTCAAAGAATCCGTTCGGCCAACTGTCACAAGTTCCAGATGGTCTGATGTTGATAATCCTATCTTCAAACTTAGCGTAATAACCTTCAGCTTGTTCTTTGGCAATTTGTATTCTAAGGTCGTTAAACTGGTAGATATTTAAAGACCCCAAGTATTCGCCATCGGGGTTATAAACATCACGTTCAGGTACTTCAATGATTTTTGGTTGTATCATTAGGTCAATATGTTAGGGTTCATGTTAAGATTTCTTGTATCAAAATCTTTAAGTTCTGATAAGTAGTTAATTAAGTTATTGTTCCAATTGTCTTTGGGTGGTTGTAAGAACCAGTAATCAGATTCAAACAAAAGGTTTTTGACTTCATCAATCATAAAACTGTGTGAATGAATATCTGAAAAGACAATATGATATATTTCAATTAGTTGTTCGTTAGTTAGTTTCATATCTTAGATATAATTCGTGAGTATATTCTGTTAATACATTGTTACTTAACACATAAGTTGGTATCCAACTTTTGATGCAATATATGTCATTTGGATTAATGGTATTGTGGTAAAATTTTTGTATAGTTTGTTTATACCATTTGTCCATTTTTTTACCTTTTAAGATTGTAATGTCAAAAGATTCAAAGATAATATCAATAATGGTGACTTCTTCTAATTGATGATGACTTTTTTCATAAAAGCATGGGATTCCCTTTTTTAATCCATTTTTACCTTCTTCGGGATATATATCGATTTCAATTCCTGGCGATAATGTTCGTTTTTTAAAATCATAAATACAATCAACCAGTTGATGACAAATGTTATGTTTATATCTGATAATTTCACCATGATCCTCGGTTTTTTCAAACTCGATTTCTTTATCCCAAATTGGAATTAATGTGTTCTCAAAGTTAATCGCTTTAATTGTGATATACCTACTTACTGAATCCATATTTATTGTTTTTAAAATTATTTGGAACTTACTTTTAATAGAGGGAATAATATACACGTATTTGAGCCAAGTTGGAATTCAAATATTTTTTAATCATTTTCATTATGTCCTATATTGTAATTTTCCTTTAAGATAATTTTGAGCAGCTATATTAACCATTTTGGCGTCGTTACAAACGGCAAGTTGAAGCTTGTCTTCACTTTCGTAAATCCATTTGGTGTCGGTAGCGAATTCAGGACCAGTTGAATGGGTGAATTTAAACACTTTTTCCCCACCTTTAGGTGAACGAACATTGTATTCGGTAGCAAACGGTACGTCCTTTTCTGAAATGGTAATTACCTTATCTTCAAAAGACCATTCAATTTTGTTCAAATCAATTAGTGTCATAGCAGTAAGTTTATGTATTAATATTACACAACAAAGATAAGTATTATCTTTGGAACTGCCAAACAATTAACGAAATTTATCGTGTCCGTGTAAACATTTTATATCTGAACGGGTAATCATTTGACGACTACTACGCCTGTCGGCAATAGCACTAATGGAGATTTTAGTTTCATAATGTTATGAACTTTTTCTTTTTGATTTCAATAACTTCGTCAACATTTTCATAGACTTCATCATCGTCTTTGTCGTTGGCGTTTTCCTGAAGGAATTTTTCTAATTGTTCCTTAGTCGGTTTTTCTTCAGATTTAATGAAGTAATGATAATGGTCACTACTTTCACTAGTGGTTAAAATAATAAACTTTTTCATCGGTTAATTTGTTTTTAAAAATGGACACCAATCAGGTGTTTTATCGTCATTAAGGTTTCCTCTAAAACCTAAGAATTTATGTGTAAATTCCAATTCAGGATGTTCACAAGTATGTGCGTATATCGGTATAAAACCTGACTTCATCATTTTAAAATGATAATGGTCACAGTATGAACAAGATAAATAATTTTGTTCAGGAATTGTTTTAATTAGTGGCCCTTCCATATATTAAATAAATAAATAAAATACAACCGATAATGCAATTATTGCAAGGATTATTTTAATGAAAATTAATAATAATAAACCTTCTGTTGACTTGTAATTACCTTTTTTGTTTTTCATTATATAAAAATTTGACCTTTGGTTAATGCTTCAGTTCGTACTTTAACAAACACATCGTATATGACTTCCACTTTAATTAGTTTTAGATGGAAAAGGAATCCAACTTTTTAATTTGGTAAAGATCGATAATTTCTTTGATTCAAGTGTTGGAACGGGATCAGGTGTTTCAAATACTGGCGGAACAAAGAATGTTTTTTCTTTGATACCCATTAAGTTTTTGAAACGATTCACCTTATCTTTGATATCAATTTTGTAGGTATAACGAACTGACATAAATGTATATGTAGTTACATCTTCATTGTTGGTAAAGATAATAGTTATATCATCATTGAAAACATCTTTATAATTCCTATCAAGGGTATTTGCGTTAATATTATCTTTAATGATTTTAACCATTTCTGGATAGAATCCTGTGAAGTCGTGATCTTTATTGATATAATGCCATTTTCGTTTACAGATGATATTATCACCCATTTTGACTTCCACAGTGAATTTGGTGTCTGGCTTGATACTGTGGCCGGCAACCCATTTGTTATAAGCAACTATGGGATCTGGATTGGTGTTAAGGTACTGATTATAGTACTGTTCGTATTTTTTCATAACTTTTTATTTTAATGGTTAATCTTCATCTTCTTCAAGGTAATCCCTCATAAGTTCTTTCAATAATTCCTGTTGTTTACTGTTAGGAAGTTTTTCAAATAGATTTATAATAAGGTTAGTTGTATCATAATCGGCTTCACGGTAATAAACGATGTCATCAAGCAAAGTGACATATTGTCTCATTGCTTCATTGGTAATATCCCTGCCGAGGCGCTTATGGAAATCGGGTTTTCCATCTTCCTTTTTACCATATATGGTTTCGGTAATATCTTCCTCAATCTTAACGTTTTCGGCTTCAACTATTACATTTGTTCCGTAGTTTCTACCGTCAATTGTTATTTTCATAGTGGTTTCCATTTATTACAGTTCCAATAGTTTCTGTCATAAGATACACCCGTTAAAGGAATCAAGTCCCAGTATTTACCTGCTTTCCTTGCTGTACCAGATATGATTAATTGTTCATCATCATGTTCCAATAAAAATATTACCGGGGTATCAAAGATAAGTTCAGAAGATGGTCTCCATTCAATCAATTCTCTTATTTGTTCAGTACTTTGTTCTAATCCTTCCCGATACGCAAAAGAGCGTTGATATCTTATCCATAGAAAAAGTTTTTTCTTATCTTCATCTTTGGTGATTCCAAGCTGGGCAAGTAAATCCCTGTCAGTATGAATCCCATACGTGTTAACAAGCTGATTTTTTAATTCTTTGGGCGATTCCATAACTAATCTTTAATGTAGATTTCTTTTATTGATTCGATTTGTCTTTCAAGTTGTTTGATTTTCAACTCGCCAACGAACTTGGAATCATATTCACCACCATACCAAGTATCATGGAAAGTATTATCTTTTTTTGAAATATATAGGTGTTCAAGGTGTTCACCGTCACAGAAAATTAAATAGTTTGGGTCTGCGGGTTGCATAATCCCTACGAAGAATAATCTTCGGAAATCACGTTGAGTACAACGATAAACTTTAGTACCAATTTTAAGATTACGTAAATCTTCGGCAGTTAACTTTTTCATATTAGTATCTTTTAGATTTGACTACAAATATAGTAATAAACATCGACACTACCAAAGAATTATCGACCAAATTTGAAAGATTGCGTGTAAAAATGAAGTCTTGAAAATTTATATAGACCATTTTCATCTTTTTCATAACAATTAACTTGATTTAATCCAATAAAATAACACCAATCAGAAGTTTTAGTTACAAGCATTAATTTTGCAGGAATAATATTTACATTATCCACGTCATAATAGATATTTCCTACAATTAAATCTTCAAACTCAACTCTTCTCATCTTCCAAATTTGAAAGGTTTAGAAATTTTCCTATTTTTGACCCGATTAATATCATCAATAGTTCGATTTATGTAATCGGTGAGAGGGTCTTCGTAAGGTTCATCTTCCGACCTTTTTTCAAATAATAATGAAAATAAAGTTAAAATAAAACCAACTAGATATATGATAATATAAATCATCTTCCGAATTTAAAATTACAATTGAAGTGTTTTATTAGTTCAACTTTGTTAAATACCCACTCTTCACATTCATCATCATGAAACACAATACTACCTTCTAATGTTGTATTGACTTGGTAATAAGTTTTACCTTTTGTAAATGTTCTTCGAGGTCCATAAAGTCCCTGGTAATAATAATCTTCTATACATTTATATTTCATCTTCCAAATGTAAATTGTCTTTTAAAATATTTAAGAAACTGTTCAGATTTCACTAGGCATAAAAAATCACCTTCAGTTCTTATAGTAGTATATGTACTACCATATGGTTCAGCGTCATAAACGTCACCAATTTTAAAATTAATATAACCATTTGGACTTGTGTAGTTTTTTATACAAACATGTTTTGCCATCACCAAGAATCTAAATCTGTGAAATCTTTTTCCACCTTTGCAACATTTGAATAAACGACAAGAGATACCCCAATTTCACATGGAGTAAACCTGTATTCATATGTACCAAATTTACCATAAACGGCTTTGATATGTTCTTGCCATTCTTTTATTGCTTTTTCCTGTTGGGGTGTTAAATCAAATTGTCCCATATTGTATTTTGTTAATCAAGTGCGTAATCTTCGTCTGTATAAATTGATTCCTCCTCAGTTAAATCTTCAATCGAAGGTGTTTTTATTTTTCTTAATGACTTTTTATCACCTTTATAAACACCATTGAAACAATCGGATATAAATTTAGCGTGTTCATATGCCTGTTGTTTACTTGTATTTATAATCGGTTGTCCGCTTACAATAGTTGTTTCACTATAAGGTACTCTGGCAATTTTATACTTATCACCGTGACTTGTGGCAACAACATTCCATGCTGATTTGGTTTCCGAATGAACAACTTTAGTTTGTATTTTTGGTAGTTCCATAGTTTATTTTTAGTTACCATAAATCTTCAGATGTTAATACTCCCCCGATAGTGTCTTCTTTTAGCTGACCATTTGACTTAACCAACTCTAACGCTTCGGCTCTGTTAAGAAAACGATTCTTGTTTGTTAAGAAACCTTGTATACAATTTTGTGTAGTTCCTTTCGGCATCGTTTCAAATATACATGAATGTCTCCACCCGCAAAAAACTAAACCTTTATTAATGTTGTAGGGTTTATAGTTATGGTCAATACCGTCATCGACATAGTTTGCAGCACACATTACATATTCTTCCTTACCATTGTTTAAATGGTTTTCAAGTCGTTCTTTATCAATCATATCAAAATGGTAAATCTTTACTGTCAATACTATCGAAATAAGATGGTTTATCTTGTCACCAATAATGAGTTTCTTCATATGCAACATTGAAACATGTTGAAATGAAAGTAGCCAGTTCATATGCTTCTTGTTTTTCCCTTATATCGAGTGTTTCGTTTTGACCTGTACAGATATAGGGAACTCTTGCAATTTTATATTTACCACCAAGTTCAGTGCCTATAACATTCCAAGCAGGTTTTGATTCAGAATGAACAACCCTAGTTTTAATTTTTGGTAGTTCCATAATTATTAATCATTCTTAGAATTTCTTGATTTGACAAATAATCAATTGACCTTACATCATCACCAATAATTGCATTGTCACGACCTAGTTGATACGCCTTGGTAATCAGATCATCATCAAATACAGGTGAAGGTTTACTGTCCAATTCGTCAGTAAACCCCCACATATAATGTTCTAATAGTTTTTCTTCTGTAATCATCAATTAAAATTTAGGATTATCTGGAACAGTTGTACTTTTGTTTTCATTTTTCAAACTCCTTTATAAATTTATGTTTTATTTTTCCGTCAATTTTAGAATTGAATATTCCGTACAAATCTACGTAAAATTCTTCAATATTTGTCCTATCAAATAAAATTTCTGTACCAAATTCGTTAAATTTAAAGTACTTTGGATTACTTTCAACAGAATCAATGATAGATTCAATTGTTGTGTCAACGAAAACAAATGTTCCATCATTTAAAAAACTTTGTTCTATTTCTTTTTTTATCTTTGATATTTCAAACAAAGATATTTTGTTTACGGTTTCGTTCTCGCCAAAATAATTGGTGATTAATGCTTCACAACTAATATTAGTCATCAGTCTTTACTTTTTTAAAATTTAAAACTATATGTTTATCCACAAAAATAACTTTAGTTTTTTCGTTGACGGCTTTCAAGTTAATGTTTTTACCTGCAATTTCGAATGAATTTACCATAAAATTTTAATTTAAATTTATAGTTTCTTCAAAACAATCTAAAAGCCATATTCCATAATGGTCTTCAAGCTTAAAACCACGTATAATTTCAGGTATCCACATATCGTATATGTTAGACCAACGTGCGTCATCTTTCCATACTTCACGAATCTTTACCTTTTCACCTTTGGTGAACAATATTCCACCTGAATGACTGATAATGTCGTGAGATATTGTTAGTTCAACACCAGGTTTAATGATTTTAGATAAATCAATTTCCTGTGACATGATGTCAATATTTTTCATGTTATCGTTCAGTTTCGTGTCCGCAGTGTTTACAAACAAAATTATCTTCATACATTCCTGACGAAGAAAATTGATAATAATGGTTACATTCAGATTAAATTCTATTTAATTCGTCTTCAGCAATTTTAATCAGCTCTTTAAGTATATCAATCTGTTCACGTAGATTCTTAATGCCTTGATTTTCATACCCTTCATAGGGTTCATACCTATAATAAGTTGCTGGTGGTTTACCCATTATCTTTCGTTTTTATGAATTTTAAAGAACCGTTCTTTAAGGATATAGTCGAAATGAACAACATCACCCGCACAATGGGCATACACCCATTTACGGTCAATATGAATCTTATTACATCCACAACCACTTTTTAATTCACAGGTGTTTAATTCCAAGTAAAGTTTTTCATCACCCATTGTTTCAAATAGGATAAAATTACAATCTTGTGGATGGGTAATCTTATCTTTCGAAGTTGAAGTGTCCCCATTAATTGAAACTATTTTTAGTTCAATGTTATGGTACAACTTGTCTTCTTTCTTTTTCTTCTTACTTCCGTCATCAGTGAAAACTGCAATGAGAAGTAAAATTACAAGACATCCCATGATAATACCAAAAATCAAAGGTAAATAATATCTAATTTTATCCATCATAACGTTTATTTTTGTGACAGTTTTTTATGAATTAATATATTGTCCTTCATAATCAAGAGAGCTAATAAGAATATCCATTGTTGCTCCACAGTCAAATTTAACAGCCACAAATCGATCTTGTGTTCCCCATATTCCACATTTAAAATCTGGAATAGTTTTACCTTTTTGACCTTTAGTTAATCTGTTATCATAACGAGTAAGATCACAATTTAATATTACTTCTTTTGAACTTCCACCTAATTGCATAATATTGTTTTTAATAGGTCAAAGATATGAAAAAGATTTTAAACCACCAAACATTTAAGCATAAAAAACCACCCTAACAGGATGGTTTTTACTATTATTATCTTTTTTCTTTTTCTTTCTTGGCCTTTTCTTTTCGTTCTTTCCATGTCATTGAGTCACCACCATCTTTTAAATTTAAAATAGGTTTTACTCTATCCAAAATTATTGCAGTTGGTGCAATGGCTTCTTCAATCATCTTTGGATTTTTGTACGCTTGTGGCGATTCATCCAAAGTCGATTTACAAACAGAAGTAGATACAATACCTTTCATACGAAACTTGAATTTATCTAAATCTATTTTTCTTGAAGCGTCACCCCTTGACATTAAACGACCAGCGCCATGAGGAGCTGAGAAATTCCAATCAGGGTTAGATTTACCTTCACAAATCAAAAGACCATCGGCCATATTGAAAGGAATAATCAACTTTTCACCAACATATGATGATATCGAACCCTTACGGATAATCATATCATTGAAGTTGATATAGTTGTGTGTACATTCAATTGAATCTTTCACATCTAAACCTAATTTATCAACTATATTATCGGAAATAACCTTACGATTAAACTTGGCGTAAATTTGGGTAAACACCATATCCAATAAGTAATTCATAGCATCTTGACCTTCTAAGAATTCCATACCATTGATATTGATATCTGTAAAGTCAAGTCCCATTTCTTTCTTAGCTAACTTGATGTTGTTTTCGATTTCAGAAGGAACAGAAATCTTTTTAATTTCTTCTATTTTATCCCTCAAATCGAAGTTACGCTTTCCTTCCAAGATTTTCTTAGCCTTATTTTGGTGAAAGTCACATAGTTCTTTACCGAAGTTACGTGAGCCACAGTGAATAGTAACCCAAATATCACCTGTATTAGCTGACTTACCGATCTCGATGAAATGATTTCCGGACCCCAATGTACCAATAGCTATTTCTGCATCTTGTCTCATACCAATTTGCTTTTGTTTCTTGATAAACCAATCATAAGTAAATTCAACAAAATTAAATTCAGAACCAAATTTTCTATTATATGTGACAATAAATTTCCTTCCTATTTCATTAACATCTGCCCAAGGAAAGCTCTTTTCAAAAAATTTAGATGGAATAGATGATTTTTGACGAAGGTTGTTCCCAAATGGAACAATATCTCTAATTTTTTCATCAATTTTCAAAAGTTTATCCTTGTTTTCAGAAATTGATTCCCCTACATTGAATGATAGAATGCCACAACCGACATCGACCCCGACCACATTTGGAATGATTTTATCTGTTAATAACATAGTGAATCCTATAACAGATCCTTTACCTGCGTGTGTGTCGGGCATAATGGAAATTGGCTCAGTAAATGCAGGATGATTAACCATTCTGTATATCTGATTGATACATTCTTGTTCAACATCATCAATTTGGACGTATGCCGTTGTATATTTACCTTTAATTTCTAACATGATATTTTTTTTTTAGAATACAAAGATAAAAATATTTTATCATATAGCCAAACATTTTTAGTAAAAAAATTAATGAAGTTGGTTTAATCTGTAAATTCTTATTTTTATTGAAAACATTAACGCATAAAAAACCACCCAAGGTAGCGACACTTTTGAGTGGTTCAGCCGAAGCTAAAACGGTCATAAGTCCGTAATATTATAATATTGGGAAGATTATTTTCTTTATATAAATATCCTTTTCCAAATTTAAATGCAAAAATTTCTATCCAATCTCCTGGATGATCTCTTATACAATTTAGTAATGGATAACCTTCATCAGTTCTTGCGTCCTCACGGTAAATTCTATCTTTTTGAAAATAACCATATTTAACCGCACAACCTTCATTTAATTTATAATATTTCATCTTCAGAATTTAAACATTTTTTATGGTGTTAGTAAAGATAAGTGGTCTATAATTACCAAGTCAGGTATATCAGGATTACGTTCTCTAGTAGGAATAAAATGATCCCTATTAATTTGTTCTGCGTTTGGTTGACTATTATCACGTAAACTGTTAGAAATCCTTCTTATTGACATGTCATTTATTATTCTGGTATAAGCGCCAATGTCGTCTTGTGGAATAGTATCTTCCATTAAGCTCCAATTAGGGATTAATCTAATTGGTTTTATATAAGTGTGTCCAAATTTGAAATTATTCATAACCCCAAAATTTTAATAGTGTGTTACGCTTATTTTGTTTCATTATTATTTACTGTTGTTCCCTATGTTGTAATGTTCTCCATTCAACCATTTCAGTTACTCTTACTCGCTCCCTTTCTTGTTCTATACTTTCTTTTAGTGCTATAGCTTGTATTTGACGCTCTCTTATAAGGCTTTGGTGATATCTTGCAATGGATTCACGTTGTCTATCCGCAGCTTCCTCACGTTGGATGATTCTTTTCTGTTCTAATCGTTGGATCATATCTCTTGATAAACCTACACTTTGAGCAAATGATTCAATTCCAATATCGTATATGGGGGTTTTATAAGGCCTACCAAATTTAAAAGTTTTCATTATCTTCCGAATGTTATTTCTTTTCGTTTGAAATATTTTTTAACTTCATCACGACTAAGGGTAATATATAACCCTATTTGTTCTATCGCTTCACTTTGGTAGTCAATGAAATTAAATTCATCATCATTTTGGACTGCTTTGTATTCTCTACCTTCAATGAATAATTCCTTATTAGTGATGGCAACTCTAAGAACCTTTTTACATATGAATGTAATCATTTTTCGAATTTAAAAGGCTCTTCATAAGACTCAACTTCAACCATAGTATAAGTGTCACACATTCGATTTTCTTTCTATCTAATTTTTCGGTTTCATCTTCAGATAGATTTGTCGCAATGGTGGACATAGCCATAAAATCGCCCCGTTTTACCTTATACTTCTTCATCTTCCAAATTTAAAATCACCCCCAATTAGTTCAACAATCCGTTTTTCCGCATCCTCTAGCGTGTCATATCGTTCAACATCCCTAAACAATTCACCTTTAATACAATAGATCTCATACGTTTCAAAGTTAGCAAAGCAAGGAAAAACCATAGATATGATTCCTTTATCTGTTTCATACCTATGAGATTCACCCCAAAACCATGAGGGTAGTTCAGTAGCAACAACATATTTTTTCACCTTTAATTAATTGAATTAAAAGCTTGCTCAACCTCCTGAACATAGTGAATATATTCAGGAGTATATTTGACTGATTGATCACGGTTCGTTCCCAAGTTGATATTGAATTCCTTTGCAATTTCCCCTGGATTTGTCTTCATTATGAATAATCGGTTTGAAAGATACACCGCTTCCCTAATGTCATGTGTGACCAAAATAAAGGTAACATCGATTGTAGGGTTTTTAAACAATGTCAAAAGTACGTTTTGTAACTCATTCCTATTCTTGATATCGAGAGCGGAAAACGGTTCATCAAGTAACAAAATTTTTGGATTGGCAATAAGACTTCTTGCGATAGCTACCCTTTGTAACTGACCACCTGATAACAATGGATACCTAGCCCATTTATTTTCGTGACCTGCAAGACCAACAACCTTAATTAATTCTTCTGCTTTATCATAAGCATCAGTTTTATTTACCCCATCAATGATTAAAGGAAGGGCAACGTTTTCAATAACAGTCATCCAACGAAAAGATGAATATTGTTGGAATATCATTGGTACACGGTCAACATTGGTCATTGGTTTACCGTACATGAAAATTTCACCTGATGTTGGTTCTTGTAATCCAGCAATGTAACGTAATATAGTACTCTTTCCACATCCAGATTTTCCAAGTAGAGATACAAACTGACCTTCACCTTTAAGGTCTTTGATATCGAAATTAAAATTATCAAACAAAACATTTTCAGATTTATTTGTTTTATAAACCTGACGGATGTTTTTTAAATTTAGAACGTCAACATCTTCATACATTGAATTATTAGTGGTAGTAATACCTATCGTTTCTTGTGTAGTTGGGTTAAGTATATGACCAACTTTATTACTTATTTCAGTTAAATATCCCATTATGATTTTACTTCTTTAGGTTTAAGAATTTTATGTAAGAAAGGTTGTTTAACCTGTGAATCTTCATAATTGTAAGGGAATAAAAGTTTTTCCAACATTTTAAAACCTACATCTGAAAGATATCCAACCACAACAATTACAATCAATACAGCAAATACCATATCGGTTCTACTTTGTTTAGCAGATGTTGCAATCAATGCTCCTACACCTAAGTCCTTAGCAATCAATTCAGCAACAATAATATATGTCCACGAAATTGCCACTATTACTCTGATATCCGAAAATATCTTTGACATAACTGAAGGAAAATATAGATACCTAAATGTTTGCCATTTAGATGCCCCTAGTGTCCACATTGTTTGTCTGTGAATCGTATCGGTTTCATTAACCCTAGTAACAAATATAGGTAACAAATAAATAATAATACCAAAAGATAGAAAATGAACTTTCATATCAAGAGCCAAACCAAAGATACCAATAAAGATACCTGTGATGGCGGTTAATGGAATAAAACGAATTGAATCAACCCATTTTGAAAACATTCCGTTGAACATCGGAAACAACCCAATCATAAATCCAAGTGGTATTGATATAAGAACAGCTTCCAAATAACCTAAGAAGTTCAATTTGATTGAATACCAAGTGTTACCTACAAGGTTAAAATTGGTAAACAATTCATACATTGCAGTTATTACCCTGAAAGGTGATGGAAAAATTGCATTAGGGATTCCTCCTATTCTAACAATACCTTCCCATAAAAGAACAATTAAAATAAATCCAATTGTGGCAAGAATGTTACTTTGTTTATTGGTGAGATTTCCGCCTAGTTTAAAAAGGTCTTTCATTTTTAATTTTTATTAAGAATATGACCAACCCACATACCTAATCCGAATACTACTAATACACCCAAACCAATCAATATACGAAATATAGCGAAAGCAATGGGAATAAGATGAAAGGCCAAAAACACTACTATGATAACCGCAAGGATAATATAAATATATTTCATGATTTCTACATTGTTAATTTAATACCAAATTTTTCACGGACACATACGCCTTTATTATAAAGGTTATTTGCTACTTCTATTTCAGTACCAATTGATAATACTTTATTAACGTTGTACCAAAGTTGAGGTTGAGTATGGAAAACATAGTTAGTTGTATAGAAACTATTTTTTTCTTTCCAAAAATCGGCAAATCCAGTAAATGAAAGTTTGTTATTTAACATATTCAAATACCAAACAGTTGTAAATTGGAAGTTATTAGGGTTAGAATTTCCTTGGATGTATTTGTACAAAGTCGAGAATGAAATTCCTTTGGTGAACTCTTTGTCATTCCAACTATATGTCCCACCTGTTAAATAAGCATTTTGTATGTAAAATGGAACTGCAGCATTTAATCCTCCATTATATTCAAAATGGATTGATAAAGGTGATTCCCAATTTTTTAATTCACGGGAAATTTCCATATATCCTTCGGTTGGACCTTGATTAGAATAATTTAAGTCAAAAAAGAAATATGTGCATCCATACTTATCGGATTTGAATTGTTCTATGGTTGATTGTAGGAAATTACCGTCTTTATTGAAACTTCCAAACATTTGTACGTTTTGTGATTTTACGGTTATAATGGACATCATAACCATAATAAATAAAATTATTTTCTTCATCTTTTTCATTAAAAAATGGGGTACAGAAAATACCCATACCCCATTCTTATCTTTTATATTAATTACTCTTCAACTAATTGGAATTCAGTCATTCGATAAGCTTCACTTGCTCCGTTTACACCGTCAGCAAAAGCTTTAGAACTACCATTACCAATAACAATGAATTTATTTCTATCGAATCCATGCTCTTTAACAAGATAATTGGCAACTGATTGAGCCCGTCTTTCTGACAACACTTGGTTACCTTGAGAATTACCACCAACAGCATCAGTGTTACCTTCAATACGTACCCGTGCCATTGCAAATCCTTTAGCTATTTGTACAAATTCACGATCAATTATAGCCTTGTCATCGTCATCAAGGACAGCAGAATTGGTTTCAAAATTGATAGTTACTTTCTTGTTAGATATAGCTTCTTTGGATTTTAATTGTTCAGTTACAGCAGTAAATTTAATATCCGCTTCAGGTGAATTATCACCTGTTGAAGACATTTTAATTCCTTCAACAATAGATGTATTTGAAACACCTCTCCAAGCTAACGGTGAAGTTGTTAAATGTAATCCTGAATAAACAATGGACATTTTAGAATATAGTTGTTCCCCTGTTACACCTTGATAGGTAGAATTAAGTCCGAAGAAGTTTTGGTTATCACCATATGTAGTTAATCGAACATTTTTTAATCCATTATCGGCAAACCCTTTATCTACATTGAAACATTTGGCAAAGTCTGAAGATGCTTGATCACGTTTATTTGGGTCGTTATTAAGTTCACCGTTTGCGGTCAACCAAGCTTCCAAAAATTTAGTTAACATTTCACTATTTTCATCGATAAATGATTTCTTAGCAATCAAACCATCAGCTATAACATAAGCAGCAACTTTAGTACTAACTAAGACTTTTGAACCTGAAATAGCAGCTAGACAGTCACCATCATCGGGTGTCCACACAACAGCGGCATCTACTGTTCCTGCCTTGAATAATTTAGCGGCTTCAATACCATCATCAACTTTCTTTAAGATAACATCGGACATTTGTAACCCATTAGATTCCAATGTTTTAATTAAAAAAGTATTAGAGGCTGTACCTTCAGCAACAGCAACTGTTTTACCTTTAAGATCGGCAACAGTATTAATACCTTTACGAACCACGATTAAGTCACCACCACGAGACCAGTCAACTTGACCGAATAATTGTGATCCCTGTTTAACCATGTCCGATTGTGCTCCCATTTCAACGGGTAAAGCATCAACGGTACAATAAACTACGTTAACGTTGTCTGAATTGAATGCTTGTCTTGAATTGGTAAATACGTCAAGAATAACTATTTTCAATTTGATACCGTACTCTTTATAAATACGACTTTCTTTATTAGGTTCAAGTGAACCACCATTCAACCAAACGATAGGTGCAAATCCTGTCCATGTATTTACCCCAAGAGTAATGTCAGGCCCACCTGAAAATACGTTTGTTACTTTGCTCAACACACCACCAGATTTAGGTGATGTTGAACTTTTTGATTTAAGGGTATAAACCCCAGCTAAAGCGGCTCCAACCACTAAAAGGATGATAGCAAATCTTGCAAATGTTGTTAATCTACTCCACATAATTATTATTTTTAAATGATTAATGATTTATTTATCGATACAAAGATAGTCAATTATTTTGAACTACCAAACATCTTAGTATTTTTTTATAAATATTTTGATTTTCTTACCGTTTGTTGTCCTTCGGTTGGAAGTTTTTGAGCTTCAGGTGTGAAAACATAAGTTTCTTTTTCACCACGCATCAATGATAAGGTTGATGGAGGATTTTTTAATCCACTAAACATACCTTCGATACCTATTTCATTGTACTTATTAATAAGATCATCACCTTTGATACCGAACATTTCTTTTTCAACATCGATTTGGTCTAATAACCCACCTGCGGTATTTACAACCCTATCCATTTCACCTATACGACCCATAATGTCATCGTTCACAAATTGGAAAGCCTGATTATATAAGGCAAGTTCATCGGGATTACCTTTGATTACTGACATAGCACTTTTGAAGGCGGAATGTGAGAGTTTAATCATTTTATATCTTTCTTCCTGAGCATTGACTTCGTTTTCAGAGTCTTGTGCATAAAGTTTAGCCATTTCAGCAATCTTACTCATTGTTGAGTACCACTTTTCGGCTGAATCTGACATTTCGATATAATTCTTTGTTAAATCGGTTAGACGTGTTACTTGACGTTTTTCAATCAAAGCGGCATCTTTCCGACCCAAATTTTCGGCGGCTCGTTCCCTGTCCAAAGCGTCCTGAAGATCTCTCTTCTTTTGTTTTATTTTATCTTTCAAGGCGATTCTGACACCATTCAATTTACCCATACTTGCTTCCATATCAGCAATCTTTTCGTACATCTTTCTGATTCCATCTTTAAGGATTGAAATTGGATCCATCTTAACGATGATTCCAAGAAATTTACGAACCTGAATCATATACCAGGCACTAAGACCCAATCGGAAATTCTTGTCGAAAGCAACATATAAGATACCAGCAATGGCAAAGCCATAACCAATTAACCAAAGTATATTTTGGGCGAGGGCGACAAGAGCAGTAATATTAAATAGGATTAATCCAGCGGCAATGGCGATAATCACCAATCCGAACGTTCCACCTTTTTGTTTAAATGGATCTCCTAATTGTCCGCCCATTTTACTTAAACCATTCATTGAATTTTCCATATTTTTTTACTTTATGTAATTAGTAATTTTTTCTTTGTCACTTAACATTACCGACAAAACTTTTTGCACGGATTGTTTGAAATTGGCGTCAGCCATACGAAGTTTCATTTCTTCTTGTTGTGATTCCTGTGTTGTTGTCATAATAAAAGTATTCAATTCAACAATTTTATTATTCAGTTCAGTAATCTGTTTTTGAGCCTTTTCAACTTCACCTTTCTTATCTTCAACTTTTTCTTTGAATGAAGACTGCATTTCAGTGTTGAAACTTTCTTGTTCTCGATTAATAAGAGTAATGTACTTGTCAATGGCTGAAAGTAAAACATCCTTAGTACATCCTTGTAATTCGAATGTTGAATAAACAGTCAAGAATTTAGTGGTTTCATCTATTGGAAGATTTTTCATCCTTTCAATAGCCTGTTTAAATTCACAATAATCCAATCCAACCATATTGTTTTCAGCAATAACGTTTTCCAACATAGCCACAAACTTTTCGTCTGGAACACCACTTGTTATAGTTGGAACAGTACCTTCAGCAATGTTTGTATTAAACACGGGCACCATTGGTTGTGGTTTAGGTTGAGGTACTTCAACAGGTTTTGTTGACTCCTCGTCTTTTAAAAATAAACTTGCAAATCCCATAATTGATTTTTTAGTAAATGTTCGTCAAAGATAAAGATAATTTTAGAATCTACAAAATATTTTACAACTTTTTTTTAAAATTAACCTAAAAATACCGTTTGGATAAGATTTTTAGTTAATGTTTTAGTGCTGTTGATGAACTCTTCAGCTTCTTGGTCACTATCAAAATATAGCTTAATATTTTCATTATGACCTAAATATACGATTGCACAAGCTTTTTGAACAATAGTTCTATCATCACCTTCGCCAATAATTTTATACATTACTTGTTTACACATATATTCGTCTAAATCATAAGAATATTTTGGGTCACTCTTACTCCATCTAGCTTCACGTGCTTCAGTCATTCCGAACGGAATAGCTCTAAAAGGATAAATTTGATCCAACCAACGACAAATGTATTTTTGTCTAGATGGTACAGCGGGATAAAATTTAAATTCACCGGGTTTTTCTTTGTATAAATAAATTACCGTAACCCTATCGGTATTAAAACAAACTTGTGATTTCATAATGTTTTATATTAAATCATCTACTAACGTTAATTATTGCATTCGGATACTTTTTACATGCATCTAAATATTCCTCAACAAATGGAACAAAATGTATGTACATTCCCCATCCATTAGGCGAATCAAATTTTTTGAAGTGTACAGGTCTATCTTTCAAATCTTCCAAACCTTTTTCAAGTAATTCTATTATTTCATAAGCACGTGTCTTCCCGATTTCTTCTGGTCTCCATAGAGCATAGTAAATTCCAGCCTCCTCGGCCATTTTCCCTAAATTATGGGTAATATTACCTGAATATAGTTCTTCATCCTCAGGTGCATGACCGAAGGCTACAAAATTCTTCTGTGTTAAATATACATCTAGTGACATGTTTATTTTTTAATCGTTTTCTTTTCCATTTTCTTATGATAATCAAATACTCTTTTATCGGAAGTGATTAGACTTGGTTGATCTTTTTTTTGATCTTCCTCAGTCTTATAGATATAAAAAGTTTTTTGTACAAGGAAAATTTTCCCGTTAATTTTTTCTGTTTTTAACATGTCACAAAATTTAAATCTGTTGGTCTTGTTGCTTGTCCACGGCCAGTATTGTCGTAATCCACAAAGATAAATGTATCGTTCCAGCTAGTGATTCTACCTTCCTCTATTTTACCAAATTCAGGTGAATATACTACTTTACGATTTACATCTTTTTCGATTGTTAATTCATTTATGTTTATCATTTTCTTCCTCTTTTATGTATTCAACAAATGTTTTAAATATTCTTTCGGGAATGTCGGATATATGAATGAAATTCCAAAAGACCAAATCAAGGTGACCTTCCCCAATTTCAAAAAAATCGGTTTGTCTCATAGACTTATGATAATCGTGAAAGCACGCATGAAATTCATTGTCTGTTACAAACCAGTATTGAAAATCTTGGTTGAACTTCTTTTCACCAATTATTTCAATCAAATGACGCAAAATTTCATATTCTGAACATTCTTTATCCGATGAATTCCGAGTAAAAATTCTAATGTGTTTTATAATTTCATTAAAATAATTCATTATCATCAAGTTTAGTTAAATCTTCGTGTAACCTTTCTCTGAACGAGTCTTCCCCGTCATCACCACTCACCAACCAATCAATACGTTGTGTGTAAATTTTAGCCATTTTAAGATACCTAAGACCACGTTTAAACTCATCAATGATATCATCAGGATAATCATAGTAAAATTCACTTTCCCAACTACTAGTCGGTTCTTCACGAGGTTTCCCGTTCTTTTCAATTATGTCTTCAACACCGTCTATGATTTCGTCAATTCTATATTGCAAATAAGAAAAATGGCCTCCGCTCATATTAGTTATAATTTTTAATATTATGTTTATTGTTCATTATATTTGATATATTTGAAGATGTTACGCCAAAAATAACGGCAATTTCTCTATATGTTTTATTTTCAATATTAAGTTATAATCGTCCTTTATTAATTTAATGTAATTTTTTTTACTTAAAGATAAATAAATTTCTTTTCCTACACTTTTATATGATTTCAAAAATATGACATTCGACACCATGTTTTTTAAAGAATTAAATAATCTTCTTTGATTGGTACATTTTAAATTTTTATACTTACAAAATCTATTATCAATATCATATGAAAAGTGTCCTCCTGTCATAATTTATTCCAACTATCCTTTGGTAGTAAATCTGAATAGTCCTCATCTTTGGACATTTTATGGTCAAAGTTACGCCATTCTTCGTTTGACATTTCTTTCTTCCAATTATCCCAATGACGATACCATTTCCCATAGTCCCCGTTAACCCTATCATTGGTAGATTCAGGGTCAACACCAAACTTACCTAATTGTTGTAAGGCATACTGTTGGACTTCAAACAAATGTTCCAAATCGCTCTGTATTCCTTCAGACATTTCAATACGGCCATGACTAATATCATGATTCATTCTCCAAATGAACCCACCGATGGCATCAATGGTGAAATATAATTTACATTCATTGTATTCTTCAACTTCTTTTTTTTCTTCTTCTGAAAGCATAACGTTTTATTTGAATATTCCTTTAAGATTTTCCTTTTTGATTAACTCCCTAAGTTTCTTACCATAATCAGGGTCTCTTGCGTATTTTTGTGATAGATAACCAATATAGTCATCTTCATTGTCAAGGTTACTTAGGTAAGTTGCACAATAAAGGGCATAATCGGTTAACGACTCTTTCCACGTTTTGTAAATGGCATGACCGTCTTCAGTCCCTAAAGAAGTTGTTAATCGAATAACCGCTTCTTTCATACCAAAAAGATTATGGTTTTCTTTAAAGAGTGGAGATGTGAATTTTCCCGTTTCCAATAATGATTGGGCATAAACGATGTGTGGAAATTTAAAGTTTAATCCTTTTATTTCATTGATAAGTTTTTCATTACTGAAAAGATTTTGTTTAGCAGTGAATATCATCACTTCTTCTTCTGTGTAGTTTTCTTTTGCTTCAGGTTTGAATGACCAACCTAGTATCATAGATGTAACCAAGACACCTATTAACACTTTTAACCCCATTGAAACCCAATTTACTCTAACGTATTTGAGTTCATTTTTATCAAATTTATAATACATAACTGTATAAAATTAGTTAAACATAGGTCAAAGGTAAAAAAAATAAATGATAGTACCAAATTTTTACGTAAAAAAGTAGATGTTAATCTACCCTATTAAATAAACTTATTTATTAATTCTAATAGTTCCATTCTTTTGTATGGTTTAGTTATAATACCATTGATAAGTGGTTCTATTTCTGTGTGAAAATCAATAATTCCAGCTGTAATAACTATTATTGGTATACTTATATACATTTCATAACGAATTTTTTTAATAC
>Ga0172379_10002888_pt1 | contig 28866 bp, 28 predicted proteins | sample GrowelOW334metaG_FD_119756 | JGI IMG/M metagenome (GOLD analysis project Ga0172379, IMG submission 119756) | Groundwater microbial communities from an aquifer near a municipal landfill in Southern Ontario, Canada - Groundwater well OW334 metaG | ecosystem: Environmental > Aquatic > Deep...
AACAGACAGTTTCATTTGTGTACCTGAACCAACCATGTAAAGAACATTTTACCACCCGCGGTGTACTTTGATACTCGGACCAGCTCCAGATAAGGTCGTTTCTTCAAATCGATTTCCATAGTGGGATTAAATTCGTTAGTAAGAATTATGTAGTCAACGGTGTTTTCTTGCAGGTAGGCCTGTGTTAGGTACTTTTTGTCGTCCAAGTTTTTATACACAGAGTGCGGAAGATACCAGCTTACAATGCCTGCGGTGTCGTTATGGATAATGGTGCCCTGGGTTGCTCCCGCCGAGAAAGTGGCGATCTCTTTTATACTGCTATATATAGTTCTGTGCAGATACACCGTTGATGCGGTTAGCATTGCCATGGACAAAACTGCCGTGAGCATAAAAAGTTTGTGGCGTTGCAGGGCTAATGCAACGGTACCTAAACCGGCCAGTAGTGTTACACAGATATATATTGCCGTGTGCGACCCTATAAACTGGAGGCGTAACTGATGTTGCACGATACCGTAGCCGACTGTTAAGACTAGTGCCGTACCAGCTGTTATCCGCCAGTTAATGCGGTTTTGCCAGGCTGAGACAAACGCTAAAATCACAAAAGGGATTATGGGGACAAAAAGTCTGGGGACTGCTGCGGGCCAAGCTAAAATAAGCAGCGACTCCAGCGCCACAAAACTGAGTATGTGCGGATACCTTAGAGCCCAGTTACGGAGGTTGGTTGCCGAGTTGGTATTAAAATGTGAAACAACAAGTGCACCAGCCGGAATAATACCCAAAACAAAAAGATACGACACTGCGTAAGTTGCTAACATGGTTAGGTCGTACGCTCTGCCGCCGGGCTCCTCAAAGTAGGCCGACGTTAAGGGGTTTCTGTACACTAGCCATGGAAGTATCACTGCCAGCGTTGTTACAGACACTATAGCTGCAAACGCCACCGCTGTTTTTGGCCGTGCTTTTGCTACAACCACGATGCCGGTGACGGTAGCCAGGGTTAACAAGTACCCCTCAAATCTGGTTAATATGCTTAGTCCGCACACTACGCCCATGACTACCAAAAGACGTGTGGGGTGGTTGTTGGTATGTACCCAGCGTACCCTCCACGCCTCAAAAACATAACAACACACCAGCACCAGCAGGCTAAACGGTACGTCGGCGTATAGTCTCAACGACCAGTAAAGATACACGGGGTTTATAGCTAGCAGTAAGACAGCCCAGAACTGTTGCCGACTTGTTGGCAGATATAGCTTGGCTAGTTTGGCAAAAGTACCAAGCGCTAGTAAACTTAAGCCCAGCATAATCACCCTACCCCACACTACCGCATCTACAGTAGCAGGCCTAACGGCCAGGACCGCTGAAAAGAGCGGCGGCCGTTTTTCGTCGGCTGGGTAAGACAAGTGTCTAATAAAGTTACTTGCGCGGAGTATGCGGTAAGAATCCCCCCACTCTGCAGCGTTAATGTTTACCATGGCTACTCTTGCCAGTAAAGCTATGGCCGCTACAGCAGATAGAGTTAGCTTGGTGTTTAGCATGGTGTATGTCCGCCCTACTTACTTCTGGTACGGTCTAGTGCGTACTCGTATACTTTTTCCATTTCCCTGGCTTTTTCCGTCCAAGAATAGAGACTCATTATTTTGGTGCGATCTACTTGTGTTGCCTTATCTTCAATAATTGCCACGATATTTTGAGCTATAGCTTTTGGCTCTAGCTTGTCCAAGTAATAAAGTCCTGCAATGTCTTCTTTGACTTTAAAACCAGAAACCAGAGCTGGGGTTCCGCAAGCCAGGCTTTGCAGAACAACTTTAGGCAGACCTTCAAACGACGACGGCAAAACAAAAAGATCTGCCGCCTGAAAGGCGATGGCAGTTTCCGGGTACGGTGTATAGCCAGCCTTGATCACCCGGTTACCTAAATTCTTATCTCGTACCATACTACTGATTCTGGCCAAGTACTCCTTGTCGCCCGACCCCACCAAAAGGAGTTTGTAAAACGGCGGTAAAAATTCCAGCGCCTCTATAAGCAGATGAATATTTTTGCGCTCGGTCATCACCCCATGATTCACCAGAACAATATCCGTTGGGTCAAGCCCAAGATCGCGGTTAATTTTTTCTTTTTCTTCCTTGCCTACGGGTTTAAACAGGTCGGTGTTTACCCCTGTTTCAACCACAAAGCACTTATCCGGCTGTGCGTGATAGTACTTTAGCGCCTCAGCCCTATTTTGCTGACTTACAAACACGCAGGCCGCCGCCGCTTTTACCGCCCACTTATCTGATAGTTTTGCCAGTGGCCACGAGATGTATTTAGAGTAAAACTTAATAGCCGACCCGTGCTCTTCTAACGCTTCTTGCCGTCCGGCCGCTGTATTATGGAAGTGCACTACCAACGGTATTTTAAGCTCTTGTGCCCATGGGAAAATAACCTTAAGCATGGCTCTGTAACCATACAACCAGATACCAAAATGCCCATGCGCATGAATCAGCTCAGGTTTATGACTAAACCGCCAATACAGATAGTATAAAAAAACCAGCGGTGATATTAATAGACTTAAAGTGGCGGGGACCGGTTCTCTAATAAAGGGTGTAAACTTGCATCCGGGTAGCGTCTCTAGCGGACCGGCAAAGGGCCATCTTCCACAGAAGATACTAAATGTGTGCCCCTGTTTTACTTGAGCTTGGGTCATTTCGTATGGCGCCGGCGCAAGTCCGCTCCATGGCGGAGGCCAGTCATATACTATCCGTAAAATAGTCATAGCAGTTGTTCGTACCTATCTAGCATGGCAGCTAACGTAAACTCAGCTTCCGCTTTTATTCTACCACCTTGGCCTAAGTGTTTGGCTAGTTTACGGTCGTGTGCAAGGGTTGCGATGCTATCCGTTAGCGCCCGTATATCCGGCTTGGGCAAAAGGTAGCCGTTAACCGTATTTACCACTGCGTCCTTATTGCCGCCCATATCGGTGGCAATAATCGGTAGGCCAGCAAAGCACGCCTCTACCAACGTCATAGGCAGGCCTTCCACGCGCTTAGTCGGCAATACAAAAACATCGTTGCACGCATACATTTCCACTGCCTGGTCATACGGCAACCTCCCATAAAAGAGGACTTTTTGACTCATTTTGTACTGTCGACTCAACCTTTTTAAGTCTTCTAAGAATGGTCCATCGCCTACAATGTTCACACAAACTCCGGTAAGATCCTTACACGCCAGCAGTAGCTCATGCAGGCCTTTTGATTCCTCAATTCTGCCTATGTAGAGGACCTTAAAAGGTTCGCCGGGTTTTGTCCAGTTCTTGTGCGGAATTTTTGCCGCGTCAATGCCGTTATGAACAACTGTTACTTTGGTTGGGGAGATGCGGGTTTCAGACACTATCGCTTGTTTGACTGCGCTGGACACAGCCACTATTTTATCGCAGGCGTAAATGTACTGCCTTTGCCGGCCAAAATAGTTGGCGAGCCCAAACGTTAAACTCCGGAGTGTTGCTGCACAATCGTTACGGTTTGCCGAGTTTAGTATTGTGCGCATCTCTCCGCCCATAGTCCCGTGCGCGATGCCTATAGCAGTAATACCAAGTGCGCGCTTGCGCTGGATGACTCCTAATCCCGCCGAGCTTTGACTGAGTACTACGTCAAAGGGCTGTTCCTGATGGTGTATAAGAAACGCCTGGACGGACTTGTTAACCCAGTTATCGGCATCCAGAGTAGCAAAAAGCATGCGGTAGACGCATGACACAAATACATACCTGACCGCATTTTCAGTAACAGGTGTTTTGGGAATACGCACGGGGGAGAACACTACAACAGCGTGGCCTCTGTGCGCTAAGCCCTCGCACAGAACCTTGTTTTGGGTTTCCAGCCCGCCGTACCCCTTGGTAAATGTTGTTGCTTTAATAAAAACGGCAATTCTCATAATGTCTCACACCAGTAGGCTTTCCAACTGACCGATGTTTTTGGCAAGATCAAACATGGTAACGGCCTTTGCATAAGCGGTTTGAGCTAAGTTGGCAGCCAAACCTTTATCGGCAAGCAGCCGTTCAACACTGTTTGCAATTGCCTCGGGATCTTTTTGGGCAATGATGATGCCTGTGACGCCATCTTCAATAAGATCCGTAATCCCACCGGCGGCGGTGGTAATAATGGGTAACTTTGCCATGGCTGCCTCTATGACTACGGTGGGCACGCCGTCCACGTCACCACTACCAGTTTCTATGGCTGGGAATACAAACAGGTCCGCCTTTTTATAGTAGTCCAGTACCTCCTTAAACGGAGTACCTTTACCCCCGCCGTGGATAAAAACCGTGTCCTGTAGCTTTAAGTCGGCGATTAAGTTACCAAGGGTAACATATAGGTCTCCAGGGCCTACCAAGTCGACTCGGTGAACAATGCCCCGGTCGCGCAAAAGTCTACTGGCCTCAATCATATACTTAAGCCCTTTTTTTTCCACCAGCCGCGTCCCGCCCAAAAAAAGTGCCGGGCATGTAGCTGACTCGGTAAGTCTAGGTGTGGTCGGCGGGCTGTCAAACATTTGGGGATCTAGCCCGTGGTAAATGAGTTTAATCCTAGAGCTGTCAACTGTAGCTCCTGCTAGTTCCACTGCTTTGGTGTAGGCGTAAGAGTTGCAGATGCTTATAAATTTTGCCGTCTTGATTTTGTGAGTCACCAGCTCGCCTTCCACAAAAACGTCGCGGGCATGGGCGGAAATGCTAAAGGGGATGCCTAATAGGTGCGCAGCCATGAGAACGGTAGTTGACGGCCATGCCAGAAAGTGGGCGTGAATGTGCTGGGGTTTAAGGCCCGCCAGAATATGCGTGTAACCCAACGTTTTACTAAAAAAGTACACTCTGGCCCACAGGCTTTGCTTAGGTAACTCTAATGCTAGTTTTAAACAGTAGTAAGCTTGCCGCGGTCGGGTGAGCAAGTACGCCAGCCCGTATACAACATCTGCCGGACTAAGCCGGTTATACACAGTATGGGCTAGCACAGCCGACGACGTGCTGCCGGAGGCCTTGCTAAGAGCTAAAATCGTTATAGCCAGATGGTCCAGGTCAATGAGTTTAGCAAGTTCCCGTTCGATAAAAGTTTCACTAATCCGTGGAAATTCGGGGACAAAGTACACCACCCGTTTTTTGTTAGTCTCGGCCATGGGTGTATTATGCAATTTTGCTTTGTCGATGTAAACCTTGCCGCTAACGTGTACCGCGACCGGCCAGGGTTGCTGGTACCCCGCAAACCTGGCCTTGTGGTTCCCCCCCCAGTTCAGTGTGTTATTTGCCGTTTCTTAAAACTGCTGTGGACACAATATCGCCATCCTCGGTGTAGCCGTTAGTGCGTTTACCTACTGCAATGTAGATAAAGCCCGTGCTTTCCACGGCTTGTTGCTCCAGCAAGTTTCTGGCATCAAACACCAGCTTACCATGCATAAGGCCCTTAACTCGAGCTAGATCGAGTTTTCTAAAGTCCGACCATTCTGTAAAGATGCACAAGGCGTCTGCGCCTTGTGCAGCGTCGTACATGTCTTTAGCATAGTAGATGCCATCCTCGCCAAGGACCTTTTTGGCATTAGCCATGGCTGCAGGGTCAAAAACCCGCAACTTAGCGCCATGCCCCTTAAGCATTCTAAGCATTTTGATGGCGCCAGACTCGCGTATGTCATCCGTGTCGTTTTTAAAGGCCAGCCCAAGCACGGCAATAGTGCAGTCCGATAGGTTCTCGCCCATGGCCTTGGTGATTTTCTTCATAAAGTTGTACTTTTGAAGTTCGTTTACTTCCATGACAGACCGCAGCAGTTTAAAGTCGTACGCCTGGTCTGTGGACGTTTTATACAGGGCGGCTACATCTTTGGGGAAGCAGCTACCGCCGTAACCCACTCCAGTGGCGTTAAGAAACGCTCGCCCGATGCGTTTGTCCAAGCCCACACCCTCTGCTACTACCTGTACGTTGGCACCGGCACGTTCGCATAGCTGACCAATTTCGTTAATAAACGAAATCTTAGTGGCTAACAAAGCGTTAGAAGCGTATTTGATCATTTCTGCACTGCGCAAGTCGCACTCTACCATAGGGGCGTTAAAGTCTTTGTACAGGTCTCGCATTACCTTAAGTGCTCTTTCGCTTTTGGTTCCGACCACCGTTCTGTTAGTGTTGCGCATATCCTCAATAGCCGTTCCTTCACGCAAAAATTCTGGATTGGACACTACATCAAATTCCGCACCCGTAGGCATAGTGTCTTGTATAACGTGTTCTATCCGTTCGTTTGTGCCCACCGGTACGGTGCTTTTGGTGACAATTACTTTATAGCCGTTAAGACTTTGGCCTATGTCTTTAGCTACTGCCATTACGGCTGACAGATCAGCGGCGCCCGTATCCCCTTGTGGAGTTCCTACGCAAATAAAGATTACCTCGGACGTTTGGACGCCTTCCGCGATCGAAGTTGAAAAGCTAAGTCTGTTCTCTTTAATGTTTTTGAGGACTAGTTCGGCCAAGCCCGGTTCGTAGATGGGCATGTTGCCTTGCTTGATTTTGGCGATCTTGTCCTGGTCTTTATCTACGCCCACGACTTGTTTGCCCATATCGGCAAAAATCGCCGCACCTACAAGTCCAACGTACCCTGTTCCAATGACGCAAATTTTCATAAGTTATGTACTTTGCTTTGCATAGCATAGGCTCCCTTTAAGCCTAAAATTTTAATGCGCACAACATCCCGTGCCATCTTATACGAATTGCCCAGTGCATTTAGGCGGGTTGTGGCAACATAGTTCCATTTTACCGGCACGTCCTTGATTTTATAGCCTAGATGTTTGGCACAGTACAAAACTTCCACATCAAACGCGCCAAAGAAGGGCTTGGTTATTTGTGGAAGATCGTCACCATACACTATCAACCGTCCAAATATACTTCTTGCCGCCTCGCCTTTAAACAGCTTAAACCCGCACTGAGTATCCTGAAAGTCTAGTCCCAGGACAACTCTTATTAACAAGTTAAACAGTCTGCCCATAACGTGCCTGTACAACGGTTCGCCTTGTCTTTGTGCGCCGATGCCTTCTCGGGAAGCTATCGCGATGTCAAAATCGCTATCATGAATCCAGGTAGCGAGCCGCTTTAGTTCTTCCAGGGGAGTTGCCATGTCTGCGTCCATCATTAAAACCAGTTTTCCGGCCGACTTAAGCACGCCGGTTCTTATGCCTCCGGCTTTGCCTTTGTGTACGTTTCTTAGTAGCTTTAGTTCCGGGTGATCTTTAGCATACTGTTCAACAACGTCTGCAGTTTTATCAGTTGACCCGTCGTCCACCACAATAATTTCAAACGCCGGTGCAAACTGGTTCATAAAAGAAAGTGTCTGCGTTAGCGTTTTTGTTATGCGTGAAGCTTCGTTGTAGGCTGAAATTACTATAGAGTAGTCAAACATATTAGTCCTCTTTTTGGCTTTTGCGCCAGATGAGTTTACTGTATATCACATAGTTCCACGCTAGTCCAAATGCTACGCCAATTAAAAAGCCCACGTTAGCCACCAGTGTTCTGTCACCAGAAGCTTTAACAAATAGGTCTACTAGCTGGCTTCTAAACAATACCGGGATAGCAGATGAGATGGTGTATACCACAAATGTTCCTAAGACCGCCAAGAACCCACCAATTCTTCTTTCGCCAAAGGACCAAATGTTATTTAACGTAAAGGTTACGATCATAGCAACAAGTCCTGAAGCTACGGCAGATAGGGGGGAATCAAACAGCGTGACCCGCAAAACATTAAACAGTATGATGTCGGTTACAAAACCTGCCGCACCCACGCACAAAAACTTAACAAAATTCTTGTATTCGTTTATCCGTATGGCAAGTACAACCTTTAGCGAGTCTAGCGCATTATTGCCCTCCATTTTGGAGTTACCTCTATCTCGTAGCCCAAACTCAATGGGAACCTCGGCGATTTTGGCATTTAATTTGTACATTTTGTACAACAGGTCGATTTTGTAAGCAAAACCTTTGGACCGGACAGAATCCAAATCTAAGCGGTCTAAATAGTTTTTCACGCGCGAGGCCTTAAAGCCCGATGTAAAATCCGAGATGCTGTAGATCCCCAGAACTACCTTAGAAAACAAGTTCCCACCTACACTCCAGAATTTTCTGGTTAAACTCCACTCTTTGGGGATAGATCCGCCTTTGGTAAATCGAGAGCCTATTATATAGTCGTAACCCTGCTCTAGTTTCTCCAAAAAGCGGGGAATGTCGTTTGGATCGTGCTGAAAATCGGCGTCCATTTCCAGTATGACATCGGGGTACAGGTTTTGCATGGCGTACCTAAAAGCATATATATAAGCTCCGCCCAGACCGGATTTTTTGTTTTCTACTAGCAGTTGTACTCTAGGGTTATCTTGGGCTATGTTCTTGACCGCCTCACCTGTTCCGTCGGGCGAGTTGCCGTCAACAACTAGAATATGACAATCGTGTCGTGGTATTTTGGTAAACACAGCTAAAGTAGCAGAAATAATCTCTCTAATGTTGTCTATTTCATTGTAGGTTGGTATAACAACAACAACTTTCATAGTAGTGCCACGCTCACAAACAGTACAGCAAAGCCAAAAAGCGCAAGCGCCAGATACTCAAACGCGATATGTCTGTTTAGCCGTTGTTCAGTAAGTCCGTGAATTATACCCCAAGCGCTATAAAAGACACAGCCTGCTAGTGCGCTTGCCAGCTGATACGTGGGATTACCCCCAAAGTACAAAAAGAGCAAAAAGCAGGCCAAAAGTCCAAGCACCAATACTAGATAATGATACAGATGGGTGGTATTAGTAGGCATTTATATAAGCCTTCCTGGGCCTAAAGAAAAGTACACGGCGCTAATGGCAAAGATCAAAAACACCATATGGGCAAATGAATGGCCGGTAAATTTTAAGATCGCGTGTTTCTTTGAGTACCAAACATCCAGTGCAAATAAAGCAAAAATAACTGAGGCAAAGCTTACCAAGACTAGCTTGGTGGTGGAGTACACGTTAATTGGGTGAAGTGCCGTAACGGGTGTACTAATGTGTACGTTAGGCACGGTCTGTGTTGTCTCGGCTGGACGCGTGACCGTGTTTTGGTCGGTGCCCTTAACCTCCACCTGGGCGGGTGCGGTACGGGTCTTGCCGAACATTTGTACTACCAACGTAGTCTCGTAACCATCTAAGATGCCGTTTACAGCTGCAAAGCCCACATCCGTGTACTTGTCGCTGAGTAAGTTTTCTCTGTGTGTGGGTGACTTGTACCACGCCTCCACCACTTCCTTTGAGCCGTTAAAATTTTTGGCCAGGTTTTCCCCGGCATATAAATAGTCATAGTCCTGATCGATAATAAAGCTCCACGGGTCAGTGCCGTCTGGGGCTACGTGTGCCCAATAATTATGTTTAAACATGTAGTCCGCTTTAGTCTTGGCTGCGGAAGTTAGTTTGGCGTTTACCGTTAACTGTTCCACACCAGCGGTTGCCCGTTTGGAGTTGGTGTATTTTAGTAAATCGGCAACTGTTATGTTGCTGGCGTAGCTTAACACCCCCGGTAGAACTGTTGGGATTTGCTTAACAAAGGTCAGAAAAGTAAGGACGACAAGCGTATAAAAGAGAACCGCCTTACTACGTAACAGGGTAGCTCGTTTTTTGTGTATCGGGTGTGGTAATAGGTGGTGCTTTATGCGTGTAAGTGGCATTGGTTAACATTATACACTCACCAGAAATTTTTTTGACACCCCTGGGGCGATGTGCTAATGTACCACATGTGAACCCCCGAACTGGCGGGTTCTTTTAGCAAAGGCTTACTTGTAAGGATTACTATGAACCACTCTACTAACGATGACGTTAAGGTCCTGTTAACCAAAGAGGGACTTGAGGAGCTAAAAAAGGAGCTCCACACTTTAATAGAAATTAAGCGACCCGAAGTAGTGCAGAAGATTTCGGTTGCACGGGATATGGGGGACCTTTCTGAAAACGCGGCTTACGTTTCTGCTAGAGACGATCAGGCTTTTATAGAAGGTAGAATTTCCGAGCTGGAAGAAATTATTAAAAATGCGGTAGTGGCGAGCAGCGCCCATTCCAAGGGTGTGGTCTGCGTGGGGTGCAAGATCAGAGTACACGTGGATGGCGTTGAGCAGGAATTTAGTGTGGTTGGTGGGCCTGAAGCTGACCCTAAAGAACAAAAAATTTCGCATGAATCGCCACTTGGCAAGGCCTTAATGGGCAAAAAGATTGGCGATAAGGTGGAAATAGAGGCTCCCATGGGCAAACTCGTTTACACAATCCTTGCGGTAAGCTAAAATCGGCACATGTCATCGCTTAAAGAATTGCGTGAAGCCAAGCTGGAAAAACTACATCGGCTGGTTGATTTGGGTGTGGATCCATACCCCCCGTGTAACGTTCGCTTTCAAAAGATTGGCCAGATTACTGACAACTTTGCCTCGTTTGCGGGCAAGACCGTATCTATTGCCGGACGTATCAGATCTTTCCGTGGTCATGGCAAAGTAGCCTTTGTGGATCTTGCGGATTACTCAGGAAGCATCCAACTTATCCTAAAGGCCGACAACCTGGCTAGCCCTGAGCATACAACCAACCTGCTGGACTACCGGGATTTGGATCACGTAGAGGTGGGCGATTTTATTTGTGTAACAGGAAGTGTTCTAACAAGCGCAAGTGGAGAGAAGTCCGTTGAGGCAACAGACCTAACATTTTTGGGTAAAGCGCTGCGCCCCATACCTGGTAGCTGGGAAGGCTTAAAGGATGTAGAAGAAAGGTATAGGTTACGGTACCTGGATTTCTTGGTAAACAAAGGTTCACGCAAAGTGCTCGACCAGCGCTGGATGATTCTTCAGGAGATTAGGACTTTTCTTTGGGCTGAAGGCTTTTTAGAGGTTGAAACGCCCGTACTGCAGCCGCTGTATGGTGGAACCAATGCCAAGCCTTTTACAACGCATTTTAATTCCTTGGACTGTGACTTTTACTTAAGGGTGGCACCAGAATTGTACCTTAAAAGGCTTATTGTTGGCGGTTACGAGAAGATTTTTGAGATAGCCCGAAACTTTAGAAACGAAGGTATAGATCACACTCATTTCCCAGAATTTACTATGCTTGAATGGTACGAAGCATACTCCGACTACACCAGAGTGATGGATTTAGCCGAGGCGTTGTTAAAACATTTGGTTCACAAGATCCACGGATCTTTGCAGCTAACTGTAAAAGGTAGCCAGGTTGATCTTTCTGGGAACTGGCCGAGGATTACCGTTGACCAGGCACTACAGGAGTACTTAGGTGTGGAGTGGGCCAGTGTATCTAACGAGGAGGTACACGCACTTCAGCACAAGTTTGGTGTAGCGGTACGGGGAACTTGGAGTAAGGACAAGGCACTTTTTGCCCTTTACGATCACGAGGTTACCCCAAAGCTCGTAAACCCTACATGGGTAATCGATTACCCCTCTAGCGTAAGTCCGCTTGCTAGGAGCCACAGAGCACAACCAGCACGAGCCGAGCGGTTTGAGGGCTATATAGGTGGCGTAGAGATCTTTGATGGTTGGACAGAAATTGCTTCTGGCTTAGAACAGAGAGAGCGATTTGAAAAAGAACAAAAGAACATGCAAGACGGAGATGCCGAAGCGATGATGCTGGACGAGGACTTTATTGAAGCGCTAGAGTACGGCTGTCCGCCTCTTGGGGGGATTGGTTTTGGTATTGACAGGCTGGTAATGTTTTTGACAGATACGTGGGCGATCAAAGATGTACTAAGTTTCCCGACCCTGCGGCCCAGACGCTACTAGCAAGGACAGTATGTATACCACACAAACCGCTATAGAGCTGTTGCACGAAAAAATGCACAATCAGAATCTAAGACGCCACTGCTACGCGGTGGGTAAAGTTTTGGCGGCGTTGCACGACTACTATCAAGCAAAGGGTGTGCCAGCAAATTTTGCAGACATGGGAAAACTTGGCCGCGACGATTGGGAGATAGTGGGGATTTTGCACGATGCCGACTGGGAGATTACCGCTCACGACGAAGCTAAGCACACTGTGTTGCTGCTAGACTGGCTAAAAGACGCGGGTTTACCAGAAGAACTGCTCACCGTTTTTAAGTCGCATAACACCAAAACAACAGGGCTGCGCGAGCCACAGACTTTGCTTGAATGGACTCTAGAGTGCCTAGACGAGCTTACGGGATTTATTGTGGCGGTAGCGCTGATGATGCCTTCTAAAAAACTAGCAGAGGTTACCGTTGAGAGTGTAATCAAAAAATTTGCTAAAAAAGATTTTGCCAAGGCCGTAAATAGGGATCAGATCTCGCAGTGCGCGCAAAGGTTGAGTATTCCGGTTGTCGATTTTGTAGCGATAACACTAAAGACTATGCAAGACAACCACGAGCTACTGGGGTTATAATCACCATATGCTGGACATTACATTCATAAGAGAGCACCCCGACAAGGTTAAGGAAAATATCCGTATGCGCGGTCTGGTAGGTCCGCAGTTTTTGGTAGACGAGTTTTTACGGACCGACGAGAAAAAGCGCTCAGTGACGAGGGAGCTAGAAGGTTTACGCGCGTTAAGAAACAAATTGTCAGATGTGTCAGGTAAGCCGTCACCCAAAGTAATAGAGGAAGTCAAACGAACTAAAGCTCAAATTAAGCTGCTGGAAGCTGATTTGCAGACGCTGGATCAGAAATGGCAGTGGTACATGGAGTGGTTTCCTAACATGCTGGACGCAAGCGTGCCTGTAGGTAAAGACGCGTCGGACAACGTGGAAGTTAGGGCATGGGCACCTGGTAGGGGTTACTTTAGCGCGTTGGAGTTGGGTACCAAGGATTTTGCTAAGCAGTGGATGCCGCACTTAGCTTTTGAGAGCAAGGATCACTTGGCACTAGGGGAGTTACTGGATATAGTCGACACCAAACAGAGCGCTGTGGTTTCGGGTAGTAGGTTTACGTATTTAAAAGGCGCTGCCACACTCTTGCAGTACGCACTGTTTGATCATCTTAAAGCCAAACTACTCCAAGAAGGTTTTACACCTATGGTTGTTCCCCTCATGGTCAGAAGAGAGGCCCTTTTTGGCAGTTCACACTTTCCGGGGGATGAGGACCAGGTGTACCGGGTAGACAAAAAAGGCGTGGAGGAGCAAACAGATCTGTACCTGGTGGGTTCCTCGGAACCGGCTCTCTTTGCTTACTACATGGGGAAAACCGTGCGGGAGACGGAGTTGCCCTGTAAGTTTTTTGCCAGTACTCCGTGCTTTAGGACAGAAGTTGGGTCATGGGGCAAGGATGTCAAGGGTATTAAACGGGTGCATCAGTTTGACAAGCTGGAGATGGATCTGCTGTGTAGGCCCAGTGAGTCAGCAACCATGCACGAGTATTTGCTGGGCATTAACGAATGGTTTTACCAGTCGCTGGAGCTGCCTTATCACGTGATTTTGATGTGCAGTGGGGATGCCGGCTACTTTGCGACTGCTAAAAAATATGACATTGAAGTCTGGCTGCCCCATTCGGGCGAGTTCATTGAGTTGGGCAGCGACACAAATGCTAAGGATTATCAAGCCCGTAGGTATAACATAAAATACAAAGCGCACACCGGAGAAGTTGAGTATGTTCATACTGTAAATGACACCGGCTGCCCAGCGGGTAGGACTATTTTGGCTATCCTGGAAAACTATCAACAACCGGACGGCAGTGTGGTGGTGCCCAAAGTTCTCCGTCCGTACCTTAATGGCCTTGAGCTTATTAGTCCTAAATAGTAAGATGAGAACACATGAATGTCTTTGATGGCATCAAGCTGCCAAAAACTATCTACGAGACAACCTCTGAGTTTAATGGCAAGATAAGCGTTGTTGAGGTTGGCTCCACCCGAAAATTATATGTAGACGGTATGACTCAGTCGGTAAACTGGGATTCGCCCAACGCCGGTAGACAGGTGTGGGGGCGGTTGGTGGATAATCTATACGATCAGCAGCCTGACCTAAACAAGGTGATGATACTGGGTTTGGGTGGCGGTTCCATGCACCATTTGCTAGCAAGAAAATTTCCGGGTATTCACATAACCAGCGTAGAGATAGACAAGGCCATGGTAGATGTAGCCACCAACTACTTTGCGCTGGCCGATATTGCCAATCACCGGATTATTGTGGCCGACGCGTTAAAGGTGATTGCGGTGCCGGAAGAGTATGGTATTCCGCCCCAAAGTTTTCAAGCGGTGATTGTGGATATTTATTGTGGGCAAAAATACCCGGATTTAGGCACCAGCGGAACTTTTTTTGCCGGCGTAAAAAACTTGGTGCTGCCCGGCGGTTTAGTGGTCTTTAACCGCATCTATTTGGAGCATCATCAGGAGCAGGTTAACCATTTTATTGACTCGCTGGAGGGCTTTTTTAGCGACGTTAAGTCCGTTATCATTGCGGGACGGACCAACTCCGACAACGTTATTGTTTTCTGCCGCGTTTGACACTATAGGTTACACAGAGTAAACTTGGCACTTATTGTAGGTAGTTCCCCCTGTCCAGCCATATATGCAAATAGACGTACAAACAAATGAGCAGCTAATAAATGTACTCCACAGTGCAGAAAACATCGCTATAGTGCCGGCAAAGGGTGCCGGTACCGACGCGTTTTGTGCCGGAGTCGCTTTGCACTTAATGCTGCGGTCCCTAGACAAGAGTTCAAAAATTTTGTATCCGGAGAGTGTGCCTGAAAGCTGCCAGGAACTTATCGCACCGTCTGATCTCATAACGGCGTTTTCCCAAAGACAACTTACAGTTACTATCGACTATGCAGGAGAGCACGATGCCAAAGCCTGGTATGAACCGGAGGGCGAAACATTAAAAGTTAAGCTGGCTCCGGTGAGTAAGGGTTTTGACCCGTCACTTAAAGTCCGTGCCAAGCTTGACTCGGGGTTTGACTTTGATACTGCCATAGTTTTAGGTGCTAACGAGCTTGAGGATCTAGGTTTTGTATACGAAGAAATCCGTACCGATCTTGCCAAGTCAACTATTATTAATCTGTCCAATTCTAGTAAAAACAACCGGTTTGGTAGCATTAATATTATAGATCCTATGAGTGACTCGTTAAGTCAACTCATTATTAAAAAAGCGCCGCTGTGGGAATTAACTATCACCACCCAAGCCGCCCAGGCTCTACTTCTGGGGATTACCCAAAAATAACTCTTGCGAGCGTGTTATAATTTTCATATGCAACTATTAATAACTGGGTGTGCGGGGTTTATTGGGTCAGACTCTGTAGAGTACTTTTTAGCCAAGGGCCACCAGGTTGTAGGTATTGATAACTTTAACACGTTCTATGACCCCAAAGTAAAAGAGTTTAACATTGCCGAATTTAAGGACCATCCCAAGTTTAAATTGTATCGGACGGATATTACGGACAGGAAGGCTCTGTGGCAGGTATTTGAAGAGAACGCCATTGAGGGTGTAGCCCATTTTGCGGCTTACGCTGGGGTTACCCAGTCAAACGCGGATCCAAATACCTGGGTGTATAACAATATAGACGGCACCAGCAATTTAGCGGAATTTTCCGCCAAACGCGGTGTAAAAAGTTTTGTGTTTGCCTCTACGTCTTCGGTCTACGGTGCAAATACGGTTCCGTACAGAGAGGACATGACTACTGACGGGCCATTGGGTATTTATCCCGCCACCAAAAAAGCCGGAGAGGCACTGCTTTATGCCTATGCCTCGTGTTTTAAACTGCCGGTAACCATTTTGCGCTTTTTTAATCCTATTGGGCCAAGGTTACGGCCAGACATGGCGATTCCCAAGTTGATTCGCGCAGCTGAGTATGGCTATACTTTTACCTTATATCAAGGCACGGAGTCCTCGCGGGACTACACTTACATTCAGCATATGCTGGAAGCCGTTGAAGCTGCTTTTACCAGACCCTTTAGTTACGAGGTACTTAACATCGGCAATGCTGCCCCAGTTACACTTAAGGAGCTGCTAGAGTCGGTGGAGCGCGTAACCGGCAAAAAGATCCGAACCGTAAGACAGGATCGCCCCGGGCAGATGCAGGTTACATGTGCCGATACCGCCAAAGCTAGCAGGCTGATTGGTTACAATCCGACTATTACGCTAGACCAGATGGTTGACAAGTACTACGCCTGGTTCCTAAAGCAACCGGAGTGGTACAGAAAAGGAGAAGAATCATGGATGAGCTAAAGCAGCTTTCTATTGTAATACCTTGCTATAACGAAGAAAAAAATATCAATCGTACCCTGGACGGCTTGCTGGACCTCTTTGCTAATGACTCTAAGTTGGCCAACTATACCGGCCAGATTATTGCCGTGGACGATGGGTCAAAAGATAACACATGGAAAATAATAAATGACTACGCCCAAAAAGAGTCAACTATTCAAGGCGTTAGACTTATGGGGAACTTTGGCCAAAGCTGTGCGTACCAAGCTGGCTTTGACGCTGCTACCGGCGACTATATTATTACCGTTTCTGCCGACCTGGAAGTTCCGCTAGAAAACATCGCGCGGGTGGTGGAGCTTTTGGAACAGGGTTATGATTTTGTCAACACCAATCGTAAGAATCGTTGGGGCGGGGAAAAAAAGGCTAAAAGCGGTATGGCCAACAAAATTATTAGCAAAGTTTCAGGCGTGTCTATGCAGGACAGAGGCTCGGGTATGAAGGGTTTTGCCCGTGTGCTAGTGAACAACCTTAAGTTTTATGGCGATATGCACAGATTCATTCCGGACTACTTAACCGTGTATCGCGCCAAAATGACGGAGTTTGATGTGGACTTTAAGGATCGTGACTTTGGGGTATCGGCGTACAAGGGGAGCAAGCGCACGGTTCAAGTTTTGCTGGACATTATAACCTTAGCATTTATGCTTAAGTTTGCCCGCAAGCCGTTTAGCATGATGCCGGGCAGGCTCTTTGGCTTTACCGGGGCCGTTATTTCCGGTTTGGGCAGCTTGGGTATGGTGTACTTGCTAGGGCTAAAGCTCCTGGGTTACAGCATTGGCGACAGGCCGTTACTGATAGCCTCCGTGTTGATGTTGGTGGTAGGGGTACAGCTGGTTATGACAGGCCTTCTAGGGGAGCTTATGATGCGAGTTTACTTTGAGGCTTCAGGTCGCAGAACCTACGCTGTTAGGCAAACTACCTAAGTTCGCTAAGTTATAGAGTTGAATGGTCGCCCAGAAACTGACCCTTAATTAAACGGTCGTTTGCTACAACTCCGCCCCTACCTAGAAACGAGTCGTAAATCTGGCAGTCTCTGCCAATCTGCCAAGCATCCAAAATATTACTTCGGCAGATGGTGCACCCCGAGCCTACAACCGCTAGATCCCCGATTGCGCAGTCCGTAAGGGCAACGCCATTTTCAATAACGCTGTCTTTGCCTATAAAAACCGTACCTGCTACGCTGATTTTTCCCGCTTCGATCTTTCTAATGATTGCCACGGCTCGTTTTAACGACAAGCTGCTTTTTCCTCTAAGCCATACCCTGGCTCTACCTGTTTTATACTCCGTACAGACCCTAGATAAAAAATTTTCAAAACTGGGTGTGGGTTCTTTTAGTAGACTCAGTACACTGGCTAGGTGCTCGTGCGGGTTGCCAAAGTCGTACCAAGGATGTTCAAGCATGTACCCCCCAACCTTACCTTTGCGGGTCAGGGTTGGGATTACGTCTTTGCCAAAATCGCCTTGTAAATGGGCAAAAGCGTTAGGCTTGATAACATATATGCCTGCATTAACTAAGCCGCCGCCTTTAAGTGCCTCACCAGGTTTTTCTATGAACTGGGCAATTTTGTGTGACCTCTTATCTAGTTTGGCTACTCCAAAGTGACCGGCGTTGTCTACGTAGGTAAGACCTACTATAAAGTCGTACGGTGACCCTATGGAATGCTTATACAGCTCACTAACATCCCTGCCCCAAAACAGATTATCAGACTGGCAGACAATAACCGGGGCTTTAATGTTGTACGCCGCAATGTTGTACCGAGCACTATCTGCATTTCCTGTGTCGGTGTAGTTTGGGTTTTGATAATCAAAGTGGACTCGCGGGTTTAGTTGGAGTTTTGCGCTCCATCCCGAGCCGCCCTGAAAGTAGTTTTGCAAATCCGTGTAGTTCTTAGTGCCTTTTACGCCAAAGATAAAGTCTTTGAGCTCTGCGCCGTAAGATAGGGCATAAAGCACCAGTTCCAGAATAGGAAAGTTATTAATAACCGGCACTAAGGGTTTGGCACGGCTTTCTGTGTACGGGCGCAGTCGCGTGCCCTCCCCGCCTGCCGGGATGATTACATAGGTCATACAGTTGGCGGAGGGTGTGGGATTCGAACCCACGGCCCGCATTTCTACGGGCACGGTTTAGCAAACCGCTGCCTTGGGCCACTCGGCCAACCCTCCACGCTTTGGTAGGCACATTATACTACGCCGTTATACCGGGGGTGCTTTTGCTATACTGGATTGATGCGCAGGACTTCACTAACAAGTCTTAAAGATGTTATAACCTTTTACAAACTAAACTGGCTCACTCTCTTACTACTGGCTGTGCTGGCGACTACGGCGTACGCGCGCGGGCTAGCTGGACAGTTTCTTTCTGCGGATGATCTACCCGGGATAGTGCGTAACCAATCCCTGTATGACTTGTCTGCTACCGTTAGGTCGCTAAACTTTGCATCCATACTCGTTTCTGTTACCCTTACCGTTTTTGGGGCCAAGCCTCTACCGTTTCATGTTACAGCGCTGGTAGGGCATATTGTAAACACTTATCTTGTATTGCTGCTTGCCTATAATCTCTTTGGGAAGCGCCCGGCATTGTATGCAGCGGTTATTTTTTGTGTGCTGCCCTCCGGCAGTGAGGCGGTTCTTTGGATTTCAGGTATTGGGTATATTCTGCAAGCGGCGTACAGTTTGCTGGTTATAAACTTATTCTTTCTTTTTAGATCAACTGGCAGCGGGCGTTTTCTTGCCGCGTCAGTAGTGGGCTACATTATCTTTCTAGTTGGCCATCCCACCCCGTGGATGTTAACCGTGCCTTTTATGATTGTGGTTCTTGATGTGTTTAGTGCCCACCCTCTAGTGCGACTTAGTGACTTGAAGACACGGTGGTACTACCTTGTATATTTTGTGTCCGCGGGGGCATTTTGGGTGTTGTGGGCCCAAAGCCAGTTAGCTAAACGCGTAACAGCTCTAACGCTGGACTTTTATTACAACCCAGGCGAAGCAACCGCCTTGGTGGTTAGACTTCCATACACTATTGCCAAAACACTGGAGCTATATATTTTTCCCTGGCGGCTGAGCTTTTTTCACGAGGAGGTTGTGGCTCAGTCTATGTACACGTTTATGGTGGTACTAACTGTGGCACTTCTTCTTAGCATAGGCTACCTAGTTACAAAAAAAGTAAAGTACGTTGGGTTGGTGCTAGCTATACTGGCTTCCATTGCCCCCACCTTTAGTCCTGTGCAGGTGGCGTGGTTTGTTGCGGAGCGGTATCTGTACCTAGGGGGTGCTTTCTTTGCCATGCTGGTAGCACTTGGTATTCTTAGGCTTGACTACGTTTTTACGGTTAAACATCTGGCCGGTTATCTGCTGGTAGGTCTAGTTGTTTGTTACTCTGCGCGACTTATAATTCGCGCCGCCGATTTTAGTTCCAGTAAAGCCTTGTGGCTAGCCACTCAACAAACCGCGCCCACCAGCTATAGGGTCTACAATAATTTGGGCGACGTGTATTCTGCCGAACAGGATTGGGCTAAAGCTATTGCTAGTTTTAAGATGTCCGCAGACTTGGCTCCAAATTACGCAGACGCTATTCACAATCTGGGTTACACCTATATGTTAATGGGTGACTATCCAAATGCTAAAAAGTATCTGCTTGAGGCATACCAAAAGAATAATCGACTTTATCAGGCTTTGGAAAAACTAGGTCAGCTAGAACGCTATGACGGTAATACGGCCAAGGCCGCAGAGTACTTTGATGCGGCGCGTAAGCTCAATCCGGCCAGCGTTAGCCAGTAACGCGTTTGCGTTTTTGAGTTTTACGTCTAATATCTTTTCGCTTTTGCGCGTCGCGCTTTTTCTTTTTAAGTGCCATAACTTGTCTAACTTACCAACTTAACCGAAAATTTCATGCGTTTTACATTACCGTCAGCGTCAACTACTTCCAATGTACCGTTTTCCTTGTAATAGTCAACCAATTCCTGTGAGAGAATCTCGCGGGTTTCTTTAAGTTCCTGCAGCTTTTCTTTAAGCTCCTCCTGATAGCCCTTTATAACGGCTGTGCTCATTATTCTGTCTTTTTTCTCCTTTTTGGCCTTCTTGGTTTCTTCCTCTTCCTCAAGCAACTTGCCGTAATTGGGATCATCCATGAGGGCATCCTCTAGATCGCCTTTAAGTTTACTAAGTTCGTGCTCTAGGTCAGCAATTATTTTAAGTCGTTTTTGAATCACTTCATCTGCCATAAAGAACAGGCTACAGTATTTACACGACTTTAGCAAGGCTGGTACACCGTAGTATAATAACAGTTGGTTACGGGGTGTGGCGCAGTTGGTAGCGCGCCAGTATGGGGTACTGGAGGCCCGCGGTTCGAGCCCGCGCACCCCGACCAGTTAGTTCTGCAACAGTTGGGTAGGCCCGCACCCGAAGTCCTCGTCAAAGTTGCAAGAGTAGCTTTCTTGCGGATGTAGTAACCCGTACGAACCTGTGTTTAGCTTGTCAATAGTTTAGGCGGCTTTGTATACTTGCTACATGAGCTCAAAACATATAGCGCCTGTAACCTTTTTACTAGTTCTACTTGGTGTTGGGTATTTAGTCTGTGCGTACATACGGTTTTATCGCACGATCGGAGAAAAAAATCTGGTAAGCCCGTATAAGCAGACCAGCTTTACCCTGGAAAATGCCCGTAACGTAGGTGTCGTAAACTATGTAGCCCTAGGCGATAGTCTCACCGCGGGGGTTGGCAGTGACGATGTGAAGTCAACACTCGTCTATCAGACGGCACTAAACTTATCCAGCCGCTATGGGCGAGTTGCGGTAGTTAATTTGGGACAACCCGGTGCCACTAGCCAGGATCTTATTGGTGACCAGCTACCACAGATTGCAGGCTTGGCAGCACCCCACTATATTACCTTGCTAATTGGAGTGAACGACGTGCATAACCGGGTGAGCGTAGCTACGTACAAAAGCAATTTGACCTATATTTTAGCCGAGCTGCTAGCTAAAACACCTGCTCAGATAGTTTTAGTTAACCTTCCGTATTTAGGATCCTCAGACGTGGTACCTTTGCCCTTTAGCTCGGTGCTGGACACACGGACCAAGCAATTTAATAAAGTCATTGACGAGCTCGGTAGAAACGATAGGATCAAAGTGGTAGACCTCTATTCCCAAACGTACGAGCTATTTAAAAACGACACTGGCTATTATGCGGCCGATCATTTTCATCCCTCCGGCGAGGGCTACCTGCTTTTTGGAGGACTTATCAATGCAGACTAATTTGGTTATCGGCGTACTACTACTGGCGGTTGTACTTACCGTTACTAAAAAGCAAACGGTTGGGGTTCTCGATCGTACTGTGACCGCCCAGCTTAAGGGCGTGGCCATACTTATGGTGCTGTTTGCGCATATAGGCTATTTTTTAACCCCCGATCGTACTTTTTTGTATCCGCTTTCCGTAGCCGGTGGTAAGGGTGTGGACATATTTTTGGTGCTCTCCGGGTTTGGACTTACCGTGTCCGCTCTTAAATCGACCGTGCGTGTTAAGGAGTTTTATGCCAAGCGACTCACCAAGATTTATGGACCTATGTGGCTGGTTCTGGTGGTGTTGTTAGTTTTGGATGCGGTGATTTTACGCAGAGTGTATTCGGCCCCAAGCGTAGTAGCTAATGTTTTAGGCTTGTTTCCTAGTGCTGACCTCTACAAGGATGTAAACTCGCCCCTGTGGTACTTTACGCTAATTTTAGTTTACTACGCGCTGTTCCCACTAGTCTTTAGTAAACGGTTCCCACTGATCTCCGCCGGCATACTGTTAGTGGTGGGCAGACTTGTGCTTGCACTCCCTTTACCGGTGACTGGCGATGTGCTAAAGCTTTATACGCTGCACTATATGGCGTTTCCGGTTGGCATGTGCTTGGCAGTGCTACTTGGGCTTAACATTAACTTACCGCCGCTACCCCGCCCAGACGCGTTGTTTGTTAGGTTCGGCGCAATTATAGCGGCGCTTATGTGCTTTGGCTATACAGCAATTTACTCCGGTGTTGGTCAGCAGCCTATCAAAGAACAAGCGATTAGTCTTCTAGCTGTGGGTTGTCTGTTGGTAGTAGCTTTTGCGGCTAACTACTATTCTCGCGTGCTGACCCTGCTGGGTACCTATTCGTACGAACTGTACTTGATTCACTGGCCATTAATGAGTCGGTACGACTTTTTGTACGCGCGGCTTCCCGCCGGATTAGCTACCCTGCTATATGTGGGCGTCTTGCTGGTTTTAGGGCTAGGGCTAAAAACCCTTATAGATCGCTTGGCGTATGGACTATCACCCCGTGGTACACAAACTTAAAGACCTGTTAGCAGCTCACCATATAAAGTATGAGTGGTTTGAGCACACGCCGGTGCGAACCAGCGAGGAGGCGGCAAAACTTAGACCGGGCTATACCTTAAAGCAGGGCGCCAAGGCGTTACTAGTTAAGCTCGTGCTGCGGACAGGCAGAGACGCGTTTGTGCTGTTGGTAGTGCCCGGGGATACAAGGTTTGACACCAAAAAGGTTAAGAAGCTGCTTGATGCTAAAGAGTTGCGGTTTGCTACAGAGGCTGAGGTTAGCCTTATTACAGGCGGAGTGGAAGTGGGCGGCGTTCCACCCTTTGGCAGTTTGTTTAGTCTGCACACTTATTTGGATCGGGCGGTTGCACACGCCGATCGGATTGTCTTTAACGCCGGCGATAAGCGGGTGAGTATTGCCATGTCAGTGGCGGACTATCTTGTAGCAGAAAAGCCTAGTATTACGGAGTTAGTTTAGGCATGCTGGGTTTGGGGATTAAACAGTTTAGCTAAGTCGTATATAACGGATATGCCCAAACAAAGCCCTGCAATCATAAGCCAGTTCTTGGCTCCAATGGGGGTGGTTTCAAAAAAGCCACGTACCGGAGTATAAATAATTATCAACGTTGCCACAACGGAGCCAACAGCCGCCCAAAGTAACGGCATATTGATAAAAGGCGATCGGGAAAGCACTGGTTTTCTAAACGATCTAAAAGTAAAGGCGGAAATTACTTCTACGCAAATAAGTGCAGCCACGGTAGTTGTGGCGGCATGCATCTGACTTTGATGCCATAAATTAGAGCTAAAGTAGTTAGCGATAAGACTAAATAATGCCATTAAGCAGCCTGCATAAATCAGCGTCCACACGGTAAACCTAGTAATAATCTTGTTGTTGCCATTGATCGTTCGCGGCTTAGCCAGCATTATGTCGGGCGATGTGGGGTTAAATCCTAAAGTGACGGCGGGAATGCTATCTGTAACCAGGTTCATAAACAAGATTTGAATGGCGGTTATTATAGGTACACGCCAACCAAACACGGGGGCAAGAAGCACGCCCATAAACAGAATTAGCAGCTCTGCCAGATTGCACGCCAGCTGAAAAGCCACAAATTTTTGAATGTTATTAAAAACCGCACGGCCCTCTTTGATTGCGGCAAGTATAGTAGCAAAGTTATCGTCTTTTAGGGTTACATCTGCTACGGCGCGCGCTATATCGGTTCCATTTTTACCCATGGCAATACCTACATGGGCTTCTTTGAGCGCGGGTGCGTCGTTTACGCCATCACCTGTCATGGCTACAATGTGGCCTAGTTGCTTTAGCGCCTTAACCAATCTAAGCTTGTGTTCCGGCCGCACCCGCGCAAAGATAGCTACTGACGCCACCGCGTGTGTCAGTTCTGCGTCGCTTAAGTTGTCAAGCTGCGCGCCTTCCAAAGCCTTGCCAGTAAGCCCGATCTGCTTGCCAATGGAGATGGCGGTTTCTATGTTATCGCCGGTAATCATTTTGACCTCAATGCCTGCTATCTTGGCTGTTTGCAAGGCCTGCGCTACTTCCTCGCGTGGTGGATCCTCCATAGCCAGCAACCCCAAAAAAACCAAGTCGTTTTCTTGGTACCGCAGATCCTGCTGGTCGACTGCGTCCATCCGTTTGTAGGCTAGGGCAAGTGTTCTGTAGGAATTTTGCGCCAGTTCATTTATTAGGGTGCGAATAATAGTTCTGTTTTGCTCAGAGAACGGAAGTTCCTTACCACCCTTTGCCAACAAAGTGCATTTGGGCACTAGTACCTCAGGTGCCCCCTTGGCGTAGACGGCGTAAGTTACGTGATTAGTTCCAGCCTTAGTGCTAACCAAGACGGACATCATCTTGCGCTCAGAACTAAAGGGTATCTCTTCCAGTCTTTGACTTTGAAGCTCTTCTTTAACAACTCCCGCCTTTGCTGCCATAACTAGGAGCGCGCTTTCTGTTGGCGAGCCTATAACCGTTATCTCAGAGCCCTGTGCCTGCCGCTCAATTCTCGCGTCATTGCAGGCAACCGCGCAGGTAAGCATAGTTTGAAGTTCCGGGGCATCAGGGCTTGGGGAAAAGATACCTTCGGTGTTAAAGCCCGCGCCGCTAACACTATAGCTGTTGGTACCGCAGTAGACTTGTTTAACAGTCATTTGACCAGTAGTGAGTGTGCCTGTCTTGTCAGTACAAATTACCGTAGTTTCACCCAGCGTTTCAATCACTCCCATCCGATTTACGATGGCGTTTTGTCGTGCCATTCGACCCGCTCCCACAGCTAGAGTGGTGGTCAGGACCACCGGCAGGCCTTCCGGAAAAGTCGAGACCGCTAACGCCACCACTAAAATTAAAATTTCCGTAACATTTACCCAGTCCAGCGAGGGTGTTCTGGCAAACATCAACGCGCCCGTAGCCACCGAAACTACAATGCCTACCGCTACAGTGAACTTGCCAATAGCGTTAATCTTTTGCTGGAGTGTGAGCTCTTTTTCTGCCCCGGAAATCATGGAGGCGATCTTGCCAAACCTAGTGTTCATGCCTGTAGTTATAACCTGAGCCGTGCAGTGTCCACTAACAATAAACGACCCCATATATATGGTCGTATCGTCGGCATTTTTGGCTATCTCGCTTGATTCTCCCGTTAGGATGGCTTCGTTGACTAGGAGCAGTTTTTGACTCAAGACCGTGCAGTCTGCCGGCACCTTTTCTCCGTTGCGTAATAGTACAATGTCTCCTGGTACTAGGCTTACACTTGCCACCTGTTGTTCCCGGCCATCCCTAAGCACAGTACTAAACTGGGTGAGCATGTTCCTAAGCGCGGCTACAGCCTTTTCAGACTTGTATTCCTGAATAAACCCAAAAATAATAACCACTGCCACCACAGCAAACAGCGTGTACATGGTTTCAAACTTAGCTACAGCGTAGGAGATGACGGCCGATATTGCCAGGAGGTAGATGATAAAGTTGCCCTTGATTTGCCTGAAGAGAATGGTTAGTGGAGTGACACGGTTTGCTTCCTTGATTTGGTTTGGACCGTAATCGACCAGCCTCTTTTGCGCCTCGCTTTGGGTGAGTCCGGTATAACTTAGGGGCATAACTCCAGTATACTTTAAATCAAGAAGAAGGCCACACTTAAACAGGTTAGTAGCACAGCGGAGTACATTGCAAACCCCATTTTATCCGGGGTTTTCTTAAATGCCCAAAACCAATCCGCTGTATTTCTATACTCTATGTGCTGTTCCGCCAGTCGGTACATAGAGTTTACGTAGGCAGAAAGTACTAGCGCTTTTGCAAAATTATCGGCGGTGGAGGACATAACCAAAATACTTGCTCCGCCCAACACCAGTTGAAAGATAGCACTATTGAGCGTTTTTTCCTTGAGGTCGTTTTTATGATAATAGATATAATTGACAAGTCCCCTGATATCCTTATCGCCAATAAAGCCCTGGACGCTCCTGCCAAAGTCGCTTGTAGGTTCCAAAAAGTAGGCATGCAGAATGTAATCGAGGTCAAGAAAAAACGCACCTGCCAAAGCACCTAACAGCACTAAAGCAATTTGGATGGGGTTGCTTTGCACCGTAAGTGCCAAAATTGCCACAGAGACAAAAAGTGCCAAGAGTAGGGGAAATTTATACACATCCAGCGTTTTCCTGAGCATTAAAACTATAGTATCACAAGTTTGCTTCTTTGTGAGCGCGGGCTTGTTGCAACTCCTTGAGTTTCCACATAAACAGTTTACCCAGTCCGCTCCTTTTTTCCGTGTCCAGCGCAAAGGCGAGCGCGTTTTCTACAAGTCGTCGGTCTTCTTCCTTAGCCAGTCTAATGTATAAAGTGCGATGTGTTGGGTCGCCCAGCTTGTCTGCCAGCATGTTGCCGTAAGCCTGAAATTCATGTTTGTTGTGAGGGTCCGCTACTATGCCCTTACGGTTTAGGATGTCAGAAATGGGCTGCATTTACTTATGCGCCTGGTCATGCGCTAGTTTTCCTATATACGGCAGCTGATAGTCCACATTAGTATAGGCTTGCCACATCAGGAAAAACCACAGAGCCACGCCAGCAACAGTTACCAGAGGCGACAAAATAAACCCAATTAAGACCACTATTAGGCTGTGAGCAATTGCCGATGCGCCCGCCCAACACACTCCAAACAGGATAGACTGAAAGGCATGAAACCGCACAAACTTGTTGTCTTTTTCCGTGAGGATTATCACCACACCCATAACAAGCGGAACCGCGTAAGCAAGTGCTGCCATGACGTTGGGTTCAAGCTGGGGTTTTTGTGACTTTGCCTGCTCATCCATAGTTTTGAGTATAGCATACGCCGATAGGTAGGCTACTCTGAGGCTGTCCGTTGTGATGTGTGGAGCGCCAGTATTTCCTTGGGGCCGGTAGTGTCGATAGCTGATTTGTCGTCCCTAAAGGTTATTAACCGGGGGAACCGCAGGGCGTAGCCGCTGGTGTGGGTTTGCGATACTGAAATCTCATCGCCGCCCAGCTCTACTACAATCTCCGGTGTTACCCAGACATCCGGGGTCAGACTTTTAGGAAACTTAACGTTTTTAGGAGCCTTACTAACTTGTAATTTATCGCAGCGTTTTTTAAGCTCTAGCCACTCGGAATCCTTTAACCCCGTGCCGACTTTGGTTAACGTGGTAAAAACTTGCTCAGTTTTGTCCCAGATGCCGCAGAGAAAGCCCCCGATACCAAAAGTAGCGCGTGCACCTCGCCCAAAGTAGTAGCCCAAAACCACGCAGTCGATGGTATCTTCCAAAATATCCGTGTTGGACCGTTTTAGCTTGATCCAGCTGAACTCTCTTGCCCCGGCCCTATACGGAGCTTGTGGGTTTTTCACCATAATGCCCTCCAAGTTCTTTTCTTTAGATGACTCAAAAAATTGCCAGAGTGCTGCTGGGTCCGCGGTTTCTATGTGATGGGCAATTTCTAACACCGTGCCGGGTTTGAGGCTCGCTGCAAGGATGCCGTGTCGTTCGCTTAGGCTTAGCGATGTAAGGTCCTTACCGTTAAGATATAAAATATCAAAAACCACGTATTTGAGAGGGATTTGCTTGGTATAGTCGCCTACGTTATGCTTCCGTTTTCTTTGCATCATGTCCTGAAAGGGGATGTACCGGCCGGTTTTGGGATCATACCCAATAGCCTCTCCGTCTAGTATGATGCTGTGAGCATCCAGCTGCTCAAGAGCTGCTTGGACAACATCTGGGAATTGATAGGTATTTTCTTCCAAATTGCGCGTAAAGGTTTTTATCATCACCAGGCCTTTGTTAAAGTAGAATAGCCCATTCTGATTCAATTTCTTGTCCAAACCTACCTTCTGCCTGTCTAGGTGTAGTTGTACCCGCGTTCCGTCCAACTTGTATTCTGCCCAGGCCGTACCGGCCATTTTGGTCATGATTTCCTCCGGGTCGGAGAGCCGTTGGGCCTTTTGAGAAAGTACGGGTACACCAGTCTCTAAGTGAATGTTTGCTAACGCCTTTAGACCGCCCGTCTTTAGTACTTTAGCTATAAAGCCTACATTTGGGTGAATGTTGTAGACCTCTTCGATTGTTCTGCTCGCCGATTTGTCCCCGCTTAAGACGTGCGATAGCGCGTCTACTACTGTTTGTTCTGTAAAGCCTAATCTGGTGGTACCAAGCACAATTTTTACAGTGTACTTTGCGGACAAAGGCGCTAGCTTTTTTAGCAGTGCCGCGAGTGCGGCTACCTTTCTGTCCTGCGAGCCCGCACCCTCATCTTGGGCTATGATTCCCAGCTCTGCTCGAATTTGGAGTATGGTTGCCTCATTGACTGGGTGGGTGGTTCCGGCAAGTTTCAGTGCTACAGCCCCCAGGTCACCTAGTTCCGAGTACATTTTTTCAACGCTGGCCTTGTCCACTCCGTAACACAGCTCCAAGGCGCGCACGACCATTTTGTCGGCCATACTAAATTTTTGCTGGTTGTATGGCGGGTTTAAGTAGCCAAGCGCTAAAAAGACCCCCACTTCCACTTCGTCGGTGCCTAGGTGCTGGATGAGATCGGCCAGTATGCTGGTTAGTTCCAGGCGTTTACTTACTTGTTCCAGTGCTGCTAAATAATCGCAGAACGTTGAGTACTTCACGCCTGAATTTTACCACTTACGGTCTTAGCTTGTATCTAGAGGACTTAGTGCTGCCCACTTTTAGTACCACGTTTCTGTCGATTAAGCTCTTAAGGTCACGCAGCACCGAGTCCTCTGAAATTGCCGGGAATAGTGTAGCAAAGTCCTTATTAATTAGGGTGCCGTAGCTAGTCAGGTATTGCACGATTCTGCTCTGGCGGGGGGTAAGATCCGTTAAGCCTTGTGCTACCGCGGTTTTAGTTTGTCGATCACCTAAAGTAACCTTTTCTTTTATGTCCAGTGC
>Ga0172379_10002889_pt1 | contig 28859 bp, 10 predicted proteins | sample GrowelOW334metaG_FD_119756 | JGI IMG/M metagenome (GOLD analysis project Ga0172379, IMG submission 119756) | Groundwater microbial communities from an aquifer near a municipal landfill in Southern Ontario, Canada - Groundwater well OW334 metaG | ecosystem: Environmental > Aquatic > Deep...
AAGGTTGCCGCAGACGTTTCGGTTTCGGATGGGTCCGTAATGGAATATAAACTCGGCGACGGAAAAGTTCACATCGATTACAAAGACCGTAAAATCGTTTTCGCCGGCGGCCTGAATAACAAAGGTTCTGCGGTAGACGCGAACGGATGGATATTCACGAGCGAGCCGTTGAAACTGGGTATTTCGTGGCAGATAGGCGAGATAGACCTTGCGGCGCTTCCCGAGGCCGCTAAGGAATATGCCGCGCCGCTAAAGAAATTCAAAGTTGCAGGCAGAGTGTCGCCTAAAGGAAATCTTGCGCTTAAGGATGGTAATTTTAGGGTTGCCGCCGACGTTTCGGTTTCGGATGGGTCCGTAATGGAATATAAACTCGGCGACGGAAAAGTTCACATCGATTACAAAGACCGGAAAATCGTTTTCGCCGGCGGCCTGAAAAACAAAGGTTCTGCTGTAGACGCGAGCGGATGGGTATTCGCGAGCGAGCCGCTGAAATTCGATGTAGCCGCACAAGTCGCCGTAATAGACGTTGCGGCGATGGCGAAGAAATTCGCGCCGAAAACGCCTGAACTTCTGACGGGAACAGCGGCCGGAACGCTTAGAATAACCGGCGAGGGGTCGAACCCTGACGAATACTTGGCGACAGGCGACGTCACGGTGCGGAACGGCAACATATATTATCCGACGCCGGTTATTCATGGAGATGCGAAGAAGCAATATTGGGCTCCGATCCCGTTCAGCGCGATAAAGGCAGGGTTGTCTCACAGGTTCCCGGTTGTCACTGTCAGATATCTTGATATTACAGGAGACGCCGTCCGCTCATCCGGCAGCGGGAAGATAAAATATCGCAAAGACAAACGAACCGGCGCTCCCGCAGGCCCTATATCGTTCGACGCAGCGGCAAAGTTGTCTTCTCCTGAAATCGGGAAAATTCTTGCGCTCAACAAACAACTCGGCCCGTTCGTCACCGGAGCGCTGAACGCGAAAGGAAAGCTGAAGGGCGGTTCGGACGATACGTCGTCGTTCGCTGGAGTTTGCGATTTTTCGCTCACAGGCGGCGTTGTCGTGAATCCCTATAACGACCGTGCGGCGAAGCTGCCAATCAACGCTGACCTATCGCACTTCAGGTTCGATTCGCTAAAAGGGAACGCGGTTGTCGGCGCCGCGAGGGTGAATTTTCCCGCGCTGGCGCTTAGGAGCGAAGTGATAAACGCTGATGCCTCGGGGGCGTTAGGGTTCAAGGGCGACATAAACGGACACGCAAAGGCGTCTCTGCCTGTTGCTATGGTCGGGAAAATCATGGACTTCAAAAACGCAATGCCAAAGCTGAAAGAACTCAACGACTTGAAGCGCATCGATACATCTTTCGATTTCAGCGGGACAATTCAGCAACCAAAAATCACATGGAACGTAGACGAAGTTCTGCGCAGCGCGTCGGAAAGCTTCATCAAAAAGAAAGCATCTAAAGCAATAGATAAATTTACAGGGCCAGGCACAGCAGGAGACGGCAAGAGCGCTGAAGATAATATAAAACAGAAATTAAAGGACAAGCTTAAAGGAATGTTCTGAGCTGACTTGACGGTTGTGGAGTGGAAATATCGCGCAGTTTGCTGCTTTTGAGAGAAGCGCGGCGCTCTGTCGGGCTGAAGCCCGACAACTTCAAATGATTAAAGCCGGTTACTAAAGATTAATGCTGTTGGCCGCTCTTCCCTGAAATGCCTCCCTGACATCCTGGCCATCTTTTCGAGAGTCACAATACTTAATTTTTTTCGCCGGTTTTAGCCCTGAGATGCGTTATGCGGAAACGGATGTCTCTTTTTTATGTCTTTTCAACTTGAATCCAAATTCATTTTCGAGCTCTTCCGCCCCTTTTTTTATATGGGCGATCTGCTCTTCCGGAGCCATGGCATTCAAATCCTCAGATAGCTTTTTCCTGATTTCCCTTATTTCAGCCATTGCCGCCGGTTCGATAATCATTGTCATTTTCGATAACCTCTTATATCACACCTCGTTATTGGCCTGTAATTCATGTATTCCCGCTTTTTATCGAGTTCGTTTCAACTTGTGCGGCCTTTTCATTATCTATACTTATTATAACATATCATTCATGTGATGATCGAATCAGAAATCAAACAATAAGAAATGAGGGAAGATAATGGTAGTCTGGTCATGCGATTTGCTGATTTAAATGATGCGCGGCGCTCTGTCGGCTGAATCCGACAGCAAACCGGTCCAGACGTTTTATATCTTCTTCTTCCTCAACCTCAGCGAATTGGTCACGACCGAGACGGACGAGAATGCCATCGCGGCGGAGGCGACCATCGGGTTGAGCGCGAAGTGGAAGAACGGATAAAGAACGCCGGCCGCGATCGGGATTCCGATCACGTTGTAGGCGAAAGCCCAGAAAAGATTCTGCCGTATAGTGGCGATTGTTTTCCGGCTGAGCGCGATTGCAAGTGGAACGCCTCGCAGATCGTCGCGCATGAGCGTTATGTCCGCCGCCTCTATGGCAACGTCGGTACCGGAGCCGATGGCGATTCCGATGTCCGCCTGAGCGAGCGCCGGCGCGTCGTTTATCCCGTCGCCGACCATCGCCACGACCTCGCCTTCGGCCTGCAAACGCTTTATCTCCGCGCTTTTGCCGCCGGGCAACACTTCCGAAAGTATCCGCGTTACCCCCGCCTGCGACGCGATCGCTTCAGCAGTCCGACGCGTGTCGCCGGTCATCATCACAACCCGCAGCCCGCCGCGCTCAAGCGTCTCGACAACCTCGCGCGCGTTCTCTTTCAGCGTGTCCGCCACCGCAATCGCGCCGAGCGCGCGCCTGTCCCGCGCCGCATACACAAGCGTCTTGCCCTCGCCAGCCAACCGCTCCGCGCCGTCCGCCAGATAATCGAACGAGACGCCGCTTTTCTCCATATATTTTCGATTGCCGATCAGCGCCTCGCGCCCTTCGATCCTCGCTGAGACTCCGAGACCCGGCTCGGCGTTGAAATCCGAAACCTGCGCTGCTTCGATCTTCATCTCCTTCGCGCGGCGCACAATCGCTGCGGCGATGGGATGTTCTGAATCACGCTCCGCCGCGGCGGTGACGCCAATCAATTCAGCGATCTCAACTCCCGGCGCGGGCAGCGCGTCCGTCACCTCGAACCTGCCTTGCGTAAGCGTTCCCGTTTTGTCAAATACTATCGTCGTCAGCCGCCTCGCGTTTTCAAGCGCTTCGCCGCCCTTGATCAGGATTCCCATCTGCGCGCCCCTGCCCGTCCCGACCATTATCGCAGTCGGCGTCGCCAGCCCCAATGCGCACGGACAAGCTATTATCAGCACCGATATAAATATCATCATCGAAAACACAAACGACTCATGCGCGCCGAAGAACCACACGAGAAACGAGAGCGCGGCTATCGCTATGACAGCCGGAACGAAGATTCCCGCCACGCGGTCCGCCACGCGCTGCACAGGCGCTTTAGCGCCCTGCGCCTCGCGCACCAATCGGATAATCTGCGAAAGAACGGTGTCGCCGCCCACTCGCGCGGCGCGTATGCGCAGGCTCCCGGTCGCGTTGACCGTCGCGCCGACAACATCGTCGCCCGGCCGCTTCTCCACCGGCACGCTCTCGCCGGATATCATCGACTCGTCAATCGCTGAAAAGCCTTCGAGCACCGTCCCGTCCACCGGCACGCTTTCGCCGGGCCGGACAACTACGGTGTCGCCAACCGCTACATCGTCAATCGGAATCTCCATCTCCGCGCCGCCGCGCACGACACGCGCAGTTCGCGGCCGCAGCCGTATCAGCGCGCGGATCGAGTCGGATGTGCGGCTCTTCGCCCGCGCTTCGAGCATTCGCCCGAACAATATCAGCGTGATGATCATACATGTTGTTTCGTAATAGACCGAGCGCTCGACGCCCGCTTGCGTAAAGAACTCGGGAAAGAATGTCGCCACCGCGCTGTACAGATAGGCGGACACGGCGCCGACAGCCACAAGAGTGTTCATGTCGGCCGACAGCGAGCGGGTCGCTTTATAGAAACCAGTGAGAAACTGCCGCCCGCTCCAGAACAACACCGGCGTTGTGAGCGCGAAAAGAAACACGTACATTTTCGGCCCGTGCAGCGCCGCCGGCAGCGGAATCAGTCCGTGCATGCTCAGAAGAAAAACAGGAATCGAAAGCGATGCGCTGAAAATAAGCTTGTTGCGGAGCGAAACGAATTCTTTCCGGAAGCGGTCTTCGCCTTCCGCGGGCGGAGCGTTGTTGTCAATACGCGTCGCCTTGTAGTCGCCGGTTTTCGAAACGACGTCAGCGATTTCAGCCGGCGTCACGGCGCCGGAAATATACACGACAGTCGCCTGCGCCTGCGCGAAATTCACGGTGGCGGAGACAACGCCTGCATGCCGCGCCAGCGCGCTCTCAAGCCGGTTCACGCACGACGCGCAGGATATCCCCTCGATCGAGAACTCGGCTTTCTCCGTTCGCGCTTTGTATCCCAGCGATTCAATGTCGGCTATAAGTTTTGCCGGATTCGTAACTTTCGGATTGTACGAGACCGAGGCGTCCATCGCCGCGAAATTCACAGCCGCCGAACTAACGCCTTGCGCGGCGGAGAGCTTCTTTTCAATCCGCGCCGCGCACGACGCGCACGACATTCCGTCTATCGGCAAATTTATCCGGCGCAGCGGCCCGTGCGATGCGCTCGCTTCAGAAACCAGTTCTTCCGACTCGCTATCATCGTCGATAGGACACGTCATCGCCTCGGCGGCTGAATCGGCTTTGAGATATTTATCCGGATCTGCTACGAATTTTTCCTTGCAGATCGGGTTGCAGAAATAGTAAGTCGTTCCGTCGTGATCGGTTTTCGCCGCTGCTGTTTCCGGCTCGACCTCCATTTTGCACACCGGGTCAATATTCATGGCAGCTCCCAATAATAAAAGATCTTAATAATAGAACAAGATTATGGAAGCTAATGTTTCATAAGCGAAAACTGGAGAAGTTGGCAATGCCGAATCCTGCGATCGGGTTCGAATTATTTTTTGGTTTTCTTTTTGTCATCTGCGATAAAGCTGCCGACGGCGGTAAAAACGCTTTTAAGGTTCGGCTGAATATACGAACCGATCATTTTCTCAATAGCGGGCGACGCCGACTTGCACAAAAAAGTCGGGAACGGCGGATAGCGCGTTATATTGACATCGAAAACGCCTTTGCAGGTCGCCACACAGCGGTTTTCCCCGCATGGCTCGAATTTCCAGACGCCTTCGCATTTCACAAACTCACGAAAATAGTAAGGCTTGATCACCCACCGGCACTCGGTCGCCTTGAGGTCCCACGTTTCAAAATCTTCCCAGCTTATCATTTCCGGCTTGAGTATATTTCGGATGATATCCGGTATCTGGCCGAGTCCGTGCCACTGAATGCTCATCTTCGTCGTGTTGTCATCCACATCCTCGCGGTCCATGACAACTATCTTCGTCAGGTTCGGGCAGTATTTAACATATTCGAGCATCCGGTCGCGGAACGAAAAATAAACGTCGTGCGCTGAGTATGGAAATTCATGCCTGACATCAATCTTCATCTCGATTTGCCTTTCCCGAATATGGCATTTGAACCATTCGCTAAATTATTTCAACAGATAATTTATTTGTGTAATTATACCGCAAGACAACCGAATACAAAACAATAAATATCATCTCGGATTTGGTTCGCCGCAGCCGCAGGGCGTCAGGCCGCACTTAGGGCATCCCGCGCCGTATTTCCCGGCGGCCTTTTCGATATCAACGCCGCAAATCGTCGCGAGGCTCACAAGCCATGCAAACACGTCTGAAAACTCCTCTTCCATTTCCTCCGCGCTTCCACGCCTGATAGCTCGCGAAAGTTCGCCGACTTCCTCGACAAACCACGCGAACGTGCCCATCGCTCCGCGCGCGCCGTCTTTTTCAAGATATATATCTTTTATCTTTTTTTGAAACTCGCTGATTTCCATTTAGCGCCCCGCGTTGCTTCTTTATGTATTGGGCGCAGCATGCTGCGCCCCTACGCTTGTTCATATGTCGGACGCGGCATGCTGCGCCCCTGAGTTGATTTCGTTAACCCCGGTTATCAATCCTGTTTGTCTTTTGGCGGGCCGCCCTGGCCGCCCGGATTTCCGGAGCCGCCCGGCCCCTGAGGCCCCTGCGGCGGCCGGTATGGCCTGCGGCGCCTCGGTCTGTTGCTGTTCGGCGATTGCCCCTGCGGGTTTGAACCCTGCCCGCCGCCTTGCTGCCGGTTCTGTCCCTGGCCGCCCTGCTGTTGCGGGCGCTGTCCGCCTCCGCCCTGCTGTTGGCGATTCCTGTCCTGGCCGCCGCCCTGCGCCGGTTTCCGCTGCCCGTCGCCCTGCTGATTTTGTTTCTGCGTTTGCTGCTGCCCTTGTTGCGGCGGCCTCTGTTGCTGCCCTTGCCCGGACTGTTGCGGCCTTCCGTCGCCGTCTCTTCGCCGGTCGTCTCTCTGCTGCCCTCCCTGACGGCCGCCCTGCCCGCCGCCATAAGGCTTTTGGCCGCCGCCGCCCTGTTGTTGCCGGCGCTGCTGGTTTCCGCCGCCCTGCCCGCCTGAACGGTTTCCTTCCGGCCTCGATTCCTGTCCGCCCTGTTTCGGTTTTTGCGCAGGGCCGGCAGAAGGTTTGTTTTTATCCGATTCCTTCAAAACAATCGACCGCGCGCCGCCTTCTGGCTTCCGGCCGCCCGATTGCCCCTGTTGTCCGCCGCGACGCCTGTCGTCGTGAGAGTATTTCTTTTTGACAACCGCCGGCTGATTGAAAAGCAGCATGAAAACGCCGGATGCCGGAAGAATCATCGCCGTCGTCGCCGGCACTATGCCGGAGTCGTTAAACAAAAACGCCGCAAGAGCGCCGGTGAGCGATGCGAGGAACGCGCGCCGGAAATATTCGTATTTCTCGAACACCTTCGTCATCCGTTCCACCGGGAAATAATATAGAGCGAGCGTCACCGCGAGCGTCACCACAAACAGCGCGCTCCAGAAACTGTTTCTTAGAAGGCGCATATTGACCGACAGTTTCCGAACGACTATTTTAATAAACTCCGCGAACCCTCCGCCTCCTGCGATTCGCTCCATCAGCCGCGCCACGTGCGATTCGCTTCCTAAAAATCTCATTTCAATAAACACCGACGCGCAGCAAAAAATCACAACAAGCGCCGAAACCAGCGCGAATGTTTTCCAATTCAGACGTCCGTTGCCGAGAAGAAATACCATGAAAAGGAATGCAAAAAGGCATGAAATCAGGCCGCCGAAATTAGCGCCTATGAACGGCGCGCCCACAATGACCACAACGCCGAGAAACAACACGGCCATTCCCGCTTTTAAAGCGGTTCGCGCGCGGCCCCGGACGGCGTCGAGCAGAACGCCGGCGATCACAAGCGGCGCCCCGACCATGAATCCCATGTACTCGTTTCCGATTCCGTAGAACCGGGCGCCCACCTGCGGATAGTAGCCAAGCAAAGCGTGCGAAATCAGCTTCGCGCCGGTCAACTGGTCCACGGTCAGGACGGTTACATATATGCAAGCGAGCGCGAAAATCTTCCATTGATAGCCGGGAATGAAGCCGACGGAAAGCGCGACCAATGCCGCGATGCCGAAGAATGAGGCGGTGAAAACGACCTGATCGGCGATTTGCGGAATGCCCGCCAAAATCATAAAAGAAAGGAACATCGAAGCTGTCCAGAGCATGAGAGCGGTCATGAAGCCGCGCCACAATTTGCTGGTCTTGTCCAACCTGAGCGCTGTCAGAAAAGCGATCAAAAGAACAATGAGGTGCCAGATAATTATGACTTTCAGCAACCCGATCTGCGATTCGACAAACACGTCGCGATCGTGCATTTCCTTAAGGAAATCGAGCGGGGCCTTATCGCGCGAGGCGGTTAGCGGCGAACCGATGAAATCCGGCGGCGCGGCGATCCCGAAATAGTTTATTACATGCGCCGCGAAATCCGTGTTTTTGACAAGGCCGGGGCGTCGCGTGGACCGCGCGGTGAGCAGCGAAGGCCGCGGCTCGATTCCCGCTCCGAACGCGAAGACAGGCGTCAGCGTGTCCTTCAGCTTTCCCGAGCCTCGCGGCGGAGTGGGCGCGACTACCAGTATTTGAGTCGTGTTCAAATCGACGGCTGACGACAGCCATTCGATGAATCCGCCGAGTTGCCTGAGCGCATCTTCCTTCGCCCTGACGTATACCGATTCCGCCGCGACCGCGCCGAACCGGTCTATCCGGTTGGTGTCTCCGTAGTCCACGACTATAAAATCCGCGCGGCTGTAAACATCGGCGAAAACCTTTTTCATCGCGTCAATATTCGTCCGCCAGCCCATCGGCGACATCGGGTCCTGCATCACGACATTCGCCGAGATGTCGCCAAAATCGACGCGCCCCGCTTCGTCCATCGCCATGATCGCCGCTCCGCGTTCGCTTTCCTCCGGAAGATCGGCGTTGCCGATGGCTGCAGTTCTAAACCCCGCGTCCCGCAGCAGGCTGCCGAGCGCGCCAGGCCGCGCGAGCCATTGCGTGTCCTTGTTTTTCGCCTGAAAAGCGCCGACGCCGAGGTGAATAATGCCGCTCAGCGGCGCCTGCTGGCCGGTTCTTAGAGAATATTCGATCCCGGCCTCGCGGCCCTCGAACTGTTCGTTGTAATTGAACGCCAGCGGTCCGTTCACATCGCCCGCCGCGGATAATCCCGATCCGAGCGTCAAATAGGCGCCCGACTCTATCTCCTTCGACACCGCCCGCGGCGGCGTCGCTTCATTGCGCGTCACCATAAGGCCCAGCGCTCCGCGCTTTTCCAGCTTCCTCAGTATTTTCAGCGTCGGCGTCGCCCAATCGTTAAAACCTATATTGTCGGCGACGACAACCACGAGTTTCCTGCCGTTCTCACTCGCCCGCGCTACTCCGGCGCCGGCCGCCAACGAAATCATCAGAATAAAAACCGCAGCAGCCGCTTTGCATGAACTTTGCTTTAACATTAACCAATCTCCATTCTAATTACCCAGAAGACAACATTTTTCATTTTAGCCGCGTGAGCCTTCTTTGTCCATTAATGCAGTGCGCGTTTTTCGCCGCTCGACATCTCTTTACCTCAATAGAATATTTATGCTATATTATTTCGAAATAGCGGAAGCGACGTTTTTCGGGGTCGCCGGTCCGCAAAATCAAAATCGAGGTGCGGGTATGTCAGTATGGGTCAAAATCGCGTTGTTCTTCACAAGGATCATCTATCGAATCAAGCAAATGCTCGGTCTTGTCGCCGCCCCGGCGGCGCTGCCGGAGACTTCAGGCGCGTTTTCATACAATCTGATCAAGAAATCCGAAGTATTGAACACTTTTCCCAAATTCGCCGAGAAATCAAAAGGCCTGAGCACGATAATTAAACTCGAATGCGGCGCTGAAAACGCGCTCGTCAAAATTGATGAAGGCAAAGTGGCGGTCGCCCAGAGCGGACTGGACCCGAAGGTGAACGTAACATTCTCCGAAGCGGGATGGGCGGCTCTGATGAACGGCGAGGACGTTAAGAACCTCGTGATGAACGGCGGCATCAAGTTCGGCGGCGACATCGCCAGCATGATGCAGTATATGGGCGCTCTGAAACTGTTTTTCCTCTGCATTACAGACAAACTGGATATGACGAAATAAAGCGGCATAAAAAAAACAGGGACAGTCGCCGGTATTGTTCTTCCCCCTTTTTATCGCGTACTTTCAGCTTGCGACAAAAAACGGCCGGCGACTGTCCCTGTTATGCAATATTATTCGATTAAATTACGCCTTCGGAGCTTCAGGCAGCATATTCTGAACGCCGGCCATGAACGGCTTCATCATCTCCATCGGGAACGGGAAAACAGTCGTCGAGTTGTTTTCGGTCGCAATTTCGGCGAGAGTCTGCAGATAGCGCAACTGGAGAGTGATCGGATTCGGCCTCATGACTTCGGCGGCTTCGGCGAGCTTCATCGACGCCTGGAATTCGCCTTCGGCGGCAATGATCTTCGCGCGGCGTTCGCGTTCCGCCTCGGCCTGTTTCGCCATCGCCCGCTTCATTTCCTGCGGCATCTCGACATCCTTCACCTCGACCGTCGACACCTTAACGCCCCACGGATCCGTGTGCTTGTCGACGATTTCCTGAAGCTTCTGGTTGATCTTCTCGCGCTGCGACAGCAACTCGTCCAGTTCGCTTTCACCGAGCACGCTCCGCAGAGTCGTCTGCGCGATCTGAGAAGTGGCGGCGATGAAGTTCTCGACGTCCACAATCGCCAGCACGGGGTCCACAACGCGGAAATACACAACCGCGTTCACCTTCACCGGCACGTTGTCGCGCGTGATAACTTCCTGCGCCGGCACGTCCATCGTGATAACGCGCAGATCGACTTTCTGCAGTTTGTCTATGAACGGAATGAGCAGGATCAGGCCTGGGCCTGTTCCGCCGATCAGCGCCTTGCTCACGCGTCCAAGCCGGAAAATTACTCCCCGCTCGTATTCCTTCAGAATCTTAAGCGCCGAAGAACCGACTATCATGATAATCGCTAATACCGTTACAATCACTTTTACTGAATCCATCACTTACCCCCGCTTTAATATTTTTTATGCCCACATGACATTTTCATCGATTATACATCAAAAACAACAATGAGTAAAACAGAACTTCGCGGCAAATCCAGGAATCACTTAACCGGCCTAACCACAACATTCAAACCGTCGAGCGCCACAACCTCTAACCGGCTGCCCTCGGCCGCAGCTTCGCCGCTCTCCATCCGCGCGTTCCATATCTCACCATGCACGAACACTTTTCCCTCCGGGTCGAGCGGAGTTATCGCCTTCCCTTTCAGGCCGATCATTCCCTGCGCCCCGGTTGTGACGCGCCCCTTGTGCGTCCGGATCACCGCCGCCAGCGCCACCACTATCATAAACGCCGTCGTCCCCGTCACGCTCAGTATCAGCCACAAATCAATTTTCATCCCCGGATCTGAAGAATCAACCAGCATCAATGATCCGAATAACATAAGCGCGACACCTCCAGCCGACAGCAAGCCATGGCTCACAATTTTTATTTCAAGTATGAACATCACGAATGCGCAGAATATCATCACCAGTCCCATTGTGTTAATCGGTATCACCTGAAACGCTGTGAACGCTATAACCAGACAGATCACGCCGATTACCCCCGGCGCCACCGCCCCGGGATGCGTCACCTCGAATATCAGCGCGTACACTCCGAGCATCATTAGAATATACGCTATGTTGGGATGTCCGATCATGTGGAAAAATTTCTCCCGGAACGACATCGGCAGCTTCTCGACCGGCGCGCCCTTCGTCTTAAGAGTGAACCGGAGCGCCTCTCTCTTCACAACGCCGCTCTTGCGCAATATTCCGATGAGGCCGGCGTCCGCCTTCTCGAGGTCCACCCTGATATTTTTGTCGCCGTCCTTCGCGAGGCCGCGGTCTCTTAACGCATTGAGCAGCGCATCACCCGCGTTCGCAAGCGGAATCACCGCAATCCGCGGCGCTCCCTTAACAACCGTGCGCCCGTCTAATTTTTCGAGCAAATCGCCGACCGACGACGCAATTATTTCGATCACGTTCTTTTTCAACGCTTCGTCCGCAGTCACGGATATGCTGTTCAGCACCGAGCCCTTGCCTATCTCCTTGTTCCTTCCGCGCCGCTCCGTGAGCTGTTCCATATACTTTATCGCGTAGTTGGTGACTTTCTCCTTCATCACGTCGTCCATCTGCCCGCCGCCCCCGTCCACCGGATGTGCGGACCCGGCGCTCGTGTCGGGCGCCATCGCCGCCACGTCGGACGCCATCATGATGAAAAATCCGGCCGACGTCGCCGTGCTCCCGTTCGGATACACATACACGACGACCGGCAGCTTCGCGTTGATCATCGAAGTCGCGATATCCTTCATCGACTCCATCATGCCGCCCGGCGTGTCTATAACGATCAGCAGGCACGCCGCATGTTTCCGCTCGGCGTAACGGACGCCGCGCTTGACATAGTTCATCGTCGCGTGCCCGATAACGCCCTTGATATCGAGCTCCACCACAGGATTGACGGCGGCCCGCTGCGGCTCCGAATTCACGGCAAGCGGCGCGAGCAGCGCCACAAGCCACAAAACCATAAACACGAAACGGGCGCGACTCATAATCTTTTTGATTTTTTTCATTTCAGATATTTTATCACGAATTAAGCTTATTAGCCATCTCAGCGACGAGCGGCTGGTCGGGATTTATGCCGAGCGACTTATCGAAAGCCGCAAGCGCGTCGGCCAGACGGCCTTCCTGATAGTACAGCAGCCCGAGATTCAGGAACGTCGCCGGGTTTTGTGTGCCGAGCTCGACTGCTTTATCAAACTGAACCTCCGCGAGATCGCTCTTGCCCTGCATCGCCAGCGCGAAACCCTTCATGGCATAAGCGTCCGCGTAATTCTGGTCTTTTTTAACCGCTGAATCGTACTCGGCTTCCGCTTCGGCATATAAGCCGAGGTCTGACAACGTGTCGCCTATCAGCATCACGATCATCGTGTTGCCGCCGTCCTTCTTGGCAGCGTATTTGAATTCCGCGAGCGCCTTGTCGTAATCCTCCATGCCCCGGTAAACAAGGCCGAGGACGATGTGGCTAAGGGCGGTCGCCGGTTTCGAGCGGCCTCGCGTATCGAGCGTTTTCTTTGCCTCGTCATATTTATTATCGTTGTAAAGCTGAATGGCGGCCTCGAGTTCGGGGTCCGCTGCCGAGAGGTCCGCAGGGGCAAACTGGTCCGGCGTGAATGAGGCGACAGGCGCCATTTCAATTAGCTGCCTGCGCCGCGTGATCTGCTTCATGTCCGACTCCGCAAGGCCGAGCACGATCCGCGCCCCTTCGAGAGAACCGCGCGCGCCGGACTCCCTGTTTTTCGCCGACTGCGGCGCCGAGGCCGCAAGAAAAGCGTCCAGCGCCCCCTTTGCCGGATCGTAGTCCGCTATAAGGTCCAACGGTTTTTTGTTGGCGGACACCGCCTGATCCACGATAATTATGCCGTCGCCGTATCCGAACCCTTTCTGCTCGAGCGCCTCCAAGTCTTCCGGCTTGATGTTGAAACGGCGAAATAGCATTTTGCGGAAAACAGCGGTTTCCTTCGGCGTCATAAGCGACGCGTTTAGATTAAGTTCCGCGCGGCGCATGCCCACCCTGCGCGCGGCTATCGCCCCGTCGATCTCATCCGTGTCTTCGAGCGCGTTGCTAAGACGTTCCGTCTGGTCGTCGAACGACGCCGACATCGACCTGTCCCTGAACGAATCGAGCGGCTCCGCGACATTTAATAGCGAGATATCGAGATCCCGCATGCTTCCGCGCGCCGCGTCATACGTCCGCTGCGCGCTCATGACATTCAGCTCAAGGCGGCTGAAAAGCCTTGAGGCCTCATCGTTTGTTATTTTCAGGATGCTCGCCATATCGTGCGCTGCGTCGACAGCCTGTTTCGGCGGCGCCTTCGCGGTTTCAAGCCAATACCGCGCTTCTCTCGCGGACTTGATCATTTCGCCGCGTGAAGCGACAATTTGCTCGCCGGCGATCTGATAGTAATCCAGCGCCTGCGCGTAACCGTCGAAATATTCCGCCGCTTTTCCTATTATGTTGACGCGCAGCGCGTCTCCGGCCACAATCTTTCCCGCGGTTTCCCGGTATCCGTTCAGATCATTAGTAAACGAGTTGCGCATTGTATTAAGCCGTTCGCCGAGACGCTTCAAGTCCTCCGTCGCGGTTATGGCGTCGCGTTCCATTAGAGCCGTCGCCGTATCAAGCGAAGCGAGCGCGACGTCGCGCTCCTCCGAAGGGACGAAATCAGGCGCTATCGGAGCCAGCTTTTCATCAGCCGTGTTCGCCTCCGGCGCCGCATCGCCCATTCCGGCCTTCGCAAGCGCCAGCCCTTCAAGCGCATCCGCGTTTTCGGGATTGAGACGCAACGCTTCTTCATATGCCGCAGCCGCTTCATAATAATAAAATCTGTCGGCATAACTTTTTGCGACCCGCATCTTGTTCTCTATCGTGTCCGCCATCTCGGGCGCCGCTTCGACTTTCGCTATTCGCCCGGTCGTCTTCGGATGCGACGACAGCGCGACATCGAGCCGGTTAAGATTGCCGTCCGGCTGCTGCTTTTTTAGTTTCTCGAAGAAAGTGACCATCCCGTACGGGTCGTATCCCGCGTTGAATGAATACCTTTCGCCGTACTGGTCGGCTTCATATTCATCCTCGCGGCTGTAATGGAGCTGCATCAGCGAAAGCGCTATGTCCGCTATCCGGGTCGTCTGTTCGTTTGTCTTTGCCTGCAGGATCGACATTCCGATCATAATCAGCGGCAATTGTTTTATCCGTTTTGCGCCGTGCCTTTTGGCGACGTGCGCCACCTCATGCCCGATCACTCCGGCGATCTCGTCTTCCGTCTCCGACTCGTCGATCAGGCCCCGCGTCACAAATATAAAACCGCCGGGCGCCGCGAACGCGTTCACCTCGTCAGTGTCAACTACATAAAATTCGTACGGAATGTCGGTCCGGTCGCTTACGCCTGAGAGCGATTGCCCCATTTTGCTTATATATGAAACGAGCAGCGGGTCTTCGACAAATCCGTATGTCTGCCGGATTTCCTCGACCGTCGCGCGACCGAAATACTTCTCCGCCTTCCAGTCTAATTTTTCGAGAAACGATTTTTTCTCGGCCGCCGCCGCCGGCGCGCACATTGCCGCGAATATTATGAGTATGTATATGTATTTAGTTATCTTTCTCATCATTCTGTCCGCCTTGCCATTTGGACGCGCTCAGGCCGTCGGTTATTCCCTATATTATAAATCATTTGCCATTATATTTCCTTCTGGCCGCTTAAATCAGAAAACGGGGCCGGATCTGAGTCCGCCCCCGCTTTGTTTTCGCCACATGTCCAGACACCCATGCCTTTATCTTGCTCTCGTCAATCTTCAACAATGGCGGCCGTCCGCAAGACGTCCATTTCCAAACAAAATTAATTTATAAATCTGACAACGCCATTGTTGTAGAATATAAATTTGAATATATATCCATGTTTTTTATCTATTGATCGCAATGTATATACAACAATAATATAATCTTTGTTTTCATACCTTTTGATTTTTTCTGTTATTTTGTAATCTTTTAACTGATAATTACTATCGAGGAAAAACAAGCTAATAAACTTACTAACAATCATTATTTCATCTTTTTGGGATATAGCATTTTCATTTTTGTAATCATTTACAAGTTTAAAAAACTCGGAACCTGATATTTCCTTCCCGAGTTTCATAGCTCTTAATTGTCCATTATTATATTTAGTATTTGTTAGATAGAAATATTTAACGCTGCCATCAATATTATAGTTTATAACAAAATCACCTTTTTTTTCTTTTGCTATTTCGGTATATAGATCAAATAACACGTCTCTTTTAATCTCATAAATATTATTTTTGTATGTCATTACGATGTAATATATATTTTCGTAAAATCTACACTGAGGTTCATTATTTTTATATATTATATATGTGTCGACGCCAGTTAATACATTATCAAATGCATAAATATATTTAAATTTGTAATTATTTATGTTTTTAATATAACTGCTAATTAATAAATGCTTGGTATTATTGGTTGACAATATATATAAATATGTCACTAATGAAATAACACAAATAATAATAGCAATAAATACATAATAGTATTTATATTTAATATTTCTCAAAATCCATCCATTATAATAATTTATTTCATTTTAACAGGCTCAAGTTGAAAAAACCATAATCTGTTTAGTAAGGCATCAATCAAATCATCATATCTATCATAATTGACGTTCAATTGTTTAGCAAGCGGCCCTACATGCAGATTATTCCATTGATCATTTAAGCGAATAATTGAAGCATGCCTCATATCTTGATGTAGACACTCGATAAATACATGGTGTATCAACCGTTTTGATTTCTGTAGCGTCAAACTATTCCGCGCTTATCTCACGACTGAGAACTTGCCTTTGTGCGTCACCTCGTAACCGGAGGGCGTGCGCGCCGTGAGATAGTACAGATAAACGCCCGAGGCGAGCGGCCTGCCCGTTGCGCTCACCGGCGGCCGCCAGTGATACAGCGTATATGCTCCGTTCTCGCTGACGTCCGGCGCCGTGTCGTAGTTCGACGGCAACACCCTCATCAGAGTCGATACGAGCGAGCCCCGTATGTCATACACCTTGATCGTAATTGTTACGTTCCCCTGATTGAGCCCCGCCGCCGCGAATCTGATCCCGTCGAGTCTGTTCATCGATTCAACATACGGATTCGGATAAGTGTGGACGTCATAAATCTGGAGCGGCGTGAGCGCCTGCGGCGCGAAGCCCATCTTGAACCCGAGCGTGTCGTAGCGCGAAAAGTGCGACGAGAATATTGTTATCGTCTTCGAGTTTTTATCGACAAGGCCGTCCATGCGCACCCACGAGGAAGCGTCCGTGTTCCAGTTGTAAACGCCGAGCGTGTCCACATCCACCGTTCCGCCGCCGGTCGGCGCTCCGGCGATCGAGCAGTTTCCGGTGATCGGATCGTATTGGAACAACTGCGTTCCGTTTGCCGTCGCGGCGTTGATGCTTTCGGTTCCGGCGTCGACCATGCCGTCGTTGTCGTTGTCGCAATAGTGGAAAATCAGGCGTATATAGGAACTGAAATTCGTGCCGTCCGGGAAGTACTCGCGCGCGTCGCCCGCCGCGACGATGTATTCGGTTGTCGGGTCCGCCGGGCAGTTCGGGCCGGGGGCGGCCCCGCCTCCGCAGTAGGCGGTCGGGTTCGTGTTGTAGAACACGGTGTCGCTGGCGATGGAATTCGGCGGGAACACGGCTGTTACGATGCCGTCCTGAAAGAGCAGTCCGCCGCCGCTCGTGACCGCGCTCTCATTGCTGATCGTCAACATACGCAGGTAGGCCCCGGTCCCCGCGCTCATCTGCGACACCTGAACGTATGGCGTGTTCGGCTTGTTCGGACAGGCGGAACCCGCGTGGCTCGGGCACTGCGTCAGGTAAAGCTCGTTGTACTGCACCTGCCCGACAAGCTGCGGCGCGAAAACGCCGCCCTGACTCTTCGGCTGGTCGGGAATGTATTCGAGATAGCTGTCGTAATCGCTGCCGCTGAAAAGCTGCTCGACGATATTTCCCATGCCGTAATTGACGGCGCTGATGTCCAGAGTGTTGCGTTTGTCCACCGAATAGGAGACGAGCTTGCCGTCTGCCGACCAGCCGGGTTCGTACGCCGGCATTGTGTACGAGGCGTAATCATAGATTTTATAGACGCCGGCGTCGGATAGCGACGTAATAGGAAGCGATGCGGAGTCGAACCCGGCATAGGCCGCCGAAAGGTTGATGACGTATACGCTTGTCTTGGACGGCGGGGTCGGGTTGTTGACATCCGGCGTTCGGTCCCATGCGAGAAACGCGATCATCCTGCAATCGGGCGACCACTTCGGTTTCAGCGGCCATACCGAGTTGTCTTTGAACATCGTGATTCTGCGAAGGTTGGATGTCGCTCCGTCGACTCGATACATGCCTTCGGCGTCCTTCGCGCCGTCGATCATAACTATGTTGGCGTTTGTCGAACTGTCGGCGTCCGGAGCGCATGACGGGTTGCAGACCGTATCTTCCTCGCTTACATTCGGCGCGCGGACCGCTATCAGTTTGTCCCGGTAAGCCGCGTCGCATTCCGCGTTGTTTCCGGACCAGTCCGGGTCTATCCATTCCGAATCGTCATCGAGCGGCACGATACCCTGCCCGAGTTGCCTGAGCGTTATCGGATAATCTATATAAGTCGAACCGCCGGAAGAACTGCCGTCGAATGCCATCGCTATCGGCGGGTTGACTCTTATGTAAGTCTCGGACCGCGCAAGGTCATTCTGTACGGAGACGACCGTTGTGATAGTCCTTTTGACGGACTGCGAAGTTCCCGGAATCGTTTCATACACAATCACATTTTCGCCAGGGTTGAAAGAAGATCCTATCGACAGGGATATTGTGACCGTCGCGCCGCCCGGAACTATGTCCTCAGTCACTTCTTCATGCGTTCTTACCGGACCGGCCGGCGGATAATCGTACTGCGCCCCGACATGAACGCCGACCGACGCGGTCGCCCCCACCCAGAACAGTTTCGCCTTCGCGTTTCCCATCATGTCCGCCGCGGCGAACACCGCGCGCTCGTTGTCGACGCTCCACGCGACCTCGCTGTAGGGCGAGACGCCGGTATCGTCCATGCCGTCGTTGCCGTTTCGCGTCAGACGCACGCAGTTGCCGAGCGTTCCGGCCGTCTGATCCATCGTGAAGAGATTGAAATTGCCGTACGGCATTTCGCCGACCGCCGCGTCGCCGCCGCAAGGGCTGCTCTGCCGCGAGATGAACAGAAGCTTTCCGCCGTCGTGGCGCCACGCCGGCGAAAGTACGATCGCCTGCGTCGCGAAGTTCGGCGTCGACATGAATACGTTGCTGACGCCTGTGATTCCGCCGAAACTCGTCGTCCCGGACGCTACTCCTATGTTCGGGCGTATCAGGACGAATCCCGGCTTGTCGCCCCCTCCCTTATGGCCGAGCGGAAGGACGCCGAAATATTCCGGGGTGACCATCACCGGAGTCATCGGGTTGTCATTCGGCATATTCTCCGCCGTAAGAGTGACGCACGCCATACCGTTCCTCATGTCGCCCTTGATCGTGAGTTGATCCGGCTGTTTCAGCGCGGCGAGCGAGGCCGGCGCCGTCACATTGTCGAACCCGCGCGCGGCTGTCGCTTCATTGCGCGCGATCGATTTGCCGGAACCCGGCGCGTCGGACAGCGTCATCTGCACGGTTCCGTTTTGCCATGCTCCGGAATCTATCCGCTGGTCGCAGGCGTCCATAAGCTGCGCGCAAACCATTTCGCTCTGGCCGTTCAGCGTCATCGTTATCGTCGCCGGATTGTCAAACAGAACGATTCTGTTATTGAACGAATCCCAGGACCACTCGCCGGGAGCCGGCGGCGTGTTGTCCGGCGCGTTGTCGAGAATGACCGCTCCGGCGCCGGTGTCGCTCTTCACGAAATCTGGTTTCGCATTAATTTCAGACCCCATGTTCGAGCAGAAATTTCCTCCGCAGGCTATCGGACACGTCCCGCCTGAGCACCACGGGCCGGCCGGTTCGTCGGACAGGATCAGGCCGTCGCCCATCGGAATCACGCGAATATAGTCGGGGCCGGATCTCGCTTCGAAAGAGCCGGGCGTTCCAGTCGCCAACGGCGGCGCGGCAGGCGCTCCGAGGTCGCCGTCTATCGTCTTTTCTTCTGGCAGATTCGCATAAAAGCCGTCCGTTTTGATATTGTCGGCGTAAATGCCGATATAGTGTGGATTCACCGACGAGACACAGCCCGCGGCGTATGTTTCGAGACACCACGCGTTAGTTCCGTTCACGCTTCCGCAACTGTCTCCCGCGCCGGTTTGATATACGAGCCTGCTCACCGCGAGTCCGTCGTCCGGCGCGTCGGCCGGGTCGTCATACATGCCCACCGAAGCTCCGTTCCTGTCATAACCGCGCGCGAACTTCGAGTCGTCCGGGCCCGCTGTTGCCGCCTGCTTGTAAATCCCGTCCGCGTTGTTTGCCGTCATCTCCGTCACGCCGTCCGGATAGTAAACTTTGAACATAACGAAAGTCGGCAGCCACGCCGGAGTCATGGAGAGATAAGTGATCTGCAAATTATTATCGCGAATCGCCGTCAATTGTCTCGTATTCATATTGCCGGCGTTGTCATAAGCCGTTACGGTCACGTTTTCAGCGGTTGTGTTCGAGGAGTCAATATCGTAGCCGGCTGACCAGTTCGCCGGAGTCGCCGCGTCAGCGGGCGTGTCGCCGTACGCGGCGCTGAATGTCACTTTCTGAAGGCCGGACAGCGCGTCATTCGCGGTTCCTGAAACCATGAACATCTGCGCCGCCCCCATGCCGGTCCCGTAATAAAGATTTCCATTAGCGGGAGAAACCCACAGATAATCCGACAGTTCGGAGAAAACGCCGGTTGGAATATTCGGAGGAGTCACATCTTTTCTGAAATAGAACGCGTCCGTGAGCGTTGTCGAAATGCCAGATGTGCAGAACGCGCGGATGGAAACCCAGTTAATGCCCTCCGCGGCGGCAGCGAAATCAGCGGCGCGGATCGCCCAGTCCGCGGTAAACGAACTCACGTTCATTCCCGGTCCGAGGTAGGTCGTCCACGGAAGCGACTGCGTTCCGGTACCGGCGCCCATGTCCGCCGCGCTCCAGAACGAATACTGAACGTAATCGAGATTATCGCAGTCGGTGAGAAAATCCACGTCGTAAAGAGTTCCGGCCGCGTTGCGCCACGCGTCGTCGTTCGGCTGGTTGTCCACAATCGTCACCGAGCCGCGCTTGTAGTAAGTGAACGCTGTTATTGCGTTCGAGATGTTCGGAGGAGTCGACAGGTCTCGAGCGCTGATGCGAAGCGTATGCGTTGCGTTGCAGATCGAAGTAGTCGCGTTAAAAGAAGATTCGGTTTGAAAAGCTGTCGGGATCGCGAACGGGTCCGTGCTGAATACGACGTAATAGCCGTCCAGGCCGGCATTCGCGGGCGAGACCGGATTGTCCGCTGGAGCGGACCACTCGAAATATGGATGAACCGAAGTGTAGCTGCCGCCGTCGACAATTGGCGCCAGTTTCGCGGAGGTCAGCCAGCCGTTGGCCGGAACCGGCGGATTGTTCGGCGGCTCCCCGTCATACATGTAGCTGAACGAAGTCGCGGCCGCGCCGACATTCCCGGCGTTGTCCGCGGCGCTCAGTCGCAGATAGTACGTCCAGCCGCTGACGAGCGTCTGGTCCGCGGTGTAAGAAGCGGTTGTAGTCGCTATATTCGGCGCGCCCGCCGAATCAGTTCCGAAATAAATCCGGTATTCCATCAGCCCGGAGTTTGCCGGAGTGGCGGGCAGATCAGATGCCGCCGACCATTCGAAATATGGATGCTCATAGCTGTGCCACGTTCCGGCGGCAAGCGCCGCCGACTTTGCGCTTGTGTCGAACCCGTTAGCGGCCACGCCTCCCGGAGAAGTCGAATCGTATCTGTAAGTGAACGCCGTAGCCGCCGCAGATGTGTTGCCCACGTTGTCGCGGGAGCTGATACGCAAGTAGTAGGTCCAGCCCGTGACGAGCGCAACCGAAGGGCTGAAGGATACGGCGGCCGTCGCGACGGACGGAACGCCCGCCGTATCGGTTCCGAAATAAACAATGTATTCCTTGAATCCGGAGTTCATCGCGGGCGCGGCAGGCAGATCGGACGCCGCGGCCCATTCAAAATACGGACTCGAATAGTTATACCATGAGCCGCTCGCCAGCGAGACCGTCTTCGCGGGCATGTCAAAACCGGCTACGGCCGTCGCGGGCGGCGCCTGCGTGTCTTTCAATACGTAGAACACGTCGTCCTGTATTCTCACGAGCCCGTTAGCGTCGGTGACGCGCACGGATACGAAATTAATGCCGTCGGTCGCGTTCCCGAAGTCGGCGTCTTTGAGTTTCCAATTCGCAGTGTACGAATTTACGCCGAGCGCCGGGCCGAGAAAAACGGTCCACGGGATAACCTGCGTCCCGGTTCCGGCTCCCCTGCCCGCCGCCGACCACAACGTGTACTCGACAGTATTGATGTTCGCGTCGCAACCGCCTTTGAAATCCACGTCATAGACGCCGCCGTTCGCATTGCGCCACGTGTCGTCTCCGGGCTGGTTGTCGGTGATTCCGATTTGGCCGCCCCACCTGTAAGTGAACGCGGTGACGACCGCGGGATTGACGTTCGGCGCGATCGCCTGGTCGCGCGTCCTGATGCGAAGGTAGTAATCAGTGTTGCAGGCCATGGCCGGCGCGGTATAGGACGCGGCGGTCTGGAACGCGGTCGGAACAAGCGCCGGGTTCGTCGAGATGCCGACATAGTAGCCGCCGACGCCCGAGTTGAGCGGCGCCGGATAGTCGCTCGGAGCTGCCCATTCGAAATACGGATTCGGATATGAGTAAGCGACGCCTGTTGTGATCGGAACCGTTTTCGACGGGTCCTCCCAGCCGTTGACCGGCGCGGCCGGGTTGTCAGGCGGCAACGAGTCTTTCCGGAAAATAAACCCGGCGGTTCCGGTCGCAAAAGTGTCCGTTCGCCAGTTTCCGGCGGAGTCGAGTCCGCGAACGCTGATTCGAGTCTCGCCCTGCGGCAGCGCCGCCCAGGGCGCCAGCCAGTTCGCCGCGTATGAAACGCTCTGCGAGCCGGTCCAGATGTTCGTCCATGCGCCGGATGCGATCCTGTAGTCGAACTGAACGATCGGCGAGCCGCTCGCCCACTGAAGATCGACGTCGTTCGCCACGTTCGCGCTGTACCACGGCGTATAGCCGCCTGCGCTAATCGGCGAATTATAAACAATCGCGGGCGGCACGGTGTCCTTGCGGACGTAGAATGCGTCAACTGCGTTCGTCACATTTCCCGCCTCGTCTGTGAGCCTGATTGAAACATAGTTCACGCCCTCCGGGAGCGAGTTAAAGGCGACAGGCCAGTCGATGGTATATGTCGGGAAAGCTATGTTGTCGGCGATAGTCGTCCAGCCGAGAACTTGCGAACCTGTTTTCCCGGCTCCTGAATAAACAATGTAGTCTGCCTTTTTGAGATTGCCGCAGGAGTCGCTGAAATCGACATCATAAGTCGCGCCGGCCGCGTTGCGCCACGTGTTGTCGCACGACGGGCATCCGGCGATATTGTTAGTGATAACCGGCGGGTTGTTGTCATATCTGTAAACAAACGTCGTCACCGGATTCGGTACGTTGCAGACGTGGTCGCGGCTTCTGATCCGCAGATAATAAGTCGAACCGCAGGTGAGCGGCGCGACTGAATTGAAGCTGTTGGCGGACTGCAATGCGTTAGGAACGCTGCTTGAATTGTTGGAGAATTCGACGTAATAGCCTTCGATGCCGACCGCGTGGCCGACCGGGTTGTCATTCGGAACCGGCCATTCGAAATAAGGATTGTCGTACGGATACCACGTTCCGCTTACGAGCGGAATCACTTTCGCCGCTGACGCATATCCGGAAACGTCCGGATTGTCCGGATTTTGGTTGTCGTTGCTGAACTTCACCGAAACCTTATCCGTGTGGCCGACCTTGTCGAAAACAGTGAAGTCCACTAACTGGTCGGGTATGGTGTCGCCGGCGTCGACGTTGTAGAACTGCTGCCACGGGTTTTCCGTATCCGGCGTCTGAATCGGATCGCCGTATGCGGCGTCTCCCTGCAGCTTCCACTGCGATTCATACATCTGCATGTTGTCCGTCCAGTTGACTACTACGGTGAACTGGTTCGGCGCGCCCGGAAACAGCGGGTAGGTTGTGCCCGGCCTGCTCTGATACCACACCGTGCACATCGGATTCGATGACGGATCGTTGCAGACCACTCCGTCAGTCGTCCCATGCACCGGACAGTCGTTGCCCATGATCGTCTGTATGTTCGGAATGGAGATGATTTCCGGAGCCGTCGTGTCATAAACTGTTTTGTCCGAAGCGTGCAGTATCTGTATCGCGTTGTATTCATTTTTATATTCGACATAAACTGTTTTCTGCCCGTCGGCCGCTACGCATCCGGCGCCTGAAGTGATGTCGAACGCCGATGTCGATACGGCAAACGGAAGCCACGGCGACCAGTTGACATTGTCGCATGAGAAACGCATCGAGTCGCCGGCGTTGCAGTTCGTGCCCGCCGGATCCTCGCACGTAAGCGACATAACCGGCTTCGGATTCTCCGTGCAGCAATTCATCAATTCGGAGATCGCTATCGTTCCGGTTGTCGGCGGGTGCTTCGCCTCCGGGTAACGGTCATAACGGAAACCGTTAGTCGATCCGGCGTTGGTGAGCCGGAACCTGTAGTCGAAATTCATTGCGGCGGGCTGCGGCTTTACCGAGAACCACAGCTCGGCGTAGCGTGCGCCTGAGAGCGTGTATGAATTGACGATTCCGGTTTCGCTGTATTTCCCGGCTACCGGCGATCCGGCGCCGGCGTACGCCGTCACAAAAGAGGCTGTCGGCACAACCGCGCCGTCCGCGCCCCACGGGCCGTCGAGCGCTTTCCAGTCGCTTGAGAACGTCGTTACGTCAGTCCACGGGCCGGGCGTTCCGTTCGGATCCTTCTGATACTGCAGGCGCCAGTTGAACGCCGAGTTCGGGTCCGTATGGTCGATCTGGACCGCGACAATGTAAGATTTGCCTGATGTCATTCCGGCCGGCACATTGTTTCCGAAAAACGCGGGCGCCGCGAGATTCTCCGACCAGTTGTAGGCGGCCTGATAGTTGTTGGGCATCACAACGTTGAGTTCGATCGTCTGCGAGTACATGTCGAGCGGAACCGGATTGCTTCCCGCATTGTCAACCGTGACGGTTCTGAAGTAATAGGTTCCCGTCGAGTCCGGGCGGACCGTGAAGTCCTCTTCATAGAGGAAATTCAGCGCCTTCGTCTGCGGCGCCGGCTGGTTGTTGTCCTCGTGATAAACGCCGTCGAGCGGCGAGCCGGCGAGCATGTTGGCGCCGGACATCGTGTCGCCTGCGGCGTGGGCCGGATCGTTCCACCCTTTGATCTGCGTCGCCGCGGTCATCAGAGTCGGAGCTGTGAAATTGATATCCGTGTCGTATTGCAGCGCGAGCTTGTGATCGCTCCATGCGTCGTTTCTCGACCTCAAACCGACCCGCAGGTGCAATTCGTCATTCACAACCGCGTAAGTCGCGGCGTTTTCCAAATCTATCGCCGCCTCATTCCTGTCCGCCCATCGGAAACTCGCCTGCTGCCTCGCCACTATCCTGCAATCAGGATACTTCATGTACGAAACTCCGTAAGTCGACCCGGAGTTGGTGACGCGGAAACGATAGGCGAAGCCTAACGCCGACGGGTCCGCTTTAATCGAATACCATACTTCGGTGTACCTGTGAGCGCCGAGCGTGTAAGACACGGCTTTTCCTGTTTCTGAATACACTCCGTTCACGGCTGCGCAGCCGGCGCAGTGGTCAAATCCTACTGTAGAGAACGCGGCGACATTCACTGCCGCTCCGTCGGCGCCCCACGGGCCGTCCGCCGCTTTCCAGTCGCCGGACGCCGCGCTAACGTTCGTCCACACTTCAGGATTTCCGTACGGGTCCTTCTGGTATTGAAGCTGCCAGTCGAAATTTGTTTTCAAGGCGCTGTCGTTCTCGATCTTGACGGCGACAATGTAATTCGCGCCTGTCGTGAAATCCAGCGTAGCGTTTTCGCCGTTCCATGCAGGAACGGCGGCATTCGCCGACCAGTTGAATTTCGTCTGGTAGTCGGTCGGATTTGATATCGTAATTTCGGCTACGTTCGTGTATCTGTCGAGCAACTTGAGAAAATTGCCCGAGCTGTCTATCTCGACCAGCCTTATATAATATACGCCGACTGAAACCGGCAGTATCGTGAAGTCTTCCTCATAAATCACATTCGCGCGCGCGGATTCGCTGAACGGAGTGTTGTCCTCGTGATAAAGGCCGCTCGCCGGCGCGCCGCTGAGTATCTTCAACCCCGAAACCGCCGCGCCGTTCACGCGGTCCGTATCGTCCCACATCTTGAGAGCAGGCGAACCGGCGGTCATGAGAACCGGGGCGGTAAACGCGTTAGTCGTATCGTATTGAATGCCGAGCTTATGCGCCGGGTAGGAACCATAGTCGCCGCGCGCGCCGAGCCTGACGTGGAGCTTGTCTCCGGGCGCCGCAATGATCGCAGTGTTCTCAAGATCGAGCGCCGCCTCGTTTCCGTCCGCCCATCGGTAACTCGTCATCTCCGCCATAGGCTCCGCCGCATCGGGATAAACATTATAAATAAATCCGTTCGTTGAGCCCGTGTTAGTCAGCCTGAATTCATAAGTTTTTTTCGACGCCGCGGCGGCCGGCTTCACGCAGTACCAGTATTCCGAATAAGAATTCGCGCCGAGCGAGTCGGTGATGACGCCTTTTTCCGAATAGAAACCTGATTCCGCGGCGCCGACGCCTATGCCGCCGTTTGTCGAGAAGGTAGTGGTCGAGATGGATTTTCCGTCGACGCCGAACGCGCAGTTCGCGGCGGTCCAGTCTGCGGAAGTCGCGGTGACATTTGTCCAGTCGCCGGGCGGGTCGCTCGTCTTCTTGCTCTGAAGTTGCCAGTTGTAGACTGATGACGCCGCGGCGCTGTTCTGAATCTGAATAGACAGCAGGTACATGTTTCCCGGAAGATAGACGAGCATGTTGTTTGTCGGGCTGAATTGCGGGTTCGACGCATCCTGCGCCCATGCGAAATAACTCTGTATATTCGACGGAACCGCGGCGTTAACCGCGATTGTCTGCGTGTAGAGTTCGAGCGGCTGCGGATTGCCGCCTGTATTGTCTACCGCCACGACGCGCAGATAGAATGCTCCGACAGCCGTAACCGCTACGCTGAAGTCCTCCTCGTATAGCAGGTTCATCAGATAGTCCTGCGGCGCGGGCTGGTTGGCGCTTTCGTGGTAGATCCCGGCGTAGGGAGATCCGCTTAGCGACTTGGTTCCCGAAACCGGATCGCCGGGCGAACGGTCGGTGTCGTCCCAGAAAACGACGCTGCCGGATGAAGATGTTACGAGCGTCGGCGACGGGAACGAGCTGTCCGTGTCGTATTGCAGCGCTATCTTGTGAGAACTCCAGAAGTTGTGATCGCTCCTCACGCCGACTCGCAAATGGAGCGGCTGGTTGACCGCTACGCCCGCCGCCTCGTTTTCCGGCGCCAGCGTATCCTCGTTCTCATCAGCCCACCGGTAGCTCGTCTGCTCCCGCACGGTCTGGCGCGCTTCCGGCATTTTCAAATAACTGATCAGCGACATTGATCCGGCGTTGGTCACGCGAAACCGGTATGCGTTCCCGGCGGCTCCGTCCTGCGCCCGGATCGACCACCAGAATTCCGTATACTGATTCGCTCCGAGAGCGAATGTCGTCGCGAACACTCCGTTCTCATCGTACCTTCCCGCTATTGCGGCTCCCGCTCCCGCTCCTGTCACAAAACTTCCGGCGGCGACCGCCCCTTCGTCCGCGCCCCATGCGCCGTTCACCGATTTCCAGTCGCACGTTCCGCACGCCAGCGTTACCGGCGTCCAGTCGCCCGGATTCGTGTACGGGTTCTTCTGGTACTCGAGCCGCCATGCGTTCGCAGTAGCCGCCTTGCCTTCTACCCTGATCGCCGCTATGTAATCCGTTCCGATCGTGAATTCCAGCGGCGTGTCCGCGCCCGACGGCGCATACGGCGCCGTGTTCGGAGACCAGTTATACGCCGGCAGGACAACGCTTGTCGGCTCCACAACGATTTTGATCGGCGCGGCGTAGGAATCCAGAACGCTTTTGAACGTTCCGTCTCCGTTCAACTGCACGATGCGCAGATAGTACGCGCCCGTTATTAAAGGTTGAATAGTAAAATCTTCCTCATAGAGTATTCCTGATTGTTTCGCTTGCGCCGGCGGAATCTGATCCTCGTGGTATATTCCGTCGCCGTCGGCGCCGTTCAGAAAACGAATCACTACCGGATCGCCTTTGACGTGGTCAGGACTGGTGTCGTCCCAATACCTTATCGCCGGCGACGCCGAAGTCATCAGGACCGGCGCCGTGAAATTCGCGTTCGTGTCGTACTGAACGCCCAGATAATGAGCGCCGCGATCGGCGAAGTTGCTTCGAATGCCGGCGCGAAGGTGCAGTCCGGCATTTTGCGGCGCATTAATATATTTGTTTTCTATCGCCGACGGAGACTCATCCGCGTCGAGCCATCGCCAGTTCGCCTGTTCCAGCGTCGACCCGTAGTTGAAGTTTATCAAAGCGGTGTTGAAAACCATCGACGATTCGTCGAAATTGGCGCCCAGAGCGCCTTTAATCCATACCCTGATCTTCAGAATGCCGGACGAATTCATATAGGCGTCGCTGAAGCCGGATGTCTTCGCGCGCAGAAGCGGCTTTTCCGGATGGCTGTCCGCCGTTTCGTCCCAGAGATACGCTTCCCCGCCCGCTACCCGCCATCCTGCCGGCGTCGGCGTCAGAAACTGCGAGCCCATGTCTTCCCATAGGCCAGTCGCGTAATTGAACAACTGCACTTTGGATTCATAAATCGCTGCCCAGTCGGCGGGATTAGCGGTCGGCGCCGTTCCGCCCTCGATGCCGACGAGATACATTTCCGCGTTGAATGCGAGCGAATTTATCGCGCGGCCGGTTATGCCGTATGACGAAAGATTGTATGAAAATTCAACCCATTCCTGCTGCGGATCGAACCGCTCGATATCCTTCATCCAGAGCCCGGCGTATTTAGCGTCGGCTGCGGCCAGGTCGCTTATCATCTGGTTCGAGGGGCAGTCGCCTTTGCTCGCCGGCGTGAAGTAATACGAAGTTATGAAGATGCTCATGAAGGACGGATTTGAGTCGATAAGCATCTGGCAGGGAGCGATGCCGGCCGCGGAGCCGGTCGGCAGAAAGATCGTCCTCGAACCCGCCGGATCGCCGTTGACCGGGCTTCGAAGCGCTCCTTCTATCTTTATGTCGTTCGGCAGAATCTTTGCGTCGACGGTATGGCCGCTCACTGCGTCGTTCGCAATATCGTATGCTATATAAATGGAGTGAACGGCGTTTTTGACCTCAAAGTCGAGCGCGCCGGTGAAAGTGACTTTGCCGCCGCCTATCGCCTGATGCTGCTGTCCGAAAGGTTTCCCTGTTCCGAAAAACGTCATCGTGCCCGTGTAATACGCAGACACTCCGACAACATCCGAATCGGCGATATTGGCTGTCGAGATTGTTATGCTGTGAAGCGTCTGCGGCGACCCGTTTC
>Ga0172379_10002890_pt1 | contig 28847 bp, 27 predicted proteins | sample GrowelOW334metaG_FD_119756 | JGI IMG/M metagenome (GOLD analysis project Ga0172379, IMG submission 119756) | Groundwater microbial communities from an aquifer near a municipal landfill in Southern Ontario, Canada - Groundwater well OW334 metaG | ecosystem: Environmental > Aquatic > Deep...
AGCAAGAATTACTTCTTTTTGTTTCCTTAATCGGCTAATAACATCATTAGCAACAATTTTCCCATTTTTAGCATTAGCATTTGTAATATTTCTTGTAATATCTTCTTTCCATTCTGCCATTCTTAGTTGAGTAGTAACTTGTGCAGCTTTTTTAGCTTCAGCACTCATTTTCTTTTTTGTAGTAGTACTCCATTCTTTTTCATATTCTATTTTTGATCTTGCATCAAGCGCTTGCTCAATAAATTCGCCAGGTATTGATTTTACTCCAATTGCACCACGAACTTTAGAGTATAACCCCCATCCGTGCGCTCTTACTTCAGCGGGAACTTTTACTGGAGAACCAATATTTCTTGTAGGATAAGGAGATTTTCCATAAGGATTAACTGCTTGTTGAACTTTTCTACCCCCGCGCCCTTTACCATTAACAACAGCGTCAAATACTCTTTTTCTAAGTGCAGAGTTAGAATAATTCTTTGAAACCCTTCTTAGGGGCGCAGCCACTCTACTTCGTTGTCGCATTAATCTTCACTATATACCTAGTGCTTTTCTTCCTTTTAAAACTGCCCTGCCCCATTTCTTTTAAAAACTGATTTTAGCTGATTCTAATTAATTATTGGGGTTGATTTAGATGAGCGATTTTCACAACATAGCAGTTATTCCTGGAGATTTGAATGGAATGACAGTTACTGAAGCTACACTTAAGGTTAGTGAAGCACTAAATCATCTTTTAACTAAACCAATCAAACACACAAGATTTGATTATAACGCGGATTACTTTTTGAAAAATAATTTAAAAGAACTTGGAGAAAAAGAACTTTCAGAATTAAAAAAATTTGATCAAATTTATTTAGGAGCAATTGGAGACCCAGTTAAAATTAAACCAGGTGTTCTTGAAGTAGGAATTTTACTAAAACTTAGACAAGCATTTGATCAATACGTTAACCTTAGACCAGTTGTTCTCCCAGAAGGAGTTGAATCCATAATTAAAGGAAAAACTTCAAAAGATATTAATTTTGAAATCTGCAGAGAAAACTCAGAAGGATTATACGTTGATGCGGGTTGGATTGAAAAAAAAGGAACTGATGAAGAAGCAGGCTACCAAATAATGAAGTGCACTTACAAGGGAATCAAAAGATTAGCAGAGTACGCAGTTGAGAGAGGAAAATTAAGAAAAAAAAATGCAAAACCAATAATTCATTTTGTTTTCAAAACAAATGTGTTAATTTATTCAGGTTCTCCTTGGCAAAGAGTGTTTGACGAGTACAAGAAGAGAACAGATATTGAAGCAAGATATATGCACATTGATAATTTCTTAATGCAAATGCTACTAAACCCAGCACAGTTTGATGTTGTTGTAACTGAAAACATGTTTGGGGATATTGCAACTGACGCAGGAGCAGTAATTCAAGGAGGGATAGGTAGTGCAGTTAGTGGAAACATTAACCCAACAAAATCTTTCCCTTCAATGTTTGAACCAATTCACGGAACAGCCCCTGATAAATGGTATGAAGTGGATGCTACGGGAGCATTAATTCCAGGAACTTTTGTTAAAGAAAAAGTTCAGGAAATAAAACCAGAAGCAGCTTTCCTTTCTTACGCAATGATGCTTGAACTCATGGGCGAAAAAAAAGCAGCTGATGCATTAAAAGAAGCAGCACTTGAAAACATTCGAGATCCAAATTATAGTAAAATGAAACTTGATGAACTTGTAGCAAAAGCTACAAAGTTCTTGAAAGGAAAAAAATAAATTTAAAGAAAAAATTAATTTGTGGAGATGAATCGCATGTCAAAAAACACATTATATGATAAAGTTTGGAACGAGCACGTTGTTGGAGTTTTGCCAACGGGACAAACACAAATTTTTGTTGGAAGACACTTAATGCATGAAGTAACTTCTCCTCAAGCTTTTGAAATGGTTAGAGATAGAAAACTTCGTGTGCCTCACCCAGAATTAACTACTGCAGTTGTAGATCACGTTATTCCAACGGATAATGTTTCAAGGCCTTACAAAGATAATCAAGCAGAAGTAATGACTGCTGAACTAGAAAAAAATACTAAAGAATTTAAATTAAATTTTTGCACAGAAGCAATTGGATTACAAGGAGTATGTCACGTTACTTTTCCTGAACAAGGAATCATTTGGCCGGGACAATTAGTTGTTTGCGGAGATAGCCACACTTGCACTTATGGTGCATTTGGAGCACTAGCATTTGGAATAGGAACTACTCAAGTTTCTCACGTATTAGCAACCGAAACAATGGCAATGGATAAATTAAAAGTTAGAAGAATTACCGTAAATGGAAAATTACAAAAAGCCGTTACCGCAAAAGATGTTGCTCTTCACATTATTAGAAAACTCACGGTCAAAGGCGGAGTTGGATTTGCTTACGAATTTGGCGGAAGTGTAATTGATTCTTTTTCAATGGAAGAAAGAATGACTCTTTGTAATTTAGCAGTAGAAGGCGGAGCAAGACTTGGATATGTTAACCCAGACGAAACTACTTACAAATATTTGAAAGGAAAAGAAAAAGCCCCAAAAGCGGATTTTGATAAAGCTGTAAGTTATTGGAAAACTGTTGCTTCTGGAAAAGATGCAGAGTATGATAGTGTTGTTGAAATTGATGCTACAACTCTTGAACCAATGATTACTTGGGGAGTTAATCCTGAACAAGGAATAACTGTTTCAGAGAGTATCCCAAGCCTTGAAAAATTCACAAGCAAGGATCAAGAGGAAGTTATTGATGCATTAAAGTACATGGGACTTGAAGCAGGAAAACCATTAGTTGGAACCCCAGTGAATGTTGTCTTTATTGGTTCTTGCACAAATGGAAGACTTAGCGATTTTATTGCAGCTGCAAAAATTTTGAAAGGAAAAAAAGTTGCAGTAAAAACTTTAGTTGTCCCTGGCTCTTTAGCAGTAAAAAAAGAAGCAGAAAGACTTGGTTTAGATAAAATATTCAAGGATGCTGGATGCGAATGGAGAAATGCAGGTTGCTCAATGTGCTTAGCAATGAATCCAGATAAATTAATTGGTAATCAAAGAAGTGCTTCTACTTCAAATAGAAATTTTAAAGGAAGACAAGGCTCTCCAACAGGAAGAACTCACTTAATGAGTCCCTACACTGCAGCAGCTTGCGCAATAGAAGGAAAATTAGCAGATCCAAGAAAATATTTGTAAAGTGAGATTACGCTTAGTGTAAAAAAAGAAATAAAACAAAAGTAAAAAATTGAAGGTGAATAATATGGCAGAGTTTGTAATAAAAGAAAATATAATTGATAAAGTTACAGGAAGAGCAATTCCTAAACCAGCTAATGATCAAAACACTGATGATATTATTCCAGCAAGATACATGAAAGAAATTACTTTTGGAAATTTAGGAAAATATGTTTACTTTGATGAAAGAAATAAAGATGGAAAAGAAGTTTTAACTCACCCGTTTAACGATCCAACTTACCATGGAGGAAATATTTTAGTTGCGGGAGCAAATTATGGTTGCGGTTCAAGTAGAGAACACGCCCCACAAGCACTTTACAGATATGGAATCAGAGCAATTATTGCTGAGAGTTTCGCAGAAATATTTGCAGGAAACTGTGCTTCATTAGGAATTGTTGGAGTAATGATTCCAAAAGCAGAAATCACTGCACTCATAGAGTTTATTACACAAAACCCAAACACTCAAGTAATTGTTGATTTGAAAGATAAAAAAGTAAAATACGGAAAAAAAGAAATTGCACTTGAGATTATTGAAGGAAGAAGACAAGCTTTCCTAAACGGAACTTGGGATGCATTAACTATTTTACAACAAAACAAAGAAGGAATCAAAGCAGTTGAAGGAAAACTACCTTATTTGCACTTTAAGTGAAAATATGAAATCGCTGTCAACAACATTAGCAATTAGAAGACGCCCGCCTGTGGCTAAAACTTCTTTAACAGGGCCACGTGTCGATGTTACTAAAAAAGCAATTGAGGATTTGCTTAAATTAAGAGAAGAACGGGCGAGAATTATTCGACCCGATAAAGGGAGTATGGGAATTTATGGGGCAGTAAGTCTACTCGCACACGGTGCAGACTATTATAAAGCGAAGTCCCTTAATTTTCATCCAAACGTCATGGATGCAATGCTGGTTGCAATACCCCTAATGCATCTAGGGATAGGCACTGCTCGGTATAGACGCTTAATCAATTTTTCAACAAGAACTGTGGGAAATGCATTAACCCAAGAACTCGCGGAAAATGAAGAATTGCTCAAGATTGTAAAACAACACAAGTATTTATTCATTGATAAAAAAGGAGGAATCGTCGCAACAAACCGCCCAAGAATTCTTGGAATTGGACGAATGCGACTTGATTCACAAAAGATTTTGGATGGAACTTATCAGACTTTACCCACAGACCGGGCACTTATAGAAGAGCTTGCCGCAAGGAAATTTGATGAAGCATTTCTAAAGGGAATGAAAGGATTTTCAGAATCTTTTGAAAGACTGGCCAAAGACCTAACAAGAGCTAGCCAACAAACTCCACCTCCGCGAAGCAACTTTCTTTTAGCAGGAACTCCTTCAAAAAACAAACGTATTAGAAAAGTAAAAGAGTGGTTGCTGAAAAGAAAACTTAGAAGAAACAGTGAAAAAAGAGTACAGCTAATTGTAAATGAAAAATTTGGGAATTATCGTCGCAACACTAAATTACTAAAAAAAGACTTACAACGCGCAGGATATGGAAAAGTTGGAAAAAAAAGACGCTCCCAATTTGTAAATGAGGAAGTTGCAAAAAGACAGGACCGAGCCGAATTTTTACGTGCAGCACCATTAGAAAGACAAAGATGGAAAAGAAACAGAACATCAAAAAAATCTCAACAATAAGGAAATCCTGCCGCCCAATAACTAAACGCGATTCAATTTGCCCTTTAAAAAAATTTTCAAGCAAAATTTTCAATTTAATCACGTTTGAACTAACTGCTTCTTAAAGGCGTTGAATCCATTTTTCAAAGTGAGCCAATTTTGCCTAAATGTGGAGTTTGTGGAAGTGAGGACGTCAGAGTCTTCTATAATGGACGCATGAGTGCGCAATATATTGGAATTCGAGAAAAAGTTTCGCATTGTGGATATTGCAGAACAATGGAAGTCAAAAAAGAAGTATTGTAGAACCCCTGTTTTTTAGTCACTCCCCCTTTTTTTGTCAGTTTGGCTTTAGGGAATAACTTTTTAAGTTCATAACTGCACATATTTTGCAGTGATACGATGAGCAAGATTACACAAAAAATTAGTACTATTCTAGGTTTGTTACTGGTATCTGTCTTGCTGCTCGTTGAATAACGCGCTCATAAACAATCTTTTTGGAGTGCGGGTTTGGATTATTTTAATTAGAGGAACGAAGAGAAGAGGAAAAAAAGAAGATTTTGAAGGGATGAAAAATGAAGGGAACTGAAAGCATAATCAGATCACTAATTGCAAACAAAACCAAGCACGTATTTGGTTTTCCTGGCGGGCAAGTAATTCCTCTTTATGATGAACTATTAAACTTTGAAAAAGACTTAAGACACGTGTTAGTAAGACACGAACAAGCAGCAGCACATGCAGCAGATGCTTACGCAAGAGTTAGCGGAGGAGCAGGGGTTTGTTTAGCAACTAGCGGACCAGGAGCAACAAACCTTGTAACCGGTATTATGACTGCATACATGGATTCGGTTCCATTAATTGCATTAGCCGGAAATGTCCCAACAACTCTATTAGGAAATGATGCTTTCCAAGAAACGGACATGGTTGGAATAACTATGCCCATCACAAAGCACAATTTCCAAATCAGGGATCCAAATCAAATTAATGCAACAATAAACAAAGCATTTACAATTGCACTAAATGGAAGACCAGGACCGGTTTTCATTGATATCCCAAAAGATACTCAAGTAAAAGAAGTTACAAAACAAGCACCTACTGAAAAAATTGCAGGGTTTGATCCTGTTCTTCAGGGGCATCCTGAACAAATAAAAAAAGCTGCCGAAATGATTCTAGCTGCGCAAAGTCCAGTAATCATTGCAGGCGGAGGAATAATAATGAGTAACGCAAGTGCAGAACTTGCTAGTCTTTCTGAAGCATTTAATTTACCAGTAACAACAACTTTTATGGCTAAAAGTTGTTTTAATGAGAGTCACCCTCTTGCACTCGGAGTACTTGGAATGCATGGCAGAAAAGTTGCAAATTATGCAGTAGGCGAAGCAGATTTACTAATCGCAATCGGATGCAGATTTAGTGATAGAATTACTGGAGACACAAAAACTTTTGCAGAGAAAGCAAAAATAATTCACATTGATATTGATAGTGCAGAAATTGGAAAGAATGTAAGGGCTGATCTTCCAATAGTTGGGGATGCAAAAAATATCTTAACTGAACTAATAAACGTAATGAAAATTAAAGCCAAAAAAGCAAATTCTCCTTGGGCCGAAAAGATAAAAAAGTTCAGAAGAGAATGTGATTGTTCGTTTGATGTTAAATCAAAGCCAATTGACCCAAGAAAGATAATTTTTGAATTAAATAAAGCTCTAAAAGATACCGATATTGTTACAACAGGAACTGGGCAACACCAAATGTATGCTGCACATTTTTTGAAGCGAAGTATCCCTAGGACTTTTATTTCAAGTGGCGGAGCAGGAACAATGGGGTATGGTTTTCCTGCAGCAATTGGAGCAAAAGTAGCTAAACCAAAAAGCGAAGTAGTTGATATTGATGGGGACGGAAGTTTTGCAATGGTTATTCAGGAACTTGCAACTTGTAAAGAAGAAAATATTAAGACAATTCCAATTATTTTTAACAATTCCTATTTGGGAATGGTTAGACAGTGGCAAGAACTTTTCTTTAACAAAAGATACTCAGGAGTTACTCTAAATAGAACTCCTAATTTCGCTAAAGTTGCTGACGCTTACGGACTTAAAGGAATTACAGTTGATAGAGAAAGCGAAATATCAAAAGCACTAAAAGAAGCTTTCAAAAATGATGAGACAACATTACTTGACATTTTAGTAAAAGAAGAATCAAATATTCTTCCAATGTTTAGCGCAGGGGCAAAACACACAGATATGTTCGGTGGATGCATACAAAACAAAGGAGAATTATTTTAGAAGTAAGTTTGCAAGAAAGAAATAGTGAATAAAAAATAAGTTTTGGTGAATAAAAATGGCTAACGGAAATGGAAGTAATAGCGAGAAAAAAAGAAGAATACTTGGGCTTCTTGCTGAAGATCAACCAGGAATAATTGAGAGACTTGCAGGATTATTTCTAAGAAGAGGATTTAACATTGACACAATTATTGCGGGCAAAACTGCTCAGGAAGGAATCTCACACGTTGTTGTAAGCATGAACACGGATAGTAAAACTCTTGAACAAGTAGAGAAACAAGTTTACAAAATAATCGAAGTTGTCAAAGTCAATGATTTGACTGAAAATAGTATCATTCGAGAACATTGTTTAATTAAAGTTACTTCAACTGAACAAAACCGAAAAGACATCCTTAACTTCACTCAGCTTAATGGAGCCCAAGTGCTTGATGCTAACCATAAGAGCATTATTGTTGAAATTGTCAGCGAACCAGAGAAAATTGACAAGTTCGTTGAGGCATTAAAACCTTTCGGAATAAAAGAATTAAGTAGAACGGGGATTAATGCGCTTGCGAAATAACAATTTCGCTAGATGCAAATAGCAATTTGCAAGATAGCGAAATAAGGGATAAAGTTACGAGGAAATGAACATGCCACGAAGAGTATTACTTGGGGGAGAAAGAACCAAAGCAACTACAAAACTACTTCGGTTAAACCGCAAAGCAAAGGCCATGGCTAGCTTGGGATTAGTTAATCTCAAAGCAAATTCTGCTGAAGGGAAAAAAAGTATTCAGATTGCCAAAAAAGAGAAGATGTTCTTGAGTGCAAATGGCCCAATGGTGGGCGTAGAGTATATTAGAAGAAAAATGTTAGCACAACTTGCAAACAAAAGAAGAAAAAAACTCAATTTGTCAAGAGCAAAAAAATTGTAAGTACAAAAACAGAAATGAAGAAAGTTATTTTTATTAAGGAGTGTGTTTTAGATGAAGGTATATCAAGACAAGGATGCAAAACTAGAAGTACTAAAAGGAAAAACTATAGCTGTAATAGGTTATGGGGCACAAGGAAGAGCACAGGCTCAATGTATGCATGACTCTGGACTTGATGTAATAGTAGGAGTAAGAATTGGCGGTAAGAGTGATATACTTGCAAAACAAGACGGACTAAAAACACTTTCAGTTAAAGACGCAGCAGCAAAAGCTGATATTGTCCACATTCTAATACCGGATGAAGTTCAAGCAGAAGTGTATGCAAAAGAAATTGCACCTTCTATGAAAGTAGGAAAAACACTCTCTTTCTCTCACGGATTTAATATTGCTTTCAAAAAAATAATTCCAACAAAAGATATTGATGTAATAATGGTTGCACCAAAATCTCCAGGAACTGAAGAAAGAAAAAGATACTTAGAAGGATTTGGAGTACCAGGGCTTTTAGCAGTTTATCAAAACCCTAGTGGAAAAGCAAAAGAAAATGGACTTGCAATGGCTAAAGCTTGCGGATTTACTAGGGCAGGAGTAATTGAATGTACTTTCCCACAAGAAACTTATGAAGACTTGTTCGGAGAAGAAGCAGTTCTTTGCGGAGGACTTGCAGAATTAGTTAAAGCAGGATTTGAAACATTAACAGAGAGAGGATACCCTCCTGAAATGGCTTACTTTGAATGCTTGCACGAAATGAAATTAATTGTTGATCTTGTTTATGAAGGAGGAATTCCGCACATGTATGATGTTGTTAGTAACACTGCGTGCTACGGTGGATTAACAAGAGGAAAAAGAATTATTACTCCTGCAACTAAAAAAGAAATGCACAAAATCCTTGATGAAGTAGAAAGCGGAAAGTTCGCTGATGAATTCGTTGACGAATACAAGAAAGGATTCAAGAACATGGAAAGAATGATTGACGAAGAAAGAAAACACCCAATTGAAACAATTGGAAAAGAAATTAGAGCAATGTTCAAAAAGAAATAAAAAAGTTTAGTGCTCTGGGGAAATTAAATTTCTTCAGAGTTTTATTTTTAAAAAGGCATATTTATGGATTCAAAAACTATTAAAGAATTGCCAGCAGCAAAGAGTTTGCTTTACGCGGATGGACTAAAAACCGAGCAAATGAAAAAACCTTTTATTGCAATTGTTAATTCTCAAGTGGATATTGTTCCCGGGCACATTCATTTAGGTGCGCTTGGAGAAGAAGCAAAGAAAGGAGTAATTGCTGCGGGAGGAGTCCCATTTGAATTCCACACTATTGCTATTTGCGATGGTATTGCAATGGGGCACGAAGGAATGAGATACTCCTTGCCTTCAAGAGAAATAATTGCCGATTCCATTGAAGCAACTATTAAAGGACACGGAGTTTTTGACGGAGCAATTTTTATTTGCTCTTGCGACAAAATAGTTCCTGGCCACTTAATGGCTGCAATTAGATGTAATTTACCAAGTGTATTTGTTACTGGCGGACCAATGATGCCTGGGAAAAATGGAGAAAAAGTAATGGATGTTAAGGATTCTTTTTCAGCAAAAGCCGCTCTTGAGGGAAATAAAATTAATCAAGAACAATATGACAATATTATTTGCAAATCTTGCCCAGGCGCAGGAAGCTGTGCAGGATTATTTACTGCAAACTCAATGGCTTGTATTGTTGAAACACTTGGAATGAGCGAGAAAATGTGCGCAACCACTCACGCAATAACTCAAGAAAAATCAAATCAAGCATTTAACGCAGGTGCAAAAGTACTTGAACTTGTAAAGAAAAATATTCGAGCAAAAGATATTTTGAATAAAACTGCTTTTGATAACGCACTTCACATGGATCTTGCAATAGGAGCAAGCACAAATACGGTTCTTCACTTACCGGATATAGCTAACGAAGCCGGAATTAAAATTGACTTAGAAGAAATTAATTCCTTCTCAGAAAAAACTCCAAACTTAGTAAAAATTTCTCCAAATAGTTCTTTTAGAATGATTGATTTACATAACGCCGGAGGAATTCCTGCGGTTTTGGCTGAACTAAAAAAGAAAAATTTAATTAAAAATAATAAAACAATTGACGGAATGCTATATGAAAGATTAATTGATGCAAAGAACAAAAATCCCGAAATGATTAAACCAATAGAAACTCCTTATTCAACAACTGGAGGAATTGCAATTCTTAGAGGAAATTTAGCAAAGAATGGCGCTGTAATTAAAACTGCAGGGATAAGTTCTGAAGCTGAAAAAATATTTGAGGGAAGTGCGGTTTGTTTTGATGATGAAGAGAGTTGCCAAAAATTTATTGAGAGTGGAAAAGTAAAGAAAGGAAATGTAATAATTATTCGTTACGTTGGTAAAGCAGGCGCACCAGGAATGCCTGAAATGCTTTACCCGACTTCCTCAATATCAGGACTTGGACTTGACAAGGATGTTGCATTAATTACTGATGGACGTTTCTCCGGAGCAACTAAAGGATTAAGCATTGGACACGTTGATCCCGAAGCCGCAATCGGCGGAAACATTGCGCTTGTAAAAAATGGAGACAAAATTAAAATTGATTTAACTAAAAAAAGAATTGATGTTTTAATTTCAAATAAAGAACTTGAAGAGCGAAGAAAGAAACTCAAAATAAAAATGTCTCCTCTTCCAAACGGAATGCTTCTAAACTACAGAGAAAAAATACTTAAACAGAATAAATGCTGACAAAAAGCATACGCAGAATATTTATTAATTATAAAAAAGAAGGTATTGTATGACAAAGGAAACAAATGTCGGAATAGTAAAGTTCTTCGCAGGACTTATTTTATCAAACCTTATTCGATTGCTTCATTTTATTCCTAATAATGATCCAATCATGGCAATAATGTTGCCTTATGCTAAAACTAAGCACAAATATATTGCTGTTTTATTTCCTCTTTTGACAATGGTTTCTTTTGATATAATCACAGGAAAAGTTGGAGTGTGGACAATTGTAACTGCTGGAACTTATGCATTACTTGGTTTCTTTTTCTCAAATTTTTACTTTAAAGTTAACGCCAAAAAGATTGGATTATTAAAATATTTGAAAGCAGGAATATTAGGAGTGCTAATATTTGATTTTATAACTGGCCCAATAATGTCCTCTTGGATGTTTGGAATGACTTTCACGGATGCAGTCCTTGGTCAAATTCCTTTTACAATAATGCACCTTGTAACAGTTAGTGCATACATAGTAGTTCTAGTTCCATTGCTAGATAAGCATCTTGTAGAAAATGCTAAACTAACAGACACTTCAGTATTGAACTACTTGAAGCAAAAACTTTTTGCAAGAACTTAGAACTTAAGCAATTTTTGAAAAGGAATTCTAATTCCGTAATATAAGTATCTTTTAACAAATCGTACTCTTTCTATTTCTTTTCTATCATTCATAAAAAAAGTAATTGGGTTTTCAATTATTGAAGGGTTTATTGCAGGGAATTTTTCGTAAATCTTCTTCTCAATTATCCACGTTGTTATCTTAGTTGGAAGTAGCGTGGTTGCCAGAAGTAATAGATGATATTTAATGAATTTTTTATTATTGTACTCGTTAAGTATTGTATTTGCAGACTCAATTGGTTCTGATTCAATATTATCTAATTGTTTTTGGGTAATATTGCCATGAACTTGGGCTATGTCAACAATTTTAGTTTTTGGGAAATAGATTAACCAATATATGCAAATTCTATCTACTCTATTTTTTAGATAAAATTTTGCTAAATCCAAGAGTTCGTCTTCTTCTTGTTCTGGTAATCCGAGCATATTATCAGTAATGCATCTTATATTGTTTTTTCGTAAAGCAGAAATTGCCGTAGCTATTTGTTCATTAGTTTCATATCTGTGCAATATCTTTTTTCTAAGTTCTGGGTTAATACTTTGAACACCTAGGCTAACTTGATAACAATGCGCTTTCTTTAGCAATTCTGCAGTTTCATCATCAACAGTTGTTGGAGAAACATAGCACCAAAAAGGTACATTGAACTCTTTTGAGTAAGCGTCAGCAAATTCCTTTAGCCAAGATTTATGACTAGTAAAAATATCGTCATTTATTCTTAATCTATTAAACTTGTACTTTGCATAGGCTTCCCTTAATTCTTTCATTACGTTTTTTACTGAGCGAAGTCTAATCCCCGAACATTCAACTCCATACAAGCTTTTCCAAATACTATTGTGACAATAAGTACATGCATTTAAGCAGCCTCTCCGAGTCACTATTGTGTATTCTCTTTTTAGAAATGGAGCTGCAGAATAAAATAATTCCTTGTCAGGAAAAGGCAAACTATCTAAGTCCTGTATTGGGGGAGAAAGTTTATTCTTTACAACTCTCCCCGCAGTTTTGTATGCAAGCCCATGTATTTTTGAAATTTTCTTAGCAAGATTCTTTTTTGATCCCAAAGCATTAGCTAGTTCTACAATTGCTTTTTCTCCTTCTCCAATAATTATGTAATCAACAAAATCATTCTCAAGCACTTTTTCAGGTACTGACGAAGGATGAATCCCCCCAAACAAAATTGGCACATTAGTTTGTGCTTTTACTGCTTTTGCTATTCTATACGCCCAAGATAAATCTCCGCTAACAACAGATAATGCAAGCAAATCTGGTTTCTTTTCAAGTATCTGTTTAACTATTTCTTTCTCAACAGAGTATAACTTTCCAAGAAACTCGACTTTAATGAACTTGTCATCAAATAATTGCGGGTCAAAAACTAGACTTGTGGAGTGCCCTGCTCGTTTAAGCGAAGCAGATAAGTATTCAACGCCTAAATTTTCATGTGCTGCGTAACTGAAAACAACTTTCATTTTTTCACCACAGTTTTATTTGCTTGAGAGCCAAGGGCGTTTTGCATTGCAATCTTGCATGGATCATTTAGTAATATTTCTTCTTTAATATGGTTTGGCACACTTTTATTTCGCACAAGTTCAATTCGTATGTGGCGCATTGAAACATCTTGTCTGAACTTTCTCGCAAGTTTGAGTGCCAATTCTTCTGAAATGTTAGTGTTTCTTGCAATGTTTCGTAAAACACACCATTCTTCAAACCCAATTTCTGAATTCAAACATTTCTCCGCTAAACTAACTAACTCTTTTGGTTTAGTCTTTGTTGATATGGACTGATTTAGCCCCTTAGTAAAAGAAAGGAGTATAGCCCCTCTATTTTGCTTTCCCCTAGTTGTATGTTGTTTAATGTATTTTAAATAAATTGCGGAAATTTCTTTTCTTAGCTTTTTGCTTGGTTCTTTTTGATTATTTAGTTGGTCATAAAATTCTAGGATTTTTGAAGTTGATGAATTCGAGAGGATTTTTTTGTTATTCATTGATTGAAGCATGTTTGAAAAGTCAGAGCGTTTATCTTGGAGCAGGCTTTCAATAAAGTATATTGCATCAATGTCTCTTTTTCCGCCAGGTCCATTTTTAGTATCATTCTTATTTTGTTTAGAGTAATAAAACTCTCGTTCATTTATCAAGGCTAGTATTATTTGCTCAGATTTGTCTTTTAGGATGGTTTGTTTCATTTCATTAATGAACTCGTCAAACTTCTTTTTGTCACCCAAAAGGAACTTGAAGTCAATTAGTCTAGTGACTTGTTTTAGGGAGATACTGTAAGACTTTTTTATCTCACTCATGTTTCTTAACTTACAATTGGAACAACCTTTTTCTGGACCCGCTAAATAATAATCTTCTTCACTAAAGGTGTATCCATCACTAAAAAATACTTGATAATCAATTTCTTTTGCAGGAGTTAATCTTGCCCCACTGCCGTAGATTGCTACAAAACAACCTTCTTTATCAAAGCGAGCCAAGTTTTTCTTTGCTTCATCTATAAGAAGTCGGTCTTTTTCTATTATTGACTCAAATGTTTTGCTTATTTTCTTTGAATCCATAAAAACCAGTTATTTCTTTTTCAGCTTTACAAACTTTTCTCTAAGTTCTGGATTCTTTTGTAGAACATTATAAGGAATTGATATTGAGTCATAGTTCATTTTGCTAACATAATCCAAAAGGACAGGGTGTAAGTCTACGCTGACAACGTATTCTACCTTTTTGTTTTTCTTTGCCAAGATTTGTTTTAGAAGTTTTCTTAGCGCAACATATTCCTTGTCTTGGTGAATTCTTTCTTTTACATTGTCTCTTCTTGAAATGCCGTAAGTAAAGTCATGCAAGTCATTTGTGCCTACAACAATGTAATCAATTCCAAGTTTAATGAAATCCGTTACAGTTAGTGCAGCAGAGGGGAGCTCAATCATTACTCCAAGTCTTCCTGAATAATTTGCTTCCTTTAGATGTTTTTTTAGTTCAATAATTTGAATTGGAGCATGCACAAAAGGGATCAACAAGTGTAAGTTTTTGTGTTTCTTTCTTAGGGTAACAATCATTTCAAGTTCTTTTTTTAGAGAGGCAGGAAAAGTAAGAGCTCTTCTTATTCCTCTAAGTCCCATTAAGGGATTTAGCTCATTTATTTGCTCTTCACACCCAATTAGCGCGTTTACTTGAAAAGTCAATAAATCTCCTAGTCTATACCAAACATCTTTTCCTTTGAATGAAGAGCAAAGTTGATCCAAATATGTTGAGATTTCCTTTATTCTTTCAGGTTGGTTAATGTTATGTGTTGGGTTTCCCTTTCCGCCTTTGATTAAAGATACTCCATCAAAAAGTTTCGCTTCTTCTTTTGTTGGCATCTCTCTTTCCATTCCAATCTTTATTTTAACCATTGTTTCGACCACTAATTTGTTGCAATTAATATCTTAAAAATACATTCAATACGGACTTTGGATTCAAAGCATTTACAAGAGACAATTCTATTCCGTCTGCTATTTCGCAAGAGGCACACTCTGGCAAAGAAAGTTTATTTAATTCATTTTCAAACATTTTTGGACTTTTTCCAATTAGTTTTGTTAAGTCAAGCGAAGATTTGTTTTTTTGTCTCCAACAAGAGTACAGTTTGCCTTCTGTGGATACTCTAAAGAAAATCCTTCCTGCAGCACAATTGCTGGAGTTTATTCTTTTACCAGATAAGGCAGTCGCCATTTCGTTTAATCCATCTCTCGAATTTAAAATTAAAGGATTGATCTTTTTCTCTTCAATTATTCTGCTTACAATTTCTTTCTTTTCAGAATTGGATAAGAGATATTTTGAAATGTTATTTGCAGTTAGAGGTATACCGCTAACAAATTGAAAATGAATACTTGATTTAGGTTCTTTTGAAAAGTCGAATAAATATTTTAATTGGTCTTTATTTGCTTTTGAAACTACTGTTGACAAAGCTACATGTAGTCCGCTTTTCTTTGCAAGAGTAACTGCATTTTTTGCCATTTTAAATGAATTCTTTCCACGTATGCAATCGTTGACTTTTTCATTACCGTCAATACTTACAATCAAAAGTGACAAATCTTTCAAATCAGATAGTTTATTTTCTATTAGAACTCCATTTGTGGTAAGAGTTGATTCAATCCCCATTTCTTTACAATGTTCAATAATTTCCTTAATATCTTTTCTTAATAAAGGTTCACCGCCAGTAAATCCAATCCTAATACAACCAGAGTCTGCAAGCAAGTCAATAACTTGTAGTACTTGATTTGTTGTCATTTCTTTTGACTTAATTGAAGAAATATTACAATACTCGCATTTGAGATTGCATTTATTTGTCAATGCCATCCCGACAACAAGCGGAATCTTTTTTCCAAATAGTTTTGCTTTTGCAAAACCTATTCCTCCGTTTAACATTGTTCTAAGTTTCACTTTAGCACTTCCTTTATTGTGAAACATATTTTTTGGATATCTTTTTTGCTTAATTGCTGGTACATTGGCAATTCAACCAGGTGTTGTAAAATAGCTTCAGTTTTTTTGTAATTTCCTTTTGGGTCGTACATTTTGCCGCAGTTTCTTAAAACAATTTCACCAGTTCCTACATCAATCCCTTTTGAAAACAAATCTTTTCCCAGCTTATCAGCATGTTTAGAAAGAGCAACCAAAGAGTAAAAACTATTATCCCCTTTGCTTATTCTTGGAAGAGTAAAGTCTTTGACACCTGCTAAGTTATTTGAGTAATCTTTAGCCAGATTGAATCTTTTTTCATTAGTTTTTTCTACTGCGTTGAATTGCTCTAGTGCAATTCTCGCTTGAAGTCTTGAGAATCTTTTTCTTTTATCTACATTCTTATGATGTACTTTTTGGTAAATGTCTGAAACAAATTTTCCATACGTCTTGCTTTTCCACCAAAGAATTGGGAAAGTATAAAAATAACGACTAGTCATCAATAGCTCAAAATAGTTAAGTAAAAAGCGAGGAACTATTGCTAATCTTGAGTTATTTTGTTTTGAAATTATGTCTTTAGAAATACTGTGGATTTGTTTGTTGTTTGTTATTAACATTCCTCCTCCAAATGCGTTTATTGGTTTTCTATTTTGGAATGAAAAGAATGCAGCGTCTCCAAATGTTCCAAGAAGCCTGTTCTTGTAAGTGGTTCCTTGTATGTGCGCACAATCTTCAATTACTTTTATTTCATTAGAATGAGCAATTTTCATTATTGAGTCAATTTGGCAGCCTTTTCCAAAAATATGTGTTGCAATTATTACTTTTGTTCTTGGAGTTATCTTTGTCTTTAGTTCTTCAATATCAATATTGAAGTCTTCTTTGCAATTAACAAAGACAGGGATAAATCCTAATTCTTTTACAATGGAGGGCAGAACATAGAAGGTAAGGGTTGGAAAAATAATTTCATCTCCCTCTTTGAGATTAAATGATCTTAGGGCAAGTTCCATTGCTTGTCTACCACTTGCAGTAGCAAAAGCATATTTTGTACCGTAAAACTTTGCAAATGCTTCTTCTAAATCTGAAACGTAATCCTTTTTCTTAAGTAAAACATCAGAAATGCAGGTTGTCAAGTTAATTGTTGGAGTATTTCTTCTTTTTGAAATTGTAGGCCAGATCATTATAAGTCCTCCTGCTTAAACATTGAGAATATCATCTTAAATCCGGCTTTGATGTAACGCAACAATTCATGAACTGACCTAATTCCAATAATTCGTTTGAATACGTAAGTTGGTCTAAGGTAAAATGAAAGGTATGCTTTCTTAGTTAATTGTTCAACCTCGCTTTCAGGAATATTACACCAAGGGTTTGGTAATCTTTCTTCGCCAACTTTCCCAAGCAAGTAATCACTCCAATAATCCTTTTTGGTTATTCCTTGTAATTTTGTATCTATCTCTGTTTTTGGTTTTGCAATTGTTCTTGAAAACTGCGCGTACTCTAAGTTGAGTGATTTTGCAAGTTCAACTGTTTTCATAAATCCTTCTTTAGTATCTCCTGGATTGCCTATCATAAAGAAGCCAAGTGGGGCAATTTTATATTTTCTAGTTTTGTCTATTGCTACTTTTACCCCACTAATAGTAATGTCTTTGCAAATGTTGATTATTACTTTGTCATCCGAGGATTCAATTCCGTAGTATATTCTCTTGCATCCGCTTTTTGCCATTATTGAAAGGAGTTCGTCATCCACTCTATCAATTCTTGTTCTGCAACTCCAAGCAATGTCAATTTTTGAGTCAATTATTAGCTGACATAGTTCCATGACTACTTTTTTGTTTGCAGTGAATGTTCCGTCAAAAAAATCTATTTCTCTTACTTTGTATTTATTATAACATTCAAGTATTTCCTCAAAAACACTTTTTGCAGAGCGCTGCTTGAAAGGAACTTTTGCAATAGCACAAAAATTACACCTAAATGGACATCCAATTTGAGAAAGCATTACTGTAAAATTTTTCCTTCCTGAGATGAAGGAGTAGTATTTGTCCATTGGTATTAAGTCTCTTGCAGGGAAAGGTAGTTCTTCGAGGTTGCAAAACATTTCTGGTTGTTTGTTGATTATTACTTTTCCATTTTTTCTATAAACTAACCCTTGTATCTTCCTTGGGCTAGTTTTCTTTTCAAAGAATTGCATGAATTGTTTTGCTGTAGTGTTTGCTTGCCCTAAAAGACCGAAGTCTATCTCTTTGTGGTACATTACTTCGCTTGGATAAAGGTTGAAATTAAATCCGCCAACAAGAATTATTACTTTGTAGCCTAAGTTGTCTTTGAAATATTTTATCCATTCAAGATTATCAAAAAAAGTGTAAGCTGAGTGAAGGTCAAATGACAATATGTCTGGTTTTTGAGTTTTTAGTTTTTCAAGAACGATTTCTTTAGTCAGTTTTAATGCATTTGCATCAATTAAGTCAACTTGCGCACCCAGATTTCTATATATTGCTGCAGCATATGCTAATCCGATTGGTTGGTATAATCCAAATTCTTCATCTACTACCGCAACGTTTTCATTAAACCTCTTGTGCTTAAATGGAGGGTAAATGAATGTGATTTTCATAGGGTTGCCTCATTGATGTTTTGCCACGCTTAGTATTGTATTAATGTCAAAGTTGTATATGAAGTTTAAGTCTAGTCTCGAATGATGCCAGCATTCTTTACAATCCATTTTAGGCAAATTATTGAATGCGTTTTTGAAACCAACCTTTGCAGCATTAAGTTCGTTAACTTTTGATTCTTGATAAATCATATTGCATGGCGCAACATATCCTTCAGGATCAATTCTGCAATAAATTATTCCAGCAGCACAAGTTATTGGACTTTCATTAGGCCACCTTGAAATATGTTTTAGAATTGAGATTGATTGATTCAGATTTTTGTTTCCGTTTTCTTTTTCAGAAATCAAGTAGTCAAGTGCTTTTCGGTATTTCTTTGCATCTGGAACTAATTGCTTAAGGTTTTTTGCAACTGGTTGGAAAGCTATGGACACTCCCAGTTCTTCTGCTTCAGCAAGTATTTGCGGAACATGATCTTGATTGTATTTTGTTATAACACAGTTGAGTGTAGTTTTGATGGAGTTTTCTTTAAAGATTTTTATTGCTTTTATTGTCTCGTCATACATTCCTTTTTCACGTTGTAAATCATTAATTCTTTTTGGACCATCTAATGTTAATTGTACATTGTCAACTTCAAGTATGTCATTTATTTTTTCAGGAACTAATCCGCCGTTTGTTGTTAGCATTACATAGATTCCTTTCTTTTTTGTGTAATGAATTATTTGTTTTAAGTCGTTTCTTAGAAGAGCTTCTCCTCCGGTGTATCCGATTACTTGGCAACCCATTTCTTTGAGTTCGTCCACAATTTTGAAGATTTGTTTAGTTGTAAGTTCGTTGTTGAATTTGTTGCAAGTTATACAGTATTTGCAAGTGTGATTGCATTTGTGAGTTAATTCCCACCCCACGGCGAGAGGGACTTTTTTTCCTAAAAATTTGGCTAATATTACTGATGTTCCGCTAGATAGCATTTTGTCTAGTTTCATTCTTCAACCCACCACGTTTTTCTAATAGAATTTAGCTGAAAATAGCCTTAAGAAAGTACCCGATTTGTCGCAAATTTAGCTTACTTACTCCATATTTTCTTAAGGCAAAATCATATTCATGATAAGCAATTTTACAGTTTGGGTTATTTTTGAGGAGTTCAAATAGTACTTTGAACCCGCGTTTTTCTTTAGTTTGCGTAGCTAATTTTTGAAGTAGTCCTCTTTTTACACAAAAATATCCTGACAATGGATCTTGAAATTTTTTACCAAGTCTAGCATATGCTAAACCTGAAGCTAGGAGTGAGACAATTGCTCGCAAGAAGCTTAAGCCAGTTAAAGAACTTCGATAACAAATTACTAAGTCGTTGTTTTTCATTTTGTTAATAATTTTTGGAATTTCACTTGCAGGGTGTTGAAAGTCTGAGTCCATTACGATAACATATTTTGCTTTTGTTAGATTTGCTGAGTCAATTACTGAAGCAATCAACCCCTGAATTGCAGCATTTTTTCTGTCCAAAATAGTTACATCTTGAGTTTTTGCATGCTTTAAAGTAGAATCAACCGAGCCATCATCTGCAACAATAATTTCTCCGTTAAAATATCTGCGAACTTCTTTTATCATTTGAGCAATTCCTTTCTCTTCATTAAGAGTAGGAAGGACAATGCAAAAATTTGATTTAGGCATATAAAAGGTACTCATTTAGGCTTATTAATATCTTCTTGTTGAAAACAATACTAAATATTTAGCGTACGTTGAACTTATTCTCTAATGAAAAAGTAGGCCACTAAATAGAATATTGAAAATGGAACTACTCCAAATATAAAAAATTGAATTAATGCGTCGGTTACTGGGAGGCAATTGCATGCATTGCATAAAAAGAATCCTCTCATTTCTCCTTTTGCACAAGTATTGCTTACACATGTGCAAGTGGTTGTGGCAAATAGCGGGAGGTACACTATGAAGAATAAGATTAGTGCAACGAATGTTCGAATAACAGTGTTTTTCACTGTGTTAAAATCCATTTCTATGCCCCTAAAAAATTAAAATTTTGGAATAAATTTTGTTCCGTAGTGTATTACTCCTTTTTCTCCGCTTGAGTAGAATTTTCTAAACACTGCTTCTACTTCCATTCCTGCTTTAAGGTCCTCAAATTTGCAGTCCATTACTTGGGCTTCAATTCTTGCCCCCTCTTCTAAATCAATTAGTGCAACACAATATGGTGATTTATTTTCAAATACTTCAGGGCCTGAATGAATTTGTGTGAATGCAATGATTTTTCCGTTTCCTGAGAAATCAATTTCGTTGAATTCCAAGCTTCCGCAAGTGCACAAACCTTTCTTTTCAAAAAAAGTTGCTTTGCATTTAGCGCATTGATATCCTTTCAACCTGTAATGGTCGCCGTAACTTCTCCATCTGATTATTGGACTTTCTCTAAACATTGCATTTCCCTTCTTTATTTTTTTTCTACTTTACTAAAATTAATTCCTAAAATCTTTTTCTTTTAACTATTGGAGTATCTATTTCTCTATCTTCTCTTTGTTGTCTTGCTAATTTGTATCTTGGAGTGAACTCTTCAGTCGCAACTTCTTCTTTTTTGACTTCAAGTCTTCTTGGAACTTCGTGTTCGTATTTGTCCTTTGAGTTTCCTCCAAACAAATTCTTCAACTTTTCCATCAATCCTGTCATGTTTCCACCCTTACACTAAATATAATTCAATTACTAATTAATCATTTCATTTTCTTAAATACGTGTACACAAGCTGTTCCGCCTGATCCACCAACATTATATGTTACTCCAATTTCTGCGTCTTTTACTTGTCTTTTTCCTGCTTCTCCTCGTAATTGCATTGTTGCTTCTACTGCTTGTTTTACTCCTGTTGCTGCTACAGGGTGTCCGCATGCTTTTAGTCCGCCTGAAGTATTAACAGGGTGTTTTCCATCAAAGTATGTTTGTTTTGAAGTATAAAGTTGTGCTGCTTCTCCTTGTTTAGCAATTCCAAGTGCTTCAACTGCATAAATTTCTGCAATTGAAAAACAATCGTGTACTTCTGCAAAGTCCATATCTTTTGAAGTGATTCCTGCTTGAGCAAAAGCTCTTTCTCTTGCAGTTATTCCTGCGTCAAGTCTAAGTAATGATTTTCTTCTTGCTAGCGAAAGTGTATCCGTTGCAAGACCAGATCCAGTAATGTAAACTTCGCTTCCCATTTTTTTAGCAGTTTTTTCGCTTGCAATAATTATTGTTGCTGCCCCATCTGTTATTGGAGAACAATCAAATAATGTCAATGGGTCTGCAACCATTGTTGAATTAAGTACTGTATCAACTGTTATTTCGCTTTGAAATTGTGCGTATGGATTTCTTGCTCCGTGGAAGTGGTTCTTTACAGATACTTCTGCTAAAACTTCTCTACTCAATCCATATTCTTTCATGTAAGCGTTTGCTAGTAATGCATAAAGCCCTGGGAAAGTTAATCCATTAAATCCCTCAAGTTCTTCATCCCCTGCACCCATTAGTGCAGTTGTTACTTGTTCTGTTGAAACATCCGTCATTTTTTCTACTCCGCTCACCATTACAATATCTGCTTCTCCAGCTTCAATTGCGTGAACTCCTTGTCTTAATGCAAGTGAACCAGATGCACATGCTCCTTCTACTCTCACACTTGGTTTGTCTAAGTTTAAATTTTCTGCAGCCATACTTCCAACATGTAATTGCCCGCTGAGTGAATCTCCGCACATGTTTCCAGTATAAAGTGCATCTATTTGTTTTGCATTTATTTTCGCATCATTTAGTGCACGTAGTTGTGCGTCAAGTAACAAGTCGCGCATGGATTGTTCCCATATTTCGCCGAATTTTGTTATTCCTATTCCTAGTACTCCAACTTTCATAAACATCCCTTTTTTCATTTTTTATTTTTACAAAATTTTATTTACGGTTTTTTGAATCCTATTGGGGTTCCTGCCGCTGCAAGTCCGTCTCTGATTTTTGATCCTTTAAAGTCCTCAGCCCAAGCAAGTATATTGCTTATTGGAATGTGGTGCAGATTAGCATGCATTGTATTGGGCCCAGAGAACATGTAATCGGTAGGCATACTTAATTTCTCGAGAATTGGTTGTCCTTTTTTGTCAACTGTAATATGAGTCCATCCTTCTTTTTTCAAATCTTTTAACTGAGTAAGAAGAGCTTTGTCTCGGAAAGCTTCGTAAGCTATTACTTTTCCAACGTGTCCTACCGCAACCTTTGCGCCAACTCTAACTTTTAGCACCGCATTAATTGGACCATTAGCAGCAGTAAAATCTCTTGCGTGCCAACTTTTCTTAAACGCGTCCTTAAACGCTTTCCACATACTTTTATTGCGAGCAGTTTCCACACCCTTTAATGCGTCTTGTATTGAAGGATGAGTCAATGTTAATACTTTGCGTTTCATTGGTGAATCCCTTCCATGTGTTTTAAGTATTGCGCGTATGAAATGTATTCTTTTCTTGCAATGTAATCATTTACTTTTTTTGCTTTGTTTTGTGCTTTTGTTATTTTTTCAGTGCAAGTAAAAATAAATGAATCACTTCCTGATCCAGATCCGTAACTTGTAACCAATATTTTGTCACCTGGTTTTGCAACATCAAGTACACTTGCAAGTCCTAAGATTGAAGAACCTGAATACGTGTTTCCAATTTTTGTTACAACTAACCCTGGTTCGATTTGTTCTTTTGTTACTCCAAATATTTTTGCAACTCTAAGTGGAAATTTTCCGTTAGGCATGTGGAATACTACGTATTTGAAATCTTTCATTTGCATTCCACTTTTTTCTAGCATCATTTTTGTTGCACTAACAACATGTTTGAAATAAGCTGGTTCTCCAGTAAATCTTCCTGCGTGGGAAGGATATTCTTGCATTGCTCTTCTCCAAAAATCTGGAGTATCTGTTGTAAATGAAACTGTTGATTCAAGTATTGCAACTGATTCTTCATTTGGCCCGATTACAAATGCTGCTCCGCCTGCTGCCGCACTATATTCAAGTGCATTACCGGGTTCTGCTTGTGAAGTGTCTGCACCAATACTTAATCCGTATTTAATCATTTTAGAATCAACTAGTCCAGCGTTAATTTGAATTGTTGCACTTCCTGCTTTGCATGCAAACTCTGTATCTACAGCCATGTATTTGTTTCCAATATCAAGTGCTTCTCCAACAATACTTGCTGTTGGTTTTACTGCGTAAGGGTGAGATTCACTTCCAACATAAACTGAGCCAACTTCTTTTCTATTAATTTCCGCTCTCTTCATTGCATTTCTTGCTGCTGCAACTGAAATAGTTGCTGTGTCTTCATCTTTTCCGGGAACGGATTTTTCAGTTAAACCTAGTCCAGCTTTAATTGCATCAGCATCAGCATTTTGTACTTGGGCAATGGATTCTGCAGTAATTCTATACTTAGGGATATACGCCCCCCATCCAACAATTCCACTCATAAAAATCAACCAATAAATTTTTTGTCAATAACTATTTTATTCCACTTCTGCGTCTCATCACTAGGACTTATAACAAATTTAACGTTTCCTTTGAATAAAAAACTAAGCACTAACCCGATTTTTCAAGTTAGGCACTCGATAAACAATTTCTCGTCGCCCTAATTTAAAAACCTTTCTAAAAGACGAAGTTAAATACGACAATTGACGTGTTTTGTTCATACTGTGACTAGTTTTACCTCAAATACCCCTTTTGTTTTTGAAACGGTTTGAAATATTTCTTTAACCTGTTTAGCGGCCCCTTTAAGCATGAATATTTCCACACACCTATCTTTTACATGTTGATGAATATGAGTTACAACTAGCCCTTCATGTTTGTGAACCAACTTTGCAACATCGCTCTCGTGAGCATGCGTTAAAACCAAAATCACGCTTACTTTCCCCTTGAGTTTTGAAATAGCTTCATTTTCTTTCACAAGCGCCCTTATTGCTGCACGCATAGTTTCGCTTCTTCCTGAAAAATTATAAGTTTTTTGAATTTCACAAAGTTGACTATTGAAATCTTCACTCAAAGAGAAACTAAGTATTTTTGTCATAAAAGTCACTTAATAACTAAACCCATAAACTAAACAAAGATTAATAACAATGCCCCTTAATATTATTAACTATCATCAAATTGTTAGTGATAAAATGTATTTTGAATTATTTGCAAGTTTAACAGCAATTTCGCTTGTTTCCTTAATTGGGGTTTTTACTTTAAAAATTAAAGAACAAAAACTTGAAAACTTTCTTGAATTAATGGTTGCTTTTGCGGTCGGTGCTCTTCTTGGAGACGTTTTCATTCACTTACTGCCAGAACTTTCAGAAAAAGGTTTTTCTTTAGACATTTCGCTTGCAATACTTTCGGGAGTAGTTGTTTTTTTTATTTTAGAGAAAGTTGTTCACTGGCATCACTGCCACCATGCACACCATGGAAAAAAATATCACACTTTTACTTACATGAGTCTTGCAGGAGATTTGCTCCATAATGCAATTGATGGAATAATTCTTGCAGGGGCTTTCCTAGCAAGTCCAGTAATTGGTTTTTCTACAGCAATTGCAATAGTTCTTCACGAAATTCCTCAAGAAATTGCAGATTTTGGAGTTTTATTAAAAGGAGGATTTTCAAAAAAGAAAGCATTGGCATTTAATTTTATTACTGCACTGAGTGCATTTGTTGGAGCAATTTTTGCTTTAATTTTGGGAAGTTCAATTAATGGAATAACTCCTTTGTTAATTGCTTTTGCCGCAGGAAGTTTTTTGTACATTGCAGGAACAGATCTGTTGCCACAATTACACGACCAAGAAAGTTTTACAACACGAAAGGCATTAATGCAAGTAATATTCCTGCTTGCAGGAATGCTTGTAATGGCAGCCCTACTTTTGGTTGGGTAAAAAATTATTTCCAAGGCAAAATAAAAGTAATTCCCCAAAAGGCACTACAAGAATATATTTATTTTACAGCCCTAATTTCTTTTAAAATTTCTTCAGCTGCCAATCACATTAGGCGACAGAATATGTGTAGTGCCAAAGGCACTACAAGAATATATTTATTTTACAGCCCTAATTTCTTTTAAAATTTCTTCAGCTTTTAGTTGGTTGAATGATTTTGCTTCAATCATTTTTTGTGCAACTAAATCAACTTCATTTTCTCTTGCACCAGCTTGCGCTGCAAGTGATTTTGCGTGTAATTTCATGTGCCCAGCTTGTATTCCTGTTGTTGCAAGCGCACGTAACGCAGCAAAGTTTTGGGCTAAACCAACACTCGCGCCAATCCTTGATAATTCGTTTGAGGTTTTTACTCCAAGTATTTTTAATGAAAGTTGTGCCATGGGGTTTGATTTCATTGTTCCGCCGATTGTTGCAAGAACCATTGGCATTTCGATTTCTCCAACCAAATTTCCATTTTCATCTTTGTAATATTTTGTTAAGGATTGGTATTCGTGTCCGTATGCTGCAAATGAGTGTGCTCCGGCTTCCACTCCTCTAAAATCATTTCCTGTTGCAATTGTTAATGCATCTATTCCATTCATGATTCCTTTGTTATGAGTTGCAGTTCGAAATACTGTTGCTACCGCATATTCATATGCATCAAGTATTCTTTCAACTATTTCTTCACCAGCCATTTTTGTTTCCGGGCCCATACTTGCTACAAGGGATTCTTTTGTCCAAGTTGTTTTTGCGCGTGCTTTTCTGTGGATTGCAAGGTTTGAAATAATTTTTAATCGTACTTCTCCGCCCGAGATTTGTTCAATGATTGGAGAGATTTTTTCAGCCATAGTGTTTATTGCATTTGATCCCATTGCATCTCGCACATCAACTAGTAATTGTAATGAAATCATTTCGCCTCTTGAAGTTTTTAGTACTTCCCCTTTAATGTCGCGTGGCCCACCACCGAACTTTACAAGTATTGGATCAATTTTCATTATTTCTTCTAAGAGTTCATTTTTCTTTGATAAGATTTTGATTAATGAATCAGTTGCGTTTGGACACTTTACTACTTGAATTAATCCAATCATTATTGGTTCATCTGCGCTAGTAGTAAATCCGCTTGATAATTTTGCTGCATTTGATGCAGCTGCTACTACACTTGGTTCTTCAAGAGCAAATGGAATAATATAATCTTTTCCGTCTATTACAAAGTTTGTTGCAAGTCCATAAGCAAGAGGCATTGTCCCTACTACATTTTCTATCATTCGGTCTGCTACACTAAATGGAAGTGGTCCTTCTTTGGTAAGCATTGCTTTCTCAGCATCAGTAAGCATAAACTCTTTTGCAACTATTTCTTGTCTTTCTGCTATTGACTTTTTATAAAATCCACTGAATGCTGCTTTGTCCATGTGACCAACTCCTTGTTTGATTAATTATGACTTTATCGAAGCAAATATAAATTCACTCTTAGGGGCAAAGTACTTTTAGAGGGAATTTTGAGAGTTTGAAGGTTACTTTGTCTTCTTTTTTTAATAATTGCATTGTGTAAGAATCCATTGAGAGACACATGTCGTCTTTTTTTACAATTAACTTAAAATCATTTCCGACTGCGACTCCGTTAAATATTGTTAATTTTTCTTTTTCTTTATTGTAGGGTTCTCTTACTAAAAATAAAGCTTTTTCTTCGCTCGCATCAAATGGTTTTCCTCCTGCAGAGTTATACCATGCAGTGCTCCCGGTGCCTGTTGCAATTAATACCCCTGAACTCCTCTGGATTTCTTTCTTGCCATCATAATCAATTTCGTATTCTGCAATCATGCACGCGTGCGCGGACCCGAAAAATGTTTCATTCAAAATTGGATCTTCAATCGGAGAGTTATTTACCCTAATTTCCAATCTTTGTCTTAATTTTATTTCAAATTTTCCATCAAGGATGCTTGAAAGTTTATCAAGTTCGTTAATTGTAAATTCGTCTATTACTCCTTTGCTGTTTTGGGGATCTGAATTAATTAAAATTACTGGTTGGGAGTAAATGTATTTACAAGTTTTTAGTATTGTTCCGTCCCCTCCGAGAATTATTACTTTATCAAATCCAACTAAATCTTCTTTTAGTAGCATAGAAACAGGAATTTTTTTATAAGAAAGTTTTTTTTGTTTTAACACTTCTTCAACTTTTTTTACGGCTTGCTTAGTACTATCAAATTTGTTTTCTTTGTGTACTAAAAGTATCTTTCCGCTTGATTTTGAAGCCATCTTTACCTTTAGACTATTGTATTAATTAGGTTAAATATCTTTGTTTGAGTGATCAACTTTAGGAACTATTTTAGGAATATCATCAACGTGAGTTATTCCCATTGCTTCATTTGCTATTTTTGCATCCAAGTATTTTATCATAGCTTGCGTGGTTTTTCTTCCAGCATCTATCGCATGTATTACTGTTTTTGGTCCGTGCACACAATCCCCTGCCGCAAACACATTATTGATTGTGGTTTGAAAATTTGTATTTACTTCAATGCACCCGTTTTTTCCTGTCCTTATTGGTGTTTTTAGAGAATCTTCATCATGCTCTTGCCCTATTGCGCAAATTACTTTTGTGCATTCAACTTTTCCTTCAATGTGATTTGAATATCCTACTCCTTCAACTTTTTCGGATCCAAGTATTTCTTTTACTTTTGCTTCAAAAATAAATTTTACTCCTTCTTCTTTTGCTTCTTCATAATCTTTTGGGCTAACACTCTTGAATGCATCTTTTTCTCTTGCAACAGTAATGCAAGTTACTTCTCCGCCTAATCGTACTGCACTTCTTGCAGCGTCAATTCCAACATACCCTGCCCCAACTACTACAACTTTTTCTCCTTTAGCAATCATCGGGATATTACTTTGGTTTAAATTAATTAAGAATTTCATTGCACTCATTACTCCTTTAAGAGAGGAGCCGGGGACATCAAGGAGTCTTGGTTTTCCTACTCCTGTTCCAATGAATACTGCATCAAATCTTTTTGAAATATTTTCAAGTCCCTCTTCATCTATTTTTGCATTTGGTTCAAAATCAATTCCTAGTTCGTGTAGTCCTTTTAGTTCTCGTGCGACTACTTCTTTTGGTAATCTAAAATCGGGCACTCCGTATTTTATTACTCCTCCGAAGGCATTTGTTCCTTCTAGGATTGTTACGTGCATCCCAATTTGTGATAAGTATGCTGCTACTGCTAGTCCGCTTGGTCCAGAACCTATTACTGCAATATTTTTTCCGGTTAAATTATTTCTTTTTGGAAAAGGAGCATTATCTCCAATGAATCTTTCAATTCCTCCAATGCACACTGCTCCTTCAGGAGTCTTTCCTAAAATACAACTTCCTTCGCATTGTTTTTCTTGTTGGCAAATTCTTCCACAAATGCTTGGGAAATAATTTTTTTCTCTAATAATTGCAACTGCTTTGATAATATTTCCATCTCTAAAAGCTTTAATGAATCCAGGAATATTTACTTTTGCAGGGCACGCTTCTACACATTTTGGTGAAA
>Ga0172379_10002891_pt1 | contig 28835 bp, 36 predicted proteins | sample GrowelOW334metaG_FD_119756 | JGI IMG/M metagenome (GOLD analysis project Ga0172379, IMG submission 119756) | Groundwater microbial communities from an aquifer near a municipal landfill in Southern Ontario, Canada - Groundwater well OW334 metaG | ecosystem: Environmental > Aquatic > Deep...
AAAAACAACATGCCACCAAACTTTTTTTTATCCGACGAGGACAATATTATCTTAAACGGAAAAATTGACTGGTTAGAATATATTCCAGAAGATGACAGTATAAAAGTGATTGACTTTAAGACCGGAAAAAACGATGAAAGCAGTGACTCCTTGCAACTTCCAATTTATACGTTATTGTTAAACGCGCTTCAAAAACGTAAGGTTTCGGGAGCCGCTTATTGGTATGTAGATAAAAGCGACACTCCTGTAAATGTTTCCCTACCAGACGTCGTTGATGCCAAGGAAAAGATACTTTCCATTGCAAAAAGGATTAAGACGGCAAGAGAAAAAGGAGAATTTGAGTGCCCAAATGGCAAAGAAGGATGCTTTGCCTGCAAACCATTTGAAAAAATATTAAAAGGCGAAGCGGAATTTATTGGAATTGGAGCTTACAATCAAGAGCTCTATATGGTATAAAAAAATAAATGAAGACAAAATCTCAAGACTCACAACTTATCGAAAATTATCTAAAAGGAGACGAAAAGTCTTTGGAGCTTTTAATTGCAAAATATCTAAAAGTTATTTATGGATTTGTCTATAAACAGGTGGGGAGCATTGGAGATGCAGAAGATATTTCTCAAGAAGTTTTTATTAAGGTCTGGAAAAATATTAAAAAATTTGATCAAAATAAAAACTTTAAACCCTGGCTGTTCCAAATTGCCAAGAACACATCCATTGATTTTATGAGAAAGAAAAAAACGATCCCTTTTTCAAAATTTGAAAACGAAAAGGGCCAAAATGTTCTTTTGGAAAACCTTTCCTCAAAATCCGCAAGCATTCTGGATATTTTAAGCAATAAAAATATTGTAAGCCTGGCAATGCAAGGGCTAAATGAGAAAGAACAAAAAATTATCAACCTTAGGCATGAACAAGGGATGAGCTTTAAAGAAATATCAGAGGTATTTCAAGAATCCATAAATACCATCAAAAGCCGTTACAGAAGGATTATAAATAATATCAAAGGAAAAACAAGCCAAAAATAGACAATTTTACGTATTAATAGTATGAAAAGCAACTTTAGCATAGAGCCACCATCTGGCTTACTGAAAAAAATAATGACATGCATCCACAGAGAAGAGCGCATTTTGATTATAAGAAAAACAATAATCTCCTCGGCATTATTAATTTGTTCTATTGCCGTATTTATCCCTTCGTTAAAAATGTTTTTATCTGATATTTCAAATTCTGGATTTTTAAGCTTTTTTTCTTTAATTTTTTCCGACTTTTCAAGTATTGCCAATTATTGGCAAAGCTTTGGAATGATTTTGCTGGAAACATTGCCGGCAATAAGCTTGGCAATATTTTTGGCGGTCGCACTCACCTTATTCCAATCAATTTGGTCTCTGGGCAAAGAGGTTAAAACAATTATCAAATTAAGAACACAAAATGTCTAATAGCGTTTTTCAAACAAGTGTATTTCAAAAAGTTATACTGTGTGTGGCAGGATTTATTTTGCTAACGTTTGTTTTTGGTCTTGGAGTTTTTGTCGGCACAAAAAAAGCGGAATTTTCCTACAGATGGGCAGAACAATACCATAGAAATTTTGCCGGCCCCCAACAAGGATTCCTAGGAGATATCAGGGGTAGAGATTTTATGGATGCAAATGGTTCCTTTGGTCAGATAATAAGAATTGACGGGCAAATGTTAACAATTAAAAATATGAATAGCGTTGAAAAAAATATTTTAGTAGGGCAGAGAACAATAATTATGTGTCAGAAAAGAAATCTTGCCCTTTCTGATTTAACAATTGGAGACAATATCGTTATAATTGGCGAACCCAATAGCCTAGGACAAATTTCTGCCAATCTTATCCGCTTAATGCCGTCGCCAAAGTAATTATTTCATGAAAATTTTTTCGCATTTAAAAAGATTCGTCATTCAACGAAAAATAATCTCTTTAATAATTTTGGTAATTTTAGTTACCGGCGGTTATTTGCTGTATGGTTTGTTGACAAAAACAACAACTGGAACAAAATATGTTTTAACAAGAGTTGAAAAGGGAACAATCGTTTCTTCTCTTTCCAGCTCCGGATCGGTTTCGGCGCTTAGTCAAATAGACATTAAAACAAAGACTTCCGGAGACGTTGTTTATATTGGAGCAAAAGCGGGGCAAAACGTTTCATCGGGACAACTTTTAGTTCAATTAGATACAACCGATGCCAAGAAAGCAATTAGAACTGCCGAACAAAATTTACAATCTGCGAAAATTAGTTCGGAGAAATTTTTGGGCGACGCCTCACTTGCCATAACACGAAACAAGCAAGAAGCGCAAGACACATTATCTAAAAATTATGAAAGCGGATTTAATTACGTTGCCAACGCCTTTATTGATTTGCCCGCAATAATGGTAAGTTTAAATAATATTTTATATGGAAACGATTTTAACAATTATCAGGAAAATATGGGATACTACACTTATTCCGCTTACGGATATAACGATAAATCTCTTTTGTACAAAGATAGCGCCGATAAATCATATAAAACCGCCAAGGCATCGTACGACAAAAATTTTGAAGACTACAAATCCTCGAACAGATTTTCTGATAACAAAACAATTGATTCTTTGCTATCTCAAACCTATAACACCTCTCGAGAAATTGCACAGGCGGTGAAAGACGCAAACAACCTCATTCAATTTTACAAAGATACCCTTTCGGCCCATAGCATTGAAACCAATACCCGTGCCGACACGCATCTTGCCGAATTGAGTAGCGACCTAAGTAAAATTAACAGCAATCTCGCAGACTTATTAACTATTCAAAATACCATAAAAGGTGACAAAAACTCTTTGCTTGACGCGGACCTTGATACCGAATCTCAAAAGCTAACCTTACAAAAAGCCGAGGACGCACTGGCTGAAGCAAAACAAAATTTATCCGATTATTTTGTATATGCCCCCTTCTCTGGAGTTTTGGCAACCATGAATGCAAAACTTTCAGATTCTGCTCCAAGCACAGTTGCAACAATTGTTTCAAAAACCATGACAGCCGATATAAGTTTTGGAGAAACGGATATTGCAAAGATTAAAAATAACCAAAAAGCTACTTTAACCTTTGATGCCATACCAGATTTAACGATAACCGGAAAGGTCTCACAAATTGATATCCTTGGTACGTCATCCCAAGGAGTTGTTTCATATAATGTAAAAATCGTAATGGACGTTCAAGACGACCGAATCAAACCCGGCATGAGTATAACTGCTGTTGTTATTACAGACACAAAGACCGATGCACTTTATGTCCCAAACTCGGCAATAAAAACCCAACAAGGGGCAAAATATGTTTTAAGGGTTACAAGCGAAACCGATACCTCTCCCACAAAACAGACCGTTGAAACTGGTGTTTCCGACGACGCTTCAACGGAAATAATTTCTGGATTAAACGATGGAGATATAGTTGTTTCTGGAACGATTTCTACAACTACGGCAACAAAAACATCCGCCTCCAATAATTCGGGCGTGAGAATCCCCGGACTTACAGGCAATGGGCCGGGAAGATAAAAAATACCATGATAGAATGTAAAAACATTGGTAAAACCTATATGAGCGGGGAGATGGAAACCGTAGCGCTTAAAAATATAAGTTTTAGAATAAACGACGGAGAATTTGTAGCAATTATGGGCCCGTCTGGCTCGGGGAAATCAACATTAATGCATATTTTAGGTTGCCTGGACACGCCAACCAGCGGAAAATATTTAATCGACGGAAACGATGTCTCTAATCTTTCAGATGATGAATTGGCAAAAATACGAAGTGAAAAAATTGGTTTTGTTTTCCAGGCGTTTAACCTTTTGCCGAGAGTCTCTGTTTTAAAAAATGTCAGTCTTCCACTTGTATATGCAAGTATTGAAAAAGAAAGAAGAATTGAATCGGCAAAAAATGCGTTAAACGCTTCTGCTTTTCCTGAAAAGTTTTGGCACCACCTGCCAAATCAATTATCCGGAGGGATGATGCAACGTGTCGCAATTGCGCGAGCTTTGGTAAATAATCCCAGCCTAATTTTGGCCGATGAACCAACCGGAAATCTAGATACAAAAACTGGAGATATTGTTTTAGAAACCTTTCAAAAACTGCACGACGAACAAGGACACACAATTATTGTAATTACTCACGAACCAGCCGTTGCAGAACACGCGGAGAGAATCATTCATATCAAAGACGGCGAAATTATCAGCGATGAAAAAGTAAAAAATAGAAGAATAATAAAATGAAATTTCAGGATATTTTAGAAGAAACATATTCGTCTTTAACCTCCAATAAAATTAGGACAGGCCTTACAATGCTTGGAATTGTCATTGGCATAGCCTCGGTTATTGCAATGGTTTCGGTTGGAAGCGGTGTACAAAACAGTGTGACCTCAAACATAGAAAGCCTAGGGTCAAACTTATTAACAATCAGACCGGGAGCAGCACAATCCGGGAGCAGGGGATTTGTAGCAGGAGAAAGAGGCTCACAGCAAACATTAATGCCAGAAGATATTTCTGTTATAGAATCAGTTTCCGGAGTTAGTTATGTGTCCCCCGAAAAACAAGGCCGTTACCAAGTTGTCGCCCAATCAACTGGTAATAATTCTAATTCAACAATAATTGGATGCATTGCTGACTATGCAACAGTTCACAATTTGTCGATTCAACAGGGCGGTTTTATTTCAACTCAAAACGATTCTAGTAATTCAAAAGTTGCTGTGATTGGGGCCACCGTATTAACCGATTTATTCGGCACAGACGCGCAGGCCGAAGATATTGTCGGAGACACAATTAAAATAAATAAAATTCAATTTAAGATTGTTGGAGTTTTAGCAGCAAAAGGAGGAACAAGTTTTTCAAGCACCGATGAAATGGTTTTTGTGCCATTGTCCGTGATGCAAAAGAACTTAACAGGTCAGGATTATTTTTCTAGCATTTCTGTAAGCGTTACAGACAAAAATCAAATGGATATTGTTTCAGCAGAAATTTCTACTGCGCTTTTAGCAAAACACAATGTTGAAACCGCAGACTTTTCTATTCAAAACCAAGCCGATTTACTTTCTAGCTTAAATTCCGTTACAACAACATTAACATTATTTTTGGCCTCCATAGCTGGGATTTCCCTGGTGGTCGGCGGAATCGGCATTATGAATATGATGTTAACAGCAGTAACAGAGAGAACAAGAGAAATTGGATTAAAAAAATCGATTGGCGCTCGCAAAAAAGACATAAGCAATCAATTTTTAGTAGAGTCCATTGTGTTAACTTTTATTGGTGGATTTATTGGGATTGTTTTGGGTTGGACAATTGCAATTTTAATTTCAAAATTTGCCGGGATTAGCACACAGGTTTCATTGCAATCAATATTAATTGCCTTTGGGGTTTCGGCACTAATCGGAATAGTTTTTGGGTATTATCCTTCACGTAGAGCAGCCTCGCTTAATCCGATAGAGGCATTAAGATACGAATAAAAAAATAATTAAAAAATATTATGACAAAAGCAAACAAAACTTATATAGTTTTAGCAGTTATAGCAATAATCTTAATTGGAGGAGCATTTTATGGGGGCATGGTTTTTGGACAAAAACAGAAGAGAAATTTTGGGCAAATCGGACAAAATCCGAACATCTCAATTAGGGCAAACAAACAAGGCGGTGGATTTAACGTAGGGCAAATTATTGCAAAAGACGATAAAAGCATAACAATAAGTATACCGACTGGCGGTTCCAAAATTATATTTTTTTCAGCTTCAACAGAAGTCAGTAAATTTGCAAAAGGAGATGTGGGAGATCTCATAATTGGACAAAATGTTGGCGTAAATGGTACAACTAATACAGACGGAAGCGTCACGGCTACAACCATACAATTAAGGCCAAATTTGCCAAAACCATAATTATGAACAAACAAACAATAATTTTTTTAGTAATAATATTAATTTTAACGGCTGGGGTAGTTTATGTGATTGTAAAACCCGATGCGGTTCCAAACCCACAACAAACTCCCTCAAATGCAAATAATACACAAGATATGAAAATAGAAACACTAAAAGAGGGAACTGGAGAAGGAGCAAAGGCTGGCGACAAAGTAACAGTTAACTACACCGGGATGCTTGAAAACGGCACAAAGTTTGATTCGTCTGTAGATCCGTCATTTGGACATGTTGAGCCATTTTCGTTTACCTTAGGGCAAAACAGAGTTATTCAAGGCTGGGAACAGGGAGTTTTGGGAATGAAAGTTGGTGAAAAAAGAAAACTGACAATTCCACCGGAATTGGGCTATGGCGAGCGAGGGGCTGGCTCAACGATTCCGCCAAATGCCACATTAATATTTGAGGTTGAGTTGTTAAAGATTAACTAAAAAACACCAAAAGCGCTTGTCAAACAAGCGCTTTTTTGTTATATTAATTTTAGAGTTTGCATTACCATCAACATAACCTTACGGAGGGTACATGATCTGACGCGGAAGTCTTAGCTGATAAGATTTCCAAAATCATCCATACATATCTGTTGGATGTCACCCTATGGAATGTGTGGACGCAAAAGTGTGTTCTGGCGTCGTTTTACCCTTTCATCGGTGCTTAGATAGTGGAGAACTATCGTATGAGTGTGGCATTTGCCAACCAGAAGGCTTTCGAGGCGAAGGCTGCTTCCTAGGGCAAGAAGACTGTCCATACCTTGGACAAGCACCAACGAAGCACGACCGATTCTGAGAGGCACATCGCCTCTCGTACTGCCAGCCTAGTGCATAGCACTGGGACTGCGTAAAAAACGAGCGACTGGGGGAGAGGAAGTCTCCGGTTTGCGGCTAAGCCCGCCTCCCCACGTTGGCCGCATTCACGGTCATTTGGCACTATCCCAATCTCTCGTTTCTTCGTTCTTTCTCAACCCAACCTTTACAAGCGCAACAGCACGCACATATGCTGTCTTTTTTTTGCATAAGATGATACCATTATTTAATACTATTAAATATTAAAAATATGTTTTTTGGAGTAATTTTTATAGCAATGGGCGTGGCAATATTATTAAATGCCCTTGGAATTTTAAACGGAACATTCTGGGGATTTTTTTGGGGAATATTTTTTGTTGCTGTGGGAGCTAAAATGATGATGAAAAAAGGAATGTGCCCGGTTTGCGGATGGTATGGATTTGGAGGAAAAATGCACGACAAAATCCATAACAAAATGCACGGTCAGTGCTGTGACCACGATCATCACGAAGAGGAAATTGAACCAGAACAATAAAAAATCAAAAAACCGCCCATTTAATTTCTCTCGAGGCGGTTTTTTTATGCTATAATTATTAAATAGTATTAATAGTCCCAAACAGATCTATGGAGCTTTGGATTATATATTCACTTTTATCCGCTGCTTTTGCAGCATTGGTAGCAATTTTCGGAAAAATTGGACTTGCAGGAATTGATTCGACCCTGGCAACAACAGTTAGGTCGATTGTGATGGCTTTGTTTTTATTTTTCGTTTCTTTGTCGCTTGGCAAATTCCAGTTCTTGCATACAATAAAAAGCAAAACCTTATTTTTTATTGTTCTGTCTGGAATTGCCGGAGCAATGTCCTGGCTTTTCTATTTTTTTGCAATAAAAACGGGCGTTGTTTCGGGGGTGGCAGCTCTTGATAGACTAAGCGTTGTGTTTGTTTTGGTATTTGCTATTTTGTTTTTGGGAGAAAAATTTACACTTATTTCTGCACTTGGAGCTTTGTTAATTACAGCAGGAGCAATTCTAATGACACTTAAAAAATAACCCTTGAAAAAAACAGAAAGAGTGTTACAATAATAAACACATTGGGGTCTGCACGGGTGTGCTCTCAGTGACAACCTGCCGGGTTCAACTCCCGGAGACTCCATTTCTGTTCATTCACACACACTATTGGGAGGTAAAACCTCATGATACGTATCGCAGAGTACAACGGTTACCGTTGCCCGGAATGCGGTGCAAGAGTCGCCATCAAGGTGGTTTGGTATACCACAGCAGAAGAGGACGACGATCACGCACAAAGCAGTTCAGGAAGCCAGGGATCAGACCCAATTGGGCAAAAGATGAAGGACGAGAACGGAGTCCCCAAGGAATTGGTTGATAAATGGGTCATTTGCGACCCGCATTGCGATGCAAGCAAAGGGTCGAGGGCGCCTTGCTCGCTGTCGGGAGCCATCCCCAACGATCCCGCGACACTGTCTCAGCTTGCCCAAAAGGTACAATGCGAGGAACAAGATCCTCTTTACCCAACATCTAGGGAGGACAGACCCGCGCGCAAGAACGGAGCAAATCCTGGCCGCAAGGCACTCCAAAAAGCCAAATCGGCGACCAGACGCTAGGGCCTCATTAATTTGAAGGTCTGTTTTTTTGCAATTTTTCGCCTAATACGCTAACATTATTACAGCTCTCCCAATCCAAACAAGGAGGTGAAACGTGTCTATAATACCACACAACAGCGACGATTTTGTTTTGTGCGGAGGCATCAAGCTTTCGCCAAAAATTTGCGTACCGCCAACCGCAGGGTTTAGAAACACGATTTCCATTGAACACAGGGGCAACGAAGAGGTAACCTTTTCATCAATGCTCCTCGTCTGCGCATCGAGGCCATGTAACCTGGCGTTGTTTCTGGACCTGCTAGATACCATGGGGGTCAGCGTCGTAGGCATAAACGCCAGGTGCTATAACGACGCGATGACAGCCGTTTACGGCAAAAGGTCCACCATTTTCCGCATTGACCTGGCAGTCCTAAAGAGCATTCTCTGGGACCATAGGTTATTTATTTTGGAAGATGGAAAGTTGGATATTGCCGTTGGTTGCGATAGCTCGCACATGGAAGTGCACCGCGACGACCACGGTCTCATCAAGGTTTACTGCTGGCAAGGAGAGAACGGACCAAAAGTCCTGGATGCGTTATTCAAGCATGGCGTAAACCATGCCCCGCAAATGCGCCGTCTGGACGAGTGCGAGCACTTGCACATTCCCGTGCAGAATGACCCGGCTAAGTCCATTGAGTTATACCTAAAACTCGTGGCGGACATTCGCAACAAGAGCGTTGGCGAGATACTCCTCCCCGAATAATCAAGGCCTCACGGCTTAGAGCCCCATAAAGGCTCTCTTTTTTTGCCCGCCCTGAGCTTGTCGAAGGGTTAGCACTTGACAAGGGCGAGTGCCAGAAGTAATATGTAAATACATATAAAAAATATGCTTACAAACAGGCAGGAAAAATTATTAAACTTTTTGGTTAAGGAATATATAGACACAGCAGAACCTGTAGGATCTTTGGCGTTAAAAAAAGTTTGCGATTTGGATGTTTCTGGAGCCACAATAAGAAATGATTTGCAAGTTTTAACAGAAGGAGGATATATTACTCAACCTCACACCTCAGCTGGAAGAATTCCCACAAAAAAAGCATACAAATATTTTGCCGACAAATTTGAGGCAAAAGAAACAGGAGAAGAAATAGAAGATTTTATTGTGCCTGCCTGCCGGCAGGCAGGCGACAAGTTTTTATTATGCGACTTTATTGAACAACAGGTAGAACTTGCTCACAGACAAATGGCACAAGAGATGCAGGAGATGCAAGAACTCATGCAAAAACTTGACGAAGATAACATATTTGAAAAGTTAACCATTTTAGAAATATGGAAAAAGAAATTATAAAAACTTTTGGAGATAAAAAAATAATTATCAGAGAATTTAAAAAGTCCGATTTAAAAGATTTTAGAAAATTTTTAGAGTATGCAAATTCTTTTTCAGAAGATGACAAATTATTAACAGTGGGGAAGATAGGCGTGCCCGAAGAAAAGGACTTTTTGGCAGGAGTTTTGAGAAGACAAAAAGCAAAAACCGGCATTTATTTGCTGGCCCAGCACAATGGCAAAATTATAGGCTCAACCGATATTGACCTAATGCCAAGAAGGGGTAACCATGTTGGAGACTTTGGAATTAGAATTAAAAAAGATTACAGGGGAATGGGATTGGGAACATATTTAATGGCAGAAGTTATAAGGCGCGCAGTTACGCAGTTAAAGCCAAGCCCAAAGATTATTTTTCTACAAGCGTTTGCCAACAACACACATGCAATAAATTTATATAAAAAAATGGGATTCAAAGTTGTCGCTAAAATTCCAAAAATGCGCCAGTACAAGGGAAAACTGGTTGGTGAAGTAATAATGTTAAAATTTATAAAAAAATAATATGGCAGAAAAAATTTCAAAAGAAGAAGAATACTTAAATGGCTGGAAACGTGAACGCGCGGATTTTCTTAATTACAAGAAAGATGAAATGGAAAGAATTAATGCGTTGGTAAAATACGCTAACGAGGAAATAATCCTAAATTTCCTGCCAATTCTGGATAATGTAATGCTGGCAGAAACGCATTTAAAGGATGAGGGCATAACCCAAATAAAAAAACAATTTTTGGAATTGCTTAAGCGTGAAGGCATTGAGCCAATTGAGGCAGTTGGCAAACCATTTGATGCCAACACAATGGAAGCGGTTGAGGGCGAGGGCGAAACCGTTGCAGAAGAACTCCAAGTGGGGTTTACAATGCACGGCAAACTAATCCGCCCAGCAAAAGTAAGGGTAACGAAGTGAACACTTACCCCGTCAAATGACTGGGGTAAAAATATCAAAATAAAAAAAGTTAGTTTTTTGCCGTTCGGCAAAAATCCAACCATCAACAAAATTATGGAAAGAGAGCCACAAGAAGAAGAAAAAATAATTCTGGAGCGCGCAGAGGTGGGGGATATTAATAAAATTTTGGAAATTGAGAAGGATATAACCGGCACAAAACTTTATCACGGACTGACGGGTAGTGAAGACAGAGAAAAGGATTTTTTGGATAATACCTTTTATTTAATAAAAAAGGATGGGCGAGTCGTTGGTAATGTGGCATATAGCATGAAGGATAAGGATAGGGCGTATATTAGATGGCTAGGTATAGCTAAGGAATTTCAAGAGCAGGGCATCGCGAGAAAAGCTTTGCAAACCCTTATTGAACAGCTAAAAGGTGTAGAAATAATTGAACTTGTAACGCACCCAGAAAATACAAAAGCAATAGCGCTTTATAGATCATTGGGGTTTAAGCAGATTGGAGAACAAATGGAAAATTACTTCGGCGATGGAGAACCTAAAATAAAAATGATTTTGGAAAAGGAACAATCCGACCAAAAAAATTAGACAAAAATTAACCATAACCGACTAATTTAGTCGGATATGAAATTAATCAGGTTAACATATGTTAACCTAAAAAAAATATGGAAAAAGAAACTTTTGAAAAAGAAATTGCAATGTGTAAGAGTTTGTCCAAAAAGAACGACGGAAAATGCAACTGGGGAGAATGCAACAAATGCGGTGTCGTCCCCCTATTATACAAACTCCACAAGGGAGAAATCTACGAAAAAGAATCCGAAATTGCGGAATTAAAAAAATCGGTATTGCAGTAAATATTTCAGGTTATCATATGATAACCTAACAAAATTAGCAAATAATTTTAAAATAAAATTATGGAAAAAGAACCACAACAAATTCAAATAAATATGGACCCAAATTCGTATATGATTACAATGGTGAATATGGGTTTTGACGAAGAAATGTTTCACTTTTTAGTAACATCGGGCAACCAAGGCAGGCAATTTGTGGCGACGCCAAAACACGCAAAAAGAATTTTAATTCTTTTGCAAAGACAAATTGAAGACTACAAAAAAAAGTTCGGCGAAATAAAAACCCAACTCCCCAACGGCCCAAAGAATACATCTGAAGAACCAAAAGTAGGATTTTAAACAAATAGTAAATAAAAAAGGGCGCCCAACGTGAGCGCCCAAAAAAGTATATGTTAAACACAGATTGCGTTTACACCACGTCAAAGAGGAGGTTTCGGAGGGTGTAAGTTCATTTGAGGAAATACGTCTGCGCAGAAACTTATTCGCGCGATAACGTTGCCGTGTTGGGCAGGAGTAAAGTCCTGTTGACCACAGAACCTGTATTCGCCCGAACCGAGCTCCTGGCGCAAAAACGTAGTCGCATCCGTCACGGGATCCTTCGAATCATCAGGCAGGATAACCAAGTAGAATCCGCTGCCGACGAAGCAATGACCAGAATATGAACCACGCGCCATTAGTAGAGATTTCATCCCACACCCCGCGAGTTAGAAGAATTGTCAGAGAGCCACAATCTAATAGAATAATACGTATAAATTAAAAAGTCAATGCAATAAATATTGAAATAAAATAGGCATAACCGACCAAATTAGTCGGATATGGGATAAAAATAAAATTAATAATAAATAATTAAATAATAAATTAATTAATAAATAATAAAAAAATATGGCAAAAGTATTACCCTACAAAATCGCTTCGCGAATTTAGAAGGGTAAAGTCCTAGCCATTACAAAACTATGAGTAAAGTACTTGGAATCGATTTAGGAACAACAAATAGCGCAATGGCTGTAGTCGAAAGTGGCGAGCCAAAAATTATAGAAAACAAAGAAGGAGCCAGAACAACTCCATCTATTGTTGCAATGAGCAAAACAGGAGAAAGGGTAGTGGGCGTTTTGGCTAAAAGACAAGCTGTAACAAACCACGAAAATACAATTTTTTCTGTTAAAAGATTAATTGGAAGAAAATTTTCCGATGCAGAAGTACAAAGAGACAAAAAACTTCTTCCGTATGAAATTAGGGAATCCGCAGACGGCGGAGTAGATGTAAAAATGGGTGACAAGTGGCTTAACCCTGCAGAAATTTCTGCAATGATTTTGCAGAAGTTGAAGGCAGACGCAGAAGCCAAACTTGGAGAAACAATTACAGAAGCAATTATTACTTGCCCGGCATATTTTGATGACTCACAAAGAAAAGCAACAAAAATTGCAGGAGAAATTGCAGGTTTTAAAGTGGACAGGGTTATAAACGAACCAACTGCCGCGGCTTTGGCCTACGGACTAAACAAAAAGAAAGATGAAAAAATTTGCGTGTACGACTTTGGCGGAGGAACATTTGATATCTCCATATTGGATGTTGGCGCAGACACAATTGAAGTGAAGGCAACCGGTGGAGACACACACTTGGGCGGAGATGACTTTGACCAAAAAATAATGCACTGGGTTGTTGCCGAATTTAAAAAAGACAACGGCGTGGATTTATCAAAAGACAATTTGGCTTTGCAAAGAATTAAAGAAGCTTCCGAAAAAGCAAAAATTGAACTTTCTTCGGCAATGGAAACAGAAATTAATTTACCATTTATAACAAGCGATCAAAATGGCCCAAAACATCTGTTAATTAAGTTAAGCCGCGCCCAATTTGAAAATATGGTGCAAGATGACCTGGATAAATCTATTGAATTGGTTAAAAAAACAATGCAAGAAGCAGGGCTTGAGCCAAAAGACATAAACGAAGTTGTGTTGGTTGGAGGACAAACCCGCATGCCAAAAATGCAGGAAATGGTAAAAAATTATTTTGGCAAAGAACCAAACAAAGAAGTTAACCCCGACGAAGTTGTTGCAATTGGAGCAGCAGTGCAGGGCGGAATTATGCAAGGAGACGTGCGAGACGTTTTACTTTTGGATGTAACTCCATTGTCACTGGGAATTGAAACATATGGAGGAGTAAACACCATTTTAATTGCCAAAAACACAACTGTGCCAACTGCAAAAAACCAAGTATTTTCTACAGCTGCCGACAGCCAAACAAGTGTGGAAGTGCACGTTTTGCAGGGTGAAAGACCATTGGCTGCTGACAACAAAACTCTTGGCAGATTTATTTTGGACGGAATACCGCCGGCACCAAGAGGTTTGCCACAAATTGAGGTTTCCTTTGACATTGACGCCAACGGAATTTTGAATGTTTCTGCCAAAGACAAGGCAACAAACAAAATTCAGTCAATTAAAATTGAGGGTTCTTCTGGAATTTCAAAAGAAGAAATTGAAAGAATGAAAAAAGATGCAGAAATGCATGCTGCCGACGACAAGAAAAAACAAGAAGCTATTGAAATTAAAAATACTGCCGATTCCTTGGTTTACACATCTGAAAAAACATTAAAAGATGCCGGTGAAAAAGTAAAACCAGAAGACAAAAAGGCGGTTGAGGATAAAATTGCTGCCTTGAAGGAAGCCCAAAAGAATGATAATATAGACGATATAAAAAACAAAATAAAAGATTTGTCTGAAGCCATCCAAAAAGTTGGAGCAGAAATGTATAAACAGCAAACTCCACCAGCGGGAGAGACAAAACCAGAAGACAAAAAAGACGAACCAAAAGCAGAAGAAGGAAAATATACTGAGCAGAAATAATTTTATAATTTTTAATTTTGTAATTTTATAAATAATTTTTTAATGTTTAGAAATTTAATAATTTAGACATTATTTAAGAATTAAAAATTTGAAATTAAAAATTTTTGCACATGGACTATTACGAGATCTTGGGAGTGGCAAAGACTGCCAGCCAGGATGAAATAAAAAAAGCCTTTCATAAATTGGCTCATAAATATCACCCCGACAAAGGCGGTGATGAAAAAAAGTTTAAGGAGATAAATGAAGCTTATCAGGTGCTTTCTGATACACAAAAACGAGCACAGTACGACCAATATGGAAGAGTTTTTGAGGGTGGCCAGCCGGGCGGAGATGCAGGGTTTAACTGGGCTTGGGGCAACAGGCCTCAAGGCGAAGATGTTGAGTTTGATTTTGGAAATGTTGCAGACATTTTTGAAGAATTTTTTGGCGGAGGAAATGGTGGGCGTCAAACATCAAAAAAAGACGCACGCAGAGGCAAAGACATTCAGGTTGATGTTGAGGTTGATTTACAAAGAATTTTAAAAGACTCTGTTGAAAAAATAAATTTGTACAAACAAGTTACCTGCAACAGATGCGCGGGATCCGGGGCAGAAGCAGGAACAAAAATAAAAGAGTGCGTTTCCTGCAGGGGATCGGGACAGGTGCAACAGGTAAGAAAAACTTTTTTGGGTTCTTACACAACAGTCGCAACATGTCCAGAATGCAAAGGCGAAGGCACAATGCCAGAAAAGCCATGTAATGTTTGCAAGGGCGAAGGACGGGTAAAAGCCGACGAAACTATTGAGGTTACAATTCCTGCAGGAATTGATACAAACCAGGTAATTAGGGTTGACGGAAAAGGCGAAGCAGGAAAAAGAAATGCAAAAGCCGGAAATTTATTTATAAGAATTTTTGTAAAAAAACATCCAATTTTTGAGAGAAGGGGAGACGATTTATTTGCACAAGAGCAAATTAATTTTTCGCAGGCGGCAATGGGCGACGAAATTGAAATTGAAACATTGGATAAAACAAAACTTTTGCTTTCTGTGCCAGCGGGTACAGAATCGGGAAAAGTTTTAAGAATTTCTGGCAAAGGAATTCCACATTTTGGAGGCTACGGAAAAGGCAACCTTTATGTTGAGTTAAAAATAAAAACTCCCAAAAAATTATCCAAGGAACAAAAAAAGGCGTTAGACGAGTTGCGAAATGCAGGATTATAGGTTATAGTAAAAAGAATATAATTGCCCTCATAGCTCAATTGGTAGAGCAGCTCCCTTTTAAGGAGTTGGTTCTGAGTTCGAGTCTCAGTGAGGGCACACTTCGGCAAACTCAGTGCAAGCATAAAAGGCAGCAGAAATGCTGTTTTTTGTTGCCCGCCTGCCGGTAGGCTGGTTTTTTTATATTTTTGTGTTATAATTTTACCAACGTAAACGGGGAGCTCTTTGAGACACTATTTGGAGACAATAAAGTGAAACAACGTATTTCTGTTCCAGAGTATTTGGGTAGATTTTCCTGGACGCGCCATTTTGAAACCGAATACAAAGGTGTATTCCCGGATATTACCCCCAAAGGAGAACAAACCGGCGAACGATTGGCTCGGGAGATAGAAGAACAAATGGATGGCGAACTCCTGATGCTCATCGCCTCGCCTGCGGCGAGAGCGCAGGGCTCTGCAGATCTTCTGAAAAGAAAACTGCGGATTCCTGACAAGGTAATTATTGAGCCCAGAATCCGCGAGGCAGTCGTGTATGCCGTGGAGGGCGGGGCTGCAATTTACCGCCAACTTGTGGCGCAGGGCGAGGCAATACGTCCAGGGTTTGGGCAGGATTACCTGTCTATTTGCTACGCCACCGACATCCGCTACGACGACGAAAGAATTATTGAGCCACGGTCAAAAGTGCGGGGGCGTTTCTACGACTACTTCGCGGGTGCAATTGACACCCTGCTCCGCCAACTTGGAACCGGCGAGTTCATCCACTTTGTCCACGTATCCCACTACGAGGTGCTCTACCACTTTGTGGAGCGGATTTTTGGCCTGGACTATGAGAAAGGCGACCGCCCGCTTCTCCATGGGGAGCTTATTGTCACCAAAGTCTTTGCGACACCAAAGCAACACGTCGTTGAGCTTGAAGTGAAGTTCAGGGGCATGAACCGGTTAGTGCGGTTTAACCGCACAGCAAAGAAAATTTCGGCTGTTGTTTAGCAAGTCTAGGCAACGGCTTTTTTTATACATGCATTGACATATGCAATATAAAATGATATGGTTGCATTAGGTTTTTCCCATCAAGTTTTTCTGAAAGGAGCCATACTAATGGCCAAGAAGCGACTTCCCTATAAGTTTCGCAGCAAGCGTGCGCCATTCCGCACAAACACCGCTACCGAGCAAATCCGCCAACTGGCGGCCGAGCTCTCGGTGCTTCGTGGCGCGGAGGGGACTCATCTGGCGGAGAACACCCGTCTGCAACGTCGTGTCACTTCTGCCGAGGCCAAGGCCGACGAGGCAAAGGCAGAGATCGAAGGGCTTCAGACGAAGCTCGACGTGATCCAAAGGAACGCCGACCGCGACCGGTCATTTGCCAAGGGCCAGGCCGCCGGGTTCAACTCGGCTTTCGTGTCTCTGGGACGTGGCTTGTCGGGCAAGTTCTTCGGCTAGTACGTCGCCGGCAACGTAAGTTTGTTTCTTTCCCATTTCACTTTTCACGAAAGGCCATACCAATGGCACGACCGAAGACAAAGGACCAGGTCATTGCGGAACTGCGGGCGCAGGTCAAAGACCTCACGCGTGACCTTGAACACGTAGGACGCACCAACTCAGTGTTGTGCGAACAACGCGACAAGACCAACGATGAGGCGAGAACTCTTCGGGCCGACAATCGCACACTGACCGGCAAAGTCGAGACTCTCGAACGCGATCTGCGCGACAGAGAGAAGCAATCCTTCGGCAACTCGGTGGTTGCCGGCATGCTGGAGAAGAAGCTCGACCTCTTCATCAACGCCGCCGTGGCAAAGGTCACGGCTGGATAGCCAACCCGCCGGTAACGGCAAAGGAAAAACAACACATAGGCCGCACAATGTCCCACAACATGTGCGGCATTTTTTTATTCACCGTGCTTGACATTAAGGCATATATATGCTATAATTAATTATAGCGAGGTTTTCTCGTTGTACCTGCGCAGAGGCTCTGCGAAGCACTTTTGAGGAGTATTTCCGTGATTAGGCTTTTGTGTGAATTGGCTATCCCCACTGCGTTTTCTGCCTGGTGCCTCCACATGCTGGGGTACTACGACATGCAACCCGCAGAAATGGTGGAATGCTGGCGGAAGATCTTTTCCGCCCTTGGTCTTTGACCAACACAATCCCTAATCGCCGGAACAAGCCACAGGCACGACCCATGCCCGTGGCTTTTTACTTTGTCTGACTGCCGATAGGCTGGCAAATTTTTGATTTTTGAGGTAATGTAACTACGGATTTAAACAACGCCCTTTTCCATTTCGGAGGATATGCGATGAGAATGAGAATGAAAGAAAAAACCATGTCGTTCTTTGGCGACATAGGAACATGGATTGCTTACCTGCCCGGTATTGCTGTCATGTTCTTTTTCTGGCTTGGCCGAAGACTGGGACGAATCAAGGTTCTTCACGAGGAGAGACTGCCAGAAAGCATTGAAGACATTGTGTTTGTGTACAATCATCCCTCGGTTGCAGATCATTGGTTCATTGCGGGCCTGCTTTCCAGATACTACGTTCGCCACCCGCTCACGCAAATGCCGTTGATCGCAGCCGACAGAAAACTCTTCTACAATTCCAAGACATTTTTGCTGCGAATCTTCCGCTCTGCAATGATCCCAATAGATCGGCCAACTGGTCGAGGAGCAGAGAGAAGCGACGCGGCAACTGTTCTGGAGTTAAGAAACACACACCGACCAATTCTCATTTGCCCCGAAGGAGGCAGAACCTTTAGAGGAGACGAAGGCGACGGATGGCTCTACTGCAAAGGCGGGAACGACGAAAACGGGGGGAAAATAAGACCGTTCAAGTCCGGCGCAGGCAACCTAATCAAAAGAAGGGGAGCTACCGCTTTGCCAATTGCCATTGTCGGGAGTCACAAAGTTGTTCCTAACTCAAAAGAACATCTTTGGACACACTTCAACTTCTTTGAGACAATCACAATCGTTGTTGGCAAGCCAATGCGATTTGATCCAAAAGCAACAAAGTTAGAGATAACCAACAAAATCCAGGTCAAGATGTTGGCTCTAATTAGTGAAGCTCTTTAGCCAAGCTTTGTTACCCACTGCCTGGCTCTTTTTTTGCCTGCCTGCCGGTAGGCTGGCAATTCTTCATAAATTATGATATTATTTTTTAATATAGGGCCCATAGTAAATCGGTATTACGCGTCCATGGCATGGATGAGGGCCGGGTTCGATTCCCGGTGGGTCCACAATGAATTTAAAAACATTTGCATCCTTAACGATAAGAAATTATCGCCTGTATTTTATAGGTCAGGCAATTTCTCTATGCGGAACATAGATGCAAAGAATAGCTCAAAGCTGGCTCGTTTTGCAGATGACCGGCTCTGGAACAACACTTGGAATTGTTGCGGCTTTCCAATATTTGCCAATGCTTTTATTCGGACCGTACAGCGGAGTCTTAATCGACAGATTTCCAAGAAGAAAAATTATCTATTTGACACAGGCAATCTCCGGATTATTGGCATTAATTTTGGGAATTCTTGTTTTAACCGGATTAATAAAAGTCTGGATGATTTACATTTTGGCTTTGTTCCTTGGTTTAATAAATACGATTGATATTCCTGCCGGACAAAATTTTTCTCTGGAAATGGTTGGAGAAGAAAAATTACAAAATGCAGTTTCGCTGGACGCAACTCTAAAAAGTCTTGCCAGAGCCGTTGGACCAGCCATAGCAGGAGCACTGCTTTTAACCTTGGGGGTTGGTCTTTGCTTCATTGTAAATGCAATATCCTATATTGCTGTTTTAATCGCGCTATTTATGATGAGGGAAAAAGAAATGCATCCCATGGTTTTAGTTCCTGCGGAAAAGGGACAGATGATGCAAGGCTTTAAATATATTAAATCAAATTATTTAATTAGAGACACGTTAATTTTAATCACAATTGTTGGCGCTTTTTCTTGCGAATTTCAAACTGCTATTCCTCTTTTGGCAAAATTCACTTTTAATGGCGATGTAAAAATTTACACCCTGCTGACCGTTGTTTTTGGAATTGGCTCAATGTTTGGAGGATTTTTCACCGCCAGCAAAAAGAGAACTGCTCCACATATTTTAATTAATGCGTGTCTGCTTCTTGGCTTGGCAATGTTTTTAGTTGCGTTATCTCCAAATATAATTACTGCTTCAATATTTTTGGCTATTTCCGGAGCAGTTGCGATATTCTTGGTTTCACTGGCGAACGTTACTTTACAGCTAGAAAGCGCCCCTGAAATGCGTGGCAGGGTTCTAGCTATATATGCGGTTGGATATTTTGGCTCACCGGCAATTGGCGCCCCGGCCATTGGTTGGATTTGTGAATTTTTTGGCGCCAGATGGGGTTTTGCCGCCGGCGGATTTGCTGCAGTATTGGCAGCCATACTTGCAATTCCAACCCTAAAAAAAGACAAATATTTAAAAATCTCAAAAAAATTATCCCGGGTGTGATATAATAAAACAATATGTCAAAGAGAATTAAAAACATTCTCATTGCCGGCCTGATTTTTCTTGGCCTGATACTAGATTATTTTTTTGAATTTAAAGTCGCTCTTTTGGTTGTTGTGGCAATTGGGTCAATTATGCCATTGGCAAACGGCATTTTGCCTTTACTAAAACCAAAAATAACCATAGACACTTTCAACGCTTTTGCGTTGGTGGTAACTCTTGCGATAAGTGATTTTCGCTCCTCGGCATTTATTATATTAATGCTGACTTTTGCATACATACTTGAAGATTATATTTCAGAAAAACAAAAAAAAGCAATTGACGAATTGATGAAACTAAAACCAACAACGGCTTTTTTGGCAGTTGGTAACGAAATAAAAGAAATAAAAGCTAAAGATATAAAAACCGGAGATATTTTGGTTGTAAAAGAGGGCTCGCAAATTCCAACAGACGGAACAATTATTTTTGGCGAGGCGCAAATAAATGAGTCCCTAATTACAGGGGAATCGCTTCCTGTTAAAAAAAGTTTGCGAGAAGAAGTTTTTGGGGCAACAACGAATATTGCAGGAACAATAAAAATAAAAGCAACGCGGGTTGGAAAAGATTCAACAATTGAAAAAATTGCGCAACTTATAAAAGAAGCCTCCAAACATAAATCGCACTCCGAAAGAATTGCCGACAAATTTGCAAAATTCTTTTTGCCGTTTGTTTTAATTGTTGGGTTAATAACATATTTTACAACTCACAATATTTTATATGTTGCTTCATTATTTTTAATTGCCTGCGCCGATGACATGGCAGTGGCAATACCCCTGGCAATTACTGCATCTCTTGGGAAAGCCGCAAAAAAAGGAATGATAATAAAAGGAGGGGAGTGGCTGGATGTTTTATCCAAAATAAAAACAATAGTTATTGATAAAACAGGTACTCTAACTTACGGAAATTTAAATGTTTCAAAAGTTGAAATTGCAGACGGCGTTGATAAAAAAGATTTTTGGGAATATGTTGCTGTTGCAGAAAAACTTTCCGCGCACCCTGTTGGCAAAGCCATATATAAAGAAGCCCTAAAATTTATAAATTCTGCTCCGGACCCGGATTCCTTTGAAGTTTTAAAAGGTGTTGGCATTTATGCGGTTTATAAAAATGATAAAATTTTTGTGGGAAGAAAAGAAACCGAGCAAACAAATTCCGTTGTTGTAAATGAAAAAACAATCGGGCATATTTTGGTGCGCGACATTCCAAGGCAAGAAGCAAAAGAAAGCATTGCAAAATTAAAAAATATTGGTATTCAAGATATTATAATGTTCACAGGAGACGCCAGAGACATTGCAAAAGAAATTGGAGCAGAGCTTGGTATTGAAAACATAAAGTCAGAAATGAAACCCGAAGATAAGCTTGTTGAATTGGAAAAAATAATTGCAAAAGATAAAAATCACAAAATTGCAATGATTGGAGACGGCATCAACGACACTCCGGCATTAACCCGTGCAGATATTGGAATTGCCATGGGCGGGGCAGGCACCCAAGTGGTGATGGAAACAGCAGATGCCATAATTTTTACAGATAAACTGAGCCTTTTGCCAGAAATGATTTTGCTGGGCAGAAAAACAATGTCGGTTATACACGGCGACATGATATTTTGGTTTTTAACAAACGTTGTTGGGTTTGCCTTGGTATTTATGGGTTTTATAAACCCGGCAATTGCGGCTTTTTATAACTTTGCCACAGACTTTATCCCTTTAATAAACTCCAGCCGTCTTTTTAAGAAATAGAAACACCCTATTGACAATATCCTGGCTTAATGCTAGGATATTTGTAATGCAGGTGTTCTGCAGGTTTGTTCGTTCCGTTTCTCTTAAGCTGTGCGAAGGCGCACAGCGGAAGGAGGGTAGCTCTGTGGACAAGAAGTGCGTTCCTCGGTTCGCGATGCAATTGATTTTTTTGAGCGCGACAATCGACTTGCACGCCGACGCCGCCGGCCGCGGCGCCTGACCAACATCGAACCGGTCGGGCGCTCCGCTGAACGATGTCCTCAAGGAGGAAAGACAATGATGCGTTGCATATGACGCGAATATTGGCCGGTGTCGCACCACACTATCGTGCTAACCGACCAATTGCGCTCGCGTGTCAGTAACACCGTTGCCCAACAAGGCCCAAACATTGTCCACGGACGACTCCGTGGCGAGGCGCCAAGGCAATCCGGGTGTTAAACCTATTCCCTTCACAAAGGTCTTCGGACCGCAATCAAAGGCCAGCACGCAATTCTGCGAGCTGGCCTGTTTAAATATAAAAAAACCGGCTATTGGGGCCGGTCGCTGTGCCCATAAGGCACTTGCTTGTATGGGGGTGGATTTTGCTTTTCCATCTTTGCAAGCCTTTTCTCAAGGGCTTCCCGTTTTTTGCGAGATTTTTTCATGTCCCGCAATCTTTGTTTTGCCTCCCGACGCTTGGACCGCTTGATTCTGCCTTTTCTGGTCATTCTCTCAACAACCAGATAAGCTATCAAGACCAGCGCAAGGGCCAAAACAAAGTAAAAGATTATAGGGTAAGTAATCCATTTACCTACAAAAACCAGAATTGAATCCATGTGAGACCTTCTTATTGTTAACGACCAGATTAATCGGGTAATTTGCTTGTTGTTTTATATTCTATTTAATAAACGTTTTTGTCAATTATTGCTTTACTAAAAGCTTTTTGATATTATATAGCTATATGACACCTCTTATTAAAAAAATATTATTTTCGGCAATTTTGGTTGTTTGTTTCGCGCTTATTTTTGGCGTTGGTTTTTACACAGGCGAAAAATATTCATACCAGGTTCCGCAACCCGGAACACTTGATTTTTCTCTTTTTTGGGATGCATACGGAAAACTGCAACAAAGTTTCATCAGTCCTGAAAAAATAGACAAACAAAAAATTATTTACGGAGCAATTGAGGGAATGACAAAATCTTTGGGAGACCCATACACTGCTTTTTTTGATCCGCAACAGGCAAAAATGTTTGAAGATGATTTGGCAGGCTCATTTGAAGGAGTTGGAGCAGAAATTGGAATTAAAAAAAATCAGTTAATTATAATTGCCCCAATTGACGGGGCTCCCGCCCAAAGAGCAGGCTTAAGAGCCGGGGATATGATAGTTAAAATTGATGGAAAGGATGCTTCAGACATGACAACCGACGAAGCCGTTGCTTTAATTAGGGGACCAAAAGGAACAAACGTAACATTAACTCTTTTTAGAACAGGATGGACAAGTACAAAAGATTTTAAAATTACACGCGACACTATTATTATTCCGCCGGTTAAGTTAGAATTTAAAAACGAAGTAGCCTATATAAAAATTTCCCAGTTTGACCAAACTCTTCCTGCCGATTTTAAGCAAATAGCTCTGCAAATAATGCAAAGAGATTCCACCACCAGAATAGTTTTGGATTTGAGGGGAAACCCAGGAGGATATTTGGAGGTTGCGCAAAACATTGCGGGATATTTCTTGCCAAGAGGGCAAATTGTAACAATTGAAGACTTTGGCAAGGCAAAATCCAGGCAACTTTATAAATCGGAAGGCGGAGCAGAATTACTAAATTATCCTGTTGTGGTTTTAATGGACGAAGGCTCGGCCTCTGCCTCAGAAATTTTGGCAGGAGCGCTTAGAGACAACCGCGGAGTAAAATTAATTGGAACAAAATCATTTGGTAAGGGATCCGTCCAACAGCCTATTTATTTAAGAGGCGGATCGTTCTTAAAAATAACAATCGCAAAATGGCTCACGCCAAAAGGAGCTTCAATTTCCGAGGTTGGCTTGCCTGCAGACATAAAAGTTGCTATAACAGATACAGATATACAAAACAAAAAGGACCCACAACTTGATAAGGCCCTTGAAATTGTTAGAACAATAAAGTAATATATAAACATATGAAAATCATACTATTGCAAGATGTTGAAAATCTTGGAAAAAAATACGAAATAAAAGACGTCAAAGACGGCTTTGCCAGAAATAATTTGTTGCCCGAAAAATTGGCAAGAGCAGCAACAAAAGAAGCTCTAAAATGGCTGGCAGATCAAAAAGAAGTTATTGAGAAAGAGGCAACCGAAGACTTGGCTAAAGCGCAAGCTTTGGCAACTGCGATAGATGGAATTGAAGTTACAATTATGGTTAAGATTGGAGACGAAGGTCAGCTTTTTGAATCAATAAACAACCAAAAAATTTCCGAAAGATTAAAAGAAATGGGTTTTGAGGTTAAAAAATCTCAAATTACATTAAAAGACCCAATTAAGGAAATAGGGGAGTTTCCTATTAAAGTAAACCTGGATCACAATTTGGAAGCAGACATAAAGGTTATTATTTCGGGAGAAAAAAAAGAAAATAAAGACGAAGAAGAGTAAAAAATGACAAAATATATTTTTGTTACCGGTGGTGTAATGTCGGGCGTGGGAAAAGGAGTAGCAGCCGCCTCAATAGCTAAAATTTTGCAATCTCGCGGTTTTAGTGTCACAGCCATTAAAATTGATCCATACGTCAACGTTGACGCAGGCACCATGAGCCCCACCGAACACGGTGAGGTTTTTGTTTTGGACGACGGCATGGAGTGCGACCAGGATATGGGAAATTATGAGAGATTTTTGGACACAAGTCTGTCGGGCGCAAACTACATGACAACAGGAAGCGTTTATCTTTCGGTTATAAATAAGGAGCGAAGAATGGAATACGGCGGGAAACAAGTTGAGGTTGTGCCACGAATTCCAATGGAAGTAATTGACAGAATAAACAAAGCCGCGAAAAAGGAAAAGGCGCAAATTGTTATAACAGAAATTGGCGGAACGGTAGGGGAATACGAAAACCTGCTTTTTCTAGAAGCAATAAGACTTTTAAAACTCAAACACCCAAAAGATGTTCTTACGGTGCTGGTGAGTTTTATTCCTGCATTGGGGGCAGGCGGAACAGAGCTAAAAACAAAACCAACGCAACACGCAGTTAGAAATTTAAATTCTGTTGGTGTGCAACCAGATATTATTTTAGGACGCGCGGGAGTTCCTTTGGATCAAAAAAGAAAAGAAAAAATTCAGTTTATGTGCGGTCTTGAAGAAGGAGATGTTATTTCTGCGCCAAATGTTGAAAGCATCTACGAGGTTGCGGTAAATTTTGAAAAAGATAATATTAGCGAAAGAATTTTAAAAAAGCTTTCTCTAAAATCAAAAACCAAAGACCTGGACGATTGGAGGGCGCTTGTGCACAAAATTCAAAATCCAAAAGGTGAAGTTAAAATTGGAATTGTCGGAAAATATTTTGGCAGTGGAGACTTTATTTTAACCGACTCGTATATTTCTGTATTGGAATCTGTAAAACACGCCGCATATTTTTGGAATCAAAAGCCAGTTATCGAATGGCTGGACTCGGACACCTATGAAAAAAATCCCGAAGCCCTAAAAGAATTAAAAACATATGACGGCATAATTGTTCCTGGAGGATTTGGAAACAGGGGAGTGGAAGGAAAAATAAAAGCCATACAATATTGCAGAGAAAACAAAATTCCGTTCTTTGGTTTGTGCCTTGGATTGCAACTTTCGGTAATTGAATTTGCCAGAAATGTGGCGGGAATTAAAGATGCCACTTCCCGAGAGTTTGATAAAAATCCTAAAAATCCGGTAATAGATGTCATGGAAGAACAAAAAACATTGCTAAAAGAAAAACACTACGGAGGAACAATGAGGCTTGGCGCATTTGATTGCCTGGTCCAAGAAGGCACAAAGAGTCACGAGGCCTATAAAGACTGGGTGGCGGATGCAGGCAAAGATTCATACATGATCTCTGAAAGACACCGACACAGATATGAAGTTAACAACGACTACAGAAAAATTCTGCAAGAAAAGGGCTTGGTAGTTGCAGGAATAAATCCTAAAAAAGATTTAGTTGAAATAATTGAAAACAAAAATCATCCGTTTTTTGTGGGAACACAATTTCATCCCGAGTTTAAGTCGCGTCCGCTACGACCGCACCCATTATTTAAGGCGTTTATAAAGGCGGCGATCAAAAACGAGAAATAAAAAAACCGCCCTAGTGGGCGGTTTTTACGAGAAATTATTTTACTTTCTTGGGTTCTACAGATACCACTTTTGCTTTTCTGGATGTTCCGTTAAAAAGTTTTTTTGTCTTTGACTTGAATGAAACAACTCCGTCTTTCATTGCATAAATAGTGTCATCGGAACCTCTTTTAACGTTTTTACCCAAAAGATAATGAGAGCCTCTCTGCCTGACTATAATGTTTCCAATTTTTACAGATTCACCTGCATAAGCCTTAATACCAAGCCTTTGAGCGGCCGAGTCCCTGCCTAATCTGGAAGAACCTCCTTGTTTAGTTTTTGACATGCTTTCTTAATTAATTACTTATTATATGTATATAATACTAGCAAAGATTCATGGCTTTGTCAAACATTTCTATGATAGAAATGTTTATGATATAATAATATTTATCATAGCCGTGCTGGTAATTATGCTTGCATTTGCAACAGGCTACATAGTCGGAAAACAGCAGATAAAAGAACCTATTCGCATAGAACAAAAATAAAATGGAACATATACCAAAACATATCGTCTTATTTCCCGATGGAAACAGACGCTGGGCAAAAGCCAAAGGATTGCACAGCCTGGAAGGCCACAAAAAAGGATACGAAAATTTATTAGACTTTTCAGAGTGGTGCAAAAATAGGGGCGTAAAGACCCTTACGGCTTTTGGGTTTTCAACAGAAAATTGGAACAGGTCAAAAGAAGAAGTGGACTACTTGATGAAATTACTGGAAAGCTGTTTAATAGATAACCTGGAAAGGTACAATAAAGATGGCGTAAAAGTGCGTGTGATTGGGCAAAGAGACAGATTGCCAGGATCCCTTAAAAAAGCAGTTGAAAAAACAGAAGACTCAACAAAAAATAATGACAAATTGTTTTTAAATTTAGCAATAAGTTATGGAGGAAAATGGGACATTTTAAACGCTGTCAAAAATATTATAAAAGAGGGGATTGACCCAGACAAAATTGATGAAAAACTTTTTGAAAGCTATCTGTCCACCGCAGGGCTTGATGCGCCAGATTTTATAATACGCGCGGGTGGAGAAATGAGAATGTCCAACTTTGTTTTATGGCAAGCTGCATATTCTGAATTATATTTTAGCCCAAAACTCTGGCCCGATTTTTCAGAAGAAGATTTGGATGTTGCCTTGGCGGAGTTTGATAAACGCCAAAGAAGATTTGGTAAATAAATAATCGCTCGGCAAATATTTTTCTTGGCAGACATCGCTGAGGCTCTGAAAGCCGCGAAAAATTATTTGCCTCGCTTACAAAATAAATGAAAAAAATAATTGCAATAATATTTTTTGTTATCATAATTTGCATTGGTGGATTTTTCTTTTTTAAATATTCTAAAAACATAAAACCATTTATAGCCTCAAAACTGCAAGTTGGCCCCCAAAACATAAAAGCTGAAGATATAACATCTTCAGAAGAAAATACCAAAGATAACTATAAAATAACAATCAGCTACCCGCAGTTTTCTGGTATAAAAAATAAGGAGGCCTCAACAAAAATAAATGCCGACGTAAAAAAATATGTTGATAACATTATTTCAAAAATAAAAAGTCCGGGGCAAGATGGAGCAGTTGAAATGTGTAATTTTTCTAATTTACCGGGAGGTGCTCCAAGCTGGCAATGCGAATATAATATAGCTCTTAACTCGTTTGATACTGTTGCAGAAAAAATACTTTCTGTAAAAATGGAATACTATTGGTTTACCGGCGGAGCTCACGGGGGAACCAATGTGGAATTTTTAAATTATAATTTGGCAACCGGAGAAAAAATTGATTGGAAAAATCTTTTTAAAAAAGACTCAAATTATTTAAAAGTTATCGCAGACTATGCAAGGGCAGATTTAACAAAACAATTGTTACAAGGTCCAGACCAAATGAGTGATGAAAACTGGATACAAACCGGCACGGATCCCGCAAACAAAGATAACTATAAAAATAATATTGGGTTTTCAGAAAATGGCTTATCGATAATTTTTGGGCAATACCAGGTGGCAGCATATGCAGTAGGCATGCCCGAGGTTGTTGTTCCATATAGTCAACTAAAAGATGTAATTGACCCAGCCGGATTACTCTCAAGCGTGGCAAAGTAGACATATTGACAAAACTAAAAAAATTAGCTATAATAAGGCTAGTTTTTTGATTTGTAGAAACCCAACCAGAAGCCCAAGAAAGGGGAGATATGGACGACTACCAGGCAGACCCAATGTTGCAGAGCTTCGCGGACGCCAAGATTATGCCGATAATTGACGCCTTAATTGACGGCGATTATCGGCTGCCTCTTGTGCAAACGGCGTTTGACGGCCTTGTTGAACAAGCCAACAAATGCTATCCCAAAGGGTTTGACATTGCCTTTTCGGACGTTCTCAACGAGAACGACCCGGAAGGAAAAGTTCCCTTTGGCATAGTTGGTCGCAAGACGGGAACCCCCATAATTGGGATCTTCCTGCCCATTGTTTTGGCACTGTACCAAGAAATGGACAGGACCACCTTTGAGAGCTTCATTGTCATTTCTTTCTGCCACGAGCTGATTCATCTTGGCTCACTGGCAGAAACAGACAAAGAGCTCACCACGTGGGCGGAAACCTGCCAGCAGGTAATTCGCCTGTATGTTGAGGTGTACGGCGAAGGCATCGACAAGCACGACTGGGAGTTTTACTCCGCCTGGATACAATGTAACGGAGACGCCGAAAGCGACTCCTGGCGGAGCTTTATTGTCCAGAATTACGGCGCGCACGCGTAGAAGGGCAACATGCTCTGTGACCGGCAATCACAGAGCTTTTTTTATGCAGTTTTTGAGAGTGTCCGCGCCATATCCAGCCATTTGCATTTGCGCGGGCGAACTTT
>Ga0172379_10002892_pt1 | contig 28827 bp, 27 predicted proteins | sample GrowelOW334metaG_FD_119756 | JGI IMG/M metagenome (GOLD analysis project Ga0172379, IMG submission 119756) | Groundwater microbial communities from an aquifer near a municipal landfill in Southern Ontario, Canada - Groundwater well OW334 metaG | ecosystem: Environmental > Aquatic > Deep...
AACCCGATTGAGCATGGCGAAGTTTTTGTCACGAAGGACGGTTTGGAGACAGATCAGGATCTTGGAAACTACGAAAGATTTTTGGATGAAGATCTCGGCCGCGTCAACTACATGACTTCGGGCAGCATTTTTCAGGCCATCATTAATCGTGAACGTGCGATGGGCTATCACGGCAAAACGGTGGAATGGGTGCCTGATGTGCCGAATGAAATCATCGGACGAATAAAAGCCGCCGCAGAAATTGCAGACGCGGACGTTACGATCGTAGAGATAGGTGGAACGGTCGGCGAATATCAAAATCTCTTATATTTGGAAGCCTGCCGCATGATGCGTCTGGACAATCCGGGCAGCGTATTAATCGGCTTGGTCAGCTATCTTCCCGTTCCCGGCAATTTGGGCGAGATGAAGACCAAACCGACGCAATACGCGGCCAGGAGCCTTAATGCCGCCGGACTGCAGCCGGATTTGATTATATGCCGTTCGGCACAGCCGATCGACGAGCCGCGAAAGCGCAAATTGAGCGTCAGCTGCAATGTTGCGCCGGAAGATGTAATCGCCGCGCCTGATGTTGCGAGTATTTATGACGTTCCATTAAAATTGGAAGCGCAGAATGTAGCCGAAAGAATTATTGCAAAATTGAAATTGAAGAAAAATAAAGTCGACGGCAAAAAATGGCGCGAACTTTCTGCGCGCATCAAGCGTTCCGTTAAGCCGGTTAAAATCGGAGTCGTCGGCAAGTATTTCTCAACCGGCGATTTTACTTTGAGCGATGCCTATCTTTCTGTTTTGGAAAGCATAAAACATGCCGCTTGGCACGTTGGACGAAAACCGGAAATCGTCTGGTTGAACAGCGAGGGATTCGAAAAAGATCATGCTGACTTTAATAAACAAATGAAACAGCTTGATGGAATCTTGATCCCGGGAGGCTTTGGCTCTCGAGGCATCGAAGGCAAAATGATGGCGATCAAGTATGCCCGCGAACATAAATTGCCGTATCTTGGTTTGTGCTACGGCATGCAGCTTGCGTTGGTCGAGATTGCGCGCGATGAGTTGAATTGGAAGGATGCGAATACAACGGAGATTAATCCCGAGACGACGCATCCCGTTATTCACCTGATGGATGAACAGGAAAAGAAGATGGAAGATAAAAACTACGGCGGATCAATGAGATTGGGCGATTATCCCTGCGTACTTAAAAAAGGCACCAAGGCACGTCAACTTTATCGCGAGGAAATCGTCCGCGAGCGGCATCGTCATCGTTACGAAGCGAATCCAATGTATCGCGAAGATTTTGAAAGCAAAGGCGTTATCTTTTCCGGTCTGTCACCGGACAATAAGCTTGCGGAGATTATTGAACTGAAAAATCATCCGTTCTTTATCGCCTCGCAGTTTCATCCCGAATTTACTTCCAGACCTTTTAGACCGAATCCGCTCTTCCTCGGCTTTGTCAAAGCCGCGGCGCAAAACAAAAAACGTTAATCGGTGGTAAAAAATAGAGACGCCCTCCGAGGGCGTCTCTACTGAATAACCGATTCGCGTTATATCTTCGGCGTCACGTTGGCGAAAGTTACCAACATGGGTTTGCCGTGAAAATTTTTGAGTTTGCGGCGTGAAAAAGAAACGATGCCGTTCGCAACAGAGTAAAGCGTGTCATCTTTGCCCATGCGAACGTTCAATCCTGCACGAATTTTAGAACCGCGCTGGCGAACTATGATGCATCCGTTTTTGGCGTATTCTCCGCCATATAGTTTCGTACCCAGGCGTTGGCCTTGGGAATCGCGGCCCAATCTTGTAGAGCCGCCTGCTTTTGTATGTGCAATATTTAGAGTCTAAAAGTCCTTAAAGTCTGTAAAGTCCTTAAAGTCGTTGATAATGAATATGCAGCCAATTATGCCTTGTTGAGTGCATCTTGTCAAGTGTTTGGACGCAAGTTAAGATAGGTGTATATGAGTAAAAATGATGCTAAGTTGCGCGAAGAATTGGAAACGGCCATAGAAGAGCTGCGAGGAGGCTTAAAATCCCACGGAGGAAATGTTGAGCTTGTTGATGTAAATGGCGAGACGGGATTGGTCAAAATAAGGATGCAGGGTGCCTGCGTTGGGTGCCCGATGTCAGAGATGACGGTCAAATATGGTATTGAGTCTGAGTTGATGGAAAAGTTTGATTGGATCATGGAGGTGCGGCAGGTAAAATAATGGGATTATGACTTTGGAGGAACTAAGATTTAACACTAGATTTGCTTGGGAAAATGCGTTTGTTAAATGGGTGAGCATCGTGCTCGCCGTTGTTTTGTTGGCAGCTTCTTGCTTTGCCGCGGTCAGGTTGACTCAACTTGGCTTGTCATCCGGTTATGTCGTTACGCATTACACTGTGTATCTTGGTATTGACCAAATAATGCCGTTGCCTTGGTTGATAGCTTTAATAGGCGTGCCAATCCTGCTCATTTTTGCTACAATAGTTTGCGGTTTCTTATTTTTCAGGCAGGACGGTTTGGCGGGTTACGCATTGGTAGCCTTAGCGGCATTCTCTACCGTGATTTGGATTTTACAACTTTATCATTTAATAAAAATAAACAGTTAAATCAATACCGGATCCTCGCTTGCGCAAGGATGACAAATTAATTATGAACCTTACTTGGGAGATAATACGCATCATAGCTTTCGCATTTGTTTGTTTTTTGGTCGCTGTTGTCAGCACTCCTTATGTAGTCAGGTGGCTTAAAAAACATAAGATGGGAAAGACCATACGCGATTCAAGCGCGGCTCCCATAATGAATCAGCTGCATGCGGCAAAGGCGGGCACTCCGACAATGGGCGGAGTTGTAATTTGGGGTTCAGTGGCACTTGTTGTCGGTGCGGTTTGGATTCTGTCGATGACAGTCGGGCAAAACTGGCTGGATTGGAATATTGTTTCACGCACGCAGACCTATGTTCCATTCGGTGCAATGATAGCCGCAGCGCTCGTCGGTTTGCTGGATGACTACCTAAACGTCAAAAAAAACGGACCCAAAGGTGGAGGTTTGCGCGTTCGCCATCGTTTGATCGCTTATACTTCGATCGCTTTGATTTGCGCGTGGTGGTTTTATGCAAAACTTGATTGGAGCATTGTGCATGTTCCTTTTGTTGGGAATTATGATTTGGGATGGATGTATATCCCGTTTTTTATTTTTATAATCGTCGCGTCTCAGCATTCGGTAAATCTCACAGATGGTTTAGATGGTTTGGTCGGAGGGACGTTGATGGCCGCTTTCGGCGCATTTGCCGCGATAGCTTTCAGTCAGGGCCGCATGGGCTTAGCAGCTTTTTGTGCTGCGATAATCGGTGCTTTGCTCGCTTTTCTTTGGCATAACATCACGCCGGCGGCGTTTTTTATGGGTGATACCGGAGCGATGTCGCTTGGCACCGTCTTGGGTATTGTCGCGATGCTGACTAATCAGCCGCTTTTATTGCCTATTATCGGGCTTCCGTTCGTAATCGAATCGATGTCCGTCATCATCCAAGTTATTTCCAAAAAATTACGCAACGGCAAAAAGATATTTAAGAGCTCGCCGTTTCATCATCATCTGGAAGCGATCGGTTGGGGAGGGCCCAAAATTGTGATGCGATTTTGGGTCGTCTCATTTATTTTTGCGATTATCGGCGTGATGATTAATATAATAGACAAATAACATGGAACACATAGCACATAGCATCAGATTGTTCGATGTTCCATGCTCCATGTTCTATGCTACATGATATGTGTTCCATGTTATGTGATGTATGCGTTCCGAAGGAGGTAAAATAGACAAAAAGTTTTTAGGACTATTGATAGCCATTTTGGCCTTCGGGCTTTTGATGTTGCTTTCCGCCAGCGGGCCGTTGGGTTATCAGCAGTTTCATGATTCGAGTTATTTTTTTAAGCATCAATTACTGAACGGGGTTTTGCCGGGTGTAATTTTGTTTGCCTTCTTTGCCTGGTTTGATTATAAAAAACTGGAAAAATTCGCACCAACGGCCTTGATCGGTTCAATTGTTTTGCTGTTGATGGTTTATATGCCGGGAATCGGACAGCACTTTGGCGGGTCGGGACGTTGGATTAGTTTGGGTTTTGTAACATTTCAACCTTCAGAATTCGTTAAAGTGAGTTTTTTGATTTATGTCGCAGCATGGCTGGCAAAAAGACATGAATACGAGGCTAAGACATTAGAGGGGGGCTTATTTCCCTTTCTGCTTTCGCTCTCGGTCGTCATCTTGCTGCTAATCATGCAACCGAATACGGGTTCCATGGCAGTGATTGTTGGTTCATCTCTGGCGGCATATTTTATTGCCGGCGCGCAGCTTACTTGGTTTGCTGCGTTGGGCGCCTCCGCCGTCGGCTTGGTCGGTTTGCTTGTAAAGTTGACGCCTTATCGTGCTCAGCGTTTTATGACGTTTTTGCATCCGGAGCTTGACCCGCAAGGCGTCGGCTATCATATCAACCAAGCTTATCTGGCCATCGGTTCCGGCGGTTGTTCGGCTTGGGTTACGGTCACTCGCGACAAAAATATTTGTACTTGCCGGAAGTTGCCGGAGATTCCATATTTGCGGTGATTGCAGAAGAGATGGGAATGTTTGTTGTAGTTTTCTTTTTATTGGTCATGGGCGTCTTTGTGCACAGAATTTTTGTAATCGCAAAGCGTTGCACCGATCCGTTTGGCAGATTTTTGGCGGTCGGCATAGGCGCGTGGATTGGAATTCAAACTTTTTTCAATGTTGCATCCATGATCGGCTTGATGCCCATCACCGGCGTAACTTTGCCGTTCGTGAGTTATGGCAGCTCGGCTTTTGTTGCCTTAAGCATCGCTTGTGGTATAGTGGCCTCAATCAGTAAAGGAAATAACTTATGGCGCGCGTCATCGCATTGGTAGGCGGGGGAACAATGGGGCCGGTAGTCCCGTTGTTGGCGTTGTACAAAAAACTGGCCGAGCGCCAACCGGCAGATAGTTTTGTTTGGGTCGGCACGCCGGACGGTCCGGAGCGCAAAGCAATCGAGGAACTGAACATTCCTTTTGTGCCAATAACCGTCGCCAAAATGCCCAGGTATTTTTCTGTTAAGATGCTTACCTGGCCGTTTGATTATTTGGATGCAGCTAAAGATGCAAAAGAATTTTTAGATAAATGGAAACCCGACGTCGTCATCGGCGCCGGAGGTTTTTCGCAAGTCCCGGTAATCAGAGCGGCTGCCAAGCGCGGCATAGTTTGTGCCGTGCATCAGCTTGACTTTGAGCCTTTGCTTTCCAACCGACTTGTTGCCAGATTCTGCAAATTGGTCACGACTTCATTCGTCTATCACAGAAAACATTTGCTCGTTCCGATTTTCAGATATTCATTGCAAAATCGGTTGACGGAAGAGGTTACGATCGCAACGCCGAATCGTTTTGTCGGTGCAATCGTTCCGGAAAAATCAAAGGCGGCTCAATATTTTGGTTTGGACGGTTCGCTTCCGACAGTCCTGTTTGTCGGCGGCGGAACCGGGTCGAGGCTTTTAAACGAAGTTGTGGAAAATAATTTGGATAAATGGCTTGCAAAAGTGCAGATCCTGCAAATCACCGGCAAAGGCAGGGGATTTGATGCAAAAGAACGTCCCGGCTACGCGAAACGCGAGTTTATAAAACAAGACGAAATGCTGCGGGCTTATGCCGCAGCGGACATAGTCGTCTCTCGCGGCGGCATGGGTGCGATTGCAGACTTTGCGGCACTTTTAAAACCTTCGATTATTGTGCCGATAAAAAATTCAGCTCAAGAAAAAAATGTCAGGCACATGGAGTTGTCGGTAGTCGGAGTAGAAGAATCAGCCAACTTGTTCGAAGATCTCTATCATCAAATTTGCCATTTATTCGCGCATCCGGACGAACGTCTGCGTTTAGCCGAAGAAATCCATCGCGCCCTGCGCACTGACGACGGAACTGAATGGGCCGACCATATCGAAAAACTGCTGCCGGAAAATGAGAATGGTTAAAAAAGACCGCCCTTATGGCGGCCAAGAGAGGTTGATGTTGCCGCTTTGGTCGCGGCGAGAAGGATCGAGGATGAATGCAAAAAACAAAGTCGCGACAAGTGCAACAAGCATTACGAGTTCGACGGCGACGAGGGTCCAATCTAGGAAAACGGAACGAATAGTATCGATGTATGCGATCCAGGGGATTGCAAAAAAACCCGCAAAAGAAAAAGAGCCAGACAGACAAAAGGTTTTCCGACCTTATTTTTGTTCACGTTTAGCCTCCTTGTGTATAAAAAGAAAACGATGTTATGTAGACTTGATGACAAAAAATAAGCATAAAAATAAAAAACCGCCATATATCTAGCGGTTTTTTACGTGGTGCGCTCGGTGGGGATCGGACCCACGACCATTGGCTTAAAAGGCCACTGCTCTACCACTGAGCTACGAGCGCAAAATCTTCAACTTCCTGCTTTCCTCAATTTGCGCTAAAATGATAACTGATTTTAAAAGATAAATCAAGAGATGAGGATTGCCATGATCGGAGCCAAGGGACTCCCCAGTTTACAGCCCGTCGGAGGCGGCGTGGAAACGCATGTGGAGGAGCTGGCGCTTCATCTTGTTAAGCTTGGCCACAAAGTGACTGTTTACGTGCGTCCTTATGCCAATCCGGAGCGAAAAAAGGAGTGGAAAGGCATAAAATTGGCGACCTTGCCATCTTGGCATCGCAAGCATTTTGACGCCATAACGCATGTCTTTTTTTCAACTCTGCATGCTTTACCGGAGCGTTACGATGTTGTTCACTATCACGGCATAGGCCCTTCGACGCTTTCTTGGATACCTCGCGTGTTTAAAAGATCCGCCAGAGTAATCGTAACTTTCCACAGCAGAGACCAGTATCATGAGAAATGGGGTTTGCTGGCGCGAATGTATCTAGCCTTTGGTGAATGGACGGCTGTTCATTTTCCGCATGCTACGATCGCGGTTTCGCATAACATAAAATTGCTTTGCTCGATGATGTATCGCAGCAAAACTACTTTTTATATTCCAAACGGAGTTGACGTCGCTCCAAAAAAAGTCGGAGTCGACGAGCTTAAACAGTTTGATATCAAACCGGGACATTATTTTTTGCATCTTGCCAGGCTTGTGCCGCACAAAGCACAGGATGATACCATCCGCGCATTTAGAATGCTTAAGACGGATGATAAATTGGTTATTGCGGGCGGAGCGTCTTTTGATGATGCGGATTATTTGGAGTTTTTAAAGAGATTGTCAGCCGATGACCCGCGTATCGTTTTTACAGGGCACCAGGGCGGAGCAACGCTTAAACAGCTGATAGCTCATTGCAGGGCGATCGTACATCCGTCCCGCAGCGAAGGCCTGTCCGTTGCGATATTGGAGGCAATGGCCAGCGGTAGGTTGGTGATAATGAGCGACATCCCGGAAAATCTTGAGTTGATTGACCATTCCGGCATAGCCGTGCCAGTCGGCGACATTCAGGCGATTGCGAATGCGATGCAATGGACGATCGACAATGATTTGCTGGCAGAAGAAAGAGGTGAGCGAGCAAGATCTGTCATTGCCAAACTACATTCTTGGGAATCGATTGCCAAAAAGACTGAAAAAGTTTATAAGAATCAAATGCCAACAGAAAATTATGAAAAATTTTAACTTTCAGGCGATAAGAAAAAGCAAGTTGTCTTTGGAAAAAGAAAGACGCGAATTGGACGCTAAATCGGACGAAGCGCGCAGGCAGTCTAAGCTTGCAATATTTGCGTTGCAGCGCGGAGAGCAAAAGAGAGGCGATCAATGTCTTGCAGATGCGAGAAAGCTGATAAAAGTATGCCAGATGATGATTAGAAAGCGCCCGTCGCTTTCCGGTGATTCGGGTTACAAATCTGCGCTCGAAGAATTTGTGGAAGCCGCGTTGTTTGACGCATATCTTAAAGATGATTTGAGGTTGCCGGCAGAGGCGGAAAGCAGTCCGGATGCTGCGCTGGGCGGATTGGCTGATTTGGCGGGAGAGATTGCGCGTCATTCTGTTTTGATGGCGACTGTGAAAAATAAAAAAGCGATCGAGCATGCCCATGCCACCGTCGTCAAAATTGTCGATGTTTTGGCGGCTTTGGATTTGACCGGTTCGCTGCGCTCTAAATTTGACCAAACCAAACAGCATCTTAGGAAGATTGAGGATTTGAGGTATGACCTCTCAAGATAAATTAAGAATTAAGAATTATGAATTAAAAATTAAGGAATCGCCGAGGGCGAAAGTATTTAGATATTTGGATTACAAATTAGACGAAGCGAAGTTAAAGATTGCTTTTAACTATCGAATTGAGTTCGCAAATAGACCGGCGATGGATTTTACGGATGAGATTGTTTTGCCGAAAAAGACGAAAGAACTGTCCGCAGCTGAATTGGCGAGTTTTTTGGAACCTTTGCATTTGATAATGGGAATCAGTTATTATAAGCTTTACTGCCCTCCGAAGATCGAACATGGGTATCAATTAACAAAAGAACAGGCTGAATTTTGGAATGTTGTTTACAGAAAAGGTTTGGGTGAATTTTTGTATCGCAACAAACTTGATCCGAATAAGGTTGCGAGCTTCCCATTTTGTCATCCCGACCGTAACGTAGTGGAGTGGAGGGATCCCTTGCAAAACACCTTTACTGTTAAACAAGGGATTCCTCGGCTGCGTGCCTTTAGTTTGGGCACTTCGCTCGGAATGACAGAAGGCAGAGACAAAATCCTCCTAGGCATCGGTGGAGGCAAGGACTCCATCGTTGCCGCGGAATTGATGAAAGATTTTGATGTCACATCGTTTTTGGTGGAAACCCAGCGCGAGGACGAGATTACGCGCAATGTGATCAGTAAACTCGGACGTCCGAGCTTGATCGTGAGGCGCAATCTTGACACCAAGATTTTTGAGCATCACGAAGGTTCTTACAACGGCCATATACCCATTTCCGCCGTCTTTGCATTTACAGGACTTTTAACCGCAAGGCTTTACGGGTTTGATTACGTCGCCGTCGGCAACGAACAAAGCAGCAATTTCGGCAACATTGTTTATCGCGGCGAGACAATCAATCATCAATGGAGCAAATCTGCGGAGTTCGAGTCCATGCTGCAAGAGTATACCAGCAGATTCATTACGACTGACATCAAATATTTTTCAGCTCTCCGTCAATTTTACGAAATTAGAGTCGCCAAGATGTTTGCTGAACACAAAAAGTATTTTTCGACTTTTACAAGCTGTAACAGAAATTTTAAAGTCCATAAAGAACGGCCCGGGACTTTGTGGTGCGGTGAATGTCCAAAATGCGCTTTTGTTTTTTTGATGTTGGCGGCGTTTGTACCAAAAAATGAATTGATTGGAATTTTTAAAAAGAACTTACTAGCCGATAAAGTTCTAACGTCGCTTTATCGAGATTTACTGGGATTCGGATCGCTGAAACCTTTCGATTGTGTGGGAACGTTCGAGGAATCGAGAGCTGCGTTGTATTTGGCATCAAAAAAGTTTAAGAACGACGTTAACGTCAAAACATTTTTATCGAAGATAAAAAATCCGCAATCAATCGTCAAAAAGGGCATGAGTACCGTGCAGGCGCCGACTTTGCCGACGTCGTTTAGGCTTTTGGGCGTTGAGAACGTCTGCATACTGGGTTACGGCAATGAAGGCAGGGTTAATGAGAGATTTGTGAAAAAGTTTTACCCACATTTAAAAGTCAGTATTTTGGATCAATCGCGCGACAAAAACTATCTCGCGAAACAAACTGACTTTGATTTGGCACTTAAGACTCCCGGAATAGCAAAGACAAAAGTTACAATTCCATACACGACGGCGACTAACCTTTTTTTCTCGCGAAACAAGAATTTAACGATCGGCGTCACTGGCAGCAAGGGCAAGAGCACGACGGTTAGTTTGATTTACGAAATGTTAAAAGCAGGCGGCAAAAAAGTACGGCTGCTGGGGAATATCGGCAATCCGATGCTGGAGACTGTTTTTGAAAAAGTTGATTCAAAAGAGATTTTTGTCATCGAACTTTCCAGCTACATGCTGGACGATATTGAATATTCTCCAAATATCGCAGTCTTGCTGAATTTGTTTCCGGAGCACATGACATACCATGGCGGAGTTGAAAATTATTACGCAGCAAAGAAAAATATTTTCAAGTTTCAAAAACCCGGAGATATTGCCGTCACGAAGTATAATGACGTCAAGCTTCCGGTTAAAGCGTCTGAAGTGACGCTTTTGGGTCAGCACAATCTTAAAAATCTTAAAGCTGCGGTAAAGGTCGCAAGACTGCTTAAAGTCAGCGACAAAGACATCGCGCGCGCCATTAAGAACTTTAAACCGTTGCCGCATCGTTTGGAGTTCGTCGGCAGATATGACGGGATAGATTTTTATGACGATGCCATCTCGACGACTCCGGAATCGACTATAATGGCCATCAAGTCGCTTAAAAAAGTCGATACCATCTTTTTGGGCGGTGAAGACAGGGGATATGATTTTGTGGAACTGGAAAAAGTTTTAAGAAAAAGCGGAATTAGAAACATTGTTTTATTTCCTGACACGGGTAAGCGCATCCTAAAGTCGAAAAAAGGATTTAACATCTTGTCGACAACAAGCATGGAAAAAGCAATTCAATTTGCATATAAGTACACCGTCAAGGATCGAATCTGCTTGCTCTCTACGGCGTCGCCGAGTTATTCGCTCTGGAAGAATTTTGAGTATAAAGGTGACGAGTTCCAAAAATACGATAGGTTGAACAAAAAACAATCATAGATTGACTTTAAAAGTCTTTTATCATACTATTCTGATTATTCATACTTATGGCAAAAGAATCAGAAGAAAAAAAAGTTGATGAGAAAGAACCGCATATAATGGGCACGGCTGTTTTGGGAGAGCGCGGACAGCTTGTGGTGCCCAAAGAAGTCAGGGATTGCTATAATCTCAAAACAGGTGATAAGATTATGGTAATGGGGCACGGACATGGGCCGATAATTTTTATTCCCGTAAACCAAATGAGATCATTCATAAAACGAATTAATCAGCAGATCGAATCTGCAATGGAGGAAACAAAATAATATGGCATGGAAATCAATTTTTAAGCGCAAAAGCTTATATATCATTCTGGCAATAGTTTTGCTGGGCGGTTTGTATATTTGGAATCGCCAGCAGTCTGCATCTGCAATTACCTACGAAACAGCTGATGTCGTACAAGGTGATTTGCTGCAGACGGTAGAAGTCACCGGAGACATAAAGCCCGCTGCACGCATAGATCTTTCGTTTAAAAGCAGCGGAACTTTAAGCAGGGTAAACGTCAAAATCGGCGATCAAGTAAAGCAGGGAGATGTTTTAGCGGAATTGGAAATCCAGGATTTGGATTTTGCATATAAAAGAGCGAGTGCCGCCGTATCAATTGCCCAGGCTAATTTGAATGCAAGGCTTGCAGGCGAATCTGCGTAATCAATACGCGTCGCTCAAGCCGGTTTGGATCAGGCCAAGGCCGCATACGACAAAGCGGTCAGTGATTTGGATAACACAAAAATTCAAGTCCAAAATGATTTGGATAGCGCATCTGTCGCATTGTCCACCGCGCAGAATAATTTGGCGAATACGGGTCCCGTATCCGATCAAACCCTTTCAAACGCAATCGAGTCCGCTCGTTCATCATTAAGATCCACTCTAGGACCGATGACGACAGCCTTGACTGACGGAGATGCTATTACGGGAGTAGACGATACTGCATCCAACCAAATGTATAAACAGAATTTAGGAGCGTATTTCGCGGGAGCGCTGGACACGGCGTGAGCGAGCTATATGCGTGCGAAAACCGCGAAACTTGCTGCACAGACGATGGTAGAAGCTCTGACTTCCAATTCGAGCCGCCAGGATGTTTTGGATACAGCGTCAAAAGTGCAAGATGCAATAGAAAGCGTTCAGAGCTACTTGCTTGATATTAAAAAAGTTTTAAGCAATTCATCAATCTCCACTTATTTGACTTCGACGGATTTATCTACCAAGAAAGCGACAATAGATGCCGATTACTCCAGCGTTTCCACTCAAAAATCCACGGTTGTAGGCATCGGTCAATCTTTAGACTTGGCGATATTAAACAACGTAAGCGACAGATCGAAATTGGAAGATGCGCTTAAAGCGGCGCAAGTATCTCACGATATCGCGGAGACAAGCGTTAAGATGAAGATATCCGCAGCAGAATCAGCTGTGGCAATCCAAAAAGCCGCTATGGACGCATCTCAAGCTTCGCTTGATTTAAAGAAGGCATCGCCTCGTGCAGTTTATGTTGCCGCTTTGCGCGCTCAGTTGCAGGATGCGCAAGTTTCTTTGGCGCAGGCCGAAAGCAATTTGAATAATGCTCGTATTTTTGCACCGGTTGAAGGCACAATTACAGATGTTATTTCTGACATCGGTGAACAAGTTGTCGCCAACGCAGCTCAACTGCGCATGATCGGTACTTCTCAATACGACATCGAAGCGCAAGTTCCGGAAACCGATATCTCCAAGGTCGTAATCGGACAAAAGGCGGAAATCACACTTGACGCATACGGCGATGACGTTAAATTTGAGGGTGTTGTAACTGCCGAAAATCCGGATCAAACAAAGATTCAAGACGCGATTTATTACAATATACGCGTTACGATTGATCCTAACGGTAAAGATATCAAGCCCGGAATGACGGCGAATGTTACGGTTACGACGGGTGAAGCCGATAGTGCTTTGATTATTCCTTTGCGTTCAATCAAGACGGAAGATGACGGAACGAAAACAGTGAGAACATTGGTCGATAATCAGCCGCAGACGATTAAAGTCGAACTTGGCTTAAAAGGCGACGAGGGCAAAATTCAGGTTACAAGCGGAGTCAAACAGGGTGATAAAGTCATTCTAAGCGAAAAGACAGGAAGTTAATCGCGGCACGTCAAAAATTATGAATAAAGTTGACGGACAGGAGTGCAAACTGGATGCGATCATCAAAATCAGCCAGCTGAAAAAGCAATACGAAAACGACGGAGTCGTTACGCCCGTATTGCATGGTTTGGATTTTGAGGTGCCCAAAGGACAGTTTATGGCAATCATGGGTCCTTCCGGTTCGGGCAAGTCGACGTTGATGCATATTCTTGGATTTTTGGATTCGCTCACAACCGGAAAATATTTTTTCGAAGATCGCGACGTCAGCGGCTTGAGCGATGATGAATTGGCGGCTTTGCGCGGAGAGAAAGTCGGATTCATCTTTCAGGCGTTTAACTTGTTGCCAAAAGCGTCCGTTCTCGAAAACGTCAAACTACCGCTGCTTTATTCCAATGTTCCGCCCAAAGATTGGGATAAGATGGCGCTCGAAGCCATTGATTCAGTCGGTTTGACGCACCGCAAAGACAATTTATCCAACCAGCTCTCGGGAGGCGAAAAGCAGCGCGTGGCAATTGCCAGATCGCTGATTCGCAAACCCTCAATTATATTTGCAGACGAACCGACGGGAAACTTTGATTCAAAGTCAGGTACTCAAGTCATGGAAATACTTCAAAAATTAAATTTGGAACAATGCGTGACGATCATTCTTGTGACTCACGAGACTTACACTGCGGAACATGCGGAAAGAGTCTTGCGCGTACTGGACGGTAAAATTTTAAGAGACGAAAAAGTTACAAACAGACGTATTGCGAGCGACGGAGAATTGCTTAAATAATATGCGCTTTTCAGAACTCTCATTGAGCGCCTACCAGAGTCTGTTAAGGACCAAGGGGCGTTCGATCATGACGATGTTCGGCATTGTGATCGGCATAGCGGCCGTTATTTTGGCATTGTCGATCGGAGAATCCGCAAAAGCGTTCATTCTCGCGCAGATATCTTCTTTCGGTTCCGATCAGCTTGTTATTACAAACGGACCGCGCGAAGACACCTCCTGCGGGCCGTCGTTTTTTGTTCAGGAAACGCTTACGATGAAAGATTACAAGCGCCTCGACAAAGAGACTTGGATAAAGGCGGTTTCCGGCGAAATCTTTCAGACGGATTTGATTCAGGCAAACGGACAAAACATGAACGGTTCGGTTGTCGGCACGTTGCCCGATGAAATTGCAATAGGCGGGTATGAAACTAAAGACGGTTTTTTTATTTCCAGCGACCAAGTCGACAGCCATGCGCGCGTCGCCGTGATCGGCTACGGTATAGCGGATAACTTTTTCGGCCAAGAAAATCCAATCGGAAAATCGATCAAGCTCGGCAATAACGGATTTCGCGTAATAGGAGTGATGGAAAAATTGGGAACGCAATTTTTCCAAAATCTTGATCAGATGGTTTATATTCAGGCCACTACGATGATGGATGTTTACGGTAAAGATCATTTTACAGACATGTTAATTCAGGTCACGATAGATCTGGATGATGCGCAAGCCCGAACCGAAGATATTTTGCGCGACATGCACAATATCGACAATCCGACGCGCGATTATTCAAAGGATGATTTTCACGTTGTCAGTCAGGAGGAAGCGATTAAAGTTGTTTCGCAAATTACCGACGTATTGGAAATATTGCTCGCAGCGATCGCCGCAATTTCGCTTTTGGTCGGAGGCATAGGCATCATGAACATCATGTTCGTTTCCGTTACTGAACGAATCAAGGAGATTGGTCTGCGCAAAGCCATCGGCGCCAGACGTAACGACGTACTTAATCAATTTTTGGCAGAAGCGGTAATTCTGACAGTACTTGGAGGAGTGGCGGGAATAATCCTTGGCAGCTCGGTAGCCTGGCTTGCGATTCAGATTATCTCGTATTATCAAACCGGTTGGACATTTACGGTATCTTTGACCGGCGTAATCGTCGGCGTCGACGTATCGACTTTGATCGGTTTGATATTCGGTTATGTTCCGGCACGCCGTGCGGCAAAGTTGCATCCGATTGATGCGCTTAGAGCTAACGATTGATCTTATGTCATTGCGACGAGTCCGACGACGTGGCAATCTCCCCTCCGACTGTCATTTCGACCGTAACGGAGTGGAGTGGAGAAATCCCTTATCCAACCATCGGAACTGTATTAAAAGGGATTCCTCGGCTGCGTGCCTCTAGTTTGGGCACTACGCTCGGAATGACAAGGGATTAAACAGTTAACTAATTTGCTCTTTCCAGTTTCTAGTTTCCAGTTTCAAAATATGAGAATTTCCGATACATTTACCATGTCACTGAAAAGTCTGACGCGCAACAAAAGTCGCGCAATTTTGACGATGTTCGGAATCGTAATCGGCGTTGCTGCAGTCATCTTGATGATGAGCGTCGGCCAAGCCGCTGAAAGATATATTCTCTCGCAAGTCGCATCGTTCGGATCCGACATGATTTTTATGCGCAACGGCCCCGGTGACGGTTCGCAGGGCGCGGGACCGCCGACATCCGCCGTAAAACAGACTTTGGCGCTTAAAGATTATAAAAAACTTAAACAGCAAAGCTGGATAACCGCTGTCGATGCGGATTACATGAGCGATTTGCTTTTGGAATACGGCGGTTTGAGCAAACGCCACAGCGTTTCGGGAACAATGGAATCCGGTCCCGCGATTTACGACAGCGAAGTTGCGGAAGGAAGCTATTTTAGCGTGGAAGATGTTGATTCCAAAACCCACGTTGTTGTTTTGGGCGCGGATATTGCAACGGAATTTTTTGGGCAAGAAGATCCGATGGGCAAGCAATTAAAGATAAATAAAAAACCTTATCGCGTGGTCGGCGTCATGAAGCCCGCAGGAACCAGATTTTTTATAAATCTGGACAAACAAGTTTACGTACCCGCGACGACTCTGATGCAGGATTTTAATGTCGATTACTTTCAATTTATTGCTGTACGCATCGGAACGACTCCGCCGGAAGAAGCAAAGGAAAAGTTGAGACTCATTCTGCGCGACAACCACAATCTGGACAATCCGACCGGTGATTTGTCCAAAGACTACTTTTTTATCGCCAGCCAGGAAGATGCACAAGAAAATGCGGGAGTGATCGGAAATATATTGCAGATTTTGCTTGTGTCAATCGCCGGCATCTCGCTTATAGTGGGAGGAGTGGGGATTATGAACATCATGTTTGTCAGCGTTACGGAAAGAACGCGCGAGATCGGTCTGCGTAAAGCGATCGGCGCAAAACGTTTTGACATCTTGGGACAATTTTTAACGGAGGCGATAATGCTCTGTCTGATAGGCGGCCTGGTAGGCGTCGCAATCGGCGTTTCGGCTTCCTGGCTAGGCATCAAGGTTTTACAAGCTGTTCAATCTCCAAGTTGGACTTACGCCGTTCCTTACATGGGAATATTCTTGGGCTTGGGCGTATCGACTGCAATCGGCGTCATCTTTGGCTATTATCCCGCCAAGCGCGCCGCGGAATTGAATCCGATACAGGCACTGCAGTACGAATAGCGCATCCCTGTCATTTCGACCGGAGCGTAAAAGCGAAGTGGAGAAATCTCAGTGCTTATAACAAGCTGTTACTTGATATTTTATTTAAGCCATTTTCCAGCCCTTGACTCACATTGAAACTCTAGGTATCCTGTTAGCACTCAAAGCATGAGAGTGCTAATACCGTATGGACGAACGCCTGGGACATATTTTGCAATTAGTTGTAGAAAAAGCCGTAGAAACCGGCGAGCCTGTCGGTTCGCAGTTTCTTGTTGACGAATGCGGTTTGGATGTAAGCCCTGCGACGGTGCGCAACTATTTTGCAGCTCTGGAAGAAGGTGGTTATATCATGCATCCTCACACATCGTCCGGCAGATTGCCGACTGAAAAGGGTTATCGCGAGTACGTGAATACTCTGATGAAGTCAAAAAATTTGAATAAAAAAGAAGTCGGGTTGCTCTCGGAAGCGTCAAAAGCAACCAAGGAAGACAATTTAAGATTAAAAGCCATGGCAAAATTGGCGGCCGAGCTTTCGGAAAACGCAGTCATTCTGGGACTTGGCACTTCTGACAGCTATTACACCGGATTGACGAATTTATTTTCGCAATCCGAGTTTAAAGATTGGAACCGAATCGTTTCCATGAGCGACGTTTTGGATAGATTGGATGATGTTCTTACAAAATTGCGCCATGTCCGCTTTGAATAACCGACGACATTAATCGGAGGCGAATGTCCGTTCGGTTCTATGTGCGGTTCTGTCGTCGTCACGACCCCGCAAGGCTGTCTTATCGGAATACTCGGCCCGATGCGCATGGATTACGCACAAGCAATCTCGCTTATGAAAAAAATGCAGGATCTCTTAACGATATGAATATGCAAGATGATGAGAAAAATTTGGATTGTTATTCCTGCGAAGGCGGGAATCCAGAATCGGATGGATCCTCGGGTCTCCGTCAGACTGCGCCCAAGGATGACAAAGAGGGGGAAGATTGCCGCGCTCCGTCGGACTCCGCTCGCAATGACAAGGGGGGCGATGATGACGCGGGACGACTGGGACGAGCGACGAGCGACGAGTGTCATAAGTGCGGCGAATATCTGGCGGGATGGAAGAGGGCGCAGGCGGATTATGCGAATTTGAAAAGAGAATTCGAGCAAACAAAAAAAGACATCGCTTCGTATGCCAACGAAAATCTGCTTTATGAGTTGTTGCCCGCTGTCGATCAATTCGAAATTGCCTTGCAGCACCTGCCGAACGTCGAAGACTTGCCGAGCGATCAAAAAAAGCAGATGCAAAATTGGCTCACAGGCATCGTGGCTGTAAAACAAATGTGGGAGCAAACATTCAAATCAATCGGACTTGAGAATGTTGACACTGACGGCGAGTTTGACCCTTCAAAACACGAAGCGGTCAGCAACGAAGAGGATGACGAAAAGCCGCCAAATGCAATCTTAAAAGTAATTCAGCAAGGTTGGATGCTTAACGGCAAAGTACTTCGGCCCGCAAAAGTCGTAGTGAACTCATTAAATAATTAACCGTAATTGCTTATTGTCATTCCGAGCGTAATGCCCAAACTAAAGGCATGAAGTCGAGGAATCCCTGTTGTAACAGTATATAAGGTTTAGTAAGGGATTTCTCCACTTCACTACGTTGCGGTCGAAATGACAGAATATCATATGTCAAACTTAATGAAATGGTCACCGTTTTTTGACCCGTTCGACAAGATGGATGAGTTTTTTAAAAACTCGCCCTCAATATCGATGTCCAAGCAGGGTTTAATTCCGCCGGTGGACTTGTACGAAACAAAAGACGCCGTCGTCGTCGAGACGACTTTGCCGGGCGCGGATCCCAAGAACGTCAGTGTAGAAATCGAAAATGGCGTGCTGACGATCAAGGGCTCGAGTGAACGAAAGACGGAAGTCGACGAAAAAGATTATTACCGCAAAGAAATCCGTGCAGGACAGGTGTTTCGCCAAATCGCTTTGCCCGCCAGGATCGAGGAGGACCAAGCGCAAGCCTCGTTTGAAAATGGAATTTTAAAAGTCCATATTCCAAAATCGCCGGAAGCCAAATCTAAATCAATTAAGATCGACGTTAAAAAAGATAACTAATTCCATCTGTCATTCCGAGCGTAGTGCCCAAACTAAAGGCATGAAGTCGAGGAATCCCTTGTTTAACAGTTTGATTGTTGCGTAAGGGATCCCTCCACTTCGCTCCGCTACGGTCGGGATGACAGATGTGTAAAAAGCAATTATGTCTAAAATACTCGGAATTGACCTTGGTACAACCAATTCGTGCATGGCCGTCATAGAGGGCGGCCAGCCTAAGATTCTGGAAAACGCGGAGGGCGCTCGCACCACTCCGTCTGTTGTTGCAATCTCAAAATCAGGCGAACGTCTGATCGGCCAACTCGCAAAACGTCAGGCTGCCATCAATCCGCAGAATACTTTGTTCTCGGTCAAGCGCTTGATCGGACGCCGCTGGGATGATGCGGAGGTGCAGCGCGATAAAACACTTTTGCCTTACAAGATTGTCCTAAAAGGCGACGGCGTCAGAGTTTTGATGAGCGACAAAGAATATTCGCCGGAAGAAATTTCCGCAATGGTTCTGCAAAAGTTGAAGGCTGACGCAGAGGCTCGTCTTGGTGAAAAAATCACGGAAGCCGTCATCACAGTGCCGGCATATTTTGACGACTCGCAGCGCCAGGCAACTAAAGTCGCAGGTGAAATCGCGGGTTTGAATGTGCGCCGCATTATCAACGAACCGACTGCGGCGGCTTTGGCTTACGGCTTTGACCGCAAAAAGGATGAAAAGATAGTCGTCTACGATTTGGGCGGCGGAACTTTTGACGTATCCGTGCTCGAAGTCGCGTATGATGCGGTAACGTCGCAGAATACAGTCGAAGTCAAAGCCACTAACGGCGACACTCATTTGGGCGGCGATGATTTTGATCAGGTGATAATCAAATGGGCGCTTGATGAATTTCGTAAACAAGAAGGTCTTGATTTATCCAAAGATCCCATTGCTTTGCAACGCATCAAAGATGCCGCGGAAAAAGCGAAAATCGAACTCTCGACCGCGATGGAGACAGAACTTAATCAACCGTTTATTGCAAGCGACTCATCAGGTGCAAAACATTTGATGATCAAGTTGACTCGCGCCAAGTTGGAAGAGCTGGTCAAAGATCTTGTTGAAAAAACTCTTGAACCATGCCGCAAAGCTTTGGCTGACGCCAAGCTTTCAACTTCTGACATTAACGAAGTTATTTTGGTCGGCGGCATGACGCGCATGCCGATGGTAGTTCAAACCGTAGAAAAGTTTTTCGGAAAAAAACCGAATATCAGCGTCAATCCTGATGAAGTGGTTGCAGTCGGTGCTGCTGTTCAAGCCGGTAATCTTCAAGGCGATATCAAAGGCGAACTTTTACTTTTGGACGTCACCCCGCTTTCACTCGGCATAGAGACTATGGGCGCTGTCATGACCAAGTTGATTGAACGCAACACGACTGTCCCGACTTCAAAATCGCAGATTTTTTCAACTGCTGCAGACGGTCAAACGTCTGTCGAAATCGTCGTCTTGCAAGGCGAACGCGACATGTCCGCGGATAATCGCCAACTTGGACGCTTTTCACTTTCCGGAATTCCCACCGCGCCCCGCGGCATACCGCAAATTGAAGTTTCTTTTGACATCGACGCCAACGGCATCTTAAATGTCAAAGCAGTCGATAAAGCAACCAACAAAGTCGCCAACATAACAATCACCGCATCGAGCAATCTTTCCAAAGATGAAGTTGAGCGCATGAAGAAAGATGCGGAGACTCATGCTGCGGAAGATAAAAAGCGCAAAGAAGTCGTCGAGACTCGCAATACTGCGGAGACCATGATCTACACGACTGAGAAGATGCTTAAAGAAGCCGGCGATAAAGTCAACGCTGACGATAAGAAAGCAACGGAAGAAAAACTTGAAGCTCTCAAGAAACTCAAAGACAGCGAAGACATTGAGGCCATCAAAAAAGCCGCGGACGAACTCGCGACGGTTGCGCAAAAAGTAGGCGCAGCGATGTATCAACAACAACAGGCTCCGACTCAGGACCAAGCGAACCAAACGGACAAAACGGACCAGACGGAGCAGAAGAAGGAAGAACCGAAAGAAGGGGAGTTTGAGGAGAAAAAAGATTAATTCTTTTCTGTCATTTCGACCGGAGCGTTAGAGCGGAGTGGAGAAATCTTAGTGCTTATAACTAAATACTAAATCTATGCAAACTGTAGATAGTATAAAAAACCATCTAGAGGGTATGGGGATATCCGGTTTTGTTTTAAAACAAAAAACCGAAGACGATATCGAAGTTTTGGATGTAGCAGGTAGGCATGTTGGGGGTTTCGACATTTTTGTCCGTGATGGTAAAAGAATTGTACAAGGTCGGATCAATGATTTTCAAAATTTAGGCTACGGCGAACTAAAAATTACACCGTATGATTTTGAATTTGCTATAGGTGATTTCTTAACTGAAAATTGAAGATATGCCCGATCTTAACATCAAAGCGCCCGACGAGATGCTTCAAGGGCGTTACACAAACATGATGCAGGTGGGTCACGCGAAAGAAGAATTTGTGCTAGACTTTATGTTCGCTCATCCTCCGATGGGCGAATTGGTCTCGCGGCTTATCGTGAGTCCTGCGCATATGAAACGCATCGTTAACGCGCTGCAGGACAATATCGGCAAATACGAAAGTCAGTTCGGTCCGATTCAGGAAGCGGGGGAACCTAAGTTGATCGGAACTGAAAGATAAAGCAAATAGCAAGTAGCAAAAAGCAAAATGAATGTGGCCTACGGCAAGGATTGTGATATCGCGGAGAGATTCCTGCATTCGTAATTTGTAATTCGTAATTTGTAATTGGAGTGAAATGCCAAAAGACTACTACAAAATTCTCGGCGTCGAAAAAGGCGCGAATGAAGACGAGATAAAGAAAGCGTTTAGACGTTTGGCGCACGAGCATCATCCGGATAAAAACGGTGGAAATGAACAAAAGTTCAAAGACATCAACGAAGCTTATCAGGTGCTTGGCGACAAACAAAAACGCACGACATACGACCAATTCGGATCGGCGGCTTTTGAAAATGGCGGAATGGGCGGACAAGGCGGGTTTGGCGGATTTAACAGCGCACAGGGTTTTGGAGGATTCGGCGGGCAGGGATTTAATATTAACGTTGATGATTTGGGAGATTTGGGCGACATGCTCGGCGGTATGTTTGGATTCGGCGGAGGAGGCCGAGGCGGAAGCAAAAAAAAACAAGGAAATGATATCGAAACGGAAATCAAACTTTCATTTATCGAATCGGTTTTTGGTGCACAGAAAGAAATCAGACTTTATAAAAATTCACCTTGCGGAACTTGCAAAGGATCCGGTTCCGATCCGTCCGGCAATATCTCTGAATGTAAAACCTGCGGAGGTCGCGGTAGGGTCCAACAAGCGCAAAGGACAATTTTTGGAGTCATGAACACTGCCGTTACGTGTCCGGATTGCAAAGGGACAGGCAAGCGCATCGAAAAACCGTGCAAAGATTGCAGCGGCACAGGTGTTGAAAAAAAAGAAAGAACTTTGACGGTCAAAGTTCCTCCCGGCATGAACGACGGCGAGGCTTTGCGCGTAAGCAATGAAGGCGAGTACCCGGGACAGGGCGGAATTTCCGGTGATTTGTACATTCGCGTAAGAGTTGCCGCACATTCTGTATTTAGACGTCAAGACAATGACATCTTGTCTACTGTTCATGTTCCGTTTTCGATCATGACGCTTGGCGGCAACATTGACGTAGAAACAGTTGACGGTTCTGTCTCACTAAAAATTCCAACAGCAACAACGGCCGAAACCGTTTTTAAGTTAAAAGACAAAGGTGTGCCGTACACAAACGGACGCAGCCGTGGTGATCATTTGGTGACTGTTATGCCGGACGTACCGACAAGGCTTTCAAGAGAGCAAAAGAAGAAGTTGGAGGAGTTGGGTGAGTTGAGGCTTTAAAAGGCAACTGGAAACTAGAAACTGGAAAGAGTAACTCAGTTTACTGTTAAACTCTTTCCAGTTTCTAGTTTCCAGTTTTTGATGCTATAATACCCACGTATGGACTCAATCTTATTGTTCCTTGCCGGTCTAAACTGGTCATCGCCAAGCTGGGATCTGTTTATTGCACTTTTCTTTATAGTTGGTTCGCTGCTTTATGGCTTTTCGCTGGGTCGCGACCGCATCATCGTGATTCTGGTTTCGGTTTACATGGCTTTAGCGGTCGTCGGCAATGCGCCGATTTTGAATCAGTTCAACTTAGCCTTTAATGTAAACGATAATTTCGTGCTTCGCATATCTTTTTTTCTTGGGATATTCGTTGCGCTGTTTTTCTTTATGGAGCGCAGCGCTCTGCTGCGTACGCTCGGCGAAAACTCATCGGGCGGCGCATGGTGGCAGGTAATTTTGTTTAGTTTTTTACAAGTTGGACTGCTCATTAGCATCACTCTGTCTTTCCTGCCCATTGAAGTGCAATCGACTTTCAGCCAATACACGCGTGACTTTTTCTTAAGCGATTATGGCAAATCAGCCTGGCTTATTTTGCCGATTATTGTGATGGCGATAGGGCCGAAGGCAAAAAAATCTGAAATCTGATCCCCTGATTTGATGCGGTGCATCGAATCTGTCCCCTTAACAATGGGACGCGGAGATTCCTCTGCTTTGATGTTGCACATCAAAGCTGTCCCCTTTGAAAAGGGGACACCGTTACTAAAATCCCCCTTCTGCAAGGGGGACATTTGTCGCGACGCGGGCAAATGAGGGGATCAACTATTCAACTATTTTACCAACACAACCTCACTTGCTACAAAAGAATTTTGCAATCTAATATCATCGTTTGCAGTAACCATTACCGTTTGACCGTTCTGCAAATCTGAAAGTTTAATTTCTGTTTCTTTGTATGCTTTTGGCGGCGGGTTGCCTTGCGCGGCGCCGGACTTTTGCCAAGCGGCATATAAGCGATCTTGTTCTTCTTGAGGTAAAAGAGTGCGTGAAAATATTTTTGTATTTTCATCAATCATTACATTGCGAACATCCGATACGCCGTCTACTATTTCGTTTGTGTCCAAGTTTGTTGCGCGGACGTTTATCGACGAATCGCTTAAACTTTCGATATTACCCGAAAAAGATGCAACAGACGCTCCTTCCGGCAACGGTTGTATAGTTTGGTATTTTTCGCGGGCAGCCAAGTATCCCTCTTTAAAACCGTTTTCATAAGATTGTCCTGTAAGCATCCCGCCAACGCCGGATAAACCTGCAAGCTGTTTGTTTTGCATCCATGAGTTGAGGATGATCAAAACCAGTGCGGTAAAGACTATCGAAACGCAGAGAATTACCAAAATATATCGGCTTAAAGATGCGTGATTGTTCATATTTTGCTTGTCATCCTCGCGCATGCGGGGATCCAATATAATAATATCTGCATTATAGCAAAAATCAGCGAAAAATATTAGTTGGGAGGTGTTGATAAATACAAAAAGCAGAACAATTACTTCTTATCATCAGCCCCGACAGCATCGGGGCTAAAAATTTGTCCGAATTCATTTTTTCATGTTAAATACAATGTGTTATGCAGCTCAAAGTATCATACGACGCAACTTTTGACGCAGAAAACTATTTACTCGCACTTTATGATAGAGCACATCTAAAACACGGTAGGAATAATTTTTACGAGGATCTGCTCAACTCAATCGAATCTGATGAGGTCAAATCATTATTTAAAGAAGAACAGGATAGAGAAGAAATTAAAAACAAATTAGTCGCGATACTGAATCATGGTTTCAAGAGGGAAGAGGATGTAATTGCTAAAAAAATCGATAATTTAAAATCAGCTTGGAGTGAAGTCGTCGGCCAAGTTGAGTTTAAATTAAGTTCAATATATCAAAAACCGTTTCCTTTTGATGAAGTGCAAATCTATTTATCAACTTTTTCGCTGTGTCCTTACAGCTATAAAGAAAAATATATTTATCTAAGCCTAAAAAGCAACCCGCAAAATCAAATCAGGACTCTTCTGCATGAACTGAATCATTTCATGTTTTATTATTACTATTCTGAAGTATGCAAAAATCTGGATAAGGAAAATTTTGAGTTGTTAAAAGAGTCTTTGACGCTTTTCACGAACCCTGAACAAAGAGGGAAGCCTAATGAAAAACCCTTACGCGAGCTCTATATTAAACAATATTCACTTAGTTTAGATGAGACGGTTCAAATAGCAATTGCCTTTTTGATGGAGCAAACGTTAAATATTCACAATTAGCGTAGTACACCTATCAGACCAGAGTCGACGCCGCCCCCCTTGTTTTTAGCCTTATTCAGGCTTTTTCTTGTACTTAAATCGTAGCGTTGATAAACCCCCGCTTGCCTTGACATAGCGCATAATTTATGCTATGTTTAGGCATTGTCCGCATTTTTTGCGTACAGTGTGGACTTCGACAATTTGTGATAATTCTTGGCAATAAAGCCAAGAGAAAGGCGTTCATCATGAACCGCAACCTGTTCAAGCTGTTCGTTTTCGTGCTGTTCGCTGCGGCGGCCTTGATTGGTTGCGGCGGCGGGAGCGATTCACCTCAACCCCAACCGCAGAGTGACGCAGAGCCTCCGCCCGACGTCATCGGGCAGGATCAGGATTTGCCTGATGCTGCTGACGAGACGGATACGAACGTCGATCCGCCCGATGCGGATGCGAGCCCGGATGCTGACGCAGAAGTCGGCCAAGATGCTGATGCTGCGGATGATTCGTCCGATGCTAGCGATACTTCCGATTCCGACGCGGATGCTTCTGACGAAGCAGACGTGCAACCTGACGTTGACGCCGGCGACGAGCCTGACGTTGATGTCGACGCGGACGCGGACGATGAGCCCGAGGTTGGCAGCGATGCTGACGCGTCGGATTCGTCCGATGCGGCCGACACTGCCGATGCAGAAACGGGGACTGATGCAGCTGACGCTCAAAGTGAGCCGGAGCCTCCGCCGCCCGAGGTCTGCAACAACAACATCGACGACGATTACGATGGGCTGAAGGACTGCTTTGACCCGGACTGCGCGTCCGCGTCCAACTGCCAGCCTCCTGCGTGCGATGGAGTCAACGACATTGCGGAAAGTTTCGATTGCTCGCTCGGCGCGATTCGCAACTGCTCGACCAACCAAAAGTTGGGACAGCAGACTTGCGAAGGCCCGGACTGCACGTACGACACGTGCACCGTTCTGAACCCCGAAGTCTGCAACGACGGTTTCGACAACGACCTTGATGGCAAGGTCGACTGCGTTGATCCGCTGTGCGCGAGCGCGGCGAACTGTCAGTGCATTAGCGGCGCATACATGGGTGACCCTTGCACCGGCGTGCCCATCGGCACGTTGGACTGCAGTAAAACACGGGGATGCAATTGCTGGGGCTTCTGGGACTATGCCAGTGACCCTAGCAGATTCAACTGCCCATATCCCGAGGGTAACCATTGCAATGACGGCGTCGACAACGATCAGGACGGGAAGATTGACTGTCACGATCTCGACTGTCATGACACACCTCCCTGCAAGGAGGTCTGCAACGACACCGTCGACAACGATCTGGATAGTCTGACCGACTGTTTCGATCCGGACTGTAACGCTTCGCCGTACTGCATCCTCGATCCCTGTGATGGCATCGACAATAACGGGATCAACGGTGCGGACGAAGGCTTTGAGTGTGTCGGCTCGCCCAACAACGTTCAGCAGTGCGACATCGAGTGCAACGGCGCAACGATCGTGGGAGCACGCGAGTGCGACACGAACACGTGCACTTGGGGGACTTGTGATAAGCCGTCAACCGAGACCAGCTGCACCGACGGTATCGACAACGATTGCGATGGATGGATCGACTGCCGTGATCAGGACTGCTGGGACACGACGGCGTGCCAGCATAACTGGGGACCGGTGTGCAGTCCGATTCCGAATGGTGCGGCGTACACGTGCGGATCGCCGGTGCAGACGATTGCTCCCACGAGTGACTCCGATGAGTTCGGCGGATGTGCGCTTGGTCAAGACAACCAGTTCACATTCATCGGCCACGCTGCTTCGAATATCTCGTTGTTCCACTACACAGCGGGATCGTGGTCTAATGTGGCTCTTTCTCCACTTGGTGGAAGCCCATATATCGCCACTGACATCTCTTGCTTGAAAGCGGATAATTCGGTTTTCGTCGTTTACAAAGGCATCGATCAGGAAGGCGTCTTCGCGCGCTGGAATGGTACGACGATGGTGAGACTGGCCGCACAAGTGACAGGTGATTCCATCCTGGGACCGCTGTGCGGTATTGACTCGAACCACGTGTACTTCATAGGTCACGCCAGTTACGATTGGAATGACATGCGTCTGTACGAGTGGGACGGTTCCTCGCTGACCGCGCACGCCATGCCTTCATTTGGCACGAACTACCTCACGTTCGATAGGATGTACTGCGCATCACCTACAAGTGTCTACGGAGCAGGGATGCTGTACAATGCCAACGAGGCACACGCGGCTTTGTTGCATTGGGACGGAACTTCGTGGGCAGTTGTACAGACGCCGGCTGGGTCATACGGCTTCTCTGACATCTCGGGCACTTCTGACTGCGACATCATGGCAGTTGGGGACAGCTTGAGTGGTCAAAGTCACATCGGTCTCACGTTCCAGAAGAACGGGACTGCGTGGCAAGCGCGGTACTACCCCGAGCTTGAGTGGGTCAGAAGCGTGGCGAAGGTTGCTCCACACAAGTACATCCTCGGCGGACTGCAGCAATACGGCGAGTGGCTGCCGGCCAGGATCGGAACGGACAACGGTGATTTCAGTATCTCGTGGTACGAGCCCGGTCCAGGCTTCTTTGATCCCAAGAAGAGTTGGAGTGTTCCCAACTCAACAAAGATGACTACGGCCGGGGACGGTTTCAGTACTCAGGGTCCTGCAATCGTCGAGTTGGACTGTCAATAAACCAAGACGCATGCTAGACGCGTCGCTCTGTAAAGCTCTTCTCACTCCGCTCCTGCGGAACCTCGAGAAGAGCTTTTTTCTTTTTCTTGTGGATAAAAAACGGAGAAATTTCGTAAATGTGTTATACTGTTCTTAACTTTTATGAATAAGAAATATTTCTACGGTTCATTGATTTTAATAATCGGAATCGTTTTTGTTTGGCAGTTTGCAGCTAATGCGCAAACTTGGTCAGGGCCAAAATCAAATTGCTCTGATCCGAGTGTGACAGATTGTAATGTTGATGGGGTGGTTTGGAATAGATCAGATGCCTCTATTGGTACGGTACCTGCTCAGCCTGGTAATTATAAAATCTCAGGTATGGCTGAAATCGGAGGTGATTTGATTTTGTTGAACGATGCAAAATCGATTACGGTTAATCAGCCAGGTAAGGCGACGTTTAATATAGGTAATTGGAAGCAGGGTGATAGTTATTTAGAAACTAATATTCATGGTAATTTGAATTTGGTTACACCCTACGCAGGCACAACTCCAACCCTCACAGCCCCTCAAATCTGTCTTGGCCCGGGAGCAGGAGATTGTAGAACAGCGTGGCCGGTTGCGGCAGGCGGAACCGGAGATGTTACGGATGTTTTGTTTACAGCTCCAATTACAGTCACGACTCCCGGTGGACCGCAACCTAGAGTCGCCCTCACGACTTGTGCGGCAAATCAAATATACAAAATGTCCGGTGGAGTTTGGACATGTTCAGCTGATGCGGATACGAATAGTGGGGGAACCATATCAAACCTGAGTTCTTCCAATAATTCCATTTCTATTACTAATGTTGCAGGACCAAATACCGTACTGACTGCGAATAACGTTTATTTTGATGATCGTTATGTGAACGTTTCTGGCGATACGATGGCTGGCAATTTTTCAAGTCCGTTTGGTAACATGTTTGGTTTAAGTGCAGGTAACTGGCTCTTGAATGTTCAACCGGCGGCAAATACGATATTTACGTCAGGATTAATATCGCACACAGGCTCGATTGAATCATCCGGCAACATTACAGTCACCGGCGCAGGTCAGGTTAAAGCCTCGACACTTTGTATTGGCAACGATTGTCGCGCCGCTTGGCCTAGCACAGGAATGGATCAAGCTACAGCAGATAGCCGGTACGTAAACAAAGGCGGCGATACAATGTCCGGTACGTTAATAGTAAACAATACTACTTCTGATGATTTTGGAATTAAAGGTTATGGAGGACCAACGAGCGTTGGCGTCTTTGGGTCTTCTAAGAATGTCGGTGGCATGTTCACAAATTCAAATACAAATTACAATACAACTTTAGGCACCTCGCAGTATGCGCTATCCGCAAGCGGTCCAACATATTTTGCGGGTGGAAACGTCACTGTTGTGAATAGTCTTTGTCTTGGAGGCGAGTGCAAGCCAGCTTGGCCGGTTGCAGGCACGGGTGACATCACTGATGTGATCGCAGGAACGGGTTTAACAG
>Ga0172379_10002893_pt1 | contig 28813 bp, 29 predicted proteins | sample GrowelOW334metaG_FD_119756 | JGI IMG/M metagenome (GOLD analysis project Ga0172379, IMG submission 119756) | Groundwater microbial communities from an aquifer near a municipal landfill in Southern Ontario, Canada - Groundwater well OW334 metaG | ecosystem: Environmental > Aquatic > Deep...
CATTTTATTCCAAAATTCGTTTACCTCTGGCACTGAACTAACCAAACCGCCTTCGGGATTGGTTTTAAAACCAAGGGCACTTAAAATCTCCCATTCTTTGTCGTGCGTTTTTTGGCCAATATCGGTTACCAAATCCCAGGCAAAAAACGACAAACCTCGCCCGGCGGTAATGCGCGGGTCAAGCTGACGAATACTGCCAGCCGCGGCGTTGCGTGGGTTGGCAAAAGCCGTTTTCCCTTCCTTTTCCGTTTGTTTATTGAACTTTTCGAACTCTTTTACTGGAAAAAAGACTTCACCACGCACTTCCAACTCCCCTTTGGAAGGATTCCTGACATCAAATTTGCTCCCAATATCTTGCAGACGCAGTGGCACCGCCTCAATTGTCTTGATATTAGAAGTTATGTCTTCACCAATCTCCCCATCCCCGCGCGTAGCCGCGGTTTTTAACACCCCGTCTTCATAACGAAGCGAAATGGCCAAACCATCAAGCTTAACCATGCAAAAAACTTCCATTTTGAGTTTACCGATTTTTTCCGCGGTTTTGTGATACCAGTCAACAAATTCATCGGGTGTAAAAACATCCTCAATCGAAAGCATGCGCGTCTTGTGTTTTATTTTCTCATACTTCTCCAAAGCCTTACCGCCAACGCGTTGAGTCGGCGAATCAGTTGTAATCAACTCGGGAAATTCTTGTTCCAGTTTATAAAGCTCGTGTTTTAAGGAATCCAAAGCCGCATCGGAAATTTCTTGCCGATCTAAAACATGATATTGATAGCGATGATGATTGATGGAATCGCGCAATTTCTCGATTCTGACCTTGGCTTCCGCCTTATTCATACGGACTTTATTATAACAAAAAAGCCCGCTTTTCCATAGGCGGACTTTTGTTGATATTTTACTCAACCGAACAGGCTCCGGCTACCATACCCTCCGGCGTTGCACAATTCAAACCGCGCTGTAATTTGGCTGAAGTTATAGCATGTTCAAGCTCAAACTGGATGACATATGACTCACCGTCCTTTATTGCCAAAAAACAGAAGGCATTGGCTACCCCACCACAAGATGACAACCCATTTAATCCATTATCAGGCGCGACTGGTACGGTCTTCATTAAAACCCCCTCAGTCGTGGCATCACAAACGGATTGGAAACCTTCGGTGGTTAAACAACCGGCCGAACCAACCCCAAGCGAAACAACATTTTCCGTTATCGGGTAGGCGTTACGAGCCACGAAAAAATTTTCTAAAGCGGCTTGTGTTTGGCGAACATTAGACAAACGGACGGCATCACGGGCATTGGCCCGCGCGGAAGAAACCGCCACGGCCGAAAGAGTTCCGATTAATCCGATAACCGCGACGACAATCAAGATCTCGATTAAGGTTAAGCGTTTTTGATCGGTCATATTTCATTGATTTAGTGGGCGAGTAATAAATTTATTTGCTCGGCCAGTTGATGTGGGGTAATTTGGCTTTTAAGAAAATATTTGCTAGCGCCGTTTTCCAAAGCTTCGGTAATTTGTTTTCGGTCGCTTAAGCCGGTTAAAACAATAATCGGAATATTAACCAAACTTTCGACTGAACGCAGACCTTTAATCCAACGTAAGCCGGACTGTTCTTCCAAAGCGATATCAACAATTATTATATCAGGAACGGCCAGTTTAATCTTTTTATCAGCTTCGGAAAAATTTTTAACCGCCTTGGTTTGAAATTTATGAACGGTAAAATGCCGGGCGCAAATATCAGCAAAAAAGGCATCGTCTTCAATCATTAAAACAACTGGTTTCCGACGCATACTTAATCGATTTCGCGCATGGCTAAACCAATAGCCACGGCCAGCTTAGGCCCAATTTCTTCAAGAGCCGGGCGAAGTTCATCAGGCGCGACTACCCGAGCCCAAGGATCACCAACATAAACATTTACATTCATAGCCTTGGTCAACTCCTCAATTAACGATGGCAAATGAGCTGAACCGCCGGTCAAAATTATTTTTTCAATTTTTTTGCCATCAGTCAATTCCATTTTGGAGTAAGATTCAGCGGCAAATTTTATTTCGTTTAGCATGGGCTGGAGAATTGAACCAAGAACGTTAGACAACCCGTTCGGCGGCGCGGCCCCGGCTTCTGAGACATTACCTAAATCTTGTTTAAAGCGCTCAGCCTCGGCTTCGGAAACATGAAGTAACTCCATGATTTTTTTTGTAACCGTACCACCACCGACATTAATACTGCGCGTTAAAAATGGTACGCCTTTTTCGACAACCATTAAATTAGTGCGAACATACCCCATGTCAACAATCATGACTGTGCTTTTATCCTTACCAACCAAAGCGCGAATCAAAGCAAACGCTTCGGTGTCTAAAGCAACCAATTCAATTTTCGACAACTTAAAAATTTCAATATATTTTTGCACCAACGATTTGGCCGCGCCAGTCACCAACACCCGAACATATTCTTGTTTTTTTGGTTGATTTGGTAAAACCGGAGCAACGGGAGCAATCGGCTTTTCAATTTTAATTGGATCAATAAAAGTGGAGTAAGTAATCATGTCCTCGAGCGGCATGGGGGTAAGCTTTTTTACCTGCTCATTAACTGCGGCTTTAATTTCTTTTTCATCCTTGCCGCGCGGCACAGCCACGATTGCTGAAAACACACTCGAAAGTGGCAATGCCCCGATAGCCCGTACCGAGGTCATACCCGACTGTTTGAAAATAGAAGTGATCATTTCGCTTGTCCCTTTAGGATCTTCAAGCGGATGCAAAACATCAGCCGAGCTGCGCTCGGAATATCCATAGGTAATAAGCCGCCCACGGCCCTTTTCGTTCATGAGTTCGACAATTTTAATTCCCCCGGCCCCGATGTCGATGCCCAAATAATTTTTGGTTTGTTTTTTTCCAAAGCCGAACATAGCTTGCTACGCCGAAGCTTAATTGCGAAGGCGAGTGCGTTAATTATAACACAAGTCAAGAGAGAGGTTAAGGTGTTTAAAAAGAATAAAAAAGGCCGCTTGGAAGCGGCAGGAGGTGACGAAGTCGAGGTAGCCGACTATTCGGGCAGGTCGACCAGGGCGAAGCCGCCGTAGTCGTGGTAGTAAACCGTGTGGGGAGATTTGTTCTCCCAAACGTTGACGAGATCGTGGCCACGAAAATCCGTGAAGGTTTTCTCGAGGTCCCACAGATCGTCGTAGGCGTTCGTGTAGCTCATGCCGTCGCCCTCCCTAAAAAATCCCGGCCCACGACCACCGCGGAATTCCGTTGCTGCCGCCAGGGCGCGACGCAAGAAGTTGAGCACACCGGGCACATTCGACCGCCACCATCCCTGGTACCACATGAGCCAGATCGGCTTTCCGCGGTAGAAGATGACGGTGATGCCGAAGGAGTACCGGATCGAGTACTTGTTGGGCTTTCCGTAGGAGAGCCATGTGTCGATGTACCGGAAGTCGCCCTCACCGAAGGTCATCATCTTGGCCTTGGGAAAGAACGGAAGCCTCTTCGACTCCTTGCCAGAAGCGTAGGTTTCGTTCTTGGCCATCATGAAGAAGGCCATGGTCTCGGCAACAGTCGGCAGAGCAGACATTTTCCTATCCTCCTGAAAGGAACGGGTTACGGCGAGACCTTAACACGAAACAAAAAAGGCGGCAAACCAAAACCCGCGCCTTTTTTTTGACGCGGGATTGGCTGGTGTCGGCTTTTTTATGGTGGACTCGACGGGACTTGAACCCGTAACTCTAGGTACCAACCCTAAGCGAGGTTATCATTACCTCCACGAGCCCATAAACCGACGTTTTGATAAAACAAAACAGCTCCCAAAAAGACACGTTTAAATGTCTAAAGGGGAGCTGTTTAGTTGGTACCTAGAGTTAAGGTTCTTAATTTAGAACCTCGCTTAGATGTTTTTATTTCATCACAAAATTAATTTTTTGTCAACCCTTCGACCAAGCTCAGGGTTGACCCCGAGCCTGTCGAGAGGGTCAATGATGTTTTGTGGATTATTTTTCATCTAAATCAAATTCCTCAATCATCTGTTTTTGTTTCTTAGACAGATTCTTTGGAGTTGCTACTTTTACCAAAACTAATTGATCACCACGGCCGCGACGATTAGGCACACCTCTCCCCCGCAGGCGAAATTCGGTATGTGACTGTGTACCAGCGGGAATTTTAAGTTCAACTTTACCTTCAACTGTTTCCACCTCAACCGTACCGCCCAAAGTAGCTGTGACAAAATTAATTGTCGTCTCAGAATGAATGTCGTATCCATCACGAATAAAGCGATCGTCGTCGCGCACCCGCAAACGAATAAACAAATCGCCCGACTGGCCGCCTTTAATTGCTTCACCTTGACCAGACAAACGTAAAGTATTGCCGTCCTCCACACCAGCCGGAATATCAACGGTTAAAGTTTTTTTATTTTTTTGTAAACCGGAACCACGACATTCACTACAGGTTTTTTCCGGCGTCTCCCCCGCCCCATCGCAAGCTGAACAATTTACTTTACTCTGAATTGCCCCGAGAATAGTGCGTTGGACACGAACCTGATAACCAGCCCCGTTGCATTCGCCGCATTTTTTCATTTTGCTGCCCGGTTCAGCGCCAATTCCGCCACAACGAGGGCAAGCTTCGGTTTTATTAAAACTAACATCTTTGGAAGCACCAAAAACACTTTCTTCAAAAGTTAAAGTTAAATCAACTTGTAAATCACGTCCGCGGTTACTTCGTTTGCGCCCGCCACCACCAAAACCAAAAGCACTGCCAAACAAATCGCCCAAGTCGCCAATGTCGCCAAAATCAAAATTAACGCCACCTTGATTGAAACCGCCAAAACCGCCACCACCAGGAAAACCTTGCGCACCGTCAAAACCGGCCGCGCCAAACTGGTCGTAGCGCTGGCGCTTTTCCGGATCACCAAGAACTTGGTAGGCTTCGTTGATTTCCTTAAACTTGGCTTCATCACCACCGACTTTATCCGGGTGATGTTGGTGAGCCAAGGTCCGAAAAGCTTTTTTAATTTCTTCGGCTGAAGCATTTTTCTCCACCCCGAGAACTTTGTAATAATCTTTGGACATGAAATTTTATTTGATCATTTTTTCCAATCGCTCTACCGATAAGTCAAGGTAAGATTCTGTTACATCATCAACGCCAGGTAATTCATCGTTATAACGTTTATCAATAATTCCGAGCACCGGTAACCCGGCCGCTTTGGCACTGGCCGCGCCATTTGGCGAATCCTCCACAGCCACACAACCATCTTTGTCACAACCAAGTTTTTCAACAGCTTTCAAATAAACATCCGGGGCCGGTTTGCCGTTAGGCACTTCCTCGGTCGAAACAATCGTATCGAACATTGAGGTCCAACCGAGTCGATCGAATAAACGTTCGACGTAAGCCCGCGAAGCACTGGTAGCCACAGCGATTTTGGCACCAGCCGCTTTAAGCGCTCGCAAAAAATCTTCAACACCGGGTTTCGGACTAACTCCTTCACTCTCTTCGATTTCTTTATATGCCGCAACCACATCCCGACCAAATTCATCAGGCTCTATAGACAAATCATAAGTTTGTGTCAGAAAAGAAAAATTTTCTTTCGCTGGTTTACTCATCAAGTGCTTCTGCAAAGCCGGGTCATATTGTTTCTCGTGCTTTTTCAAAGCCTTGGTCCAAGCCTTAGTCCAAACTGCTTCGCTGTCGACCAAAGTTCCGTCAAGATCGAAAATTACCGCTTTAAGCATATTTTAATAATCGCGTTTTTCTAACACCAAACCAATGAATAAACAAACAATGATAACAGCCAGGCCGGCGGTGACCACGTGCCAATCAGCGGCTGAAGCCAGAGTTTTGTAGTAACCCGGACACAACTCTTTGCCCGGCACTTGTTCCATAGAGCAATCATTAGTGCGAACGGCGGACTGAAAAAACCATGACTCAATAGACTCCGTTTCCGCGGAGCCACTTGTTTTATGCGTCATAATTATTCGTCCTTCTTTTCTTTGAACTCAGCATCAACCGGACCATCTTGCTTTGGCGGTTCCTGATTTGGCGCGCTGTCTGTTTTGTTCGAAGAGTCTGAGCTTGTCGAAGACTGGTACATTTTGGTGGCAACTTTTTGCGCAGCGTTGGTTAACTCATCAGCCGCTTTCTTAATAGCTTCGTGATCATCGCCGTCTTTCACCTTCTTAAGTGCTTCAATTTTTTCTTCGATTTCTTTTTTCTCTTCGGCCGTGGCTTTATCACCGGCATCCTTTAACATTTTTTCAGCCGTGTAAATCATGGTCTCAGCCATGTTCTTGTGTTCGATCTGTTCTTTTTTCTTGGCATCTTCGACAGCATGTGCTTCAGCTTCGCGTTTCATGCGTTCGACTTCGTCTTTATTCAAACCAGTCGAAGCGGTAATGGTAATGCTTTGTTTTTGATTGGTGGCTTTGTCAGTTGCCGAAACACTCAATATACCGTTGGCATCAATATCAAAAGAAACTTCAATCTGCGGAATACCACGCGGGGCCGGCGGCAGACCGGAAAGCATAAACTTTCCAAGAGTCTTGTTGTCAGAAGCCATGGGGCGTTCACCTTGAAGGACATGAATTTCCACGCTCGGCTGATTATCGCCAGCAGTGGAAAAAATTTGTGACTTGGAAGTCGGCACTGTGGTGTTACGAGTAATTAACGGGGTCATGACACCGCCCAAAGTTTCGATACCAAGGGAAAGCGGAGTGACGTCGAGTAACAAAACATCTTTTACTTCGCCAGCCAGAACACCGCCTTGAACAGCCGCGCCAATGGCCACGACTTCATCAGGGTTAACGCTAATGTTTGGTTTCTTACCAAAAAATTCTTCAACTTTTTTTAACACCAGCGGCATGCGGGTCATACCACCAACCATAACGATTTCTTCGATTTCGTTTTTGGAAAGTTTAGCATCACGAAGTGCGGCTTCGACTGGGCCAAAAGTTTTATCAACCAAATCCATTACCAATTCTTCCAACTTGGCGCGCGTCATGCTCAAAGCCAAATGTTTTGGGCCGTTGGCATCGCTGGTAATGAAAGGCTGGTTGATTTCCGTTTGCTGGGTGGTAGAAAGTTCGATCTTGGCTTTTTCTGCGGCATCCTTAATGCGTTGCAAAGCCAACGGATCCTTTGAGAGATCGATTCCTTCTTGCTTTTTGAATTCACCAATAATCCAATCGATTAAAACGCGATCAAAATCATCGCCACCAAGGTGGGTATCGCCATTAGTCGACTTAACTTCAACTGTGTCAGCGGAAACATCAAGCACGGAAACGTCGAAAGTGCCGCCGCCCAGATCGTAAATTAAAATTTGTTGACCGACTTTTTTATCAAAGCCATAAGCCAAAGCCGCGGCTGTTGGTTCGTTGATAATACGCTTAACAGTGAGACCAGCGATTTCGCCAGCCGTTTTGGTGGCCGCGCGTTGTGCATCGTCAAAATAAGCCGGCACAGTAATAACCGCTTCGGTAATTTTTTCACCAAGTTTTTCTTCGGCATCCTCTTTAAGCTTACGCAAAATCATGGCCGAAATTTCTTCAGGAGTCTGTTCCTTGCCACCCATCATTATGGCCACACCATCACCACGACGTTGAATTTTGTAAGGCAAAACCTTCAGGTCGCGTTGCACTTCGGCATCCTCCCAACGGCGGCCGATTAAGCGCTTAATGGAATACAAAGTATTTTCGGGATTAGTAACTGCCTGGCGTTTGGCCGTGGCGCCAACGGTGCGCTCACCGGTTTTGGAAATAGCCACAACCGACGGCGTGGTCCGCGCGCCTTCCTTATTTTCTAAAACTTTTGGTTGTCCGCCCTCGATTACGGACATACAGGAGTTGGTGGTGCCGAGGTCGATTCCTAATATTTTTGACATATTTATTTTTAGCTTGTAGCTGGTAGGAGGTAGCTTGTAGGGTTGCTTGGTTTGAATTATTCCAAACCGGCAAATCCTACAAGCTACAAGCTACTTCCTACAAGCTGGTTACAAACTATTAATAATTACTTTCGCCGGACAAACCACTTTTCCGTCCACCTTCCAGCCGCGGCGGACAACTTCCAACACGATTCCATCTTCACGCTCTTCCTCGCGTCGACTGCCGGCGGATTCGTGAAGTTCGGGATTGAATTTTTCACCGGTGCCATCGAATGATTCAGCTCCCAAATCTTTGAGAGCGACTTCGAGTTGGGCTTTAATTTGCAGCGCCCCGGCAATCCATTTATCTGCGGCTTCGTCGTCAGTGTGTGGACGGTGTTTACCGGCGGCGTCGAAATTATTCATGATTGGCAGAAGCGAGATTAAAAGTTCAACCGTGGTGGCCCGACGCATTTCGCCACGTTCGCGCGATAAATCTTTTTTTAAATTGTCGTAGTCGGCCAGTGCCCGTTTCCAGCCGGCAAGATATTCATCGCGTTGGCTTTCTGTCTGAGAGGCTTGAGAGGCTGGAGATGCCGGAGAGGCATTTTGTTTTTCTTCTTCTTTTTTGTCTGTCATAAAATAAATTAATTTTTTACAAAGCCTTTCCGGCCTTTCAGTCCTTTCCGGCCTCTCCAGCATCAAGATCCAACAATTCTTTTGCCTCCTCAATCAACGCGATATTTTTTTCGTAATCCATGCGGAGCGGCCCAAGCAGGCCGAGGAAACCGGTAACTTTGTTTGGCAACTGATATTTAACAAGAATTGCCGCCATGTCTTCGCCAAAAGGATTTTCTTTACCAATCATGACTTGCGGTTCAGACGAAATGGAGTCGAAAATCTCCCCAGCCACATCGTCGAAGCGATCGACAATGGACGACAAATTGCGCAAGACTTCAAGATCGCGAAATTCCGGTTTTTGGAAAAGGTTAGCCACCCCGGTGTAAAAACTGCGGCGCGGATCGAAAGCGACAATGGCGGTTTCGCCGGAAAGGTCAACCAACTTTCTGGCCAGTGAACGCAAAGCGTCTTCGCCATCAAACGCCCCGACCATGGACTGACGCAACTTGGCACTGCCACGATTAGCATGTTTGGACGGAACAAAGTTGCGCAAATAGAATTCGTAAGCCTTCTCAGTCGGCACGCGGCCAGCTGAAGCGTGCGGCGAGCGCAAGTAACCCTCATCCTCCAACACCATCATTTCGTTGCGAATAGTGGCCGGCGAAACGTCGAAACCGCAATTTTCACAAAGATACTTTGAACCAACCGGCTCAGCCGTTCGGACATATTCTTCAATTATGGCGCGCAAAATGCGCTGGCAACGTTCGTCCATAAATTAAAAACTAGCACTCCCTATTATAGAGTGCTAATTTATAGTGTCAAGGCCTTTTTAAGCCGCAATTTTTTAGATCCTTATTTCCCTGTCCTTTCGGCGAGTTCCTTAGCGCGGGCTTGGGCTTCGGAAATTTTTTCAGGCGAGGCCACCGAATCCCTAAAAAGTATTCTTTTCATCTTACCAAGAAGCCCTTGCGGTCGCGCCGGCGGTCTGACTGGCGCGATTTCTACTTTTTTCTCTCCCGGTACTTCAATAGCAACCGCGGTAATGTCGTCTGATTTGCGGCGCATATTATACGGGTCACGCGAAGCGTCTAATGCGGTGTCTCGCAAATTTTCCAGTTGAGCTTGTAGATTGTCTCCCTTCATGGCCTTACCGATTTTTCTAGTGGGCAAATTATCAGACACGCCATCGGAAACAAGAATAATACGATCGCCTTTTCTAAGATTGGGAACAAAAGCGGTGTGAACAGCAAAGTCTTTTCTAAAAGTCAGATCCTCTTTACTCATTCCAACCATTTGCGTTACCTTGCTTCGAAAATGTCCGTCAAAATACAATTTGAAAGCGCGGACGGTTTGGACTAATCGCAACAGACGCCGATCTTCAAGTGAGTTCTTTTTTGTCTTTTTAAGATCAGGTATGGCTTTTTCAATTTCTTCCCCGTTGTTCACAACAGCTATTCTAAACGCCTCCAAAATCTGATGATCAGTGCCAAAATTTTTCCTCAATAATTCCGCGGCAAAATCAGCGCCCCCGGTTGCTTCGGAAATCAATTCAGCGGCCTCAAGATCGATAATATCTTTCTTAACCCATAAGTCCAGCATGCCGTCATCTTCCATTTTTACCCGCTCGATTGTTCCATCGGCGCGTTGAATAAAAGCCTGCGAATCGCCGACACTTTTAATTATAGCTTGGCAACCGCTCGGAGTTTCCAACATTCTAGCTATCATTAATGTGGCTGAGGCAGTTTTTCCGCCGGGTGAAGTTAATTTTTTGGAAAACTTTTCGCCCTCCTCAATTATTTTACGAAATTCGGCTTCCATGGATCTGTTTAATTCGTCCAAATTTCGGCCAACCATGTGTGGCGCGGCCTCACGTGCCAAACGTACAGCCTCGCGGCTCATCTTTTCACCAGATTCTTGACCACCGGCGCCATCGGACAAAATAATCAAACCGTTTTCCGCGTCAACAAAAGAAGCGTCTTCATTACGTTCAGGATGTTTTTCCGAAGCTCTGGTGGCCTCGGCCGTAACAAAAGGAATATGCTCGCGTTCTCTTTGCTCGGTTTTGATAGGTGGATGATAAGACCTTCTGTCTTCTAAGGATGACATAATATTAGCTAACTTTTTCTAATTCTTTGGTTTCATTACTTCCTTTGGCAAGGCCCAGAGCGCGGGCTTGGGCTTCAGAAATTTCAGCTGGAAGAGCTGCTGCGGATTTCCTTGTCAGTATGCCTCTTAGCCGCCCAAAAAAACTGGACGAGGGGGCCGGAGATTTAGCTGGTGTTGTTTCAACTATTGCCGCTTCCGGCACTTCAATACCAATCGATGTTATATCATCGGCCTTGTGCCGCATATGGTTCTGGTCGCGTGAGCGAGCCAGGGCAGTGTCTCGCAAATTTTCCAACTGATCTTGAAAATCGGTACCAACAGCGGCCGCATCAATTTGTTCGGTATTTAAATTATCAGACACGCCGTCAGAAACAAGAAAAAGCCGATCGCCCGGACGCAAATTGGCAACAATGGCAGTATGAATAACGAACTCCCCACCCTCCATTTGTTTTCTGTCCGCCCCAACCGATTGAGTCACGGCACCACGTTTCTCGTTGGAAAAATATCGTTTAAAAGCGGTTACAATTTGAAACAGCAGCAAATTTTCTTTTCTTAAATCATCTGAGTTCGCGTCTAAATCCCACAAACCCATGCCAAAAAATTTAGTTATTTGTTCCACGGAACCAAAATTACGTGCCAATAATTCAGCAGAAAAACTGTTTACATCAGTTGCTTCGGAAATTAAGTTAGCCACTTCTGGCGAAAATCTTTGCATTTCCACCAGTAAGTTTAAATAGCCGTCTTCAAATAATTCAACTTTTTCAAGTTGCCCGTTAGCCCGTTTAATATAGGCGCGCGAGTCGCCAAGACCCTTAACAACGGCACTATAACGGCCGTTGACTTCAATTAGTTTGGCTAAAATTAAAGTGGCCATGGCCTCTTTACTGCCCTTGGGGGTAAGTTGCCTAGAAATTTTTTCACCTTTTTTAAGTATGAGATTAATTTCTGCATCCATGGCCTGGCTTAGCTCGTCGATTGTATTGCCAGTCATGCGTGGAGCGCTTTCCTTAACAAGTTGAATGGTGGCCCGACTCATTTTATCACCAGAAGCATGACCGCCAGCACCATCAGACAAAGCAACCAAGCCGTTTTCAGCGTCAGAAAAAGTGGAATCTTCGTTTCTATCAGGATGTTTTTCCGAGGCAATGGTGGTTTCAGCTGTAACAAAACGTCGTTGTTCGCGTTTTTCACGAACCATGGTTGGACTGAAAAAAAATTCTGGGCTAGCCATACAAAATAAATTTTACCAAAAAAATTGACCGCTGGAAAGAGCGATCAAAGAAGGTCAACGACACAAGCGGCCGCCGAGGTCGCGAGGACAGCATGCCGGCCATCGTCCAGCTCGGGAAAGTCCTCCTCTTCCGAACCGCTGAGGAGATGCGTCCGAATCCGTACAGCACATCCGTACCGAGCCTGCTTAAACTGGGAAACCTCGTGTCGCTCGATCCAGCCGTCACGCGACACGACGAACTGTAGGCCGGCTATCCAGTCGGCCGACATTTCTACCCCGAAAGCGACGACGAAGAAAGTCAGCGTGCCGTCGTCATTACGGCTCATCGCCACGCTTTCGATGCTGTCGAACAGGTAGAAGTCGAACGCTTCCTGGTTCAGGAAGGTGATGTTGCCAACGGAGATGGTTTCCCTTCTCCGTTGACGACGCAACGAGAAGGGATCCATGGTGTCTCCGGGGGTGGAAGGAACAACGCACCTTAGCCTTATTTTCAGTCCGTGTCAAGGCCAATGTCTTCATCGGCCTCTTTTTTACCGGTTTTCTTTATCTTCTCCCATTGTTTAGCCTTATCTTTATTGCGCCGCAAGAGTTCACTAAAACGCTCGGCTCCCAAAATACTGGGGACAATTACATAGGCCGCCCCGGCCGTATAACATTCTAAAGCTTCTTCGGCTGACCGCGCCGCGACAATGGCCGTGCCTTTAAATTTTTCTTCACGCAAATAAGTTAACAATTCCAAGCTGGTGGTGACATCGGGAATAGTGGAAAGAATTAGTCGTGTTTTTTCAGCACGCAGTTCTTTAAGAAAATCTTCGTCGCCAGCATCGCCGTAAATTGCCGGAATTCTTTTTGCTTTAAGTTCTTCGATTACATTAGGATCATAATCAACCACCAAATATTTGTGACCGATTTTCTTTACCTCATTCAACAAAACCTCGCCGGTACGATGACAACCAAAAAGAATCGTGTTAGGCGAATTTAAAGTTCGCGCGCGCGCCGCGTGTCTAACACGACCGTTTTCCAAAAAGCGAAGAACCGGCCGCAACCATTCATAAATTCGCTCGTTTTCTTTAACCAAGTAAGTCGAACCGGCAATGGTAATTAAACCAACGACCGTGGCCAAGGTAAGAGCCGCGGGAGAAACAAATCCCAGTGAAATGCCGGCCCCCAACATAATAAAAGAAAATTCCGAAACCTGAGCCGCCGTGGTACCGGTCAAAAAGCCGGTTTGGGGGTGGTAACCAAGAGCCCGCAAAACCAACATCATGATAATGGGATTACCAATAAGCACGTAAAGCGAAAAAATTATGATTGGCCAAAGCAAGGTTGAGGCCGTCGACAACTGAAGCTGCGAACCCAGAACGATAAAAAACAAAATTAAAAAGAAATCGCGAAGCGGTTTAATCCGCGCGTTAATTTCCCGCTCGTAGTGCGTTCCGGAAAGAGCGACACCGGCAATAAGCGCGCCAATTTCCACACCAAAACCAAAGTAATAAAGCAGGCCGGCCACGGTAAAACACCAACCCAATGAAAAAACCAACAAAAGTTCTTGTGATGACGCGGCAAACTTAACTAAATGTGGCACCACCTTGGCCGAAAGAAACCAAAAAACCACCACCACTACCAAACCCTTGGCCAACGATAACCATAAAATATCAATTGGTGTCTGGCCTTTCCCAACCGCTCCCAGCACCAACAAAATAATCATGGCCACCAAATCCTGTACGATCAAAAAACCGACAGCAATTTTTCCGTAAAGGGTATCAAGATCTTCCTTGTCCATGAGCATCTTAACAATGATGATGGTACTGGAAAAAGAAAAGGCAATGGAAATAAATAAACTGGTAGTGATGTCAAAGCCCAAGGCGTGAGCAATAAGGAAACCAACAGCTGAAGTAAAAAATACTTGGCCCAAACCACTGGCCACGGCCACGGTGCCGACTTCCCTAATGCGCCGCCAATTAAGACCCAAGCCAACGGTAAACAAAAGAAAAGCCACGCCTAATTTTCCCAAAGAATCTAAAACTTCGGTTTCGTGGGTTAAGGCCAAAAAAGCCGGACCAACTAAAATTCCGGCCACCAAGTAGGCAATTACCAACGGCTGTTTAAAAACCCTAACCAAAAAAGACAACGCCGCGGCAATGACAATTACTCCACCAATCTGAAAAAATAAACTTTCTGGCATATCCTCCTTTTGATTGAATTTATTATAGCACAAAAAAATATTAGATTGAATAAATTATTTGTCGGATAAATCCAGACAAGTTGCGTGTTGCCACTTTTGGCTAAGAATAGTACAGTTTTCTTACAACAAAAAATATTGTAATTATTTTTTTGACTGATATGAAGACGAATATTAATCTAAAACCACAGACCCTTGAACTTTTGGGGTTAAAAGCCAAGGATCTTGATGTCTATCTGGCCGTCTTAAAACTGGGTTCGGCCCCGCTCCGTCGGGTGGCCGAGGCCTCTGGTTACAATCGCGGCACCTCATACGATGCTATCAAGCGTTTAATCGCCGCCGGACTTATAAGCTATGTCGATGCCAAACCGCATCGTTACTTCACGGCCGAAGATCCGCAAAAGCTTCGGGGTCTGGCCACCCGTCGCGAAGTAGCCCTTCAAGAAGCGCGACAACAACTCGATTCCCTTCTCCCGGATTTTCAGGCCTTGGCCGGCTCGGCGACATATCGTCCGACAGTACGTTATTACGAAGGCAAGGATGGCATAAAAGATATTTTAAAAGATGTTTTAAAAACCACCGAACGAACAAAAAACAAAACTTATCGCATTTATTCTTCGTCAAAATTACGAGAACTTATTGCCGCGGCGTGGCCAAGCTTTCTTAAAACTCGCATTGAGCTCGGCGTTCACGTCAAAGCCATTTCCATCGGACCGGGTGGTGAAACCGCCGGACTTGATGAAAGAAAATGGTTAAGCAAAGAAAAAAGTTCATCGGCTTATATTTTCATCTATGGCAAAAAAACCGCTTACGTTTCGGCTGACGAATTCAACAAATTATTCGGAGCGATTATTGATGATGAAAATATTACTTCGTCACAGACTATGATTTTTGACGCTTTGTGGAAATCACTTTAACTCACAAAAAAACAATATGTGTGGAATAATCGGCTACATTGGTCCTAGAAAAAACATTGTAAAAGACATTATCTTACCCGGACTAACTGCCCTCGAAGAACGCGGTTATGATTCGGCCGGTGTTTGTTCATTAAATAATGGCGAATTAAAATTAGTTAAAACTGTTGGCAAGCTCGAAGCTTTGCGCGGCCACGAAGGTTTGGAACAAATGAATGAGGCTGATGTGGCTATTGGCCACACGCGCTGGGCCACTCATGGCGGCGTGACCGTGCCTAACACTCACCCGCATACCGACTGCTCGGGCGAATTGGCAATTGTTCATAATGGCATTATTGAAAATTATCTTGAGCTAAAAAAAGAATTGGAAAATTCCGGCCACACCTTTCGTTCGGAAACCGATTCCGAAGTTGTGGCCCATTTAATTGAGCAGGCTTTAACTGATGGCACACAAACGCTTGAAGTGGCCGTAACTACAGCTGTCGGAAAAATGCGCGGTACCTGGGGACTGGCGGTTTTAAGCAAACGTTTCCCCAAAGAAATTGTCGTGGCTCGTCATGGTAGCCCAATTTTAATCGGCCTGGGACAAGATGAAATTTTCGTCGCCTCGCTCGAAGATGCTTTCACTTCTTTTACCAAAAGATTTTTTGTTTTGCCCGAAGGAAAAGTTTGTACTATACACGCCGATGGTTGTGGGGAAATTGCCGAAACTATTTTAACTGCCGACAGCGACGAACAAGTTACAGCCGCTCCGTTTCCTCATTTCATGTTAAAAGAAATTCACGAACAACCCGAAACTATTCTTAGAGCTTTAAATAATGGCGGACGTTTATTTTTAGAAGACGGCTCGGCCAAACTTGGCGGCTTAGAAGGACGAAAGCAGGAATTGTTATCAACCAAACATCTGCGTTCAGTCGCTTGCGGCACAGCTAAATACGCGTCTGAACTTGGCGGCTGGTGGCTAACCAAATACGGCGGCTTTGACACAGTTGTGACTGAAGCGGCCTCAGAGGCCAGGCCAGCCCATTACCCGGCGGCCACGGCGGTTTTATCCGTCAGTCAGTCCGGTGAAACTCACGACACCTTACAAAAAATAAAAGAAGCCAAGGAACTTGGCCATAATGTTTTTTCCATTATCAATCGCGTTGGTAAAGCCATTGCCCGGGAAACCGGTTGCGGGGTTTACACTAATGCCGGGCCAGAAAAAGCCGTGGCTTCGACTAAAGTTTTTTTGGCGCAATCAACAATCTTCTTGTTGTTAACTTTGTGGTTTGGCCGAGGCCGCGAAAAAATTAATAAAGATTTTGGCCGGGCTTTGGGACGGGCCCTCCTTGCTTTGTCCGAAGATGTTCGACGAACAATTAATAAAACCGACGAAGCCGCGCGCCGCATTGGCAATGACATATCACAAAAACCCAATGCTTATTTTATTGGGCGCAATGCCGGAGCGATGGTGGCCAAGGAAGGAGCGCTTAAATTAAAAGAAGTCGCCTATATTCACGCCGAAGCATATGAAGCCGGCGAACTTAAACACGGGGCCATTGCTTTGATTGAAGAAAATTTTCCGGTGATTGGAATTATTTTGTCCGAAGACGAAAAAGACGCCATGATTAGCAACCTGACCGAGGTCAAAGCGCGCGGCGCCAAAACCATTGTCATCACTCCGGAAAGTTTAAATGTGCCAGCCACGGCGGCCGATGAAGTAATTCACTTCCCTGACGCGCATTCTATGACAGCACCACTTTTGGCAGTTATCCCCCTGCAACTTCTGGCTTATTACACGGCCGTGGCTCGCGGCTTTAATCCGGATCGACCAAGAAATTTAGCTAAAAGCGTAACCGTTGGTTAAAAAGAAAAAACCGGCTGAGGTCAGCCGGCTTTTTTATTTTCTTTTAGACTAAGGCCCACGGCCAGAATCAGACCCAGAAGACATAAAAGGCCAAAAGCAATTAATTTTTCTTTGCTTTGTAAAAATAAAGTTAAAACACCAAAACAACCGGCCACCACATAAAAAAACAAAACGGTTTTTCGTTCCGACAAACCGGCCAGCAACAAACGATGATGCAAGTGAGTGCGATCACCGTGCACCGCGGCTTTAAGACCGCCTTGCAAAACCCGACGAGAAATAACAAAAACCAAATCAACAAGTGGAATACCAATAACCAACAAAGCCGTGGCCAATTTGCCGCCAGAAATAACGGCCAGAGTGCCGATTAAAAATCCAACAAAGGTACTTCCCCCTTCCCCAAGAAAAATTGAAGCCGGATGAAAATTAAAAACCAAAAAGCCAAGTAAGGCCCCGCATGAAATTACCGAAAGCAAAGCCACGTCGGGTTGAAAATATGCCGCGGTCAGCGACAAAGCCAAAATCATGAGCGTTCCAATGGAAGCGACGCCGGTGGCCAAACCGTCTAAGCCGTCCAAAAATTTCATTGTAAACATTACTACCATAAGCCAAACAAAAACCAAAAGATCCGATTGCCACGCGGCCAAATAAATTACCCCGCCAAAAGGATTGGTTAATTTTTCCACCTCAACCCCAAACAAAATAACGGTAAGAGCCGCCAGAACCGGAGCGATAATGGCAAATTTTGGCGGCAAAGAATATTTGTCATCAAAAAACCCGCCAATCATTAAAATCAAGCCACCTAAAAAGAAACCAAGATAATGTTGCCAACTAATTTCCCCACTGGTTAAAGCGTTAGAAACCAATAAAACAAAAAAGATCACCAAAACCAGTGGTGTAAAAATAGCTAAGCCACCAAAAAGCGGCGTGGGTTTGCTGTGCAGCTTGCGCGGCGCGGCCGGCAAATCAAGTAAACCAAAACGCGGGGCAAATTTTCGAACCAACCAAGTGGCCATTAGTGCCAAAACAAAAGACGCGACAAACCAAGGGGTCAAATAAATCGCGTCTTGAAAAATTATTTTTAGGAGTTCAACGCTCATACCGCTTTTTCTACTTCAACCTGTCCACCAGTTTTTAAAACAATGGTATCGCGCGGCTTAACCTCGCCGGACAGCAAAACATTGGCCGCGGCGTTTTCCACATTCTCTTGAATTACACGGCGAAGCGGTCGAGCCCCAAACAACGGATCAAAACCTTTTTTGGCCAACTCTTCGACCACGGCGTCTTCGGCCCGCAATTTTATTCCCTTCATTTCTAAACGTTCGGCCACCTGTTTAATCATAAGGTAGGCAATCTGCCGAACGTCATCAAGCGTCAACGGTTTAAAAACAATGACCGCGTCAAAACGATTCAAAAACTCCGGACGATAAATTCCTTTTAATTCTTGTTCTAACAATTCGGTTTTGATTTCCTCCAGCGGCCGGTTGGCTTTAACCGCGTCCTGAATAAAAGAGGTCCCGGCATTGGACGTGGCAATTAAAATAGTGCTGGTAAAATCAATCGTCCGCCCGGCGGCATCAGTTAAACGACCGTCGTCCATGACTTGCAGAAAAAGATTTAAAATTTCCGGACTGGCTTTTTCAAGCTCGTCAAGCAAAATAATTGAAAAAGGTTCTTGCCGCACAGCCTCCGTTAACAAGCCGCCTTCTTTTGAATCAGGGTTACCGATTAAGCGATGGATACTGGCGGTGTCCTGATATTCGGACATATCAAAACGTTGCATGGCCCCTTCGCTACCAAAATAAGCTTCGGCCACGGCTTTAGCCAATTCGGTTTTACCAACGCCGGTCGGCCCCAGAAAAAGAAAATTAGCAATTGGCCGTTTACCACTGCGAAGTTCGGCTCGCGACCGGCGCAGGGCCGAGGAAACGGCTTTAACCGCTTCCTCTTGGCCAATCACCCGACCGTGCAAACGATCTTCGAAATGTAAAAGTTTTTCTTTTTCGTCTTCGGTTACTTTATTTAAAGGAATACCGGTTTTTTCTGACATGACTTTGGAAACATCTTCGCCGGTCACCAAAGTGTTTGAGCCCTTCTTTTGTCTGGCTTCCAAAGCCACTTCTTTAGCTAATTCAATGGCCTTTTCCGGTAAATAACTTTCGTGCAAATACCGGTCGGAAAAAATAACCGATTTTTCCAAAGCTTCAAAAGAAAAAATAATGTTATTTTGACCTTCGATCTCGGCCATTTTTGATTCCAAAATATTAATTGCCTCGGAGGTCGTTGGTTCGGGGATATTTATTTTCTGTAAAATTCGACCAAGGGCCGAAGGTTCAACGGCTTCAGAAAAAGCTTCAGGGGTGGTTGTGGCAATAAGCCAAGTAACCCCGCGCGCCAAAGCATCGGCCAAAACCGAAGCTAAATCCATGGTGTGCTCACTACCAGAAGTGATACCGGTTATTTTTTCAATATCGTTAACCACTAAAATAATATTGCGAGAACGAGCCACTTCGGACAAAATCGACATTAATCTTTCTTCAGCCTCGGATGGGTTAGCTCCAGACAAAAGCGTTGAAATGGAAAGCGAAACCAAGCGCTTGTCTTTTAAAACCTCGGGCACGTCTTCCTCAACCATTTTTTGGGCAATACCAGCAATAATCGTTTTCTTACCAATCCCGGGCGGCCCAACTAAAATCACGCTCTGCCCGCCACCTTCAATCGCTCGAAAAATTTCACGAATTTCTTTTTCGCGATCAATCAGCATGGGCAAACGGCCATAAACCGCTTCAACGGTCAAATCGTCGGCCACACGGTCCAAAAGCGGCGTGGCCACGCTGGTCATGGCCCGGTTCATATCACCAACCGGCTTATGCAAAGCCGCCCGACGAAATTTTTCGTAACGAAGGCGAAGTTCTTCGTTAATGCGAACCCATTCCACGGCGTGATCAAATTGTTCTTTAGTAATTTCTTTAGAGGTTAACCAATCAGCCAAAAGCGGCTCGGCGTGAAAGGCTTTTTGAAAAAGTTCGAGAATAGAAACTGTTCTTTGACCTCGTTCGTAAGCCGAAATAAATGACTGAAAAATCACGTCTTGGCCGACGGCTGATAAAGCCGTGCTTTCACCAACCGTTAAAGCGGCCAAACTTTTTTCAATCGCTGGTTTTAAATCGTCAAAGCGTATGCCTAACCGAGCCAAAACAACCCGCGGTTTTTCCGCTGACAGACAACCGGAAAATAAATGAATCGCGGTCACCTCGGCATGATGAAAGCGTTCGGAAAATTCAAAAGCCTCTTCCACGGCCCGACGCGCGGCGTTTTCAAAAGTTTCGGCAATATTTTCGGTTCGACCAATGGCCGGGCCGATGGTTGGTGGTTCGTTGTTATAAAGTCGCTTTGGTAAATAGTGAGAGCGTCGAGACGATTCGCTTAAACGATAAATAACAAATTCACCACAAAGCAAAACAAAGAAAAGCAAACCGGCCGTTAAATTCGGTTCAAACCAAAAAGGCGAGGTTAACATTTCGTGACCTTGACCGCGGATAAACAAATCGAAAAAAGCTTTACCTAAAGCCGCAAGACCCAAAAGCATTACCCCAACGGTCAAAGCCTGATCAGTCCGTTCGCGAACAAGCGAAACCGCCCGCGAAACACGATCCAGCTTTTCCGACCAAAGATATGATTTTCCGTTAATGATGACGGAATTTTGTGGAGACATAAAAAAATAAAAACCAAGCTAGCTTCAAAAAAATAAATGATACGCAAAACCAAAGACGGAAAAAGGCAAGAAAAGAAGATAGGCCAACAAAAATAACAAAACTAAAACCAACCAAAGCAGCAGGGCTATCCCCCGGACAATAACCACAACCAAACGAACAAAAAAACTAATAATCCGACCGGTTATATCTGTCGTGCCATACATTGGCACAAAGAGATTTGTTAACCAAACCCCAAGTCCCAAATTGGTGTATTTATTTTTTATTGATTGACCACTACCCTCTAAAACAGAAACTAACCCGCGGGTGTACCACCAAACCGGAAAAAACAAAATCCAACCGATCGCCTCGCCGATCAGTTTGGCCCCGTCCAAAGGAATTGTACTGGTCATAACGTTTAAAATTACCGCTCTGGTGGTATCTCGTAATATTTTAGCAAGAAATCGGCGATTTCGCCAAAAAGCGGTGCAGCCGAAGATTCGGCCCATTCCACATCACGCGGATGGTCCAAACGAACCAACATGGCAAACCGCGGATTAGAGACCGGGGCAAAACCGGCAAATGAGCCGATATTATTATCAGTTTGATAGCCACCATCAGCACTAGCCACCTGTGCCGTGCCGGTTTTACCAGCCACATAATAACCGGGCACACCGGCTTTTTTGCCGTGGCCGTTTTCCACCACCGAGACCAACATGGCTCCGATGAGACTGGCACTCTTTTCGCTAATTACCCGACGAACTTCTTTTTTACCTTTTGTTTCGACGGTTCCATCGGAATATTTTATTTGATCAATGATTTGCGGCTCTAACAAAACCCCGTTATTAGCCAAAGCCGCATAAGCCATGACCAGCTGAAGCGGCGTAACGGAAATTCCTTGACCAAAAGACGCTGTGGCCGAATAAACTTCAGCACTTTTGTTTAAGGAAGAAACATCGCCAAAAACTTCGGTGTCCAAATCAATACCGGTTGATTCGCCAAAACCGAAATTTTTGACGTATTCTTTAAATTTTTCCTGGCCGGTTTGTTGCATGGCAAAAACCGTGCCGGTGTTAACTGAATTTTCAAGAATCTGCGTTAAGGTCACGGTGCCATAAACTTTATTTTCCGCATTAGACAGCGGCTTATCCCAACCACCAACCATAATCGAACCGGTATCATTATAAGTTGAGGACGGCTCGAGCACGCCGGAATCTAAAGCCGCGACTAAAGTAAACGGTTTAAAAACCGAACCCGGTTCGTAAGCATCAAAAGTCACCGGATTGTTAAAGTCATTAATACTTGAAACACTGCCATAATTGGCCGGATCAAAATCCGGCGAGCCACACATGGCCAAAATTTTTCCTGTGCTTGGTTCAACAATAACGACCGAACCGCCATCAGCTCCGTGTTTTTGTACGGCCGTCTTTAAACGATCACAGGCAAAAAACTGAATATTGCGATCAATGGTCAAGACAACATCGGCCCCATCAATGGCTGGTTGGAAAGCGCGATCAGCCGCGGCAATCAAGCGGCCGGCAATATCCCCCTCGGAACGTAAAAAACCAGGTGTCCCGGCCAAGAGATCATCAAAATAACCTTCAATACCGTATTTACCAGATAACGAACCGTCGGAGTTGGAACCTAAAAAACCAAAAAGATGTCCGCCCAAACCGGCTTCGGGATAAAATCTAGACGATTCGCGAACATAAGAAATACCGGTTATGTCGGCCGCTTCAAGTTCGACCAAAACATCGTCAGGTACATGACGCTGGATTGGTTCGTATGGATCAGTCTTATTAGAAAGCTTAACGGTAAAATCAGCCTTAGTCGTATCGTCCCAATCAAACAGCGTCGCTAATTTTTCCACGGTTTCGCCGGGGTTATCAATCTGACGTGGATCAGCATAAACATAAGCCAACTTTTGATTAGTAACCACGGCCACTAAATTATTGTCTTTGCCGTCATGAACCAAAATGTCACCACGCTCGGCAAACAATTCTTGAAACAATTCGTGCTGACCACTGGCCACGGCTTCATAAAAAGAATGGTCGAAAATTTGTAAAATAAAAAGTTTGCCGATTATCGCGCCAGCCAGCAAAACCAAAAGAACCGACAAAATTTGTAGCCGAAAATCACGAGGCTGCACTCGTTTTTTGTCGCCCTTCCAACGGTTGGACTGTTCGTCCATATTTTTTTTAGTTTTCCACCACGACCGTTTCTTCCTCAACTAAAACCGTGCCAACAAAAACCTGGCTTTCGCCGGTTGATTCGTTTTCTTGAGCGCGAATCAAACGACCAACATTATTTTCGTAATCAGTAAAATTAAAAACATCACCTTCCTCCACTGCCGTCTCGTCAAAAACTGCGGTAACGGTTCCGCGATCTTCGGTTGAAAGTTCGTAGGGTTCGCCTTCGTAAACTGCTCCCTCTTCATCGGTTTCAAGATCACTTTCCGCCGGCCGATAAAAAATTGTTTCGTCGGTTTTAGGATTTAAATAAATAAACGCTCCCTCGTCGGAAAAAAGCCAATAAACAAGCTCACTCCCTTCAAGAGTTACTTCAGCTCGACCCTTGTATTCAAACGGGTCATTTTTTACGAGTAAAGTAGTGTTAGTTTTAAGAGCGAGAAGTTGATCGGTTGTCATAGAAACTTTTTATTTTTTAATTCTTCGGGAAGATAAGTTTGGTTAGTAGCGTCTTCTTCGGGCGGATACAAATAATCTTTTCCGTAATCCAAGTCTTTCATCAATTTGGTTGGCGCGTTACGCAAATGAATCGGCACCGGCGGATTTGGCCCTTCATGAATTGTCGAAGCTACTTCGCCATAAGCCTTATACAGCTCAATCGACTTTGGGGCGCGAGCGAGATAAACCACTACCTGTGCCAAATTGACATTACACTCAGGTAAACCAATGGAATGAGCTGCTTGGTAAGCTGCCGTGGCTTGCAAAAGGGCCTGTGGATCAGCTAACCCGACATCCTCGGAAGCAAAGCGTATCAGACGCCGGGCAATATACAACGGATCCTCGCCGGCTTCAAGCATGCGGCCAAGCCAGTACAAGGCAGCGTTAGCATCACCACCGCGCATGGACTTATGAAGCGCCGAAATAATATTGTAATGTTCCTCGCCGGCGCGGTCGTAAAGTAAATGTGATTTTTGAAAAGCCTCCCGAATTTCCGTCGCGGATAATTTTAGCACATTTTCGTCTTGCGTTGTTGTGAAAGAATCCACAGCAACCTCAAGGGCATTCAAAGCTGATCGCGCGTCACCATCAGCCAGGCCGGAAAGTAACGATTCCGCCTCCAAAGATAATTCAATTTTCTTTTTTCCCAAACCCCTAACCTCATCTTTAAGCGCGGCCCGCACAATAACCAAAATATTTTCCGGCGTCAACTTTTCCAAAACAAAAACTCTAGAGCGAGAAAGCAAAGCCGAGTTAACTTCAAACGAAGGATTTTCCGTGGTCGCTCCAATAAGAGTAATAGTGCCATCTTCCACGGCTGGCAAAAAAGCGTCTTGCTGACTTTTGTTAAAGCGATGAATTTCATCGATAAAAACGATGGTTCTTTTTTTAAAAAACTTAATTTGCTCGCGAGCCTCCTTAATTGCTTCACGAACCTCGGCCACACTCGACGAGGTGGCCGAAAGAGCAACAAAACGCGACTTGGTTTCGCCGGCAATAATCCGAGCCAAAGTGGTTTTACCCGTGCCTGGCGGACCCCAAAAAATCATGGATGGCAATTTATCCTGCGCAATAAGCCGGCGAAGCAAACCGGTTACCCCTAAAATTTTGTCCTGTCCAACAAATTCAACCAAAGTCCGCGGCCGCATGCGTTCGGCCAAGGGGGCGTTAGCTAAACGGTTTGTGTTTTCTTGAGATGAAAATAAATCCATATTTTTCAGACCCCTCACCCCTTTCCCCCGCTACTTGCAGATGAGCGGGGCTCTTCCCCTCCCCCAAGGCTGGGAGGGGAGAAAATTTCGGTTTTAATTATTTTAATTACAGAATCAATGTCCTTTAAGACTTGTTCGTTTGTAAATCTCAAAATTTTATACCCAAATCCTTCTAAAACATCGCTCCTAAATTTGTCGTGTTCGGAAAAATCTTTCTTTTGATGAATCGGCCCATCAACCTCAATAATCAATTTAAGAGTGCGGCTACAAAAATCCGTTATAAAATTTTCTATTCCGACTTGCCGAGAAAACTTAACACCCAACCTACTGTTTCTTAAACGACGCCAAAGAACTTCTTCAGCCTCCGTACTTTTTTCCCTTAATTCCCTTCGACTCTCTTTAAGTTTAGAAGGGTTCATTTTTGGTACTTCTAACATAAAAATCTTGCCCCCTCTCAGCCCCGGGAGAGGGGGATGGCCTCTCTTGATTTGGAGAGGGGTGAGGGATTCGCTAACTTGATTCTAAACCTATCTAACACCCTTGACAAACGGCAATTTTTTTGCTAATCTAACCCTCCTTGGCCTGAGTGAAATCAGGCCTAAACGTTCCTTGAGACAGGAGCTGGTCATGCGAGGAAACTTTGGCTGGACCCCAGAGCAGAGAGAAGTGGCCAGGCGTAACGATGCCTGGCGGCGAGAACTGCGGCGCCGCGGAACCCAGGAAGGTGGCATCGTCGAAAGCGCCGACGATGTCCGGGCCATGCTCGGCAGCGGCGGCCGCTTCCTCGCCCGCTTCTTCCCAGATCGCCCCTCCGATCGTCTGCCCCCTACTTCACCCGACGATGAGTAGAGGGCTTTTTTAATTTTCAATATTCGCTCTTCGATGATAATATATTAACCGTATGCAAACCTCGACTGATCAAAAAATCTGGGAAGAAGAACAGCTAATTATTGCTGCAGAAAAACAAAAAACCCCCGAACTTTTTGTAACTTCAAAAAAAGAGCCAGGACAACTTTTTACGCGTATCGGTATTCTTGATTATCCAACTTCCTTGCCCAAAGGTTATATAAAATACTCGCCGCTTGATTTTATTGTCGAAGAAATATTACCCGACGACACAGTTGTTGATGTAGACAGTTTTAAAACTGACTCAAAGGCGATTATGTCCGGCCAAGGCACAATTTATGCCGATATTGTTAAAGTTGGCATTTCCACGCTTGATGCGGTTAATCGCATTGCCGAGGCTTTGAACCTTGATCCAAAACAAATCGGCTACGCCGGAATTAAAGATGCTGTTGCCCTAACTTCGCAAACTGTCAGTTTCCGTGGCGGTGTTACGGTTGAAGAAATTAAAAAACTTTCAGTTCAAGGAGTTATTATAAAAAACGTGGTGGAAGGAAAAGGGGCCGTCCAAATCGGCGCGCTTAAGGGAAACCATTTTACTTTATTCGTTAGAACGGAAAAACAGATTGACGAAGTCGCTTTTCAAAAAAATATCTCTCTTATCAACGAAAAAGGCATTCCCAATTACTTTGGCCCGCAACGTTTTGGCAGTCCGCGCTTTTTGTCGCACTTATTCGGCATGCATTTGCTGCGTGGTGAGCCAAAAGAAGTGGTAAAAACTTATTTCTTTAAAACCAGTGAATTTGAATATCCATTCGTCACCAATTTACGAAACGAAGCCGCCAAACACTGGGGCGACTGGCCAGCGGTGGAGAAAATCTTTTCCACACTTCCCTACACCTTTCGTCATGAATTGAAGATATTGGAAACTTTAAAAGAACCGGGCAAACAAGATTCGTTTGTCGAAGCCTTATCAACTATCGATCGCCAAGTTGATTTGTGGGCCCGCGCTTACGCCAGTTTTTTAAACAATCTTATTTTTTCCGAAGCCGAAACTGCCAGTCTTCCCTTGCCCGAGACAACTATTCAACTTTTAACGGAAAATCCCGAAGCACAAAATTTATATGGTAAATGGCTGGCAACACACGGCACCAAAAAATTCGTGGAAAATTTAAAACAATTTCGTTTTACCAATTTTATTCACTTGGGCAATGCGGCTATTCCATCGCGCGTTAGGCCACATGTGCATAACTATAAAATTGTCCCCGAAGGCGTGGCTATTTGTTTTGATTTGCCCAAAGGGGCCTATGCCACCACGGTTTTAATGTTTCTATTCGACACCGTTACCGGCCAGCCTTTTCCTGAATGGATGAGCCGGACTGATTTTGATTCAAAAGAATTATTAAGTCTTGGTTCAATTGCAGAAATTAAAAAAGCCCTCGGGCCTTCTGTTGAACAGTTGATGTCCAAAAAACAGGAAGTTGAGGGGGATTAATTGGTTGGGGACTAAGGGACTGGGATACTGAGGGACTGAGTTTTTGAAAACTTCGTAGATACGCGAACGCCGTGTAGACTGGTTCCACCCAAGAGGGGTGGGTCTACACGGCGTGAGTGCGGCTGCGTCTGCTAGTGTGACTAGCGGGGGACGCACCGCATGTGGGCCTCGGTGTCCAGGACGCGGAGGTCCCGGATCTCCCCGACCTCGTCGTCGTTGAGGGCGTGGGCCGGATTCACCGTCACACTGCCGTCCGGGTTCCGGAAGCAGTGGACGTGCCCGAAGGTCCGCCCGAGGATCTCGGTGAGCTTGGCCTGGAGGGCCGGGGACATGTCCAGGGCGGGCTTTCCTGCCTCGAGGACGACGACCAGGAAGTACATCCGGTCGCCCTCCTTCTGGAACATGGTCAGCCCGGTCACGGACCATCCGAACACCCTGGTCACGTCCGCGAGGACGCAGCGCAGGGAGACGGACTGGCGTCCCTCGGCCTTCCAACCGAACACCGGCGTGCCGGAGTCGGCCTGGCGGTTGCCGACGGCATCGGTGCGATCGCCGCGGAGGCCGTCGCGGCCGGCGGCACTGGCGCGCTCGATGTTGCGCTCGGTCAGCTCGGTCTGGCGCTGGGTGGAGCGCACGGTGCAGACGACTCCGAGTCCCTTGAGCATCGCGGCCGCCCGGTCGTTGATGCGGGGCTTGACGATGAACCTGACGATCTGCGACATTTGAACCTCCTGGCGTTGAGCCAGAGTGGTGGGGGGGGGCTGGGTGGAACGAACACTCAATCGGACCCTTTCGGATCAGAATCAAGCGTATAAATATATCATAAAAACACCCTTATGTCAAGGGTGTTTTGCCTATTTAAGCCAAATTATCGCCTATATAAGTACATTTTAAGTTTACCTTCCACGTCATCAACCTTATCTGCCTCCCAGCCGACAATTGGCCAAACGTACGCAACCACACGCGCCCCAGGCTTTAGTTCCCTTTCCAACTTGGGCTTTATTTTGGCATAAGGCTCGGGCATGAGAAAAAGATAAACAATGTCAGCATCAGACAAATCAACTTTATATAAATTAGCCCATTTAATTTTGACGTCGGTTTTGGCCAACCAGTTTCTAACAATCGCCACAATAATTTGGGGAATTGATAATTCAACACCAATGGCCTTAACCCCAAACCTCTTAGCCGCGGCTACGGACAGTCGAGCGTCACCGCATCCAAGATCGTAAAACTTCTCGCCAGGCTTCATTTCGACAAAATTCAAAAACCTCTCGATATCCTTCTTTTTAGTTGGCACCCACGGCGCACCCTGATTGGCGGCATAAGCCGTGGAGGCAATAAGAATAAGAATGATTAAAAGCACAACATACATAGTCGCTATATTATATTCGAATTAATGATTATTGCCAAAACAAAAACACGCGAATCGTTTTCGTGTGTTTTTGGTCGGGCTGGCGGGACTTGAACCCACGGCCTCTACGTCCCGAACGTAGCGCTCTACCTACTGAGCTACAGCCCGATATTTTTGGTGGCTGTAGCGAAGTATAAACTACTGCCCCGCCTCTGGCGGGGTCCCGCTATAAGCGGGAAGCTACAGCCCGATGCGAAAAAAGTATATATAACTTTACGGTTTTTGGCAAGATTACAAACTTCCATCCTTGCCACTTTTAAATTTTTATGTTTCAATCTCCCCAACATAAGACGACGGAGGCTTGTGTGAAAAACGCTCTTTTGATTGCCGTCGGCATCGGACTGTTCTCCCTTGGCACGGTCATCCACGAATTATCCGTGTTCTTCAATACCTTTATCGGCTTCACAGCTCTCATGTACAAATGGCCACTTGAAGCTTTTGAATGCTTCAGTCTAATCATGATCCTAGCACTAGGCGTTGCTTCTTCGACCAAGGCGCGCACTTATGAAGACGAAAAGGATGACGACCCAGGCTAGTACTCCTCTCCAGCCACCAGCTGGATTTTTTAAATTATCTTATTTTTTCTTGCATAACTTTAAAAAGAAAGCCCGGACTAGAAGTCCAGGCCTTCGCGGGCTTTCACCCCTTTGTAATAATAATGTTTTACCATCTTCATTTCCGTAACCAGGTCAACTTTTTCCAAGACACTCGGCAAGGCGTGACGGCCGGTTAAA
>Ga0172379_10002894_pt1 | contig 28783 bp, 25 predicted proteins | sample GrowelOW334metaG_FD_119756 | JGI IMG/M metagenome (GOLD analysis project Ga0172379, IMG submission 119756) | Groundwater microbial communities from an aquifer near a municipal landfill in Southern Ontario, Canada - Groundwater well OW334 metaG | ecosystem: Environmental > Aquatic > Deep...
CGGGGCGGCGCTGCATTGGCATTGCACTTATCCCGATGTGCACCGGGAAATCGTTAGTCGTGTCGCTGCCATCGATGAGAAATCGCCTGCGTCAGTTGCCGACGCGAGCCAGGAAAGCGTAATCGCTTTCCGACAATAGTCAGTCCGCCCTGAGTGAGCTGGCGCTGGTGGAAAGCGTGCCGCGAGAACTACAGGCGCCGGAGATGCAAGGATTGCCATCCTCCCTGGCAGGAAACGCCGCCGATAAGCTGCCGACCCGGTCATACCAGAAAATTTGCACACTTCCGCCGATCTTATCGGCATCATCCGCCAGGGTCGCGAGACTGACGCACCGTAATCGTCATCGGTAGTAAAGCCTTCAATCAGCTTCGTTGATTTCAATCACACTGGTTTATATGCTGGTCTGACTCGAAATCGAGTGGGGAGGAAGTATGCAGATCGAATTAGGTTCATATGAAGCCAAATCCAGGCTTCCCGGCTGGTTTTTTGGCGACGGCAAGCCGCAAAAACTTGTCTATGCCGGCGAAGTACTCGATGCGATTGAACATACCAACGCGCATGTGCCCGTGACCTGGGCACTCGAGGTGGCCAACGTCATCGCCAAGGCGGAAGCCAAGGCTCTGGTGACCGAAGCACGTAGCGGTGCATTTCTTGAGATGCTGGACGGTGTGGATATCGAGGTCGACTCTGCCACATTCGCCCATGCGCTGCCGGATACCCTTCAATTGGCGCGGCGTTACAAGCTCTCCATCTATGATGCCTCCTACCGCGAACTGGCCCCGCGACTCGGCACGCCGCTGGCTACGCTCGACGAGGACTTGCAGAAGGGCACAAAGAAAGCGGGCATGAAGAAGTTCGGTTGAACCCATCAATTTACGCATGACTGACCACTGGTAGGCGAGGCCAAATGCCCGGAGCCACTCTTGAGACACTATTGACGGCGCTTGCTGTCTTTGTTGGCGTAGTCTGCGCCATATATGCGCTCGGTCCGGTCGATGAAATTTCGCTGGCATGGGTTGCGATTCTGGTACCGGCCGCGTTGCTCGCAACTTGGCTGTCGGAAACAACCGACAGGCCCTGGAAATCGTTAGTAGAGCAATCCGCGTTCGTCTTCGCGTCGATTCTGCTCGCTATTCATATTCTTGTGGTCATCGGGTTCAGCCTTGCCGATATACTTAACGCGCCCGTTGCAGTGGGGAATGATCGGCTGCTCTCCATTGCCACCCGCGCGCTTGTTGTCGCTACCGCAGAAGAAATATTTTTTCGAAAGTACCTTTTGAACTTTTTGACTTGCCATATGGCTCCTCGTTTGGCAATTCTAGTAAGTGCTCTGGTATTCTCTGGCGCCCATCTTTCGTTGTCTCTTCAATTGCTGTTCCTTGGTGTTTTTCTTGGGGTCGTAACCGTACATTTTAGATCTGTCGTTGCCGCTATCGGATTCCATGCAGTCCACGATTTTCTTGCTTTGCTGACCAGCACTGTTAATGTGCCGGGAGTCGATCTGAAGAACCTGTCGCTAATTTACAAGATGGCTATCACCTATTTCGGAACGTTAATATTGCTCGCAATATTTCTTGTTCTTGTAAGATCGATAATTCGAGGCCGAATCAAATCCAAGGAGAATTCAAGCCTAACGTCCAACGGTGTTGTTCCATGAGCGTTGGTTGTTGTTTTCCGCCTTTTATCCGCCCCCCGGAAGAATTGGAGGCGTCCTGCCAAAGCTACCGGAGCTATAGCGGTAGCGGGCAAGCAGTCGTCAATCCGCCTTGAACCGGTGGAGGTAATTCCGTCCCACGCCTAGCGGCTGTTGCTGTCCAAACAGATGCAGCGCCAGGCCGCCGCGTTCGTCTTGCACGGCGCGTTCGATGGCGTCCAGCCGGACGATGGCGTTGCGATGCACGCGCCAGAAGCGTTCCGGGTCGAGCGCGGATTCCAGTTCCTTGAGCGACTTGCGGATGATCCATTGCTTGTCGCCGGCGACCACCAGCGTGTATTTGTCGGCGGCCTGGAAGTAATCCACGCTGTCCACCGCCACCATAACGATGCCGGCGGTGGTGGAGGCTTGCACCCGTTGCAGGTAGTTCGGCTTGCCGCGCCATTCCAACAACTCTGCGGGAAGCCGGGCGAGCAGTTGGGCGAGATCGACTGGCTCGGTGGCCAGCAGGGCTTTCAGGCGCTCGACGGTCTTGGCCAGACGGGCGAGGCCGACCGGCTTGAGCAGGTAATCGACCGCGGCATTGTCGAAAGCCTCGATCGCATGCGTGTCGTATGCCGTGACGAATACCACATGCAGGCGCATGCCCGGCTCCAGGCGATTCGGCACTTCCAGGCCGGAGAGCAGCGGCATGCGGATATCCAGGAAGGCGATGTCGGGCCGTAGCGTCTCTATCATCTCCACTGCTTCCTGGCCGTTGGCGGCTTCGCCGACGATGTTCAGTTCCGGCCAGCACTCGGCCAGCCGGCGGCGCAGAAAGGTGCGCAGCGGCGCTTCGTCGTCGGCGATGAGGGCGGTTGGTTGCGGCATGCCGGTCCGTGCTCAGGTGGAGGGAGCGTCCGCCAGCGGCAGCGCCAGGCTGGCCGTGACCCCGCAAGGCTGGTTGGGCTGGACTTGCAGTTCGGCGTGTTTGTCGTGGAGCGTGCTCAAGCGTTCACGGATGTTGCCCAGGCCGATGCCGGGACTGGCTTGCGGCGACATGCCCAGGCCGGTGTCGCGCACTTCGACGATGAGGCGACCGGCTTCCCGGGCGACGCGCACGGTCAGTGTGCCACCTTCGGCCTTGGGTTCCAGTCCGTGTTTGATGGCATTCTCGACCAACGGCTGGATCAGCAGGGCCGGCAGCCGGACCGCCAGCAGTTCCGGTGCGGCGTCGATCGTATACCGTAGCCGGTCGCCCATGCGGATTGCCTGGATGTCGAGATAGGCGCGCAGCAGTTCCAGTTCGTCTGCCAGGGTGACGTCGCCGGAGCGGCTCTGGTTCAGCGAACCGCGCAGATAGCCGATGAAATCCTCGAGCATGCGTTCCGCCTTGAGGGGCTCGTCGCGGATCAGGCTGAGCACGTTGGCCAGGGTGTTGAACAGGAAATGCGGCTCGATCTGGGCTTGCAGCATCTTGAGTTGGGATTCGGTCAGGCGGCGCTCCAGGTCGGCGCGCTCCAGCGCCACCAGGCGCGCGGCGGCGGAGGCTTCGGCGATGACGCCGCGGGCATGGAAGTAATACGAGATTGCCGTACCGAACACCAGCGCGATGGCCAGGCTCATCAGCAGGCTGCTGGGGTGGTCGGTGACCAACTGTAGCGGGTTCCTGCCATCGAGCAGGCTGCCGATCACGAAACCGATGCAGGTGCCCAGCGGGATGGCGATCAGTGCCGTCATCAGGTCCGGGCGGGTCATGCCGCGCGGGGCGCACAAGCCGATCGAGAGCAGATGGATAGACAGGCCGATGGAGAGCGAATATTTGAGATTGGTCAGGAAGCCGTACCCCGTCAGCAGGGTCAGGAAGCCGGCGATCAGGGTGCAGAAGACCAGGTTCAGCAGCAGGGTCCGGACGACTTCGCCCAACAGCGCTGCGCGCTCTTCCTTGCTCTTGGCCATGCTCAAGCTCTGTTCTCCGGTTTCATCGATGGATAGTACCGCCGCGGATCGGCGAAACTATAGCCGGTTTTACTTGCTAAAACGCCAGTTGCAGCGCGACATAGGCGACGCGTTTCTCAGGCAGCAGGCGATAAGCCGAATCGGCGCGGCCGCCATAGACCCTGAGCCCGGCGTCGATACGATAGCGGTCGGCTTCAAAGCCCAGCGATGCGCTGACCACCCGGCCGCCGTCTTCGGGCGTGTACAGGACATCGATGGCTGGCTCCCAACTTTCGCTCTCGCTACGATGTGACAGGCGCAGCAACAGGCTTTTCCGCAACAGGTTGGTGCGCTCGAAGTAACGCAGGCCATAGGCCAGGCTGCCGCTGACCGCCGCCGCGGGTATTCCGGTCCGTCCCAGCAGCGCGGCCTGGCGCCGGGCCAGATCGGCTGCCGCGCGCCACTCCACCGCCGTGTAGGCGCTGGCGTCGTACCAGGCCTCGGCAAGCAACGAGAGGCCAGATTCGCCGGTCAGGGTGGCGCCCAGCAGCGCCTTGCTCCCCTGCCGGTAGCTCATGGTGACGACGGGATCGCTGGCGGACAGCGGAAAACCGCTGCTCTGCACCAGGGTGTTCAGGGATTTCTCGTAACGCGACTGCTGTAGCAGCGAGCCGTGCCATTCCAGCCCATCGTCCGCCACGCTGGAAAAGGAGGCGCCGGCCTCGGCGCGGTAACGCTGGCTGATGCGCAGCAGGGCATGGACGTCGGTATTGCCGCTACGATGGAAATATTTCAGTGCCAGCGACTCGTCGTCGCGTGCGGCGTTGACCCCACCGGCCATGCCGCGTCCGGGGTTGGCCAGCACCAGCAGCCATGCCTCATCCGCCGTGAACTTCTCCCAGGCCAGGGCGGGCACGCCTTCCAGGGTGCCGGCGTAGAGGCTGCGGCGGTTCTCCTGCTGGATCACGTCCAGCGGCCGGAATCCGAAGCCGACATCCCAGCTCAGGATCTTCTTGCCCAGGCTGAAACGTTCGCCAAAAAGTCTGGCATCGTAGTACAACTCGTTGATGATCAGTTGCCTGTCTGGCTTGAGTCCCTGCTGTGCCGTGCTGCGCGCGGTAGCGACGAGGTTCACGCCGTTCCAGTCGGTGCGCAATTCGAGTTCCTCGCGCGAGCGGTTCTTGCCCAGACTGATGAGCGGCAAGGCGGCGGCAAACGGACTGTCGGGATAGTCGTCGTGGATTTCCGGAATCGCGCGCAGCTTGAATGCAGGTCCGCCACCTTCGGCGAAGGCGGGCAGCGCCAGCAGCAGCAGTAGCGGCAGGATGACTTTTTTCATGTTCACTCTTTCAGATCGCTACGGGTGAGGAACATCGGGTTGTAGTACTCGTCGGGTATCGAGCGGGCCTTGCGCGAGAGGTAGCGGATCACGGTTTCGCGGTTGGTCTGGATCTGGTCGATCAGCCGCATGGCACTGACCTGCGGACGGCCGTCGACCTGCTCGATGGTGAAGAGCGCCTGCTTGGCGAGCTTGTCCGAGGCCACATAGAGATCGGCCCTGACCGGCCTGGCCCCGGCCTTCGACAGATACAACTCGACACGCTGGTAGCTGACGCCCTTGCGCACCGCCGTCAGGTCGAGACGCAGGCAGGGAATCTCGCCGACCTTGACCTCGCCGGCGATCTGCCCTTCGTAGTCCTCACTCCAGGTCATGGTCGCGATGTCGCCGGCCGAGGCGTCGCCGAGCAGTTTCTGTAGCGGCGTGATGCGGATCGGCCGCTGGCTCTGTGGCATGATCTGCCAGAAATCGTCGCCCAGCATCAGCACCTTCTGGCCTTTTTCGGAGGGCGACTGCATCAGCACCAGCGAGCGCCGGCCGGGCTTCAGGTACACGGTGTAGTTGCGCTCCTTGTCCAGCTTGCCCGCCTTGAACAACTGCACTTCGGTTTCCACTTGCAATTGCGCATCCGGCAGGCGGTAGCCGTCGGCCTGCCTGAGCAGGGTCTGTACTCTGGTATCGGCGGCCTGCGTCGTCAGCGACAGCGTGAGGAGCGACAGGGAGAAAGTCAGGGACGTAAGCAGTTTAGACATGACCAAGTGCCTCCACGATGGGTTTGGCCGCGGCTTTGCGGCTGACCAGCCAGGCCGCGGCGACGGAGAGTGCGATGACGGACAGGAAAGTGAGGGCGTACAGGTCGAAGGAAAGATTTACCTGTAGCGGGTAGCCGACCGAGCGTCCTGGCGGCGGCGGCATCTGGATGTTGAAGAACAGCAGCAGCAAGGAGATTCCCGCGGCGGCGAGCATGCCGCCCACCACGCCGGCGATGCCCAGCACCAGTCCTTCCAGCGCGAAGATGCGCACGATCTGCGCCGGCAGGGTGCCGAGCGCGCGCAGGGTGCCGATCTCGCGGGTGCGTTCGACGACCGCCATGGCCAGGGTGTTGGACACGGCGAACAGCACCATGATCACGATCACCAGTCCGAGCAGGCCAAAGATGCGGTTATAGAGGCCGCGCACGGCTTCGTAGAAGTAGGCCTGGTCGCGCCAGGTCTGCATGGCGTGATCGGGGAACAGGGCGGCCACTACGCCGCGCATGGCCTCGGTCTGCGCGGTGTCGCGCAGATACACGGAGAGCGTGCTGGCCTTGTCGGTGAGCAGCAGGTGCTGCGCGGTGGACAGCGTCACATACACCGGGCGCTTGTCGATCTCCGGCACGCCGACCGAGACGATGCCGCGTACCCTGACGTCGAGCGCGTTGAGGCTGCCCGAAGTGGTGGTCGATAGCAGCGTCAGTCCGCTGCCCGGCTCCGCCTTCATCTGCTTGGCGAGTTCGGCACCGATGACGACTTCCGGCGCTCCATCCGCTGTAGGTTTTGAGCTCAGCAGGCTGCCCGAGACGACCGTCATGGCCGGTCCCTTGACGCTGAATTCGCCCTCCGGGTCGATGCCGGCAGCGACGAAGATCGCCGACTTGTCGCCGTTGCTGATCAGCCCGGAAAACTGCACGCGCGGCAGTGCCATGCGCACCCGTTCGTCCTGTTCTAGCTTCTCCCTCAGCGCCGCGTAGTTCTCCAGGCCGTGCTGCATGGGCGTGTCCTCGTCGCGGGCGAAGTAGTCACGCTGGGCCAGGATCAGGTGGCCGCTGTCGCGCGCCGCCATCTCCGCCAGCGATTCGTAGGTGAACAGCGCGAAGCCGCCGCCCACCAGCACGCCGGCCGTGCCGACCGCTGCTATGAGGATGGTAACCAGCGAGCGGCGGCGGTTCCGCAGCACGTTGGCGATTGCAAACTTGAGCCATTTCATTGCAGTACCCCGTCGGTGAGTACGATGGCCCGGTCGCAGCGCGAGGTGACGCGGGCATCGTGGGTGGCGATGACGAAGGTGGTGCCGTTGGCACGGCCCAGTTCGTGCATCAGGTCGATGATCTGGGTGGCGGTCGCGCTGTCGAGGTTGGCGGTCGGTTCGTCGGCGATCACCAGGCGTGGCCGCTTGACCAACGCCCGGGCAATGGCGACGCGCTGCCGCTGGCCGCCCGACAGCTCGTCGGGGCGGCGCTGGCCGTGTTCGGTCAGGCCCACCCTGGCGAGCATGTCGCGCACGCGCTCGCGCCGCTCGGCCGTGGTTGCCGCGCTGTTGCCGGCGCCGGCCAGGAACAGCGGGTATTCGACGTTCTCGAAGGCCGTCATCACCGGCACCAGGTTGAAGCCCTGGAAGACGAAGCCGATTTTCTCGCGCCGGATCAGGGTCAGATCCTGCTGCGAGAGTTGTGCCGTTGCCTGGCGGTCGATGCTGATGCTGCCGGCGTCCGGCTGGTCGACCAGACCGCAGAGGTTCAGCAGGGTACTCTTGCCGCTGCCCGAAGGACCGGTCAGCGCCGCGAATTCGCCGGCCTCGATGGAGAGCGTCACTTCGCGCAGGGCCGCCACGCTGTTCTCGCCCATCCGGTAGGACTTGCTGACGTTGTCGACATGGATCACCGGAGCGAACCGGGATGTCCCCGGGGTCATGCGCCCAACTCCTTGAGCCGGGTATGCAGTTGGGCCGCGTCGGGAGTTTGCGGATCGAGTTCCAGCACGCGCTTCAACTGCGCCGCCTCGTCTGCCTTGCGGCCTTCCTTCTGCGCCACCAGGGCTGTCTGCGAGTGAAAGCGCGCCTGGATCCGCGGCGGTGACAGCGCAAAGGCGGGGTTCGTCATGGTCTCGGCCAGCAAGGTCTTGCCGCTCTCGTAACGATGGAAGAATCGGTCGGGCACCTGGAAGAATGTATTGATGGCGACCAGGCGCGTCTCGATGCCGAGCGGAACTTGGCGCAATACGAGCTTGTCGTGTTCCGGGGTCAGGCGTTTGAGCGCCTTGTCGATGAGGTCCAGCCCCTGTTCGCCGAGCTTGAGTTTCTTCCACGGCAGCCAGGCATCGCGAGCCTTGACGGCAAAAGTGCTGCCGTAATAGGCCAGGTACAGCGGGTTGCCGGTGTCCGTTTCAGTGAGCCGTCTGAACTGTTCGGCCGCCGCTTCGTTGTCGCTCTCCGAGCCGCGCAGGCCTCGCTCGAAAGTTGCCTGGGCCTTGACAAAGCTCTCTTCCGCGCCTTGCGCTGCCGCGCCGAGCGAGCAGGTCAGCGCGAGGATTGCGGCAATCGTTGCGACTCCACGCAACAATCTTCCGGTCTTTTCCATGGTTGTTCTCCTAAGTCGTGAATGGGCGGGCGTAACTTAGCGGAGCGACAAGCGCGAAGAAATGGCAGTGCGACTAAGCGCACTTGGCGCGGATTAAGCGCTCCAGGAGGCGACCAACGGGAAACCCGCATACCCATTCAGGGGTGCGACGGAGAAGCGGCGGATACGCCGGCCAATGCCATGCTGCCTGTATATCCACGAGAAACCCACCTATACTTTCGGTAGATCGTCTTCCGGCACGGGACCCCAGGGTGGTCCGTCCGAGGCCGGAAGACAACATGTGGACGATGAATACTCCATCCCTCTGTCGGGTTTTGCTGGTCGAAGATGATCCCGGTGATGCCAACCTGGTGCGTCAGTTGCTGCGTTCGGCGCGGGACATGCGCTTCGACATCGCCTGGGTGACCAATTTAGCCGACGCGCGCCAACACTTGCTGGATAGTCCGCCCGATGTCGTGCTGCTGGATTTGTCGCTGCCCGATTCCAATGGCCTGGCGACGGTGACCGCCGGACGCCAGGCGGCCGGTGCCCTGCCGCTGATCGTGCTCACCGGCCGGGACGATACTGGTTTTGCGCTGCAAACCCTGGAGATGGGCGCCCAGGATTACCTGGTCAAGGGCAGTTTCGACAACGACGGATTGGTCCGTGCCATCCGCTATGCCATCAGCCGCGCCAAGATGGAACAGCGCCTACTGTTGGCGGCGCGGGTGTTCGAAACCACCGGCGAGGCGATCATGGTGACCGACGGCAATGCCAACATCCTCGCGGTCAATCCGGCCTTTTGCCGGATCACCGGCTATGGCGAAGAGGAAGTGCTGGGCAAGAGTCCGCGCATTCTCAATTCCGACCGCCATGATCAGGCATTTCACGAGGCGATGTGGAAATCTCTCCAGGCCAGCGGGGCATGGGCCGGCGAAGTGTGGAATCGGCGCAAGAACGGCGAGATTTATCCGCAATGGCAAACCGTCAGCAGCGTCTTGAACCCGGCGGGAGTCGCTACCCAATACATCGCCGTGTTCGCCGACCTGAGCGAGATTCGGCAGGCCCAGGAGAAGGCCGAGGTGCTCTCCTGGCACGATGCGCTGACCGGCCTGGCCAACCGCGCTCTATTCCTGCGCCAAGTCGAGCAGATCCTGTCCGGCGCCTACCGCGATGGCCGTTATGCCGCGGTATTGTTGCTCGACCTGGATCGCTTCAAGGACATCAATGAAGCCCGCGGCCTGGCGCTCGGCGACGCGCTGCTGAAGGCCGTCGCCGCGCGTTTTCAGCGTGCCCTGGGCGCCGATGACATTCTGGCGCGGCTGGATTCGGACGAATTCGCGGTGGCATTGCGACGCCTTTCGGCGGAGCGCGAAACCGCCGGTCGCGACGCGTTGCGCGTCGCTGAGACCCTGCGGGTGGCGTTGCACCAGGACATTCCCGTGGACGGCGAAGTATTCCATCTGGATGCCAGCGTCGGCATCGCGTTGTTTCCGGAATCGCCGGAGGACTCCGCGTCCGACGTGTTGCGCCAGGCCGACATGGCGATGCATCAGGCCAAGGCCGAAGGCGGTGGACGCGCCATGTTCTTCGAGACAATCATGGGGGAGTCGGTCAAGGAGCGCTATCGGCTTGAAAGGGAGCTGCGCCTGGCTGTGGACGAGAACCAGTTGCGCCTCTACCTGCAACCGCAAGTGGATAGAAACGGGCGGCAGGTGGGCGCCGAGGCGCTGGTACGCTGGCAGCATCCCGAACGTGGCCTGGTGCCGCCCGGCGTATTCATTCCCCTGGCGGAAACCAGCGACCTGATCGTGGCGATCGACCACTGGATGCTGGCCGAGGTGTGCCGGCTGCTGGCCACCTTGGATGCGGAAGGCCGGAGCATCCGGGTGTCGGTGAATATCAGTCCGAGGCATTTCCAGAAAGAGGATTTTCTAGCGGAAATCAAACGGCTGCTCGCCGCCACCGGCGCCGATCCCACCCATCTGGTACTGGAAGTGACCGAGGGACTGGTGATCGGCGACTTTGCCGATGTGGTCACCAAGATGATGGCGCTGGCGATGCTGGGAATCCATTTTTCCATGGACGATTTCGGCACTGGTTATTCCAGTCTTGCCTACCTGAAACGCCTGCCGATACACGAATTGAAGATCGATAAAAGCTTCATCCAGGACGCGCCCACGGATCCCAATGACGCGGCACTGGTGGAGGCGATCCTAGCGGTGGCCGATCGCCTGCATCTGCAAGTCGTCGCCGAGGGCGTGGAAACCCAGGCCCAGGCCGATTTTCTCAATGCGCGCGGCCGGGTGATTCATCAGGGCTATCTGTTTGGCCGGCCGGAACCGCGGGAGATCTGGCTGAAGCGCCTGCACCAGCCCGATCAGGGCCACACGGCGGCTCCAGGAGTGGCGGATACCGAACCGTGATCGATAAGGGCGACCAGGAGATCGGTGCATGAAACGCAGTACCCTACTGAGCACAGTCGGTATCGCCGCGATGATCGCGTGGACGGCAATGATTGCCTGCCTGGTGGCCTGGAACTGGCATGTCGCCAGCGTGCATGCCGAGGATCTGGCGAAGAAGGAGGCGCGCATCCACTTTAACAAGGATCTGGCCTTCCGCCGGTGGGCGACGCGGCATGGCGGCGTCTATGTGCCGATCGACGAGCGCACGCCGCCCAATCCAGGTCTAGCGAATATTCCCGAGCGCGATATCGAAACGCCTTCCGGCAGGAAGCTGACCTTGATGAATCCAGCCTATATCATGCGGCAGGCGATGGGGGAATATGCCGAGCTTTACGGAGTCAGAGGGAAGATTACCAGCCTCAAACTGATTAATCCAACGAATGCCCCCGATGCCTGGGAAACGGCGGCACTCCAGCAGTTCGAGCGGCAGGGCAGCACCGAGGTCTCGGAGTTCTCCGAGATCGACGGCAAGCCCTATCTGCGCCTGATCGGCGCATTGAAAGTCGAGCAGGGTTGCCTGAAGTGCCATGAAGGTTACAAGGTGGGTGAAGTGCGCGGTGGGGTGAGCGTAATCGTGCCGATGCAACCCTACATCGACGATGTCAATTCGGGTATCCGCGAAAGCCTGCTACCGCTGGGCCTGATCTGGGTGCTGGGACTGGCAACGATCACGGTATTGTTCGTTCAGGTTCGTGACCGGCTCGCCGAACAGCAGTTGGCCGAAGTCGAGCAGCAACGCAAGAATGCGCTGATCGCCAGCGCCAATGCCGATCTTTCGCGCTTCGCGGAGGTTTCCGCTCATCACCTGATGGAACCGACACGGCGCCTGACCAGCTATGCCCAGCGTCTGCGCGCCCGCCTTTCCGGCAGCCCGTTGTTGCGCGAAGACGAGGAGGTTCGGGTCTCGCTCGATACGCTCGAGCGCGATGCCGACCGCCTGCGCGCGCTGGTGCGCGACATTCAGTTGTATCTGGCGGCCGGCGAGCCGCGCGGCGAGATTCGGGCGGAAGATGCCAATGCCGCCTTGATCGCCGTGGAACACCGGCTCTCACCGCGAATCGCAGCGCTTGGCGTGAAACTCGACGTCGGGACGCTGCCTGCGGCCAACCTGGACCGGCCGCGCCTGATGGATTTGTTCGCGGTGCTGCTGGAGAACGCCGTGGTCCACGGCCATCCCCTCGATCCGGCGGTAGGCCCGCAAATCCGTATTTACGGCGAACGCGATGGTGCGGTGAGCCGCTACCATGTCGTCGACAACGGCCCGGGCATACCCGCAGAATACCAGGAGCGGGTATTTGGCATCTTCGAGCGCCTGGGGACCGGCGGCGACACGGGAAACGACGATCCCGGCACCGGCATCGGCCTGTCCATCGCCCGGCGCATCATCGAAAGCCGGCACGGTCGAATCTGGATCGAAAACTTGCCGCAAGGCGGCGCCATGGCGGTGTTTGAGCTGCCCGATGGGGAAATGACATGATCACCGAAAACGTTGCCGCCTTCGACATCCTGCTGGTCGAGGACGAACCGGCGGATGCTCACCTGGTACGCACGGCGCTCAAGGAGAGCAAGGTCTTCTGCAAACTTCACCATGTGGTCGACGGTGTCGAGGCGCTGGCCTTCCTGCGCTGCCAGGGCGAGCAGTACCGTACCGCGCCCCGGCCCGACATGATATTGCTGGATCTCAACATGCCGCGCATGAATGGCCGCGAATTCCTCGCCCAGGTCAAGCTGGACGAGACGCTAAAGGCGATTCCCGTGGTGGTCCTGACCACTTCGGATGTCGAGCGCGATATCGTCGCCTCCTACCATCTGGGTGCAGCCGGCTATGTCACCAAGCCGGTGGACATGGAGCAGTTCATCGATGCCATCCGTCAGCTCGGCAACTACTGGTTCGCGTTGACCCGCTTGCCGAAAAAGGATTGATCCAGCATGCAGAACACTGCAACTTGCCGGGTATTGCTGGTTGAAGACGAGGAGGGCGACGCTGGCCTGGTGAAACAGGCGCTACAGGCATCTCGTGATGCGCATTACGAGGTCGATTGGGTGACCAGCCTGGGTGCTGCCAGGCAAATGCTTGCCGCAAGCCAGCCCGAGGTGTTGGTGGTCGACCTATCCTTGCCCGATTCGACCGGCTTGCACACGGTGCGACTGCTGCGCGAGACCGCGGGCGCCTTGCCGCTGGTCGTGCTCACCGGTCATGATAATGTCGATTTCGCGCTACAAGCGCTGGAATCCGGCGCCCAGGATTATCTGATCAAAGGCCGTTTCGATAGCGACAGCCTGACGCGCGCCATCCGTTATGCCATCAGCCGGGCCAAGCTGGAACAGCGCCTGGTCCAGAACGAGGCCTTGCTGCGCACCGTTGCCGACTATACCCACGACTGGGAGTACTGGATTTCCCCCCAGCATCAGATCCTCTACATGAGTGCTTCCTGCGAGCGTATCTCGGGCTATGCCCGCAGCGAGTATGTGGCCGACCCGGATTTGCTGGAGCGCATTATTTATGCCGACGACCTGAAGATCATGACGGCCCATCTACAGGCGGAAGGCCAGCAGGATGCGGAAGTGGATTTCCGCATCCTGCGCCGCGACGGGGAAATCCGCTGGATTGCCCACGCCTGCAAGGCGGTGGCCGGGCCTAACGGGGAGTTTCTGGGACGGCGTGTCAGCAACCGCGACATCACCGAGCGCAAGCACCTGGAAGCCGAATTGCGCGAGCTGGCGATTACCGATGCCCTCACCGGATTGTCCAACCGCCGTCATTTCCTCGCCCGCCTGGAAGAAGAGCTGGCCCGGATCAAGCGCCTCGACACGCTGCATACGGCGGTGCTGATGCTGGACCTGGATTGGTTCAAACGCGTCAATGACGAATACGGCCACATGACGGGCGATTTGATGCTGCAACATTTTTCGCGGCTGATGCGCGAGGAGTTGCGCAAGATCGACACCGGCGGCCGGGTCGGCGGCGAGGAGTTTGCCATCGTCCTGGCCGGTGCCGACCTGGCCGCGGCCCGGGTCTTCGCCGAGCGCTTGCGCCAGAAGGTCGCCGGGACACCGCTGTTGCAGCATGGCAGGGAAATCCAGGTGACCGTCAGCATCGGTATTTCCGACCTGAATGCCATGGATGACAGTGCCGATGCGGTCCTGATGCGCGCCGACGAAGCGCTCTACAGCGCCAAGAATCATGGGCGCAACCGGGTCGAGGCCTGCCCGGTTTCCGCTACGCCGGGCAGCCGATGCCAGTGATTGGGTGCGCGACCGATAGCGGCTTCCGGGCAGGCTCACGTCATGAGCCCTTAGCGGGCGAGAATGCTCTCCACCATTTCCCAGGAGTCTCTCCGCCATGCCCGCCAAAAAAAGCTTTTCCCCTGTATTGCCGCGCGATCCCGACACGCTGGTGTTCTGGCTGACCAGCACGCTTTGCGCGCTGTTCCTGCTGTTCGTGCCGGGCGTGTTTCCCGGGCAATAGCCTGTAACATAGCGGCGATGCAGCGTCCCGAAATCAGCCTTGACCTCGCCCAGTGCCGCATTTCCCTCGAAGCCCTGGACGGCGAAGCCGTGGTGCTGTGCGCCTCGCTACGCCTGGCGCGCAACCTTCGCCGTGACCATGACCAGTTGCAGCGCGCGCGCGGAAAGACGCATTGGTACCCGTTACGGGCGCTGACAGTTGCCCAATGGCTGGATGGGCTGATACAAGAAAGCCTGCTGGTCGGAGAGATCGCCGCCGCCACCGCGCCCCGCCTGGTACTCGACGGTTTTCAGGAGCGCATCCTATGGGATCGCGCTATCGGGGCCCTCGCCGAGTTGGAGGGCGGGGCCCTCGCCGAGTTGGAGGGCGGGGCCCTCGCCGAGTTGGAGGGCGGGACCCCCGGAGAGTCGGGGGGCGGGTCGGCAGGCAGCGGGGCGATGGAAGAGACGCTGTTTGATCGCGAGGGTCTTGCCGTTGCCGCCGCCGAAGCCAATGCCCTGATGGCCGCCTGGAATATCCGCGTACCTCTGGCGGCAGCCGAGCAGAGCCAGGAAACCCGTCAATTCCTGCGCTGGCGCGAGGAGTTCCGCCGCATCTGCGACGCGGCCGGCTGGTTCGACGCGGCGCGTTATCTCGACTGGCAGATCGACTGCCTGAAAGGCGGCGCCGGCCGGCTGCCGCGCCAGCTGGCGTTGGCGGGCTTCGACCGCTACAACCCGCAGGAGGCGCGGCTGGCTCAAGTGTTGGTGCAGCGTGGCGTCGCAGTCCTCGAACTGGAACAGGGTTTGCCGGAAGTGGCGCGAACCACGGTCGCCAGCCTGCCCGATCGGGGGGCCGAATGCCGTGCGGCGGTCGCCTGGGCGCGCCGACAACTGCTGGAAAATCCCGCGGCGCGCCTCGGCATCGTGGTGCCGGAGCTCGGCGCGCTGCGCCAGGGACTGGCTGCGCTGCTCGACGATGCGCTCGATCCGCAGGCCTTGCGGCCGGCGCTGGCTGAAATGCCGCGCCGCTACAATTTCTCGCTGGGCCTGCCGCTGGCGCGCCAGCCGTGCGTCGCGGTGGCCTTGCAATTGCTGGCCTGCGCCGTCAACGGTCGTGTCTCTCAGGAAGAGTTCACTGCGCTGCTGCGCGCTCCCTATTGGTCCGCGGACGTCGCCGAGGCCGACGGCCGGGCGCGCCTGGATGCGCTGATGCGCGAGCAGCTGGCACCGACATTGTCTTTCGAACGGATGCTGCGCTTCATCCGCAAGAGCGCCGAACGGGGATTGCCCGTTGGCCGCCTGCTCGGCCACCTGGAGGCTTTCAAGGCGGCCCTGGCAGCGCAGCCGGCCCGGCAAGTGCCATCGTCCTGGGCACTTGGTTGCCGGGCGTTGCTCGATGCGATCGGCTGGCCGGGTGAGCGCTCCCTGTCCAGCCACGAATATCAGGCGGGGCGCGCCTTCGCCGCGGCGCTGGATAGCCTCGCCGGGCTAGACACCTTACTCGGCCGGGTGACCTTGGCCGAGGCCCGGCGCCGCCTCGCCCAGATCTGCCGCGAGCGCATCTTCCAGCCCGAGACCATCGGCGATCCGCCGGTGCAGGTGATGGGCTTGCTGGAAATTGCCGATACGCCGCTCGATGCCATCTGGGTCATGGGCATGAATGAACACCTGTGGCCGCCCCCGGCACGTCCCAATCCGCTGCTGCCGGCGGAATTGCAGCGCCTGGCGCGGGCGCCCAACGCCTCGGCCGAAGTGCAGCGCGAGTTTGCCCAGGTCATCCAGCGGCGCTTGTTGCGCAGTGCGCCGCGGCTGTGGTTCTCCTGGGCGCGCGGCGAAGCGGATCGGCTGTTGCGTCCGAGTCCGTTGTTGAGCGCCATCACTTTGGACGATGCACTCGGGGTAGCGGACACGCTGTCGGCACTGCCTATGCTGGCCGATGGCCAGATCGGCGGCGCCTGCGAGAGTATTGCGGATGAGCGGGCCCCGCCACTGGCGCCGGGGGAGACGATCCGCGGTGGGGCCAAGCTCCTGCAAGCGCAGGCCATCTGCCCGGCCTGGGCTTTCTATCGTTACCGGCTCGGCGCCAAGTCGCTCGAAACACCGGCCGAGGGGCTCGATGCGCGGGCGCGCGGCAACTTGCTGCACGCGGTACTGGAACGTTTCTGGCGCGCTCGCGGTTCAGCCGAGCTCCAGGCTATGTCCACTGTCGAACTCGATGCGGCGGTGGTCCTGGCCATTGCCGAGGCGCTGGCGGAATTCAATGCCGCGCTCGATGAACCGCTGGCGCCGCGTCTGATCGCCCTGGAGCGGGAGCGGCTGCTGGTCCTGGTCGTCGAGTGGCTGGCGCTCGAAGCCCAGCGCGGCGCGGCTTTCCGCGTCGTCGCCCAGGAGCAGGAGGCTCAGGTCGACATCGAAGGCATCGCAGTGCGGCTGCGGGTGGACCGCATCGATGAGCTGGATGATGGCCGCCGCGTGATCATCGATTACAAGAGCGGCGGCCAGGTCAGCCCGGCGAGCTGGGCGGCCGAACGCATCGACGAACCGCAGTTGCCGATCTATGCCGCCTTCCTGCCGGCGCCGGCCTATGAGGGGGTGACTGTTGCCGAGGGCATCGCCGCGGTGGTATTCGCCAGGGTCCGCCTGGATGAGTGTGCCTTCGTTGGTATCGCCACTGACGGCGGATTGTTGCCCAAGGTGGCGGGGCTGATGGATGCGCGCAAGCTGTTTCCCGAGGACCAATTCCCCGACTGGGAAAGCCTCATCGCCCACTGGCGCAGCCGCATTGCCGCCATCGCACGGGAGATCCGCGAGGGGCATGCAGCCGTGGTTTTCACCGACGAGAAAGCGCTTGCCTACTGTGAGGTGAAGCCGCTGCTGCGCCTGCCGGAGGTGCGCGCGCAACGCCAACAATCCCGGCACACCCAAGCGGCGGCGGGCGAGGCATGAACGATACCGCGCTGCTGCTTGAGGAGGATCGTGCCAGCCGCCTGCGGGCGCTCGATCCCGCCTCCTTTATCGTCGAGGCGCCGGCCGGCGCGGGCAAGACCGAACTGCTGACCCAGCGCGTCCTCAAGCTGCTGGCCGGCGTCGCCGAACCCGAGGAGATCGTCGCCATCACCTTCACCCTCAAGGCGGCGGCGGAGATGAAGAACCGCATCCTCGAAAGCCTGGAGATGGCGGCGCGCGCGGATATCGACGGCGCCGCGCTGGCGCCACACAAGCGCATTACTTTCGAACTGTCGCGCCTGGCCTTGGCGGCGTCCGCCGCGCGTGGCTGGAACCTGCTGGAGAATCCCAACCGCCTGCGCATCCTGACCATCGACGCGCTGTGCGCCAGCCTGGCGCGCCAGATGCCTTTCCTGTCGCGCTTCGGCGCCCAGCCGCGCATGGCCGATGATGCCCGCCTGCATTACCGCGAGGCGGTGCGGCGTACCCTGGCGCTACTGGCTGAGGAGGGCGAGGGCGTCGCCGGTGGCTATGCCGATATCGTCGCCGAAGCGCTGCGCCACCTCGACAACGACGCCGGCCGTCTCGGCGACTTGCTCGCCGCGATGCTGGCGCGGCGCGACCAGTGGCTGCGCCATGCGCTGGCGCACGGAAGCGACTATGGCACCCTGACCAGCGCGGCGGCACAGCAAGGCCTGGCGGCGCTGGTGCAGGCCGATTTGGCGAGCATCGCCGCCGCCCTCGGTGGCGATGTACAGGCCCGGCTGATGCCACTGGCGCGCGCCGCGGCCGGCAAGCTGTCGGAGAGCGACGTCGCCACGCCGATCACCGCCTTGATCGACTGGTCCCGGTTGCTCGCGGGAACGCCGGATGAGCTGCCGCTATGGCGCGGCGTCTGCGAGTTGCTGTTGACCCGGGAGGGCGGCTGGCGCAAAGCCTTCAACAAGAACCAGGGCCTGCCGCCGGGTAAGCCGGGCGAGGCAGCCAAGCAGGCGCTCCGGGACATCATCGCATCCTTGCCGGACTCTTCCGCGGCCCTGCTGGCGGGCCTGCGCGAGCTGCCCGAGCCGCACTACTCTGAGGCGGAATGGCGTACTGTGGCGGCCCTGGCGCAATTGCTCAAGCTCGCCGCAGTGCAGCTATGGACCGTTTTCAACGAGGCCGGCGAGGCCGATTTCATCGAAGTCGCCCAGCGCGCCTTGCAGGCCCTGGGCGAGGAAGACCAGCCGTCCGATCTGGCGCTGCAACTCGACTATCGCATGCAGCACCTGCTGGTCGACGAATTCCAGGACACCAGCCCGATCCAGGTGCAGTTGCTGCAACGCCTCACCGCCGGGTGGCTGCCCGGTGACGGTCGCACGCTGTTCCTGGTCGGCGATCCGATGCAGTCGATCTACCGCTTTCGCAAGGCCGACGTTGGCTTGTTCCTTAACGCCGCGGATTTCGGCATCGGCGCCATCGCGCTCGAACGCCTGCGCCTGTGCCGCAATAATCGCTCCTGCCCGGCCGTGGTGGAATGGGTGAACTCGGCTTTCGGCGGCGCCTTTCCGGTCGTCGACCAGGTCACGGAAGGTGCCATCCGCTATCGCGGCTTCGTCCCGACGCGCGCCGCATTGCCAGGATCAGGCGTCTACGTCGAAGCGCTGGTGGTTGCCGGCGAGATGTCGGGCGAAACGGCGCAGCGGCTTGAGGCGCTGCGGACACTGCGCGTCATCGAGCAAGTGCGGCGCAACGATCCATCGCGTTGCGTCGCCGTGCTGGTGCGCGCGCGCGACCATCTGGCGCCGCTGGTGGCGGAAATCCGCCGTGCCTGTCCGGAGCTGCGTTTTCAGGCGGTGGAGATCGAGCGCCTGGCCGAGCGCCAGCCGGTGCAGGATCTGCTGGCCCTGACGCAGGCGCTGCATCACCGCGCCGACCGGGTGAACTGGCTGGCCATCCTGCGCGCACCCTGGTGCGGACTGACGCTCGCCGACCTGCATGCGCTGGCGGCGGGCGACCATGCCGCAACCATCTGGTCCCTGATGAATAGCGACGCGATCATTGCTCGGCTGTCCGCCGACGGCCAATGCCGTCTCCAGCACGTGCGCGGCGTGCTGGCGGAAGCGCTGGCCCAGCGCGGCCGTCAGTCGCCGCGGCGCTGGGTCGAAGGCGTGTGGACCATGCTGGGCGGGCCCGCCTGCCTGCTGTCGGGCGCCGATGCCGGCGACGCCAAGGCGTTTCTCGACCTCATCGACCAGCTCGACGGCGCCGGCCGCTTCACGCCGGAGCTACTGGCGACGCGGATCGCCGAACTCTATGCCGCCCCCGATGCGCTGGCCGACGGCAGCCTGCAATTCATGACCATCCACAAGTCCAAGGGCCTGGAATTCGACACCGTGATCCTGCCCGGCATGCACCGCAAGACGCCGGCCGAGGAGCACGCACTGATGCTGTGGGAAGAGGTCGCGCTGGACGGGCTGGCAGAGCAGTTGGTCGCCGCGCCATACAGCAAGCGCGGACGCAAAGGGGATGCCGGTCCCACCGCGTACGATTACTTGCGGCGGCTCAACCGCCTGCGCGCCGACAACGAAGGCGCGCGGGTGCTGTACGTGGCTGCGACGCGGGCCATCCGTGCGCTGCACCTGGTCGGCGTGGCGCGTCAAAACGCGGATGGCGGGCTGTCGGCCCCGGCAGGTAGCTTTCTCGAACTGTTGTGGCCGACTCTGGCCGGCGAATTCGAGGCAGCGGCTTTGGCGGACGCGCACCGGCCGGACCACGCGGAAGTTCCGCCTCCAGTCGCAACCGAGCTTGCGGAGGCGCCGAAGCTGCGTCGCCTTGTCGCGCCGGCGGTGCCGGAGTTCCTGCGCCGGGTAGAGGGTCGGCTGCCACAGGAGGGTGAATCGGCGTCCGCCGTGGCGGCAGATGTGGCGCTGGCCGGCGCTGCCGCCGTCGATCCCCTCGCCGCGAACGTCGGCACGTTGGTGCATGCCTACCTGGAAATCATCGCCCGTGACGGTGTTGATCTCTGGAGCGGCGAGCGTATCCGCGCATTGCAGCCGGCCATGACGCTGTGGCTGAGCCAGCGCGGGCATGCCACGGCGGAAGCGAGGCAGGGCGCCGCCCGTGCCGTCGAAGCGTTGCAGGTGACCCTTCCCAGCGAAGCTGGCCGCTGGGTACTAATGTCGCGCCCCGGCGGAGCGGCAGAACTGGCGGTGAACCGGATGGCCGGAGAGCCAGGCCACGAGCAGGTCTCCACCCACGTCGTGGACCGCAGCTTCGTCGAAGATGGCCAGCGCTGGATCATAGATTACAAGACCGCCCAGGTGCAGCAGGGCGATAACGGCATGACCCTGGAAGCGCACGCCGAGCGCTACCGTCCCCAGCTCGAACGCTATGCCGCGCTATTCGACGACGAAGGCCTGCCGCAGCGCCTGGCGATTTTCTATTCGGCGCAGGGCCGGTTGGTGGAATTGCACCGGGAGGGTGCCGAGGGTATTCTGTCCGAACAGTTGTATGGAAAAACGCAATGAAAGCGAATACCCGGCGATTCATGCTGAGAGGCCGACCAGCAACAAGTGGCAGACCCGTGCCGCAGCAAACCGATGAGTGAAACGACAGATCTGCCGGTTGATCGCATCGCTCAGGCAATCGTCATCGTCCGTGGCCAGAAGGTTTTGCTTGACGAGAATATCGCAGCCTTCTATGGGGTGGAGACGCGCCGGCTCAATGAGCAGGTGCGGCGAAACGCAGAACGATTGCCAGAGGATTTCATGTTCCAGTTGAGCCGTGAGGAATATGCCGCTTTGATGTCGCAATTTGCGACTTCAAAGCCGGGGCGCGGCGGTCGGCGCAAGCTGCCGCTGGCTTATACAAAGCCGGGGATTATGGGTTATGCAAAATAAATCTGGGCCTGATCCATTATCTTCATTATCTCCGCTATAGAACGCTACACTCACTATTATGACAACACTCTACAACTTACTGCCCGACGCTACGTCGATCCTTGCACTCGAGCCAGAAGAGTTGGCGGGTCTGGCCCTCGAACTTATCAAGGACACGGACACAAACGTTCCATCGAGACTCAACCCAATCAGCTTTACTAGCTCAGAGACTATTGGTAAGTTTGCACAAGACGACCGAGAGCAGATTCGCTTTGCGTTGGCGGAGGCTTGGAGCTGGTTAGTTCGAGAGGGGCTGCTCGCCCCGATACCAAATGACACGTTTGGATGGCACTTCGTGACCCGACGCGGAAAGAAGCTCAAGAATCGCGATGGACTGTCCGGGTACATCAATTCAGTCCTTTTGCCTCGTGCGACGTTGCATCCGGAGATAGTCAAAGTAGGCTGGAGTGCCTTTATGCGTGGCGACTACGATACTGCTGTATTTCAAGCGTTCAAAGAGCTTGAAGTCGCAATTCGAGAGGCCGGAACATTCAAGGCCGAAGACTATGGTGTTGAACTCGCCCGTAAGGCCTTCCACGAGACAACAGGTCCGCTCACAGATCAATCGAAGCCCGTATCCGAACGTGCTGCGCTCTCTCATTTAATGGCTGGCGCGTTGGGGTCATACAAGAACCCGCATAGCCATCGGAAGGTGCAACTTGCCGCAGACGAAGCCTGCGAAATGATTGTCCTCGCAAGTCACCTACTTAAGATCGTTGACGCATGCCACCAACATGATCCAAGAGCGTACTGACGAAAACATGGCGGTCAAGCAGGACGCGCAAAAAAACAGCGCGCTCCGTACCTTTCGGTTTTTCGGATTGCTGAGATTATGACGATCTCCCGTACATTGTTCAGCGGGTTTTCATCAAGCAAGGGAGATTTTGATGTGGGCAAATTTGTCGAGGCAGTTCTACTCTTCGACACTATTCTGATTTCAGCTTCAGTTCTGCCTGAGCTCATACGGTCGGTAGGATCTATAGGCATTCGCCGATTGTTAGAGGAAGATCGCTTGGCAATAGTGGGTGGCGGACCGAGCGCACAGGCCACATATGATTACATGAGTCCTGGGTTCTTTAGTAACAGACCACTGGATCGTCCGCTAAGATTTGGCTTTGAAACTATCTTTGTTGATCCAACTCAGCCTGGAAATCCGTCAGACGAGATACGGCTAGAAAGAGAATTACAGAAATCAAAAAGCATTGCTGGAATAAGTGATGCTCAACTAAAGGAACTCCACGGATTAATTCTCCCTGGGATGCGAGTGGTTGATGGAAAATCCCTTAAGACAAGCGATGATTTTCGAGCCGATTTGGTTTCCAAACATGAGTTTCTTGTAGGATTGTTTATGGATTCGCTCGCGGGAGATTCAAGACTACCGATTCACGCCATTAACATTCAGATCGCAATAGAGGAAGTTTATGAAGAAGTGTTTCAGATAAATACAAATCTCGCCAAGGTTCTAAACTTAAGTGCCGACAAGGTCCACGAATTTTTCAAGAAACCGTTCTTCGAGATTACGGGCACTAATCTCCAACTACATAGAATGCGTGCCGTCGAAGCGGCGTCGGGACTAACTGAGGCGCAGGCCAGCATCACCGCAAAACGTATTGACTTCCTTTCGAAAATGCATATTGAGGCGGATATTCGCCCGACTCTAACAAGAATAATCGAGATTGCGCAAGTACCGTCGCTGAAGCCGGGCTCACAGATCAATGTTGATGAGTTGATTCTACTAAGGGATAGTAGTGAAGCACGATCTTTTCGTGAATGGCTTCAGCACTCAAGACTGATATCCGACTATGAGACTCAAGAACTTCTTGGTGGCTGGAGAAATAGGCTAGGTGAATTGCTAAAGAGTAACAATGCAAAAGGAATCAGATGGCTAACTTCAACAGGAGCAGGATCGATTGAACCTGTGACAGGGATATTGATGAGCGGTGTAGATTATTTTCTCAACAAGTTTTTGCCCGGAATGGGGCCAATCGGCTTCATCGTAGGGGACTATCGAAGGTACATACAGGACCAACAGTAGAAATTGGAGGTACCTGGCTCGAGTTTTAAGCCTCGTCGCCTATTGCATAAGAAGGATCACGAACTTGACATCCAGGCAGCTCAATTTTGATTTGATGGGCGGTTTGAGCGGCGCTCATTCCTCTAAGGTTACTGCCGCAATCGAGAAACTATCTGTCGCAACGGGAACAGAATCTCGCGGTGCAATCTTTACCCGCGTTGAAGTGGTCGACTTCATTCTCGACTTGGTTGGATACACTGAAAACCAGCCTTTATATAGGAAACGCTTACTGGAGCCGTCATTCGGCGGCGGTGACTTTCTGCTACCTGTCGTTAGCAGGTTGCTGACGGCATGGCGGTCTGCGAAAGTCTCAGGGGATGCCCTCGATGATCTGGGTGATGCGATCCGTGCGGTTGAGTTGCACCGTGAGACCTTCCATTCAACGCATGCGGCGGTGCTTGCCCTGCTCCGGCGGGAAGGTCTAGCCGAGAGAACGGCAGCCACGCTTGCGGATCGCTGGCTTTCCCAGGACGACTTCCTGCTGGCGCCGCTGGATGGCGAGTTTGATTTCGTGGTCGGGAATCCGCCCTATGTACGCCAAGAAATGATTCCCCCATCGTTGTTGGCGGAGTACCGGGGGCGCTATCCAACCATGTATGACCGGGCCGATCTGTATATCCCATTCATCGAGCGCTCGCTGTCGCTGCTATCGAAGGCCGGCAGTTTGGGCTTCATCTGCGCGGATCGCTGGATGAAGAACCGCTATGGCGGGCCGCTGCGTAGCCTTGTCGCCGAGCAGTTTCACTTGAAGATTTATGTCGATATGGTGAATACCCCGGCATTTCACTCCGATGTGATCGCCTATCCGGCCATTACCATCATCAGCCGCGAGCCGCCCTGCGCAACGCGTATTGCCCATCGGCCGGCCATTGACCGTGCCGCGTTGACGACACTGGCGGATGCGTTGCGGGCGATGCCATTGCCAAAGGAAGCAGGCTTGGTGCGCGAACTGGCTCGCGTCACCAACGGCTCGGAACCGTGGTTGCTGGAATCATCGGATCAAATGGCGCTGATTCGGCGGCTGGAGCAGCAGTTTCCCAGCCTGGAAGAGACAGGCTGCATGGTCGGTATCGGCGTGGCGACGGGTGCGGACAAGGCATTTATCGGAGATTTTGAAGCCCTCGATGTCGAGCCGGATCGTAAGCTCCCGCTGGTGACGACCAGCGACATCCGCTCGGGCGAGGTGCACTGGCGGGGGCAGGGCGTCATCAATCCGTTTGCCGATGGCGCCGGTCTGGTTGATCTGCGGGACTATCCTCGTCTGCGCCGCTACCTGGAGGCGCGGCAGGAGGCTATTGCAGTACGCCACTGTGCGCAGAAGTCACCGGCCAACTGGTATCGCACGATAGACCGGATCACGCCGTCACTGGCGAAGAAGCCGAAACTCCTGATTCCTGACATCAAGGGTGAGGCCCATGTCGTCTTCGAGGGCGGGGAACTGTACCCGCACCACAACCTTTATTACATCACGTCCGAGTCGTGGGACTTGCGGGCATTGCAAGCCGTGATGCTGTCGGCCGTCACCCGCCTTTTCGTCGCGACTTATTCAACCAAGATGCGCGGCGGTTTTCTCCGCTTCCAGGCTCAGTATCTTCGGCGCCTTCGCCTGCCGCATTGGCGTAGCGTGCCTGAGTCGCTGCGGGTTGAACTGATTGATGCAGCGACGAAGAGAGATACGCAGGCATGCGACCGAGCCGCGTTCAAGCTCTATGGCCTGAGCCGGGAAGAACAATCCGCACTTGGAGGCAATGGAGAATAGATGGCTCTCGATCTTGTAGATTACGAACAAAAGGCTCGTAAGGCCGTGAAGGCTTTTTGGAAGAGTCGAAAAGCGGCGAGGAATAAGCAGATTGAATCCGGAAAGGCTGACCAAGGCGAACGCGCAGGCGTTACCAGCGGCAAGAACATGGATGGATTCATTGCCCTGGTGTTGGATATCGTGCGAGCCAACGGGCTTGCCCATGCCCAGATCCACCGGAAGCGGGCGGTGCTGACGCTGCCCGGTTACTTCCGGCCGACCAAGCTGTGGGATCTGCTGATCATTCATAAGAGCGAACTGATTGCGGCTATCGAGCTAAAAAGCCAAGTGGGCCCGTCATTCGGCAACAACTTCAACAACCGTACCGAGGAGGCCATCGGCACGGCGCATGACCTATGGACGGCATACCGTGAAGAGGCATTCGGCAAGCAGCCGCGACCCTTTGTGGGTTGGCTGATGCTGGTCGAGGACGCCCCGACATCCAGGTCGCCTGTCCGGGACGCGTCGCCGCATTTTCCGGTCTTCGAGGAATTCAAAGGTGCGTCTTACCTCAAGCGCTACGACCTGTTGTGCCAGAAACTTGTGCAAGAGCAGCTATACACAACCGCCGCCCTCATTACGTCGCCGCGTAGCGCGGCGGCGACGGGAGAGTTTTCGGAAATGTCGTCGATGACTGGCCTGAAGACCTTTGTCGCTGCACTTGCCGGGCACATCGCGGCAGAGGCTGCCAGGCTTGATTGAGGAGTAGAATTGCCCCGATTGCATCGAAGTTCCGCTGTGTATTTCTTTCACTTTCGCAGGAGTATTCCATGAAGTCGATTCTCGCAATTGTGTTGACCGCTGTCCTGGGGCTGGGCGCAACAGGGGCGTTTGCGGCGGAAGCCAAATTGACGACCATTGCCGCCGTGTACAAGGACAAGACGGCGCTCGCCGGCAAGGAAGTCCGGGTGCAAGGCAAGGTGGTCAAGGTCAACAATGGCATCATGGGCCGCAATTTCCTGCACGTGCAGGACGGTAGCGGCGACAAGGACAGCAATGACCTGACGGTCACCAGCAAACAGACGGCGACTGTCGGCGACCAGGTGGTGGTCACCGGCCGTGTCCTGCTGAACAAGGATTTCGGCGCCGGTTATGCCTACCCGCTGTTGGTCGAAGAGGCCAGCATCAGCCCCAAGAAGTGATTCCCCGCGGTCGCCGGGCGTTTGCCCGGCTGACCGCAGACGCCGATCGACGACGGACCTCGCGGTCCGCTGGCTCATGCCCAGCGGATGGTGTTGACGGAGCGGGCTCGGCCGCGCGGGCGCGCGTTATTCCCGGTAGGTATTTTCTTACACCCATCGCGGATTTTGCTATAGAATTTAAACATACGTTTGAAACGGATGTTTTCTATGGCGGAAATCGACACCCGGTTGCGCATTCTCGATGCGGCGGAAGCGCTGTTCATGGAGTTTGGCTTCGAAGCCACGACCATGCGCCAGATCACCGGCAAGGCGCAGGTGAACCTCGCCGCGGTGAACTACCATTTCGGCTCCAAGGAAGCGCTGATACAGGCGTTGTTCAAGCGGCGGCTGACCTGGCTCAATGAGCAACGCATCGAGGCGCTCGATCGCCTTGAAGCAGCAGCCAAAGGTTCCCCCCTGAAACCCAGCCAGATCCTCGATGCGTTCTTCGGGGTGGCGGTGAAGATGGCCGGGGACCGTGTGGGCGGCGGGAGGAATTTCATGCGCCTGCTCGGCCGCACCTACACCGAGCCCTCGGAATTCGTGCGCAACTTCCTGGCCGCCGAATATTCCGAGGCGATCGCCCGCTTCAAGATTGCGCTGGTCAAGGCACTGCCCGATGTCCCGAGGGAAGAGATCCTGTGGCGTTTCCATTTCATGCTGGGCGCCATGTCGTATGCCATATCCGGCGCCGACGCCCTGCATATCGTCGCCGAAGCGCCCATCGACGATGGCGACAGCGATCAGCTTTACGCGCGCCTGATGAGTTTCCTGATCGGCGGCTTGCGCGCACCGTTGCCGGAGGCTCTCGCCAAATCGTCGCGTGTCGGCAAGCCACGCACCCGGAAGGCGGCCTGACGCCGATCCAAATTTCAACTTCGAATTACGCCTAAAATCGTCTAATAACCAGGAGAATCAAATGGGTCAATACATCGCTCCCTTGCGTGACATGCAATTCGTGCTGCACGAATTGCTGAACGTGGAAAGTGAATTGAAGCAACTGCCCCGCTACGCCGAAATCGATGCCGACATCATCAACCAGGTATTGGAGGAGGGCGCCAAGTTCACTTCCAAGGTGTTGTTCCCGCTCAACCATAGCGGCGATCGCGAAGGTTGCCGGCTGGATACGGCGTCGCACGAGGTGACCACGCCCAAGGGGTTCAAGGAGGCCTACAAACAATACGTGGAGGCCGGCTGGCCGGCGCTCTCCTGCGACCCGGAGTACGGCGGCCAGGGCCTGCCGCTGGCGATGAACAATTCCTTCTACGAGATGCTGAATTCCAGCAACCAGGCTTGGACCATGTATACCGGGCTTTCCCACGGCGCTTACGAGTGTCTACACGAACATGGCACGCCGGAGCAGAAGAGCCTCTACCTGCCCAAGCTGGTTTCCGGCGAATGGACTGGCACCATGTGTCTGACCGAGGCGCATTGCGGCACCGACCTGGGTTTGTTGCGTTCCAAAGCCGAACCCCAGGCGGATGGTTCGTTCAAGATCACCGGCAGCAAGATCTTCATCTCGGCCGGCGAACATGACATGGCCGCCAACATCCTCCACCTGGTGCTGGCCCGCCTTCCCGATGCGCCGGTCGGCACCAAGGGCATCTCGCTGTTCCTGGTGCCCAAATTCATTCCCCAGGCCGATGGCACACCGGGAGCGCGCAACGCCATCACCTGCGGCGCCATCGAGGAAAAGATGGGCATACACGGCAATTCGACCTGCCAGATGAACCTCGACGGAGCGACCGGCTGGATCATCGGCCAGCCCAACAAGGGCCTCAACGCCATGTTCGTGATGATGAACGCCGCTCGCCTGGGGGTCGGCATGCAGTCGCTGGGTCTGACCGAAGTCGCCTTCCAGAATGCCCTGGTGTATGCCAAGGACCGCATCCAGATGCGTAGCCTCTCCGGCGTCAAGGCGCCGGACAAGGCGGCCGATCCGATCATCGTGCATCCGGATGTGCGGCGCATGCTGCTGACCGGCAAGGCCTATGCCGAGGGCGGCCGGGCATTCTGCTCTTTCATCGCGCTACAGATCGACAAGGAACTGCACCATCCCGACGAGTCGGTGCGGAAGGACGCCGCCGACCTGGTGGCGCTGCTCACGCCGATCATCAAGGCCTTCATCACCGACAATGGCTGGATCGCCACCTCGGAAGCGATGCAAGTGTATGGCGGCCATGGTTTCATCAGCGAATGGGGCATGGAGCAATATGTCCGCGATTCGCGCATCAACATGATTTACGAAGGCACCAACACCATCCAGTCGCTCGATCTGCTGGGCCGCAAGGTGCTGATGGACAACGGCGCCAAGCTGAAGAAGTTCGGCGCGCTGGTGCAGGCTTTCGTCGAGGAGAACGGTACCGACGAGGCGATGAGCGAGTTTATCACGCCGCTCGCCGATCTCGGCGACAAGGTGTCCAAGCTGACCATGGAAATCGGCATGAAGGCGTTCGGCAACCAGGATGAAGTCGGCGCCGCGGCGGTACCCTACCTGCGTGTGGTCGGCCACCTGGTGTATGCCTATTTCTTCGCACGCATGGCGAAGATCGCCCTGGCCAAGCAGGCATCCGGTGACGGTTTCTACAAGGCCAAGGTAGCCACGGCCCGCTTCTATTTCGCCCGCCTGCTGCCGGAAACCGCCATGTTGATACGCCAGGCGCGCTCGGGTGCCGCCAACCTGCTGGATCTCGAAGTCGAACTGTTCTGAAGGAAGAAATCATGAC
>Ga0172379_10002895_pt1 | contig 28777 bp, 26 predicted proteins | sample GrowelOW334metaG_FD_119756 | JGI IMG/M metagenome (GOLD analysis project Ga0172379, IMG submission 119756) | Groundwater microbial communities from an aquifer near a municipal landfill in Southern Ontario, Canada - Groundwater well OW334 metaG | ecosystem: Environmental > Aquatic > Deep...
CCAGTGGCTCATTTGTTCGATAGGTGATGACGAGTGCGCTGCCCGCTCCCTCGATGGTCGTCGACGCATGCCCTGCATTTTCCTGAAGTGCTCGTTCGATGATGTCCGAGGAATCCACGAGTGCCGGCCGTATGCTGAGCATCTGCCCACGGACGGTCAGCGGGACGATCAGGAGGACGAACGTGAATATAATGAGATGCCGGATGTTCATTGCGATGTGATTATAGCGATGGATACTCTGGTGAGCATTCAGGAATTACCATATGATTTTTCCGGTCCGGGGCGTAGCTCAGTTGGTAGAGTGCCTGCTTTGGGAGCAGGAGGTCGCGCGTTCGAGTCGCGCCGCCCCGACCAAAAAATATTCGCGATGATTTCGTGATAAGCTTTTGACATGCGTCCCTATCGTTACTTCGATTTCATCATGGCTGCGTTCGTGGCCGTTCTCCTTGTGAGTAATATCGCGTCGTCTGCGAAGATCATCGATTGGGGTGTGTCGATTTTCGGCTTACACTTGAGCTTTGATGCAGGAACGCTCCTCTTTCCTCTGAGCTATATCTTCGGAGATATCCTCACAGAAGTCTATGGCTACGCGCGGAGCCGCCGCGTCATCTGGGCTGGGTTTGTCGCGGCACTTCTCATGAGTCTTTGTTTCTTCGTGATTCAGTACTTGCCCGGCGAATCCACATGGCAGGAGTACGCAGGGGATCAGGCTTTTGGTGTGATTTTGGGAGGAGTCAGTAGCGGCGGAATCATCATTGCGAGTGTTCTTGCGTACTTCCTCGGCGAGTTTTCCAATTCCTACATTCTTGCGAAGATGAAAGTTTGGACTTCAGGGAAGTGGCTCTGGACACGCACTATCGGGTCGACGATTGTCGGTGAGGGCGTGGATACCGTTGTCTTCATGGTCGTTGCTTGTTTGTTCGGAGTATTCCCTTGGTCGATCGCGCTGAGTCTGATTGTCGCCAATTACATTTTCAAAGTCGGGATCGAGGCGGTATTCACGCCGATAACGTACAAAATCGTCGGCTTTCTGAAGCGGGCAGAGAATGAGGATTACTATGATCGGGACACAAATTTCAATCCGTTCCGGGTTTCGGCTTGAACATTGTTCTGTTCTTTTTCTGTCCGAGCGACAGAAAAAGAACCAAAAAGAGCGCGTGTGCGCCAACGTCCCCCCTCAGGCCCCCGCCTGGCGCACGCCGCCCTTTGGATATTGTTTCACTCGTCGATTAGTTTTCTTCAGATCTCTTTGTACGAATAAGTGTATTATTCTCATCCCATGGCCACGAAAACCGACCCTCATGCACCGCTCGCGTACCGGCTTCGACCCAGAACACTCTCCGAGTTCGTCGGTCAGGGGAAGATCGTGGGGGAGGGGACGGTGCTCCGGAAACTGATCGAAGCTGATGCCCTCACATCGGTCATTCTCGCCGGGCCTCCGGGAACGGGAAAGACGACGCTCGCCGCGATCATTGCAGAGGCGACGAAGGCGAATTTCGTCCGGCTCAATGCCGTTACCAGCGGAGTCAAAGACATCAAAGAAGTATGCGCCGAGGCCGAGCGCGTGAAGACTTCCTTCAGTCAGCGCACGGTTTTATTTGTCGATGAAATTCATCGGTTCAATAAATCCCAACAAGACGCGCTTTTGCCGTCCGTCGAGAGCGGGATCGTGGTCTTGGTCGGCGCCACCGCAGAGAATCCGTATTTTGCGGTCAACAGTGCGCTTCTCTCGAGGTCGCAGGTATTTTTGCTGACGCCGCATTCCGAGGAGGAATTGGTGGCTATCCTCGAACGTGCGATACAGCATGACGACGGTTACGCGGGGAAAGTGAAGGTATCGAAAGATGCGCTGAAACACATTGCAAATGTTTCGAGTGGTGACGCGCGAATCGCGCTCAATCTTCTGGAGCTTGCTTGCATCACTATCGGAGCGAAGATCTCGCGTGAACAGGCAGAAGCTCTTCTGAAGGAGCGTTACAAACGCTACGACAGGAGCGGCGAAGATCACTACGATACCATCTCCGCTTTTATCAAAAGCATGCGGGGGAGCGATGTCGATGCCGCGTTGTTTTGGTTATTTAAAATGATCAAGAGTGGCGAAGATCCTCGATTCCTTTTCCGGCGGATGACGATCTTCGCGAGCGAGGATGTCGGTAACGCGGATCCGCGTGCACTTCGACTTGTCGTTTCCGCTTGGCAGGCGTTCGAGATGGTCGGTTTTCCCGAAGGCGAATTTTTCCTCGCGCATGCTTGTGTATATTTGGCACAGGCGCCGAGGAGCAACGCAGTCACGGTGGCGAAAGATCGTGCAAAGGAAGCCATCGAGAGATCTCCGTCGCTCGAAGTGCCGATGCATCTGCGCAACGCACCCGTGAAAGCGATGCGCGTGGATCAAGGGTACGGAGTTGGGTACCAGTATCCGCATGACCACCCGGGAGGAGTAGTCCCCGAAAGCTATTTACCGAAGGGACTAAGCAAGAATAAGCCATTCTATGAGCCTACTGACCGTGGATTTGAGCTGGAGGTTCGTGAAAGACTTCAGCGCGTCCATCAGGTTCTCGATCGTTGATAAAATTTTGCAGTTGTGTTATAATTGCACTCGAAACACACACTATGCAGACGGTTCTTCATCACATCCGCATCTTCGCGCATGAACACGACGATATCCCGGCATTCCATGCCGCATATCTCGTCGGCACTTTTTTGGCTGCTGCGATCTTTAATCTTGGATTCTTCCTCGTGCTCATCGCCGCACACATGTGTTTGGACATCATAAAGTACCGCGATCTCCATGGTTTCGGTTGGCTGTTGACTGCGAGAGCTGTGATCTATGAAAACATCGTGGATATCGCGCTCTTCCTTTTGGCTCTTACGTTTGCGGTGTATCTCCATCACACGTTTGCCGTGATTGCGGTGAGCGGCTTAGTCCGTTCTGAATTTACGATTATTCGTGGTCTCGGCACCATTCTTCCGAAAATGGGAATTGTCGAACACACATTTGGAATCCTTCTTAATTTTCATGCATATCTCTATTCGTTGCATCCTGATTTGAAGCAACCGATTGCCCGTGTTCATCGCTGGTCTTCCATTACTGTCATTATCTGTCTGATATTGCTGGGTTTGGCCGTTGTGCTGTATCAGGGACATTTGATCGACCTTGGCTCCGTTCTGAGAAATGAGCTGGAGCTGAAACTGTGAGAAATCATATTAACGAAGCGTCGGTACCCCTTCCGGGAACAGCTGCTGTTCCAGCAGCTGCATTTCCGCGTACCAGGCTTTTGCAAATGCGGTTGTCTTGCCTCCCGCATAACGTTCCGCGAAGTCGTGGAATCTCTGTTCCAGCGTGACGACCTTGTCATAGAGCACCCGTTTATCCGCATAGGCAAGAATCCGTTGCTCCGTTGTCTGCGGCCTTCCCAGCTCGTTGTCGGGATATCCTCGGTGCGTGCGAATAATCTTTCCGATTTCCGAGTAGTGGTGATCGGCTAGAAATTCGCACGCAGCACCCTCATGTTTTTCGGCATATTTTTTCTTGAGCACACTCCAAGCAGTTGTCTGTTGTTCCGTGGCGTTGCGGTTGTGAGTTCCGTTTTCTCGAAAGTCCACGAACCGCATCAAGTCGTGGGATTTCGCTGCAGCGGCAAGTGCTTTTCTCCGCACAACCATGCCTCTTTTGACGAGGTGCTCCGCAAAAATATCCGCGACTCTCGCTACGATATTCATGTGATCCACGATGTGATCAGGCAGAACGACTTCGCGACACCAATTTTCGATTTCCCGATTGGAAGGGATGGGAAGGTCTAGAAATTCGACGGTGATGAGCCGCCCGTGTTTTTCATGGTCGGTGATGACCACGCGGATATCTTCTTTGAGCGGCAAATGACGAGCACGGTCTCCCCATTCCATGAGTCGGATACCTGGGAATTCCTCCGTGTGATGAAGAATGGCCGAGAGTTCCGATTTCTTGAGTCGATAGAGGTCGATGTGTGAAAGCACGTCTCCGTACCGTTGTTCCAAGGAAAAAGTCGGGCTCACAACGCGATCAGCGATCCCCAGTCCCTCCGCAAACCCTTGAGCGAAAGTCGTTTTTCCCACTCCCAGTTCTCCCGAAAGAGTGATCAGGAGAGGCTTTCGATACAGCGTCTGAGCCAGAGAACTACCGATAAAACGCATGTTTTCGGCTTCCAGAGCCTCTAAAGTGCAGTTGTCAGCTATTGACATTTCTTGATTATTGTAATATTATATACACAAGAAGAATTACAAAACTCATACACATTTTACCACGCGTTCATGACGCTCTCTCGATTGGGATTCAACGTCCGGAGAATCTACAGGCTGAAAAAGCCGAGCGTGATTCATATTGCTCGTCAGAAATTGTCGTTCATCATTGCCTCGCTTTCTCTGTTCGCATTCATCATCGGAAACATGGTGGGGCAGCACGGCTGGTATGCGTTTTGGAAATCTGTTCTCGGGAAGGAAACGGACGTGACCATTGCGTTCGTCGGCACGGTTCCGCCTGTCGATAAAGTGCCGGACTATACGAAGTGGGCGCAGTACGGAGGCGACCCACAGGTTCACACCTATCGTATGGTGCCGCAGGATGTTCTCGTGTCGCTTCCAACCTACGATGCGACGAAACTCAAGAACCGAACGGGAGAGAATTTTTTGGCGGCGATCTATACCGTTGGAAATCTCGGAAGCTACGCGACGGGTGCCGATCATGGCGGAAGCCACGTCGGAGTGGATATTCGTGTTCCGGTCGGGACCCCAGTCGTTTCCATTGCGAACGGTGTTGTGGAGACGGTCAGCATGATTGAGGTTGGTTATGGTCATAACGTTGTCATCCGTCATCCGAATGTTCCGGATCCAAGTCATCCCGGACAAACGACAACCATTTACTCGATTTACGCGCACTTGGATTCCGTTCTCGTCGTCGAAGGTCAGGTTGTGCATAAAGGAGAGCAAGTTGCCACGAGTGGCAAGACCGGCGACGTGACCGGCCCGCATCTCCATTTCCAAATCGATCGCGACGATGCTCCGTTCCATCCTTACTGGCCGTTTACCACTTCGGAGGCAGCGCAGGCGCATCTTTCCTCTATGCAGGCTATCAATAACGGTTTCCATCAGGAGCGTGGAGAGCTCTACACCGTAAGCCCGCTCTTGTTCGTACAAAATTATGAGACGTACACACCGTCGTCGGTCGTTGCTTCGAATGTCCATTCATCGTCCTCATCCTCATCTTCATCTGTTTCGTCAGTTTCCGCAGCGCGTCGCGTGCAACTTGTGGCTGCCGAGCGATTGCGTCAGCGTCTCGAAAAAGCAGGCGTGAAGCGTCCGGTAACGGTGATTGCCACAACGGCTTCCGTATCGTCGTCAGCAGCTTCGGTAGTGTCTTCTTCCGTGGCTTCCTCCGCAGCAGTAACAACTCCTTCTACTGTTTTGGAAGTCACGACAGTGGCGACGGAGTCCATTCTTCCGGTCGAGATCGTGCAGGGTTCCAATACGGACGTCGATCACCTGAGAATTGAGCACTCCGGAAAACTTTCGCGCGGTTGGCAGCGCGTGAAGATTGTCTCTGTCGATAAATATGGGGAAACCGTTCTTTCGCCGTCGTTCTCCGGGCGCCTCTACGTCGTTCCGGAATTCGGTGATGCGACGATACGACCGAGCGAGCTCTCTCCTCTCGATTTCGTCAATGGCGTTGCGACGATCAACGTACTTTCGCGCAGCAACAAGACGCTTTTCATTGCCACGCGCGGCGCATTCACATCGCGGAGCGCTCCGCTGATTTACGAACGGTAGGGGAGTCCGCGTAGCGGCGGAGCAGAAGCATGACGACAACGAGAAGAACGAAGGCAATACCTTTTTCCGTTGTATTGAGAAAGAGTGCCGTGATGCCGAATGCCATTCCGATGATGGCGGTGAGGAGGACGATTTGCCGTTCGGTCCACCCGCGTCTCAGGAGGCAATGGTGCAGATGATCCTGTCCGCCGCGGAAGGGCGATTGTTTTCGAAGGATTCTTCGTATGATGACAAAGAGCGCGTCGAGAAGCGGCATGCCGAGAGTGAGAAATGCGGTTGCGACCTTCCCTCCGTGGTAGATGCCGAGCAATCCGAGCATCAGTCCGAAGAACATCGCGCCGGTATCTCCCATCAGCATGCGAGCCGGTGGGATATCGAATGTCATGCCGGCAGCGGCAATAGCTGCGAGCGTGAATGCCATGAGCGCAATATCCGTTTCGCCGTTACGGAAGAATGCGAGACATCCGAGCATCGCGAATCCTATGACGGAGAGAACACTCACCTGGCCGCTGACGCCGTCGAACCAGTTGAGTGCGTTGATGGTGAGTAGCAGCCATCCGACTGTAAACAAACCACTGAGGATCGGCAGTGTTCCGAGGAGATCCGTCTGGAGGAGGATGCTATCGAGTTTGATGATGCCGCCGAGCGGATTGGTAATCGTGTAAATGTGCGATCCTGTGAGGAAAAGAAGTATGCCGACAATCACTTGGACCAAGAGTCTTACGGAAGAGGGGAGGGGAGTGCGGTCATCGAAGAAACAAGCGAAGCCGAGAAGAGCAATCGCTGCCATCATTCCGCCCTCCTTCATCCCGATGGGAAAGAGCACAGGAATCACGCATAGGAACACGATGACGGCGATGATGCCGGTGGGGTAGGGGAGTCGTCGTGTCCGAGCAAGGCCGTAACGTTCGGGGAAATCCAAGAGCTTCAGCACGGGAAAGAATTTCAGTGCAACGGCATACAGAAGCCATGTGATTACGAATACGATGGCTGCAACGGTGAGCATGGGTACAATTGTAGCATGCAGAAAATTGTTTTCGGTCTCGTAGGTCCGCGCTGTGCCCATCGTGCGCGCAAAGAGTGGAATGCACTTTTTTCGTCGCGTTCTCTTGATGCGTTTTTTGATTTCTACAGAACATCATCGCGCAGGGATTTGGAGCTAAGGCTTGCGGAAATGTTTTTGCATAAACGTCGGGGGTATCTCATGGATTCTCCGCTTCAGAAAACCGTCATGGTTTCCCTCGACCGACTGGCATTATCGGCGCGTAGGAAGAAGAAGGTGGATGTGATCGTCAATGAAGGAGGTGTTCTCATCGGTCATTATGTCGGGAGCAGGGGAGGGGAGTGGCCGAAAGAGGAGGTGCTTTCCCTTTGGTTCCCGGAAGGATGATTGTGCTTGTTAATACTTTCTGACGCCGCAGCCACGGAGGGCTGCTGCTGGGTTCAATATATTATATAACAGCAGCACCCGTCCCCGGGTGCGGCGATCCAGAAAATTTGTTGCATTACCTATGTTTCATGAGGTGCATTCTTGCGCCCTGTTCTTTCTCCTCTTACACTGATGACGATGGTTCGGTATCGCACGCTCGATCAGGCAACACTTAAGGGCAAACGCGTGTTACTTCGGGCAGGTTTCGATTTGCCGATGAAAGACGGTAAGGTCGTGGACACAACGCGTATCGAGGCGATACAGAAGACCATGCGTCATATTTTGGATGCGGGTGCCATTCTCGTTCTTCTTGCACACCAGGGCAGACCGAAAAACGGCCCGGATCCGGAATTTTCTCAGAAACCGCTTGTACCGATTCTGAAGAAGCTCCTCAAGACGACGGTGCACTTTGCCAACGATTGCATCGGTGAGCCGGCGAGTGCCGCCGTAGGGAAGGCGAAACCAGGCGAAGTCGTTCTTCTCGAGAATCTCCGTTTTCATCCTGAGGAAAAGAAAAATGATCCGAAATTTGCGAAAGCTCTCGCAGCGAATGGCGATATCTACGTGAATGACGCATTCACCAATTGTCATCGTGAACACGCGAGCATGGTTGGGCTTCCGAAGCTCCTTCCAGCCTACATGGGATTTAATTTGCTGGAAGAGGTGAAACATCTTGGAGAAGTGCTTCAGAATCCTCGTCATCCTCTTACGCTCATTGTCGCTGGAGCGAAGATGGAAACGAAAGTGCCGGTTATCCGACACTTTCTGACGAAGGGCGATTTTATTCTCCTCGGCGGCTGCATCGCGAATACATTCATTGCGGCACGCGGATTCACGGTCGGTAATTCGAAGTACGATGAAGAAGGTCTCGAGCAGGCGCAGGAATTCATGCTCGAAAGCGAGAAGGAGGATCGAGCGAAGATCCTTGTCCCGCGCGATGCGGTTGTGGCGACGGAATTGGACGAGAAAGCGCAGAAAGCCGATCTGCCAGTCGATGATATCGAAGGAGATATGTGTATTTTTGATATCGGTGCCGTAACGGTGAAGCGTTACTGCGAGGCTATCGAACGGTCGAAGATGATTGTTTGGAACGGTCCTCTCGGTGTGTACGAATACAATCGGTTTTCTCATGGCAGCAAGCGCATAGCCGAGGCCATTGCGCGTGCGACGGAAAAAGGTGCTTTGAGCATCGTAGGAGGAGGGGATACTATCGATTTCCACTTGCGTTACGGCTATCCGCTTGCGAAGTATTCCTTCGTGAGCATGGGGGGCGGTGCGATGCTGGAATTCATTGGAGGGGCGTCGTTCCTTTCGCTGAAACTGCTGGAGAAAAAGTGATAAGGTTTTGCTACTCGCGCCTTTGAGTCTCCTCGTGCATACTTTGTCCATGCCTGCAAAAGAGGCGACCTTCACTATTTCCATTCCTCAGGAAAAGGCATCGAAAGAGACGCTCCTTTACGGAGTGCGTCGAACAGCGGGACCGTTTTTTCTCGTTCTTTCGCCCGGTGAAACCGATCACCTTTCCGATGACGAATTGCAGCAGTTTTTTCGCGATGCTCGAGCGCTCAACAAAGATCGTCGTCTTATCGTTGGGAGCAAGGATCAGCGTGTACTGACCGTTGGTGCCGCACAGGGATGGGAGACCATTTCCACTGTCCGACAGCTGAAAACGCTTGTGGGCGATCACGCTTTGGCAGGGAGAGCCTTGCGTGCGTTCAGTCCGGTTTCATGGCGTCAGGATATCCGCAGCCGTCTTCAGAGTGTTGGCCTTCTTGCAGTTCCGAAACTGCGGATTTGGTTTCTGTTTATTCTGAGCGTCAGCGCGTTTATTTACGTGTTCTTTCGTCTTCTTCCTTCGGCAGAGATACGTATTTGGCCGAATCAAGAAACCGAAAACTTTACGACCAATGTCTATCTGCGTGGTTCCGGTGCCGCATTGCCGGTTCCCGGTGAGCGTGTACGCGTGCTTCCGCTGCAGCGGATTACGGTGAAGATCGACCGAACCATTACGTACGACCAGATCAGTAAAAATTTCACCGGCGTCAATGCGCGGATGACGGTGATGGTTTTCAATGATTCGGATGAGCAATATTCGCTCAGGAAAGGAACGCGGCTCGTGAATCAGGCAGGCATGCGTTTTCGTCTTCAGGATGACCTGATCCTTGCTTCGCATTCGAAACAGGAAGTTCAAGCCGTTGCCGATTCCATTGATCAGTATGGTGAGGTGCTTGGCGAGCGAGGAAATGTTCCCGGAGGCATCAAGTGGGATTTTCCAGGTCTTTCAGAGAAAGAACGAAATTTCATTTATGCTCGTAATGAAAAGCCCGCAAATGGAGGAACGACTTCCTATGTGAGTGTTGTGACGAAGGAGGATATCCAAGGGTCAGCGAATCATCCCGGTGCTCGACAACGGCTGGAGCAAGAGCTTTTAATGGTTGCAAAGGAGCAAGCTAACGAAGAGCTCATCAATCGCAATAATCTCAATAACACACATTTGGTACAGCTGAAGTACGATGAGCTAACGATCATTACCTATAGGGATTTCTCGCTGTCTGAATCGTTCATCGGACAAAGTGTTTCATCCATTCCGATTCAAGGAGGTATCGAGTACACGGTCATTCTCTACGATGAGAACGATTTGCTGGAGCTTCTGAAAAAAGAGGTCATGCAACGGGTACCCAATGATCGAATGGTCGTTCCGTCGTCACTGATCAAGGAAAATATGACGATTCACGTTATCGCTCCCTGGGATGATGACCTTCGTTGGGTTAAAATTACCGCGGATTTGACCTATAACCAGCGCTATGTTTTAAATCCAATTACGCCCAATGGTGCGAAGTTTGGGAAATCCATCCGAGACAGCGTAGTAGGGAAGTCGGCGTCGGAAGCATATCGGGTCATAAAAAATCTTCCCGAAGTATCAAAAGTAGAAATTCACGTTTGGCCGCCGTGGGGGTACACATTGCCAGAAATAGGGAACAACATTGCGGTCGTAGAGATGGAGAACTAATGTGAACAGCCCTATTTAATAATGTACAAGATACATTGTGCGTTATTAACCAAAGAGCACTCTTCTCTCCCCTTTCTCTAATTATTCCGCTAACGCAAAAGCAAACCTGACTGTTTATGCCTGTACTACCTACCCTCAAGACTTTGCACAGTGATGTGGAAAACTATTGGTCGACCGATAATAATCATTATGGCCTAAACAACCTTCTATCCCCTCTTTTTGGCTTATTTAAGCCAATGTCTATGAAGCTATACTCAAAAAACCCACTAGGGGAGTGGCAGAAAAGCCTGTTTGTGGGATAGGGGATTGACGATGAGCACGCTCCACTCCCCTTTTCCTTATACTTCACAGAATAAATAGTTATGTTTTACTTTTATTTGCTAAATGATGATATGCAAGACCTACGACTGATAGAACTATAAAAATAAAACAAAACGATTCAACAAATAAAATGATCGTGATAGCAATCCAATGAAACGGTTGTATTGTTACTTTAATAGTTGAATGTGTTGTGTTTTTGTAATAAATAAAATATGGATTTATATCTTTTGTGCAGTAATACATCTCAAATTTGATCGAACCTGTACTTGAACATAAGTCAGCGGAGGCAGCATTTTTTTCAGAAATTTGCTTGCACATCTTGCTATTAGGACTTAATGCTTCCCCGTCAGGAAGTATGACTGTCAGAAAGGGTCTGTCTTTAGTCCCAATAATATTTGGCTTGGAAGAAAAATTTACGCAATATTGAAATTCACTAATCTCTGTGTAGGGAATGAATTTGATTATTCCACTAAAAAACTCAACTTGTGAAAAAATAAATCTCAACACCTCAATTCTTCTATTCATATCCATCATAATTTCCTTTGCGGTTATTGAGCTTTTCTCACCTGCAAGCTCTCCTGCTTCAACACAAGAAAATTCCTTGCCACTTTTCGTTGTCCCAACAATTTTGTGAAAGTCCTGCTCAATTATAAAACTTCGAATCGGGAAGGGTTGAATGTATAGGACTATTACTGCAGTAAGCAAAAAAGACATCCCACACAACACCCTCATAATCTTATTGTTCTTCATAAAGCAATGTGCAAGAACTTCCTCTTCCCGACCTTCGTAATCCCCTCCTCCACCTTCGCGTCCGCCGAAGTGACCGGTTTGTCGTTCACTTTGATCCCTCCCTGCTCTATCAGCCTGCGGGCTTCGCTCTTGCTGGTCACACTCTTGCTTGCGATAAGCGCATCGATGAGAAGCATCCCCTTTTTCGCTTTGAACTCCGGCATGTCTTCTGGCGTGCCTTTGTTCTTGAAGACGTTCTCGAACTCGCGTTCGGCTGCTTCTGCTGCCGCTTTGCCGTGGTACATCGTCACAAGCTCTCGTGCCAGACGCATCTTCAGGTCCTTCGGATTTACGTCGCCCTTCTTCAGCGCTTTCGCCGCTTCCTGCACTTCGGCCATCGGCATGTTCGTACAGCATTCCATGTAGACGGGAATCAACTCGTCCTGCACGCGGAGCACGCGGCCGTACATCTCGTCAGGTGCATCCGTGATGTAGATGCAGTTTTCGTACGACTTGCTCATCTTTCGTCCATCGGTGCCTTCGATCAGCTTCGTTGTGAGAACGAACTTGTTCCGCTTGCCGAAGGCCTGTTGCAGCGTGCGGCCGCAAAGCATGTTGAAGAGCTGATCATTGCCGCCTATCTCGCAATCCACATCAAGGTTGACCGAATCGTATCCCTGCATGAGCGGGTACAGGAACTCATGGAGTCCGATGGGTTTGTCTTCCTGCAGACGCTTTTGGAACATGTCTCTCTTCAACATCTGCTGGACGGTGAAGTTGCTGGCGATTTTAGCGATGTCGTCGAACTTGAATTTCGAGAGCCACTCGTGGTTGTAGACCACTTCGATTTTCTTGAGATCCAAAATAAGCTTCGCTTGTTCCAAGTATGTCTCGAAGTTCTTCTTCACCTGCTCGGCCGTGAGGGCTTTGCGCAATTCGTCGCGCCCCGAAGGATCACCGATCATCGCCGTAAAGCTGCCGATGAGAAGAATGACGTGGTGTCCGGCGTCCTGGAAGGCACGCATCTTGAGCAGCGGCACGGAATGGCCGACGTGTAGTTTCGATCCCGTAGGATCGATGCCGAAGTAAATCCGTATTGGTTTGCCGGTTTTCAGCTTCTGTTCGGCAAGTTCCTTCGGTACGACGGTTTCGACGGCACGGGTGAGGAGTTCACAGTCGGAAGACATGCGGAAAGGATAGCCCGATACCTGTGCGACGAAAAGGTCACCCGCTCCGATGTCTCTCTACAAAAATCGGGCCCTGCCTCTCCCCGGACTCGCGTATCGGAGGGAAAGACAAGACCCTTAGGCTGCTTCGGCAGCCACTCGGTACTAAAGGGCTATTTTGCACCGAGTATGTATAAAGTCTCTACTTTTTTGCATTACCAATCAAGAAAAAGCGGATCCCACCGCTAGAAGGGCAAGGTACCAGCAGGTGGGATCCTTGTAGGTGAGACAATCACCTACGTCTCAGAGCGGGCAAACCCGGAACTGAGTCTGTTATTTTGATCGATTTCTAGTCCGAGCACAAGTGGCTCATCCGCTACACTGGCTCTATGAGTGATTGGACAGTGGCTTCCCCCGTTCGTTTGGATATTTTTCTTGCCTCGAGCGGCAGGATGCTCAGTCGTGCGAAAGCGCAGAGTGCCATCCGAGGGAAATGCGTTCGTGTGAACGGTAAAGTCGTTACAAAACCTTCTCATGGGCTCCAGGGTGGTGATGCGGTCACATTCAAAATAAAGAATGTGCCCATAGAGGAGCCGAAAGTTCGTTCCAAGACGCTTTCTCTCCATGTTCTCTACGAAGACGACAGTTGCATGGTGATCGATAAGCCGCGCGGCATCGCCGTACATCCCGGCAATGGAATGTCGAAAAATGAAGTGACGATCCTCGATGCCCTCCGGCCGCTTTTTAAGAAACGCTCACTCCCCTTCTCTCCTTCGGATGTATTGGTTCATCGTCTCGATAAAGACACAACGGGTTGTTTGTTGATTGCCAAGACTCCGGAGGCGCACATTTTGCTCCAGCGGCAATTCCATGATCGCATCGTAAAAAAGCGATACATAGCACTCGTCAGCGGTGTTCCATTTCCTCATGCAGCGATTATTGACGCGCACATCGGCAGGCATACCGGTGATCGGACGAAAATGGCCGTACTCCAGTCGACGAAGAGCCGCAGTGCGCGCACGACGTACCGAACTCTCGATTCCGGCCACGGTGCGGCACTCCTTGCACTCGATCTTCATACGGGACGAACACATCAGATTCGCGTGCATCTCAAGGCGATCGGGCATCCCGTACTCGGTGACACTAAATACGCTATGGAGGAATCAACGGTGCTTGCGGAAAAACTCAAGATTGATTTTCTCTGTCTGCATGCGTGGACGCTTGTGTTTCGTTCGCCCATCGGAAAAGAAGTGAGGGTTCAAAGTTCGGTACCTTCAACTCTCGCACATCTGCTATCGAAATTAGGCATGAAGAAGCCGAAAGTCGAAGTTACGGCTTGAAGGTGATGATGTACTCGAGGAGATCGAGGATTTCCCCGTTCTTGTTTCGTGCGACGATGCGATAGATGTTTTTTCCGCGCTTCATCGTTTGGAGATCGACGCTGGCGATGTAGTTCCACGTGGTTTTCCCCGGGAGATAGAGCGAGAGCGTATAGCCGTTGATGGAGATGCTGTACGTATCCTCGGACGTGCGGCCGGCAAGCACCACTTCGCGAAGGGAGGTTTCCGCGCTTAATCCCGCCGTGGGAGTGTCGACTGCGAGCACGCCTGGCGTGAGAGGATTATTCTGCTTGATAGGTGGCTGAACGGCGGTTCCTGTTCCCGAAGCGCCGGTTTCATTCAAGATGATCGTGATGCCTCTGCCCGGACTTCGGTTTCCGTCGGCATCCAGGGCATACACCGTGTAAATGTTCGTGCCTGGTACAAGGTTATGGAGTGCGGTACTGGCGAGATAGCTCCAAGTTCTGGTACCGGGTTTGAACAGCTGGAGACGGTAGTCATTGATCATGATCCCCGCCGTTCCCTGCGGAGCTTCACCGGTGATTTCGATTTCCCCGAGCGTGGTGGTGAGCGTCTCGCCGGAACCGACCGGAGACTTGATCCTCACCGGTTCCACGGAAACCTTGTACGCATTGACCAGCGTTTGTTCAATTTGTGCCAGACTCACTCCTTGGAGATCCTGTGCCTCAATGCGAATCGTAGTCGTCTGTTCCGTGCTGAGACTTACGTCCACGGAGAACTTCAAATCCTTCACGGGAACGTTTTGTCCGTTCACGAGAACAAGGGCCACGCGCGAGCTCACGCGACCGCTTACCGTTACGGTCTTACTCGTTACGGTTGCGTGATTTTCCGGCGAAGTCAGTACGAGATCTTCAGTTTCTTCCGTTGGGAGGGCACCGGGAAGAAGCTTCTCCTTTTCTCCTTGGAATTTCGTATTGAAGAGAGCCACGCTGCTGCTGAGGAATTCATCCTGAAGCAACGTTGACGTCAGCGCCTCGCGGAAGTCATACGGATCTGTGCCGGTTTCGATTGCTTGCCTTGCTTCTTCATTCAGATCCAAATACTGACCTTCTCCCACATACAGCTCTGCCGGTTGATTCTTTGGAATCGTCAGAGAGATCTTGAGTCCTATTCCCGCTGCCCGCAGAACCACGACTTTCGATGCGGAGAGCAAAGCATTCGTATGTGCCGGAACCGTCGCTGTATACGTGGGCATAACGACTGTGCGCGTGATGGCTCCCGAATAGGAAAGTACCGTCGGTGTGTTGATCCATACACGTCCCGTACGAACGGACAACTCCGCCGACGATTCTGCCTTGTCGCCATAGGAATCGCTCCGTTCGATCATCACCTCACTCCCCTTCTCGAGTCGGACATTACTTCCGTCGAAGAGAGTGATGACGATATCCGCATCTCCTCGGGCGGCGATGGCGTCACCAGGGTAAAGTCGAAGATTACTTTCCGCTCGTTGCCATTCCCCTCCCTGGAGAGATACTTGCGCGCTCTCAACTCCCGATCGGATCGACAGCACCGAAGCCGCGCGTTTGCCGATGGCATGATCAAACAGCGCAAAAACTCTCGATGCGAGATACCAGACAATGAGGAGAGCGACGAGCCCGATGATCGCTCGTCCGATAAAACGTGACCTTCGTCGTTCTGTGCCAACCATGTACTGATGTCGACGACGGTAGGTGAGCATTGGTGTCTCATGATAGGCGAACTCGCTCGACGGAAGCAAGCAGAGCAACCACCGAACTTGTTCATCCTATACGGCTGTGACACGAGCCACTTCCAGCTTTGTCGTTGTCTTCTCCTGTACAAGCACTTCTCCCCATTCCGCCATCGTGCGGAATCCCTCTTTTCGTCCTGCAGCCAAAATCTCCGAAGATGTTGCTTGGCTTAGGACGAGGTTCTTGATCGCTTCCGTTCCGATGAGGAGCTCGGGAAGCGAACACTGCCCCGTGTAGTACTGCGGTTCCATTTCGTTGTGTTCCTTGCCATCGTCACGGAGCGCAGGGTTGATCGTACGAACGAGACGCTGTGCCAGCACCGCGCGGAGCGCCGGAGCGAATGTGTACGTGCTGACTCCCATGGATAGCAAGCGCGGAATGGCCTCAATGGCGGAATTCGTGTGGAGGGTTGCGAGCACTAAGTGACCTGTGAGTGACGCGTCGATCGCGGTTTGTGCCGTTTCCTGATCACGAATTTCTCCGACGAGGATGATATCCGGGTCGTGGCGCAGGATGGCTCTGAGTCCGGTCGCAAACGTGTAGCCGTGCTCGTTATCGATTTGGCTCTGAATGATGTCCTTGAGTTCGTACTCAATCGGATCCTCGAGCGTAATGATATTCCGATCCTTTCCCGCGAGTGTCGAAAGGAGCGCATAGAGCGTTGTCGTTTTTCCGGATCCCGTAGGTCCTGTGACGAGGATTAGACCGTTCGGGAGCTCAACAAGCTCGAGGAGCTTTTTCTTGATTTCCAGTGGGAAACCGAGTTTTTCGAGCGGGACAATACCGCGTTGAGGAACGAGAAGACGAAGCGTAAATGCTTCTCCGAAGCGCGAGGGAAGGCTTGCGACACGAACGTTGATCATGCGGCCTGCCGCGGGAAACGTGTACTGTCCGTCCTGGGCGATCGTTTCTATATTCATTTTCAGCTTGGCCTTGAATTTGATACGACGCTGGATGGTCACGAATGTCTCATGCGAGATGTCGAGGAGCTTGCTCAAGAGTCCCAGCTCGCGCCATTCCACCTTCACAGAATTTTTCTGTGGGCTGATGTGAATATCCGAAATGCCATTTTTGATCGCATCCTGCTCCAGCGTAGAGAGGAGTTCCTCTCCCTGCAGCGTCTGAAGCTTCTTTGGATCAATTTGTGCCATCCAATGATTATAGCATATCTACGCGGTTTTTCCAAGATTCAATTCCCTCCATAGCGCATGTCATCTTCCAGTCGTTCTCCCCATTTCAGTTTGCTGCGGAGAGTCGAAAAGTAGGTTTCCTCACCGCGGCGGAGGAACTTCACTGTTTCCTTCGCCTTCTCTGCGCGTACGGTGTCGTTTCGTTCCAGTGTGACGTAGGTTTGGCCGTCCAATGTCAGGCTTACCTGCACATCGGAAAACTTGCTTGGCTTCGTCAGAATCGTTACATCAATGCGATCTTCTCCCGGCAGCACGATCGGTTTCTGATTGAAGCTGTGAGGATTGATGGGAGTGAGGATCGTTGCATTGAGCTGTGGATGCACAATCGGACCGCCTGCGGCCAACGAATACGCGGTCGAACCGGTAGGAGTTGCGATGATCAGGCCGTCTGCATGAAACGTGGCGAGGAGATCTCCATTCACATACGTCTGGAGATCGATGAGGCGCGAGATTGCTCCTTGTGAAATGACAGCTTCATTGAGGACGCGTCCCTTCCAAAGAGGTTTCTTTCCGCGGAGCGCCGTGATCATGAGAAGGTGGTGTTCTTCCATGTGTCCTTGCCCCTTCAGAAATTTCGGTATCAGACTCTCCGATTCATGGAGATTCATCTCCGCGAGAAATCCGATGGTGCCGCGGTTGATGGAGAGAATGGGAATGGTGAGATCATCCATTTCGCGTACGGTGCGCAAAATTGTTCCGTCTCCTCCAAGCACGATGAGAAGATCGACCTCCTTGCATTTCTTGAAAGTTTTTGAGCCTCGAAATGCCGGTTTGTTCTTGCACCGTTTTTCATCGAGAAGCACCGTTGCCCCGGCACGACTTACGATGTGCATGATGTGTTGCAGCGTTTGTTCGGTGTCCGCGATATCCGATCGGGCGGTGATGCCGACGGTTGCGTAGCGCAATTTCACGTTCCTATGGTAGCACGGAACACCTCCACGATTGGATGGTTACATTTGCGCGCCCAAGAGTGACTGCTCGGCTTTTCTTTGGTATCCTGCCCACTATGCTAGAACGCTTCATCCGGATCGTGCGCATCATGGAGATCGAAGAGAAAGTACTCCATGTCGGTGTGCTGCTCTGCATCCTCGGTTTGTTCGTTCCTTGGATAGGCGTCCCGCAGTATACAGACGTCAATACCTGGAACGGATTCGGCTTTCGTACGGGCTACATTGGGCACGTCGTTCTTTTGGTGCAGTTGTACATTTTAGTGATCATGGTTTTTCCCCTTTTCGGCGGGCCTATCGTCGTTCGCAAGACCATTCGCAACACCGTGCGCCTTCTCCTCAGCGGTGCTTGTCTCATTCTCCTTCTCTCAGCCTTTACCATTCTTCTGCGATTCACTTCCGAACAATCCGGTGCGGAAATCCGCTTTGGCATTTATGTGACCATTGTCGGCAGTGCTCTCACGACGCTCTACGCTTTTCTCCAGTATCAGGAACAACGCAAGAATGAGGCACGGCAGCTGTTTCACCATCCAGACGAGCAGCAGCCAGTGAAGAAGCAAGCACCGGAACTTTTCGATGATGATCGTCCCCCACCTCCTCCGCCTCCCGCTCCCCTGCCACCTGAGGATCATCAACTTTTTTCTAATTCATGAGCGATACTCCTGTCACCAATTCGCCGGAACAGTACAAGGATGACGATCTTGTGTATGTCGATCCGGAAACACGCACGGTTGTCGGTCGTGTGGAATGGACGAAAAACGATCGTCCTAAGTCTCTTCCGTACAAATCGTCGAAGACGGAGAAGAAGGAGGAAGCCGGGCGACGCGCCTATTCGCGAAAGCATTTCCCTTGGGGTACCTATCGCAGCATGCGTCGTATCTACAAAGTCGAGGGCAAGGTGAAGGATCCGGAACCCAATCGGTCACTCGAAGAAGTTCTCCCGAAGGCACTGAAAGAAACCTACTGGAAATGGGAAGAAGGGAAAAAGTTATGAGACAGGCTCACACCACGACGTTTCGCAAAGTCTTATTACCTGAAGGGTGAAGATTAGCTATGGAGCACTTTGCTCACGCGTTTTACCTCTTTCTTCGCCCCGATAATGATCGGCGTGCGTTGATCAACATCGTGAATATTGATATCGAGAATGGCTTTGTGCCCGTCGGAAGCGGAACCGCCCGCTTCTTCCATAATGAAGGCGAAAGGACCGCACTCGAAGAGAAGGCGCAGTTTTCCCAGTGGATATTTGCTTCCGCCAATGTTCGTGAAGATGCCCGCTCCTTTGATGAGAATGTGATGGATATCCGGGACCATGCCGCCGGAGTAGCGGAGCGTGATGCCTTCATCCAGCCATGTGTTCATCATCTTCCTGTATGCCGGTGTATCCACAACGGCTCGAAGGTTTCCGGGAGCGTAGGTCTTCACTTCGTCACGCATCGTGAGGTTGCGTTGCAGGAGGATGAACTCCCCCACTTCGTTGAGGAAAAAAGCGTGGACGCCTTTTCCGGCGCAATACACCAGCGTCGTACGGGGACCGTAGACGAGATAGAGCGCTGCGATTTGTTCTCGTGGTTTGTGTCCGATCAAATCATTCCTTTTGTAGATGCCGAAAATCGAGCCGATGGCCAGATTGCAATCCACGAGGGAAGAGCCATCGAGCGGATCGAATACTACCGTGAACGGAGCATCCGTGATGAGCTCCTGGAGAACAGCTTCTTCCTCGGATGCATAACTGTGTACCAGCCTGCTCTCGCACAGCTCGCCTTTGATGATTTCGTTGCTCAGGACATCGAGTTTCAGTTGCTCTTCGCCAAATTGGTTCGATGATCCGGCGAGACCCAAATCTGTGGAACGAATAGCGTGATGAACGTATTTCCCTGCCCGTGCGATGTCATTGATGAGGTGGCGCAGCTGGTCGGGAACTCCCGATTGAAACATGTGGGAGTTGAGGGAGACGCGAGCTGGCAAGGGGCAGGAGGCCATACGAATGTAGAATGAGAACGAACGGATGCAGTGATGATCGAAATAATTTTACAGGATATTTTCTACATTCTCATCAGTGCTCCCATGCGTAGTACCATCTCCGTGATGCGCATGGCATAGCCCCACTCGTTGTCGTACCAGCTCAGGATCTGTGCTGCTTTCCCATCGACGACTTTTGTTGACGGCGCATCGACGATGGAAGAATGCGGATCGGTCTGGAAATCGATGGAGACGCACTGATCGTAGGAAATGCTTAGGATTCCCTTCATCGATTTCTGCTTCGACGCAGCTTCTAGTTTCGCGTGAACCTCATCAACGTTCGTTGGCTGCTTCAGGAAGAAAGCCATATACGCACAGCTCACCGTAGGAACAGGAACTCGGAAGGCCATTCCATCGATCTTGCCTTTCAGATGCGGAAAGATCGCGGCGCATGCTTTTACCGCCCCTGTTTTCGTGGGGATCATGGAGAGGGTCGCTGCCCTTGCGCGGCGCAATTCTCCTCCTTCCTTTGATTTGTTATCGAGGAGATTTTGGGAAGCGGTGTAGGCGTGCACGGAGCTCACGAGGAGATTCCCGACACCGAACGATTCATCGATGATCTTGATGACGGGAGCGATGCAATTCGTCGTGCAGGAAGCGTTCGAAATTATGTCCATGTCCTTCGTCAATAAGTGATCATTCACTCCCATGACAAATGTCGGTGTGGCGTCTTTCATCGGAGCCGTGACGATCACTCTCTTCGCACCGGCTGTGCGATGACCTCTTGCCTCTTCGTCGAGATCGAAGTTCCCTGTGGACTCGACCACAATATCTACGTTCAGATCTTTCCAGGGACACTTCTCGGGATTCCTCTCTTTCACGATGCGCACCGGTTTTCCGTTGACGATAATCGTGTCCTCCCCTTTCACCTCAACGGTTCCGTCGAAGCGGCCGTGGAGGGAATCGTACTTCAGGAGATAGCCGCGCATCGCAGCATCCGACGACGCATTAATGGCAACGACCTCGACGTCCTTCGGATAGGCATCGAGAAACTGGCGGTGGACGTTTCGACCGATCCGACCGTATCCATTGATGGCTACTTTTAACATGTGTGGACATTATGCCAAACACAACACAAAGTCAAGTATTTGGCAAACCATTGCGGTAGAATCGCTCTACGCATTCGCAAATATCAGGCATAAATCCCGATGAGGATTCCAAGCAATGCGAAGAAACAGCCGATGATCCAAAGTCGCATTGTTACTTTGCTTTCTCCCCAATTGAGCGCTTCGAGATGGTGATGGAATGGAGCGCAACGAAAGACCTTGCGTTTGAAGAATCGCTTGCTCGTGAGTTGAATAATGACGGAAGCCATCTCGATGACAAATACAAAGCCTATGAGCGGCAAGATCATGACTTGGTCGATCATGAAGGCCATGACAGCGAGAGTGCCGCCGAGAGCCAGCGATCCCGTGTCTCCCATAAAGAAGAGTGCCGGCGGGATGTTATGCCAGAGGAATGCCGCCAGTGCACCGACGACAACACCGCAGAATGCTGCGAGGACGTACAGACCGGAGATGTAGGCGACGAGGCCAAACGCGCCGAACGCGATGATGAGCAATCCACCCGCGAGGCCGTCGAGGCCGTCGGTGACGTTCACTGCATTCGACGTTGCGATCACGACGAAAACGAAGAACGGAATGTAGAGCCATCCGAGGTCGAGCCATCCACCCTCGAGGCCGACGTAGGCACCGAAAGGAATGTGAATCGATTGGTACTTGAGGCGGAAGTAAAACCAGGATGCGGAGAGCGTGCTGATGAGGATGAGCATTGCAAGCTTCGGCAATACGTTGAGACCGTGATTCTTCCCGAGACCGCGTACGTTCCAGTAATCATCAATGGCTCCCAGAATTCCGAGCCCTATGAGCATCGCGAGCGGAATGTAGACCTGTCCGCGCTGGAGAAGCGAATGCGTGACTACTCCCTGAAGGGAAAGAACGCGCGAGAGCAATACCGTGAGTAAAATCGATCCCCAGATCAGCATGCCGCCCATGGTTGGTGTCCCCACTTTTCCCTGATGATATGCGAGAAAGACATCCGCCGAACCCCCATCCACTGCTTGTACACGGAGCTTTTTTCCCAGCTTGAAACGCAGGAGAAAATCGACGAAAGGTCGGGTGAAGAGCAGCGCAATGAGAAAGGAAAGCGATGAATACAGCAAAATCTCCGTCAGAGAGATCGTTGGTCGCACAGGAAGAGGAATCATGCTTCAGGAGTGAAGGGAAACGAAAGCATTGACGATTATTCATCGCCGAGGGAAGCGCGTGTTGCGGATTCCATCGGACGGGCGGCGGATTTCCAGCCTGCTGTTTTTACTTGGGCGTTCAATCGTTGTACGGCCTTTGCGATGATTGGCTCGGCGTGCGTTTTGTCGATGTCATAGAAGCGCATCTGCTCCTTCTTGAAGAGGAGTTCTACGCGCCCCGTCGGTCCATTCCGGTGTTTGCGAATGTAGATATCCGTTATGCCGGGCCGATCGGAATCTTCTTCGTAATAATCTTCGCGGTACATCATGAGAACGACATCTGCATCCTGTTCGATGGATCCTGACTCGCGGAGATCCGAAAGTTGGGGAATATTTCCCGGACGGCTTTCTACGGCACGGGAAAGCTGACTCAAGGCAACAATGGGGATCTTTAATTCGCGACCGAGCATCTTGAGCGAACGGGAAATTTCGGAGATCTCCTGCACGCGATTCCCAACAAAGCCCTGGTTGCCTGTCGTCATGAGCTGCAAGAAGTCGAGGATGATCAAATCCAAGCCGTGTTCCATCTGGAGACGCCGTGCTTTCGCACGAAGCTCCGGAATGGTGGATCCCATGGAATCGTCAATAAAAATATTGGCTTTATTGAGGTCGTCCATGATCGGTCCCATATTTTGGAAGTCTTTGTCATCGAGCTTCCCCTTCTGCAATTTCCAGGAATCCACGCCAAGCATGGAAGCAAACAACCGATCGACCAATTGTTCTTTACTCATTTCAAGCGAGAAGATGCCAATGGTCTTGTTGAATTTGATCGCGGCATTCTGAGCGATATTCAGAGCCAGTGAGGTTTTACCCATACTCGGACGGGCAGCGATAATGATGAGGTCGCTGGGCTGGAACCCGGAGAGCTTGTTGTCGAGTACGGTGAAGCCGGTCGAAACGCCTTTGATCGTAGAATCCTTCGTCTCATGCAATTCCGCAAATTTTTCGTAACGAGCGCTGAGAATGTCTCGAATGTGAATGAATTTGTCTTTGAGGAACGTCGCGGAAATGCTGAAAACCGTTTTCTCCACTTCTTCGAGAATTTCGGGGATGTCTCGCTCCACTTCGTAGCCAAGACCTTTGATTCTTTCTCCTGCCTGAATAATTCGTCGGTGCACCGCTTTCGTTTTCACGATTTGTCCGTACTTGTACACGTGTGCCGACGTCGGCACCTTGGAAGCCAATTCCGCGAGGAAGGCGCTTCCTCCGACATCCTGCAGTTTCTTCGAATCGCTTAATTTGTTGCTCACCGTGACGATGTCAATCGGTTGGTGCGTCTGATAAAGCTGGTGGATGGCTTCGTAGACGAGGCGATAGGTTGGATCGTAAAAATCCTCCGGAAGCAGGAAATCCGAAATCTTAATGATTGCATCGGGATCGAAGAGGAGCGCACCGAGCACGGTTTGCTCGGCTTCGATGCTATGCGGCTGGACATCGAGAAACGCTTGAGCCATGGGCAAGCGAGTGTAGTGCATTTATGCGTAAGACAAAAGTGATCGGGAGATGCCGTTGTTTTCGCGCAATAGGAAAACGGAGGTGTGCTCTCGCACCTCCGTGCCCATGTGTATTCCCTCGCCTTCGAAATCAATAGTGGTGGACGCGCTTTTAGAGCGTCGAGAGTTTCTTGAACGCTTCGCGGATTTCCTTTTCCAGTCTCTCTGCGAGTTTCTGATTCTGCTTCAGATACTGCCGCGCTTGTTCCCTTCCCTGTCCCAGGGTTTCCTCCCCTGCGCGCAGGTGCGATCCCGATTTCTCGATGAGGCCGTATTTGAGGCCGAGATCAATGATATCTCCTTCCTTCGAAATGCCCTGTGCGTAGAGAATGTCGAATTCTGCCTGCCTAAACGGCGGAGCGATTTTGTTCTTCACGACTTTCACACGTGTGCGATTACCCACGATCACTTGTTCATCGATGCCTTTTTCGGTGATCTTGTCGATTCTGCGGACATCCAGGCGCAGAGAAGCGTAGAACTTCAGGGCATTGCCACCCGTCGTCGTTTCGGGATTTCCGAACATAACGCCGATTTTCATGCGTATTTGGTTGATGAAGACGACGGAGCAGTTCGTTTTGCTCACTATGGAAGTGAGTTTACGCAGTGCTTGGCTCATCAGACGAGCCTGAAGACCCAAGTGGCTATCTCCCATCATTCCTTCGATTTCCGCGCGTGGCGTGAGTGCTGCTACGGAATCAATGACAATGATGTCGATTCCACCCGATCGCACGAGTGTTTCCGTGATTTCCAGAGCCTGTTCTCCGTCATCGGGCTGTGAAACAAGTAGATTATCGACATCGACGCCGATTTTCTTCGCATACTGGATATCGAGTGCGTGTTCCGCATCGATGAATGCCGCTCTTCCGCCACGTTTCTGCGCTTGCGCAATGGCATGGAGGGCAAGAGTGGTTTTACCCGATGACTCTGGCCCGTAGATCTCGATAATTCTGCTGCGCGGAATACCGCCTCCCAGAGCGAAGTCGAGACTGATGGAGCCGCTCGAGAACGTGTCGATATGGATATTCTGTGCCGTGCCCATATTCATGATGGATCCGGCACCGAATTGTTTCTCGATTTCTGCAATAGCAGCTTTCACTGCCAGGCTTTTGGCTCCCTGGAGCGTTTCGGTTACCCCTTTTTGTGAGGAAGATTTCTGTGTGCTTGCCTGTCCTGCTGGTACTGATTGTTTCGTCATGATGGAAGTGGAGGAAAGTATAAGGTGTACGTACGTTCACCACCACTATCTCTCAACGTTTGGCGTCCGTCAAACGGAATCACTTGCGAAGTGTCTTTTGTATGGCGGTGTACAGGAGTACACCCTTAAAGCTATGAGTTATGAGTTTTGAGCTATAAGAAAAGAACAATAACAATTTGAATTATTGATTGTGCTCATAACTCATAGCTTTTTAGAGAGCCCGGCAACGACCGATGTTTTCTACGGTATCCGTAATGTCACAGAAATATCCGCTCGGACAGAGTATCCCTGCGATTCCCCCACACGGTATTCCGATGCTGGCTCCGGTTCCGCTGGCCAAGGAACTCGATGATTGATCGGATAGGAATGTGAGCGACGAAAAGAGGTTCTCGAATTCGCTCAAAAGAATTTGTCCCTCCTCGACGGTCTTGATGGATTTTTGCGTAGAAACGTCGAAATGGAAATGAATCACCGTTTCGGTCTCTTGGATGTATACGTCCTGCATCGTGTCTTTTTCCGGCGTTGTACGCGATCCTCTACGTCCAGCAGCATAGAGGAAACTACCACGTGGCAGACTGCGGTTGCTGGGGAGCTTCTTGATCGTGAGGAGCGGGCTTTCCTCTCCCACCAGGGAGAAGGTAACCACACCGTCTTCAATGGTAGCCCCCCATGTCTCCGGTGCTTTAATACGGAGATTCAGGGTAGGTACTTCCCAGCTGTGCAAGGACTCGTTGCCATGTGACATTTTTACAGTATCGACGATGAGTACGGGGAGATCTTCCGGATCCGTGTTTTTTTTCAGCGTGCCTTTCACGAAAACCGTCTGCCCTTCGTACGCTTGGAGACTCTCACTTTTGCTCTCCAGGTAGTACGTGGTCTTTCCGCCGATGACGAGAGCGTGAGTTCCGCGGCGAACAAAGGAGATTTCTACGGGAATAACCGTACCGGTCGCGGAAGCCGGTCCTTCCTCAACGGTCGAAGGAGGTTTGCCACTCGTACAGGCAGCGAGCGCGGCGAGCGTGAAACAAACGAAAATGGTTGAATGTGCTCTGGACATACAGTCAGATGGTAACAGTGAATGGGAAACAGCACACTCATGGAAGCTTCAGGCAGACGACTTCAAACTGCTTGGAGCTCACCGCTTGAAGCTTGTCGCTTCGTTATTTCTTCTTGCTTGCGTCGAAGTCGTACACGGCGCGACCGACCCGGACGAAGTACGGCATCTTTTGCAGATTCAGCGAGATTGTTCCGACCTTCACCGTGCGTTGCTTGCTGACTTCCTCGATGATCTGCTTCTTGCTGAGAGCCCCCTTCTTCTTCAGGATCGTTTCGATGACATCGGCAACCGTGCCTGGCTCGTAGCCCCACTCACGGAGTGCGTAGAGACCGCGGCCGACCAACACGAATTGCGGGTAACGAATCAGTTCGTTGTGCACCGCTTGAACGGTGACGTTCTTGTGATCGAAACTCGCCTCTTTGATCTGGTTGGCGATTTCCATGAAGTGCATGGGATGACCGATCTTCTTCAGGATGATTTCCACTTTGTCACGGATGGAGCGCGGACGGACGAAGCGCCACTCGGTGAGTCCCCAACCGTCGTTGATCTCCTTGAGACGCTCATCGATGGAGAGACAGCTGAGCGTGAGTTCGGATGATGGGATACGTCCCTGGAAAGCCGGCATCGCCTGAATGGAGGAGATGAGTTCCGGTGCCTTCATGCAGGAGTGACGCTTGTTGAGAAGCTTTACCGCTGTGTCGATAATGTTGGAAATATCATCCAGTGCAAGGGAAGCCAGTCTCCAGAATGGCTTGTAGGTCATGGTGTGGCCTTCCGCCGACATCTCATTGTCGATGGAAAAGGAGAGTCTCAAAATGGTGCCGTCGATGAGCTGAGTGCCCGGCAAGCGCTTCAGAACGGACGAAATCAGTTCTGATGCCAGCATCACGCCTCCGTGAGCACGGAGAATGCCCTTCGCCATTTCATTCACTTCGTTGAGGCGTGTCGTGCGAACCGTACGCTTAAGCTTCGCGAGTGCGATGCTCTCGATCTGACGGATGCGTTCACGTGTTACGTTGAAATGCTTTCCGATCTTCTCCAGCGTCTGTTTACTCTGGCCAGCAAGAGCAAAGCGACGTTTAATCACCTCTGTCTCTTTCTGCGTCAATACGAGGAAGAGATCACCTAACAATTCTTGCAAGTTAAGGTTGAGCTGAGGTTTAGCGGCGGTCGTTTGCGGTGCCGAGGAAGAGGAGACGGGAGTGGGCATGAAAAGTAGGGGAATAAAACTATCTTGTTCTACCAGAACGTTGACAGGAAATAAAGTTAAACTTTCTTTCCTACCGATGCCCGTGAGTGGTCATCGGGATTCTCGTTCCGGTGCGACTGAAAGAGCAGGATAGTTCCTTTTGAAGGAAGATATCATATAATAAATATATGTGTTGTCAATACTGATTTCTTCGCTGATCAATGACCACAGTCAATATTGCACATGCAGCGCGTGCATCTTTGTCACTACTCTTGTCTCCCCTCTTCCCCGAGGTAAATCGTTCATCTACAAATTTCAATGGGAGATGGACTACATCAACAATTGATTGTGCTGCACTTCGCACAAGCAAAGATTGCTTTCCTTCCGATCCGTCGAGCAGCTTCGGAAGACCGATAATCAATTCCGAAATTTGCATCTTTTTCACAAGCGTTGCAATGTGCCGTGTGAGCTCGTCATCCGATGAATGTTTGATGGTTTCGAGTGCCATCACAATACCGCTAACCGTATCCGCATAGGCAACGCCGGTTCGCCTGGTTCCGATGTCGAGAGCGAGAAGCTTGGACATACAGCTATGAGTTATGAGACGTAAGTTATGAGTACGAAGACCGCACATTGCGTGTTTCCATTGTACTCAAAATTCACAGCTCAAAACTATTTCTTTTTGCTCACCATCCTTGCCAGGGCAGATTTTTTTCTCGCAGCGTTCTTCCAATGGATGAGATTCTTCTTCTGCGCAACATCGATAGCTTTGTATGCAATAGAAAGAGCCTTCACGGCATCCGCGGTCTTCCCCGCTTTCACGAGATCGGTCACTTTTCGAATCTGCGTCTTCATGCTTGTTTTGAACGGGAGTCTGCGCGCACGTCGCACTACAGACTGTTTCGCATGCTTGATGGAGGACTTGAGGATAGGCATAGAGCGGTGGAAGGTTAGGGAAAGGAGGCGAGCGCGTCAACAGGAAGCAGCTTACTCAGCAGCAGGCGCTTCCATGGACTCTGCACTCATGAATGCTGCAGAAAAGTCCTGCTGAAGACGACTGAATGGAGCAAAAGTTGCCGGGGTTTCCACGGTTACAGAGGAAACTTCCTTCCGTTGGCCGTCGATGTTGAGGGTGAAGATAGGAGTATCTCCAAACGTACCATGAGCTTTCAGGGTCACGGTATTGTCCTTGAATTCGTTCTGCGCCTGGAAACCGAACTGATCGATGAAGAGCTTCAGCTTGCTTGCCATAGAAGGGAAAGTGATGACGCCATCCTTGATCAAGAAATCCTCTTTCGTGGCTTTCACAAGCGGTAGATCGGCGGTAAGAACTGTTTCATTTTTCTCTGGATCGGTGATCGTCATCGTGAAGCGACTCTCGGAAATCGTGCCCTCCATGTATTTCTTGCCGTCCATCGTGAAGGTGAAATCGGCACCAATTTTCTGAAACACGAGTTTTCGATTTCCTTCTGCTGTATTTGTCAGTTCGATGAGCGCGTTCCCGTTGGCCTCACGACGAATTTTCACATCGAGCAGTTTTACGCCGGAGTTGCTGAAGGTCTCTCCCTCGAAGCCGCGGAATTCATATGTGCTCTTGTCCGCATCCAGAATGCCGCGAATGGAGCCGACATTCTTTTCGATGCCGTCCTTGATGCCATCTTCGAATTGCCCTTGGTATCGTGGGTTCTTCTCGATCTGCTCCCACGAAGAGCCTGCGGTTTCCCGCATATAGGCGAAGAATGCTTCGGTGCTCTCTTTCATGGATTCCTTATCCGATTCCACTCGCACACGCAGATTTCCATCCTGCTCCGGCAAGAGCTCTATGCCATTCCAAATATGTGTATTACGGAAAAGTTTAACCAGCGCTTCTTTATTGACGCCATTTCCTCCGACTGCCTTCCGAATGAGATCATCG
>Ga0172379_10002896_pt1 | contig 28774 bp, 20 predicted proteins | sample GrowelOW334metaG_FD_119756 | JGI IMG/M metagenome (GOLD analysis project Ga0172379, IMG submission 119756) | Groundwater microbial communities from an aquifer near a municipal landfill in Southern Ontario, Canada - Groundwater well OW334 metaG | ecosystem: Environmental > Aquatic > Deep...
AAGATTTGCGGTTGACAACGCCGGCGCCGCATGGGCCAGCGGAACTGTCGTTCAAAGCAACGGCTACATGAACTTCGGACCCGCCGCCGGCGCGGGCGGCTACGGTTTCCGCGACAACGGCGGAACAATTCAATTTAAATATAATGCCGGCGCCTGGGCGAATATTCCCAACGGTTCCGGTTATGTCTTAAAAGCCGGCGACACAATGACCGGCGCATTAACGGTAAACGATGCAATAACAGCCATCGGCAACATAACAACTGCGACCGGAACGGTCACTGCGGCCAACCTTGTCGGCAACGGAGCAGGCATAACAGGCATAACCGCGACGGACTCCTCAAAGGTCGCCAAAACCGGCGGCACGATGACCGGTCCGCTCTACGTCGGTTTCGACACCGCCACAGCATCGCTGCACATCAAAAACGCCGGCGGCGGAAACGCGGTTTATATAAACAACTCCGGCAACACTGCGGCGACATCATCGGTGTATGTTTTAACGAACAACTCAAATATAAACAGTGTTGGAATAAAAGTGTATAACACCGGAATAGGGCGCGGGGGATATTTTCTGAATAACAACGTGGCCAACACCCAACCCGCGGTCTCGGGCGAAACCACAGGCACGGGCTACGCGGTCTGGGGTGTCACAAACGGTTCCGGATATGCGGTTGCAGGCAATCAGAACGGCACGGGCAGCGCAGGCTATTTTCACATAGGAAATGCCGGAAGTTCGGCTCCCGCGTTGATAGCGGAAACGCTCGGGACAGGAAGATTGATCCAACTCATGCAGAACGGAAATACTCTGTTTGACGTCGACAACTCCGGCAACATGTGGGCCAGCGGAACTGTGATAAAGGCGAGTGGCTACATGAACTTCGGAACTATCGCCGGAATATCCGGCTACGGCCTTCGCGACAACGGCGGCAACATCGAAGTAAAAGACTCGCTCGGCGGGTGGACTCAGATATCAACCCTCGGCGGCGCAGGCGCATACATCCCGCTTTCTGGCGGCACGATGACCGGCGGGCTGGCGATGAATTTCAACACCGCCACATCTACATTGAAAATAACAAATACGGGCGCGGGCTATGCGCTCGCCGCCAGCGGCACGGTCACCATAGGCAGCAACACAGGGACCGACGGCTACGACGTAAGTTTTTACGGAACTTCAGCGGGCGCGGCGCCTGAGGGACGGATGTTCTGGGACGCCTCGAAGGACGCCTTCCGCGCCGGGCGCGACGACACCGGAACATACTGGAACGATGCCAACACAGGCCAATACTCTTTTGCCGTCGGTCTTAACGCAAAGGCAAGCGGCGTTCAGTCGCAAGCGATTGGTCCTTACACAGTCGCGAGCAACACCGCTGCTACTGCGATAGGCAACACCACAACCGCGACCGCCCTGTCGGCGGTCGCGATGGGGTCTTATTCAAACGCGAGTGGCAATGAGTCATTGGCCTTAGGGCGGGTGGTCAACGCCGGCCCGGCGGCGAATACCGTCGCAATCGGCCAGGGAGTTTCCTTGGGCAACCCACTTGTCAACAACACCGCTTCATCCATGATGGTCGGATTCAACAGCACGGTGCCCACACTCTTCGTCGGCCCCGCGAGCGGAATTGGAACCTATGGCAAAGTCGGCATCGGGACAACAACCCCGACCGAACGTCTCGGCGTGAACGGATATGTCGGCGCGGACGGCGCGGCAATCACCGCGGGCGGTTACGTGAACTTCGGCGCGGCCACCGGCACAACTGGCTACGGCTTCCACGACAATGCAGGAACTCTCGAATTCAAAAACAACGCCGGAGTATGGGCAACCATCCCGTCCGGAGGCAACTATGTTCTCAAAGCCGGCGACACGATGACCGGCGCTCTGTCAATTTCGTCTGCCGCTGCGGCGACAATATCCGCCACAAACAACGGCGGAACCGGCAAAGCCGTTTCGGGAACCTCTTCCGCCGCGGGCGGCGTAGGCGTGTACGGGAATTCGACAAGCAGCGGCGGCGCCGGAGTGTACGGCACATCCGCTTTCAGCTACGGCGTCCGGGGCGATAACACTCATGCCACATCGGGAACAGCAGGATATTTCAACAATACAAACGCCGGAAATACGGCTTCCACCCTTACCGCCAATACAGTCGGAACCGGCAGTCTGATCGAACTCCAGAAAAGCGGAACTAATAAGTTTTTGGTCGACAACTCCGGCAATGTGTATGCTTCCGGCTCGATTACCACAGTGTTCAACACGGCGAATGTGAACGCCCTCTCGTTGAACGGCAGCAACTCCAACGGAATTTACGTCAACAACGCAGGCACGCAAGGAAAAGCGGCGCAGTTCCTCGTCTCCAGCGGCGGAAACAACAATTACTCGCTCACTTCGACCAACGCCGGCCCCGGCGGCGCGGCTCTGTTCCAGAAAACCGGCGGCTTCGTGGCGACACCTACCGTTTATATCACTTCATCCACGGCAAACGCGGAAAGCTCGGGCGTTTATTCATTGCACACGGGCACGGGCGCCGCGGCTGTTTTCCAAGTCTCAAATGTCGCAAACGCCACGAACACCGTCCTCATAACCACAAACTCCACCTCAGCGGGCGGCATAGGCTTGAAAGTGGACAACTCCGGCACAGGCGGCCAAGCGGCATATTTTATGAACAGCAGCGCCGGAAATACAAATCCTGTCATGGAAGTTTATAACACCGGCGGAGGAAATGCCGCCGCGAGATTCCAGTCAACAACAGTCGCCAACGCGACTGGCGTTATTTACATTACGACCAACAGCAACCAGGCCAACAGCAGCCTGATCATGGGCAACCACACCGGAACGACCGGCAATCTCATGAAACTGCAAGCAACCGGCGTGGATAAATTCGTCGTGACAAGAACCGGCGCGGTGACTGCAACCAGCTTCACAGGCATCGGCACGGGACTCACCGGAATAACCGCGACGGACGCCACGAAAGTCGCGAAAACAGGCGACACAATGACCGGCCCGCTCTACATGAGTTTCAATACAGCCACAGCGACTCTGCACATCAAAAACACGGGAAATGGAAACGCTGTGTACATCGACAACATCGGCAATACCGTCGCCACATCGTCGCTTTATGTGAAAACAAACAACACGAGCGCGTTCAGCGATGCGATACGGGGCGAAGCCACCGGCGCAGGACGGGGCGTTTTCGGAACGGCGAGTGGCGCCGGAGCGGGCGTTTTAGGATACAACGTCAGCGGCGGCTACGCCGTCGAGGCTCAGTCGGCGGGAACATCGACCGCCTTGTTTGCTTCCTCGAACGGAAGCGGAAACGCCGTCCACGCATACATGACAGGCAGCGGCATTGCTGGCAACTTCCAGATAAACAACGCCGCAAACACAACGAACGCGCTGCAAGCGACAACAAACGGCACGGGCAATGCCGGCAGCTTCACAAACTTAAACAATGCAAATACATCCGCCGGACTTTATGTAAGCACAAACTCGGATTCCGCGGGCGGGCACGCTATCCAAGGCTATACCAGCGGCTCAGGCGGCCGCGCGGGCTACTTCCAAGTCAATAACGCCGCCAACACTTCGGACGCCGTGTATGCCTCGACAAACGGCGCGGGCGGGCGCGCGGTTTACGGCATAACCACCGGCGACGGCAGCGCCGCCGCGTTCCAAGTCAACAACGCAGCCAACATAAGCCCTGCGCTTATCTCCACAACAAACGGCACGGGCAACGCCGGCAACTTCACCGTCACCAACGCCGGCAGCAGCGCCTCGGCCGTCTACGGCACAACCGTCGGCACAGGCTACGGCGGCTACTTCATGGTCAATAATGCCGCCAATGCAAATGATGCAATGTATGCGACAACCAACGGCACAGGAGCCGCGGTCAAGGGATACACAACCGGCAATGGCAATGCAATTGACGGAAGTTCTACCGGCAGCGGCAGCGCATTAAGCGCTTATACCTCGGGCGCCGGCAATGCCGGCTACTTCCAGATCGACAATGCCGCAAGCGCCAACAGCGCTATATATGTCACGACAAACGGCACATCCGAAGCGATTAAAGGCCTCACAACCGGCACAGGCATTGCCGGTTACTTCCAGATCAACAACAACACAAGCGCAGCAAGCGCCGTTAGCGCGATGACAGACGGATCCGGGGACGCCATTTATGCGCGCACAACCGGCGCGGGCCGCCCGGGCTACTTCGAGATCAGCAACGTGGCCAACGCCAACACAGCGATCACTGCCATAACCAACGGCACGGGCCAAGCCATTTACGGTTACACCGACAGCTCGACCGCGAACGCCGCCTACTTCGCCGTCAACAACGGCTTGAACAGCAATAACGCAGTTACGATCTCCACGAACTCGAACACCGCCGGCGGCAAAGGATTGAGAGTCACAAATTCCGGCACAGGAGATTTGGCCGCCTTTTTTGAAATCACGGCCGCCGGAAACGCGAGCTCTATTCTGCTCGCCAACACCGCGGGAACCGGCAATCTGCTTCAAATGCAACAGGCCGGCGCGGATAAATTCGTTGTCAACAACGCCGGCGATATCACAGTTGGCGCGAGTAACCTTAAGCCACAGAGATGGGTTAACACCATCGGCACGGCCACATGGAGCGCGGCCGGATTCAACGATCTTCCCAACGGCGTTATCAACGCAACAACAAGGGGCGGCGACCTGCTGGTCACATTGAATCTTTCCGTGCTGAACACGTCGGGAGCCAACACCATTGCGAATATTCAGATACTGCTGGACGGAACCCCGTACACCGGATCGTTGAGAAGGGCGAGCGTTGCAGTGGGCGAGTCCGCAACAATAACATCGACAATTATCATGACGGGCGTGGCGGGCGGCGCTCATACCATCAAAGGCCAGATCAACAACACCGGCGCCGTAACAAGCCTGTTCTCCAACGGCGACGAAGGCCAACTGACTATTGTCGAACTTCCAAACTGACGGCGCGCTTTCGCGATGTTGAAATGGCTTCAGTCTGTGCTATGATTAAAAACAATATCGGGCTCCGCGAACGCGGGCCTAAACTATGACGCCTGAGGTAAAATGCCGGAAACAAATAATGAAGGCCCGCGGACAGACGGGCCGGAAACGCAGAAGCAAGGGAAAGTCCACGCCATAAAAGAGCAGGAAGCCGACAACCGGAAGATGGGCATCGGCCCCCGGATTCAATACTTTCTGATTCGCGGAACAATTATGCTGCTCGGCCGCATCGCGGCGGTCGCTCCGGAACGAATCACTTATGCGATCTGCGTGGGGTTCACGCTTTTCGCGCGCAAGGCATTTCCGAAGTTTCGCCAACTCGCCCGCGGCCACCTCGAAATCGCGTTCGGCGCCGAAAAGCCAGCCGCGGAAATCGACGACATACTTCGACGCGCTTATATCAACCTCGGCAAGAACTTCGCCGAATTTCTCATGCTCCCCCACAAGAGCAGTGAATGGATCGAGAACCGGGTGGATTTCGACGACCCGCATTTCCACATCCGCGCCGAACTCGAAAAAGGACTCGGCGTTGTCAGCCTTGGCGGCCATTTCGGAAGCTGGGAGCTCGTCGGCGCCCGGATCGGAATATACAAGTACCCGCTCGTCGTAGTTGTCAAAGCGCAACGCGACGCGTTCATGACCCGCTTCGTCATGGAAACCCGCACGAAATGGGGTAACGAGTATATCTTCCGCGACCACGGCATTAAGGAAGAATGCTACCGCCAGCTTGAACAAAACAAAATTCTCGGCCTGCTGGCCGACCAGAACGCCACGCGCGGCGTTTTCGTCAATTTCTTCGGCAAGCCCGCCGCCACCGCCACCGGGCCCGCAGAGATCGCCATGAAGCGCGGCATCCCTGTCGTTCCCGGCTTTCCAGCTCGCAACCCGGACAATTCGATCACTCTCCACGTTTTAGAACCGATTCAGATGAGGGACACCGGCGACTACGATGCAGATCTGGTTTATAATCTCCAGCAGTGCTCGAACGCGGTGGAAAATTTCGCGCGCGAACACCCGGACGATTATTTCTGGTGGCACCGCCGCTGGAAAAAAAGACCGCCGTCGGAAACGCAAAAAAAGTAGATATCAGCTGGTAGAAAGAGAAAGAAAAGGCAAAAACAAAGAACACGTCATTGCGAGGCGTATTTTGCCGAAGCAAACCCGAACTCGATTCCAATTAGTTTGGCAGAGGCGTCTAAGGGAATACAAAAACGGAAGAAAAGAAAACACATAATTCGGAGGAACAATGAAGCTTAAAGCAGAGTACATTTTCGACGCGGACATGAAACGCACGCTCGAGGTCTGCGTCACCAACAACATCGGAAACGTGCAGTATTTCAAGGATTCGATGCCGAACGTCTCATCCGTGAAACTCGTCGAGCGCGTGGATCATCCGGACGGCAGAATCCATGTTAAGATGGAATTCTGCGCGCACGGCCAGATTCCCAAAGCGATCCAGCACATCATCAAGCCGGAGATGCTCACGTGGCGCGAGATCAGCACGTGGGACCCGAACACAAAACGATATAACTTCGAGATCAAACCGCACTACATGTCGAATATGCTGGTGTGCAAGGGATATTGGGGCTATGTCGAACGCGGCCCTAACAAAACCGCCCAGTTCTGCGACGGCGTGCTCGAAATCAAAGTCCCCATATTCGGACCCATGATCGAAAAAGCGATCTGGCCGAACCTCGAAAAGAACTGGATCGAAAGCTACCAGTTGACTAAGAAACAGTTCGGAATCTGAAAAGCGAAAAACAGTAGACGGCAGACAGCAGGGGCGGATTTCAAATCCGCCCGTAGACAGGGAAAGGAAAAGGCAAAAACATAGAGCGCGTCATTGCGAGGAAGCCGTTTTGGGCTGACGAAGCAAACCCGAACTCAATGTCGAGTAGCTGGTAGCTGGGGAAAGCGAAAAACAGTAACCAGAATACAGAGCCCAGAATATAGGGGATTGTTTGTCATTCCGGGCGAAGAGAGGAATCTTCAATTAATCGCCAATACCATGTAATCTTAGTGCGGTATTCTTCATAAACAATAGCGATACCAACAGAAACAAACCAGGAGGCGCGGCATGAAAACAAAAAAACATTTCAAAACAATCCGTTTCCCGGCAGCCACCCTTCTGCTGCTTGCTTGCTTCGCTGTATCGGCGCAGGCGGCGGACATTTTCACTCCGCGCGAAGGCCGACGCGTTCTCGTCGTCGCCCACCGCGGCGCGAACAAGTTCGCCCCCGCTAACACCATCCCGGCCACGGAAAAAGCGATCGAGATGAAACTTGATTTCGTCGAGATCGACGTGCGCACGACGAAAGACGGCCGACTCGTCATTATGCACAACAGCACGGTGGACGGCACGACCGACGGCAAAGGCGCCGTTCGCGACCTCACTCTGGAAGAGATCAAAAAACTCGACGCCGGCGTCCGGGTCAGTCCGAATTTCAAAGGCGTTCGCGTTCCGACAATCGAGGAATATTTTGCCGCGGCTCAAGGCAAAATTAACACATATCTCGACTGGAAGGATGCCGAGCCGGCCACGCTCGCGGCGGCTATTGAAAAAGCCGGAGCCGTGGATTCAACCATCGTTTACGGCGGCCCCCTGCTGCTGCTGGAACTCAAGAAAATCAACCCGAATATACGCGTCATGCCCGACGCCGAAAACGCAAAGCAACTGACAGCGATGCGCGACGCCGGCCTCAGTTTCGAGACAGTCGGCGCGAGCATGATGACTTTTAACGCTAAGCTATCCGAAAAGGCCCACGAGATGGGCGCCAAGGTTTTCGTCGACATTCTCGGGCAAGCCGAATCCTGCGCGGGCGTGAAGAAAGCCATCCGTTACGGCGCCGACGCCGTTCAGTCCGATCAGCCGGACATGGTTCTCCGCTGTCTCGACTCAATGGACAAGGAAGCGCCTGTGGGAACTAAATAGCCATGAAATATTCCTGTTTAAGCGTCATTGCGAGGAACAATGTGACGAAGCAATCCCGAACTAAATTTCTATTATTCTCAATGTCCGTCGTCGCTTCGCTTGCGCTTGCATTTTTCGCTTGCAGCGCGGCATTCGCGGAAACTCCAGCCCCTGAAAGCGCAGACGCGGTTTTCTCCCATGCCATGACGATCTACTTCCGCGGCGAGTCAATTCCCGGCCTCAAGCTGCTCGAAGAAAACATAGCGAATCACCCTGAACACACGCTCAGCTACAGCGGACTGGCATTCGTCGAAGCGATGGGGCAGATCGATCCGCTGTACAACGGGTCGCCGGACCGCGCGCGCGAACTTGTCGCTAAAGCGCGAACCGTCGGGCCGGACAACAAATGGAACTACATGGCGCCTGCCATCAACGCGGTGGCGCGCTATATGCGCGGCGACATGGCCGCCATCCTCGACGTCGAAAAGGAAGCGAAGCGCGGCCTCAAAGTCGATCCGAAAGCGGGAGAACTCCATTTCCTGCTCTGGTTCATAAACAAATTCATCAAGGGCGACCGCGCCGCCGCCGCCCGCGAATACAGCGCCGCGGTAAGCGGAATGCAATTTATAAATCCGCATTACCTTTTCTTTTTTTCGGAAAGCTTTTTGGGCGACTGCGCCGCCGCTGTTCCGGAAGCTGTTCTGGCGGTGAAAGAACTGCCGGAGGCAAAGAGCGTCTACCTCGAGTTCGAACATCCCGACGGCGGCGACGTCGAAAAAATCGCGTCCGCCGGCTGCCTGATGTGGAAAGCGCTGAAGAACGAAAAAACAGGCGGCAAAATCGAAGAACGGGAGAAACTCTTGCGGGCCGCCCTGAACGAGACGCCGGGCTTCGTCATCGCGGCAGACAAACTGGCGGACATCCTCGCCGGTTCCGGCCGCGCGGCCGAAGCCGAACAGTTGCTTTCAGACAACTATAAGAACAATTCCGAAAACGCGGGCGCCGCGCTCGCGCTCGCTCACTTTTACGCCTACCCGGCCCCGGACGACGCGAAACTCAAACAAGTCCTCGAAAACTTTCCGCCCATAAAGAAAACCCACTACGAGCCCTCTTACCGCTCACGGTTCGAAGACCTTTGCAAAAAAGTCGGAGTCACTCCAAAATCGCAGAACTGAATGTTAAACATCAGATTATTCTTTGATAAGGGAAAAGACGCTTCTATATAAAAATGATATAATCATTCCGCCAAATATACTATTAGGAGAAAATCCGTGAAAAATAGCGGCGCGCTAATTCCAGCGGAACTGATCGAGCAGTCTATCCTAATTATAAGAAACCAAAAAGTTATCTTAGACTACGATCTCGCTGTTCTTTATGGTGTCGAGACTCGCGTTCTGATTCAGGCGGTCAAAAGGAACAAAAATAGATTCCCGGATGACTTTATGTTTCAACTCTCCGCAACTGAACTAAAAATCTTGAGATCACAATCTGTGATCTCAAGTGAATGGGGCGGCAGACGATATCCCCCGTACGCATTTACCGAGCAAGGGGTAGCAATGTTATCAAGCATTATTAACAGCGAACGCGCAATATTGGTCAATATCGAAATAGTCAGGACATTCGTTCGCTTGAGACGCCTTCTTGATACGCACACTGCTCTTGCGCGAAAGCTCAATGAACTTGAGCAAAAATATGACGAACAATTCCAAGTCGTTTTCGAGGCTATACGCCAACTAATAGCGCCCTCCGAAAAAGAAAAACAAAGAATCGGATTCAGGGTAAAAAAAGACTGAACCGGTCAAACTTGAGATCACAATCCGTGATCTCAAGTTTAATCAAACGGGGTAATTTTATCCAAATCATGAAGAATAAACATCAAATTGAAGTCCCTTATTCGGTTGAATCCTGGCTTCCTTTATCCGCCTCCGCAACGTTTTTTTTATCAGCCTTCACCCTCGCGCTTTTGCTTTTCGGCGCTCAGGCATTCGCGCGCGATTCGGACGGCCGGCTCGCGCTTATCCGTTATCCGATCTCCTCTCAGCCGGAATTCGCCCGCGCCGGAGAACAGATCACGGTTGACGTTTCGCAATCGCTATACGATTCCTGCCCGGACGCGCTCCGCGCCTATCTCGAAAAGGACGGCTCTCTCACGCCCCTCGAGCCTGCCGCCCGCCTGACCGGCCTCGCTACCGGCACATACAGATTCGCCCTGCCAATACCGCAAAAAACCGCTCCCGGCGCCTATGGCATCATCGCCAAAAAATGCGCTGGCGCCGAAGATTCAGCCAAACGCTCTGTCGTTGTCGTTGATGCATATCCAGACGAATATTCAATCCTTCACATCACCGACATCCACGTCGGACGCATGAACGCCGACGGCCCGGTCGGCGCCTCGACGTTCGAGCGCATGCGCGAGATGTCGAACGCGGCCAGGCCTGCGCTCGTCATCATCACCGGCGACCTCTCGGACACAAGCAATCCTGAGGAATTAAAAAAGTTCATCGAAATATTGGAAGGCTTCGACGCGCCGACATTCGTCGTCGCAGGCAACCACGACCGCAACAACTCAGACGCGGACTCGTTCATCGGCCCCGTTCGTTACAGCTTCAACTTCGGAAAGCATTTCTTTCTCGGATTCGACACGCAGTACGAATTCCCGCCGCCTGACCCTGACAACCAGATGAACTGGATAAAGAAAGAAACCCGCGCGCGCGCCGCAGCGCCGTTCAAGGTTCTGTTCTCACACCGCGCGGATTCCGATTTCAGATTCGTCATCACGAAAGTCGTAATGCCGTATAAAGTCAACCTGTTGCTGCTCGGCCACAAACACTCGGATGAGGTCGAAAAGCTCGGCGCCTCCTATGTCGTCACGACCAACGCCGCCGTCGACGGCTTCTACCGCGTTATTAGAGTGAAAGACAATGCCGTGGTCGATTTGCCGCAAATGAATTTGGATGGCGGCAAATAACGCAAAACGCTTTCCTTTTTGCCTATGAAAAATTGAGATATAATAGAGTTCGGGATTGCTGCCCCCGCCTAAAGCAAGCGGGGCCAGGCTGAAAACACCGCGTTCCTCGCAATGACGTCTTCTTTGTTTTATCCCTTCCCCGTCTGCCGTCTACTGCTTTTATCACCGCATGCTTCTGATCACGCCTATCACGCGCCCGCAGATTTCAACATGCGTGGCGACAATCGGCGCAAACGCCGGGTTCGCCGGCTGAAGGCGCACGTGCTTCTTTTCGCGGTAGAACCTTTTCACCGTCGCCTCGTCGTCGAGCAGCGCAACGACTATATCCCCGTTCTCCGCCGTGCGCTGCGGCCGCACTACAACTATGTCCCCGTCGTGTATGCCGTCCTCGATCATGCTGTTGCCTTTGACGCGCAATGCGAAACACCTGCCGTCCATAGGGAAAATGCGCTCGATCGTTATGTGGTCCTCGATGTTTTCCGCCGCGAGAATCGGTTCGCCCGCCGCGATGCGTCCGATCAGCGGTATCCCCTCCTCCGGCTTGCGCACAACCTCGATCGCGCGCGCCTTGTTCGGCGAAATCCGTATCTCGCCCTTCTTCGCCAACGCCTTCAGGTGGTCGGCCACTCCGTTCGGCGACTTGATTCCGAACCGGTCCGCAATGCCCCGGATCGTCGGCGGATATCCGACTTCGCGCGTATGCTCATAGATGAATTCGAGTATATCCCGCTGTCTCTGCGTCATTTCTTTTGGCGACATTTCGCTCTCTCCTTCTCCCCCTGCTTGTATTACTGTACATTATTATACTGATCATGCGTATAGATGTCAAGATGCGGATTTACACAAAAAAAGCCGGCGCTTTGCAACTGCGCCGGCTTAGTGAAGTCATTCTTCAAATTTCCAATTATTTCGCGAGCGCCGCCGCGATGTCCGCCTGAGCGGATTCTGAGATCGGCGCGATATTGAATTTCTCGACGAGAATATTGAGCGCGGCAGGCGTGATAAACGCGGGCAGCGTCGGTCCGAGCTTGATTCCCTTGATGCCAAGGTGCAACAGCGTGAGCAGAATGGCGCATGCTTTCTGCTCGTACCATGAAAGGATCATGGACAGGGGCAGTTCGTTGACGCCGCACTCGAAGGCGCCGGCCAAAGCCACCGCGATCTGGATTGCGCTGTAGGCGTCGTTGCACTGGCCGACATCGAGCAGGCGCGGAATGCCGCCGATGTCTCCGAACTCAAGCTTGTTGAAGCGATACTTGCCGCACGCAAGCGTGAGAATAACGCTATCCTTCGGAACGCTCTGCGCCAGTTCGGTGTAGTAGTTGCGGCCGGATTTTGCTCCGTCGCAACCGCCGATCAGGAAGAAATGCTTGATCGCGCCCGCTTTAACGGCGTCGATCACCTGCCCCGCCACGCTCATGACAGCGTTGCGGCCAAAACCGATGGTGATGGTTTTCTCCTCGGCGTCCTCTGTGAATCCGGGCGCCGCAAGCGCTGCGGCGATTACCGGCGAGTAGTCATGTCCTGCAATGTGCTTGACGCCCGGCCATTCCGTCGGGCCGCTTGTGAAAATGCGGTCTTCATAGCCCTTGGGCTTCTGAATGCAGTTCGTGGTCATTAGAATCGCACCCGGAAAATCTGCGAACTCCTTGCCCTGATCCTGCCATGCGTTGCCGTAGTTGCCGACGAGGTGTTTGTACTTTTTCAGGCCGGGATAGGCGTTGGCGGTAAGCATCTCTCCGTGCGTGTATATGTTGACACCCTTGCCTTCGGTCTGCTTTAGAAGCTCTTCAAGGTCCTTCAGGTCGTGTCCGCTGACAACGATGGCTTTGCCCTTTACCGGTGTGACGCGCACAACTGTCGGCTCCTGATGGCCGTAGGTTCCTGTGTTGCCGGCATCCAGCAGTTCCATCGCCCGCAGATTTATCTCGCCGCACTTGAGCGCGCTGCCCAGGAGCGCGTCAACCGTGGGCTTCTCGTCCGTAAGCAGCGTCAGCGCCTCGTTGATGTAATCGTACACGGCATCGTCTTCCTGCCCGAGAATGGCCGCATGATATGCGTATGCCGCCAAGCCTTTGAGCCCGTAGGTGACGAGTTCCTGCAAGCCGGTGATATCGTCGCCCAAGGCTTCTTTTCTTTTAAGAATGGTGATGTTTTGCCCCTGTTCGATGAGGCCCGCCAAGTCCGACGCCGGCTGCCATGCCGCCGGACCCGCGATCTCTCCGCCGCCGGCAAGCGCCTTCGCCTTGTCGCGAATTGCCGCAGCCTCCGCGAGAAGAACTTTCAAACTATCGGCGTCGAAGTTGACATTCGTCAGCGTCGAGAACAACGCTTTCGTCTGGAAAAGATTCACGTCAGCGTCCTTTTTACCCTGCTGTTTAGCGACCGCCGCATACTGGGCGATTCCTTTGCAGGCATAGACCAGAAGGTCTTGAAGAGCCGCAACTTCCGGGTCCTTGCCGCAGACCCCTTTCACCGTGCATCCTTCCCCCTTCGCCGTCTGCTCGCACTGATAACAAAACATTCCCATTTGATTTACCGCCTTTCAATTGTTTTATATTTTTTTCTCAAAACGCTTCTTTCAATCCGCCGCTTTTCAAAACATTCGACATTCCGGACTTCATTTCGTCATTGCGGTACCAGAATACCACTATTCGCCTCGCGTGTCAAGCGGAAAAGAAAAATTTTAATAAATTCGAATTAAAAGCGCGTCTTTGCGAGGCGTTTTTTGCCGAACCAATTTCGCGCTCAAGGCCTATCAGTTTGACAGATAGGCAATGCTTCCATGCTTGATGGCATTTCTCACTGCGTTCAGGATAACGCCTGTGTTGTGAGGTTGCCGGGCGCTACCGGCAGCAAAACATATATGGGTTGAGTTCGGGATTGCGGAGTTTACCCTGAGCGTAGCCGAAGGGCTTCGCTCGCAATGACGGTTTTTTATGTTTTTCTTTTTGCTGTGTTCTGAGTTCTGTCTTCTGTCTTCTATTTTTAGGTTTTTCCCTCGATGCTCGCTGCCGGATACTCGCTACTGCTTTACTACGAGGCGACGCAGTTGCGGCCGGCTTCTTTCGCGCGGTAGAGAGCGTTGTCGGCGGCCTTGACGAGGTCTTTCTTTTCGGTGATGGGCGGCATGGTGCCGACGCCGAGACTGATTGTGATGCCGAACGCTTTTCCGGCGGTGTCGCGGAAGGTGTGTTTGGCGATGGCGCGGCGGATGCGTTCTGCGGCGCCGACGCCGCCCGAGGCGTCGGTTTCAGGGAGAATGACGACGAATTCCTCGCCGCCGTAGCGGCAGAGCGTGTCGACGTTGCGGAGTTGGTTTTTGACAACGATTGCGAGTTCGTGGAGCGCTGCGTCGCCGGTCTGGTGGCCCATGGTGTCGTTGAGTTTTTTAAAGTGGTCGATGTCGATAAGGATGACGGAGAGCGGGCGGCTGTACCGTTTCGAGCGTTCGATTTCGATATCGAGTGCATGCTGGAAATAGCGGTGGTTGAAAATGCCGGTGAGGCCGTCGGTGTCAGCCATTTCCTGAAGTTTTGCGCGCAGGGCGATATTCTCGATGGCGACGGTGAAGTGGCTGGCGAGAATTTTGAGTTCATCCAGCATGTCGGGGTCGAAGCTGCGCTCTGAGAGGGAGGAGATAATGAGAATGCCGGTGAGGCCCATGCGGCCGCCGGTAAGGGTCTGGATGTGGAGCGCAGCGGGCATTATCGGGTCGATGAGAATGGAGTCCGGAATTTCGTGAGCGCGGTCGGAGTCCCAGGTGAGTTCGAGATATCCTTGAGCGTCCGAGCCGTCGAGGGCTTTTTGGATGAGGGGATGGTCAAACGGAATTTCGCGGATATCGGGCACGGCGCCTGAGGGGTAGAGAATGGCTTTGCCGGCGTCTTTATCGAGAAGAACAAGGTCGGCGCGGTCGGCGTCGAGCAGGCCGCGGGCATAGCGGCTGAAAAGAGCGGCGGCTACGGAAACGTCGCTTTGCGCGTTGAGTTCGCGGGCAAAAGAAGTCTGCGAGCGGCGGCGGGCGGCGGATATGTTCTGTTCGTTGAGGAGCCTGTTTTTTTCCTCGATCGCGCGGGCCTGCGATTCGCGTTCATCGATGAGTTCCTGATTGATAATCTCGTAGCGGCTGTTGAGATCGTTGCTGTGTTTGCGTTGTTTTTCGAGGTCGGCGCGGGCGCGTTTTTCGTTTTCGACGAGCGCGGCGAGCACAGAGCAAACAAGGAACATGAAGCCGAGCCTGAGGCCGAAGTCGCCGATGAAAAGCTGGTCCGGATTGGTGAGATAGATCGCTGAATAGGCGGCTGCGGAGAGCAGTGTGACGGCGGCTCCGGCGGCGCCCCCGAAGTAGAAAACTTCGATGGCGATGAAGGGATAATAGGCGAGATAGAAATTACTCTGGCATGAGCCTGTCGACCGGATGAGCAGGGTGACGAAAGCCACATCGAGAACGGTTGCGAGGTGGAAGAGCCCGCGTTTACGGTCCGGGTAAGCGCGCGAGACGAGAACGAATCCGGCGGTATAGAGCGCGAACCATAGCAGGAGCGGAAGAGTCGAGCGGACGAGTTGAGAGCGTTCGCCGAGCAGGAACTCCATCTGTCCGACGGTGACGACGAGCCAGACAGCAGCTCCGGCGAGCAACAAAATTCTGGGGATGAGAAAAAACCGGTCTTGCCCGTAGGGGTTAGCGGTTTGCCTGCGCCGGCCTTTCAGAAACATGAATCAACGCCTGCGGCGCGCCCCTTAGAAGAAGTCGAAATGCTTCTTGTCGAACGTGACGCGCTGGTCCTTTACCTGAGTGGTGTCGTATTGTTCATGCGGGATTTCCGTCGAGTCGCTGAACAGGATTCTCCCGCGTTCGTTCTTAAAGTAATAAATCAGCGGCAGGAGTTGTTCGTTCTTTGCCGCTTCCGGATCGGTGAGGTAGGCCATGTTGGTCTTCTGATTGTAATAAGTGTGCGCTTTGGTGAGGACCGAAAAATCCGGGCCGAAGTCTTTGGCGAAATCGGTAATGAGGCCGAAGATGGCGCGGCGGTTTGCGGCGGTTTTTTCCGCTTTCGGCGCGATCAGGCCGACCGAGTTCATGTTCCACGAACCTTTCGATTCCTTCTCGACGATCGGGTCGGTTCTGAAGAGCGGCTTGCACTGAAGCTCGAACCAGTGTTCCGGCGAGAAGAAAACCGTGTGCATGGTGAACAGGCCTTCTTTTCTTTCGAAAGAGACAGTGATGCCGGTCGGCAGGTGCGTGTCGGCGAGCTGGTAGGGATTCTTCCAGCGGCCGATGAAGCCGAGGTCTATCTTATTGCATTTGTATTTTTCGATGCGCAGGAAAACCTCTTTGATGACTTCGTAGTGGTTCGGCTGCGTGATGTCGTCTTTAATTTCCTTGAATTTATCGGTGTCCCAAGCCGACTCGTTGTAGATCACTTTCCCGAACTTGCTGATCTGGTCCGAGTGGGCGATGGCTTCACGGACGTCGCCGAGGTAAATGTGAAGAAAGCTGACCGTCTCGTCTATGAAAGACTGGAAATCCTGCTGATAATTTACGTAAACGTCCCAGTAAAGGCGGTCCATTATATTGTCTCCTCATCCCGCAAATTTGCCTTATTATACCAGAATCGGCGGAATTTGGTATCACGCGGCTCATCTTTACTTTTGCCGCGCGAGGAGGCCCCCCTTCTCTATTATTATCGGGCGGCAAACACAAGGAAGAACCGGGACAAAACGTTTTTCCGCGCCTGTCCCGCTTCCTTGTAAAACATATACGTTCAACACCCTTGCTTTAATATCCGTTCTTATTTGATGATTTTTTTGTAAATTGTGCAAAAATAATATACGGTAGAGAGAGGGCGGGATTGTTGAAGCCAGCCCGGACGCGAGTGAATGTTGTGAAAACGGCGATTAAAATTATTACGGTTGCATTGCTGCTTGCGCTGTTTGCGCGCGCCGCGAGCGCGGCGGACTCCGCGCCGCCGAAAAAGCCTGCCGCCAAACCTGCTGCCGGCGTAACCGCGAAAAAAGAAGCCGCCCCAAAGGCCGCCGCTAAGACAACGGCCAAAAAAACGCAAGCGGCGAAGAAACGAAAACCCGGCTTTAGCCTGTTGGACAAGGTGAAAGCGGTCTTTCTGCCGGAACCGAAAGCGAAGCCCAAAGCGACGCCGAAGGCTGCCCCAAAGGTTGCTCCGAAAACGGCGCCGGCGCCTAAAACGACAAAACCCGCGCCTAAGACGGCGAATACTAATAAAGCTCCTGCAAAGGAAACCGTCGGCGCGATAGGCATAGCGCACGCCGTCGGCGAAGAGCCGATAGCGCCGGTAATTCCGGGTAAAGAATCTTTTATGCCGATGGAACCGGAAACAGCGCCGGCAAACGCGGCGCGAGTCACTCGAATCGAGTTCACGAGGCCGGGCGCGCCGGACGTATGGATCAATCAGGGCGTGATGCGCGGCATAATCCCGGCAATGAGCCTCGAAATCGTCAGCGGCGGCAAGGTCGTCGGCCGGATAGAGATAGAGAAAGCGAATTCCGAGACGGCTATGGGCGTTTTTTCCGCCGCCTGCAAGATGTGCCTGCCGCAGGTCGGCGATTATGTAAAGCTGAGCGGAAAATCGTTCTCGCTGCTGCCCTCCGCGCCGATAAACGTGCCGGGCGCCGGCATCCGGCCTGGCGCCGGCTCCGCGCGCGACGACGATAAACTGCAGGCGGCGTTCAAGGATTTCATGAGCGGAAAGGTCGCTCTCGCAGTGGAACCGGAACTGACAGATGCGCCGCCGCCGGACCTGCCGGATCCAACGCCCGCCCGCGAACTGCCGCGTTGTCCGGCCGGATCGGCGGAACAGGACTCCGGCGCCGCTTATGGCGGCGAAGCGACGTCCGGATTGGACGAGGATATCAAAACCGGCTATTACCTCGAACACGGCGACCGCATTAGAATCGAGGACTGGCCGCCTTATTCGCCTTTCTGTCCGGCTGTGGACATGAAAGGCTATATACGGCTGCCCGAGGTTGGCTTGCTGTCCGCGGCGCGGCGCACTCCGGCGTCACTCGAACAGGCTCTTAGGCAGAAGCTGAAGACGCGTGGCATTAAGGCGACTCCGGTCCTGATTCCGATCCCGGCGGACGCGATGCCAGCGCCGTCGGAGTTCTTTGTTCTCGGCGAGATCGCGGGACCCGGCCATTACGAATTCGACGGCGGCGAAACTACTTTGTCCAAGGCTGTCGAGATCGCCGGCGGCGCTCTGCCGGCCTCGGACGGCACGGCTGTCGTCGTGGACGACTTGTCCAAGAAATGGCAACTCCGGCTCTTGAAGCTGAATGGCGAACAGATTGCCGGCCAGCCGGCTGTCGGCGACCGCGCGGTAATCTTTTTGCCCGCCTCCCGCGAAAGCCTCGAACAGTTCATCCGCGACGTTCTCCCATATCTTTCGGATTGAACAGCGGTAGCGGGCAACGAGCAGCGAGAACTCAGGAAACGCTTAAAGGCGGAAGACGGCAAACAGGAAAAGATTATAAAAACAAGGGAAACCTGTTCAGGAGGGACAATGAGAAATCCGAACCACAATTCTGTAAATGCAGTTAAGGCTTTTATTGTAATTGCCGCGTTGCTTTTTGTTAACAATGCCGGTTGCGCATTCGCAGTTGATGTTAATAAAACTCCGGACAGGATAATTCTGAATTTAACGGAAACTCCAGCCACGAGTCAGGCCGTCACGTGGAGAACGACGGAATCCGTCGCAACCCCGCAGGGGCAGATAGAGGTCGCTGTTGATACAGTGGATTTAGGCAAGGATGCCGTTACGGCAACCGCTGTCGCTGAAGCGGTTAAATCCGGCAATGACACAATCGCATACAGTTATTCAGTTGTTTTCAAATCCCTGAAACCGAACACGTTATATGAATACAGGGTGGGCGACGGAGTGAACTGGAGCGAATGGAGCGAGTTTAAAACCCCGGGCGAAAGTTTCGCGCCATTCAAATTCGTTTATTTCGGCGATCCTCAGGTTGATGTCAAATCGAGTTGTTCGCGAATATTCCGCGCCGCTTACGCCAAGGCGCCCGACGCGCGCTTCTGGAGCATCGTTGGCGACATAGTCAATAGCGGAGACAAAGACGAGTTGTGGGCGGAACTGTATTACGCTTTAGGCTGGATACCGAGAATGACGCCGATGGCTTTTGTTCCCGGGAATCATGAATATGTCGAGGATAAGGGCGCGAAACTCGTTATCAAGGCAAACAAGCCTATCGAAGCGGGCGTGAGAAAACTCAATAAATTGTGGCGCCCCCAGTTCACCCTCCCCGAAAATGGTCCGAAAGGCTTGGAGGAAACAGCTTACTATATCGACTATCAAGGCGTAAGGTTTGTGTGGCTTAACGGAACAGAGAAACTTGACGAGCAGTCGAAATGGCTGGACGGAATTTTATCCAAAAACCAGCAGCGTTGGACTATCGTGTCGATCCACCAGCCTTTTTATTCAACGGGAAAAGACCGCGACAATCCTTATAATCGACAGTTGTTCATTCCCATTTTTGACAAATACTCGGTTGACCTGGTTTTGCAGGGACACGACCACACATACGGCCGCACATATAAACTCCGGGACGGGAAAAAGGTTGCCGACAATAAAAAAGGAACGGTTTATGTGGTCTCGGTCAGCGGCCCGAAAACCTATGAACTGAGCGAGCGATACGAAGGAATAATGGCCAAGTCAGGAATCGGCAGACAGTTGTTCCAGGTCATCAGCGTCGACAAGGACCTTCTGCGTTATGAATCTTTCACCGCAACCGGGAAACTGTACGATTCGTTTGAACTCAAAAAGTAATCAGAATCAGTACTTAAGATTCGGATAAAAATTTTCATCAAGATTCCTCGCTTCGCTCGGAATGACAAGGATTGTGATATTGCCGTCTACTGCCTTTATGCTTTTGCTGTATTCTGTGCTCTGAATTCTGTCTACTGCTTTTCTTTTCCCCGTCTACCGTCTACTGTTTGCTGTCTACCGTTGTTTGTCTTTCCCCTGCTACCTAGCTACCGTTTTAATCTTTTCCCCGCCACTTTATTTTTTATTGCATTCCTGTTATCGCGTTTCGCTTTCGGCTAAAAATTTCTTTTCCTTTTACGCAACTTATGATATGTTATAGTTGTCTTATCTTTTAACAAACTTATTAACGGAGTCAACCATGAAGAGAAAGTTCGAATTCGGGCTTGTCGTTTTGTTAGCGTGTTCGATAGTCGCAATTGCCGGCTGCGGAGGAGGAGGAGGCGACAGCATACCGCTGTCTGGGGCGCGGATCACCGTCAGAGGATACGCGCGCGCGCCGCAAAACAGCGGCATCGCCAGAACCGCTTCCCGTTCCGCGGAAGCCGCGCAAGGGCTTCTGCCGGTTACCGCCGGAACGCCTGTTGCGGTTTATTTCATCGACAACTCCGGAGCTATCATCGGCTCGGCTGTCGCGTCCGGCGCTGTGGCGGCCGGCGGCACATTCAGTCTTGTTTTGCCGGCAGAAATAAGACAAATCGCATCGGACATGGTTGTCGCCGTCGGCGCCGGCGCGGACCTGATGCGCGCGTTCATTATCAATACATCGAATCTCTCCGTCGACCCGAATTCGGAAGCCGTCGTGTACGCGATAACAAACAAATGCACGTCGCCTCTCATAGCGTACTCGATGGATGAGATCATAATCATTAACGAGCAATACAATTCAGCGGTTAACTCCGAAAACATCGACTACAGCGTTTATGATTCCGTGGATTCGGCGGTGACAGGCGCTATATCGAATACGGGCGTCAAAGGCACAATTTACAACATGGCCACCACGGCCGGCGGAAGTTGCGAGGTCTTGAATCCAAACCCGCAAACAGGGGACAATTGGGGTGAAGAGACCGAAGAAGAAGACGCTTTCGGAAATATAATGAAAACCACTTTCACTACAATCAACAGCGTTGATTTCACGGCGCCCGCCGCGAACGCCCCTTGCAATGTGAGCGCGAACATCACTTTCACCGACGAAGACGGAGAATCGAGCATTACAAGCGTAAAGCTTATCTATTATCTGAACGGCAACCTCTCTGCCGAACATGCCGTCGCCATGTCCACCAGCAACGGCTGGATTTACACAGGCCAGATCCCCGGCCAGACGGCGGGAACGACCGTAGATTTCATAATACGCACTGAAGATTCGAACGGAAACGTTACCTCAAACGCGGTATCCTCCGCGACAAATCTCATTCAGGCAATCCCGGACATTGATAACTCGCCGGACATCGTTGAAAACAACGCGGACCTGCTCGGCTTCAGCGCCAACTATGACAGCCAGTATCTTTACGTTTCATATAACGTTCAGGGCACAATAGTCGGCGGAACTACCGACCCGCCCTACCTAATGCTTTACGGGATCAAAATAACAAACCCGGATCAGGCGCAGGGCGAAGGCCTGATGGTCGGCGATCTCTGGATCAACATGCCTCTCGCCATGGACCCGGTAGCGCAGGATCAATTCGTTCCTCTGTTTTTCGGTCAGGCCTCCGGAGAAGGGGTCGAGCAGAATAGAGCTTATTTTGAACAGACAGGCATGATGGCTCTCAACATTCAAAGACTAATGGGCGGCAACTTTACGGAAGGCTTCATTTCCGTCGCGGAACCGGAAGGAACTTCCGTCGGCGGAACCTTCACCGGCAAAATCAAGCTCGCCGCTTTCGGAGATAATCCCTCCGGCTATCTTCGCATCATCGTCCTGACCGCGGCCAATCTTTCTCTCGATTCCTTCATGCCTATCCCGCTTAACTGCTCGCATTTCCTGACTATTTACAGAAGCAGTTACGGATATACGGTGAATTAAGGACGGCATTGGACTTCAGGCAAAACAAAAAATAAATGCTTTCCGGATCATCCTGTTTGCGAGCGTGGATTAGTTGAAAATATGCGCAGGCGCCGCGCCGATTTATTGCTTCCGTTTTTTGCTGCGCGAGAGTTTGAGGTATTCGTCCGGGCCGGCCGGGAGCATGCCGTATTTTTCGTAGAGAACCGCGGCGCGCTCGAACAGCGGGCGCGCGCCTTTTCTGTCGCCTTCCGCCCAATAGACTCTTCCGAGCATATAGACGGCCAACGGGTTCCACGGGCAGAGATTGACGCTCGTCTGAAGATAGTTCTTCGACATCGACAAGCCCTGCCCTGTTTTCTTCGGCGCGAAAATTCCGCCCGGCGCCCGCTCGCCCCGATAGTACCAGAATTGCGAACTGATGAAAGCGTTGCCCATGGTTCTGATGCGCTGTCGTTCGATCGGCCTGCCGCCCCACGGCGCCACATAACCGATGATCGTCGGCGCGTCATTTTCATAGACCGGGTCGGCAAAAATGTACTGCCCTTCATAGAGAAATGCAAAGAGCCCCTGTTGCCTCTGAAAAGGTTCCGGGTCTGACGCGTCGACGATGACGTCACGACTGTCCGGCAGCTTGACCAACACCGCCGCGTGCCCGTTGTTCGAGGCTTCGCCTCTTATGTTCTTGTAAACCATCACCGTCCCGCCGTCCACGCCCATGCTTTGCAGCAACCCGGCGATCAGCACAGACTGCAGGAAACACTGCCGCTCGCCGCATGCCGCCGTGTTGCAAAACTCGAAACCCGTTTCCAAACTGAATTTCGGGATGACTTTCTTTATCAGCTTATGCAGCCATGCCGCCAGTTCCAGTTCAGCTTTCGTTTTCGCCGTGACATCCGCCATTGCGGCCAGCTCCCGCTGTTGCTCATTCAGGAATTCATCCAACGGCAGGCTTTCTTTTCCCGGATATTTCAGATTCGATTTTTCATAGGCGTCGCTCATCCACGCATAGAATGCCTGCGGATCGCCTTTTCTGTTGACCGTGTAGGATTCGATGACAAAGATATTGAACGGTTCGCTGCGATACGGGTAATTGAATTGGGTTAAAACCGGCGCCGGAACGGTTGCCGTGGCGGCCGCGGGCGTCGCGCTTCCGGATTGCGCGGAAGTCTGCGCCGGCGCCGCCGTGGAGAAAAAAAGAACGGGCAGAATTAAACAGAAAGCCGCGATGCTATATGTCTTCATGTCATTTTCTGTAATACGAGATGATTTTCTTAACCGCTTCGACGACCGATTCGAGATCGGCTTCCGACATCTTCGGGAAGAGCGGCAGGGTCAGGCAGGTTTGAGCGACGCGCTCGCAGACCGGAAACGCCGCCGGATCGAGCTTGAGCGTTTCCGCGAAATACGGATGCCTGTAAACAGGCGTGTAGTGCAGATTGGCGAAGATATTCTCCGCGCGGAGCGCCGCGAGAATGCGGTTGCGGTCCGCGGATAGATTGCCGCAGTCGATCTTTACGACATAAATATGATAGGCGGATTCGGCGCCATCCGTGATTCCCGGCGTCGCGATCTCTTCAACGTCGCGGAACGCGGAGTCGTACATTTCGAAGTATTTTTTTCGGAGCGCGTTGAACTCGCCAAGCCGCTTGAGTTGCGACAATCCGAGCGCGCACTGGATGTCGGTCGTGTTGTATTTATAGCCGAGCGAAACGACCTCGTAGCTCCACGGCGTGGGGCTCGATGCGCGTTTGAACGCGTCCTGAGGAATGCCGAAGAATCGGAGCGTGCGTAGCTTTTCCGCAAGTTCGGCGTCGGCGAACGTCATGACGCCGCCCTCCGCGCAGGTTATGTTTTTGATCGCGTGGAAGCTGAAGTTGACGATGTCGCCGTGTGTTCCGATTTTGCGGCCGCGGTAAGAGGCGCCCGCTGCGTGCGCGGCGTCCTCGATGACTTTCAGATTATGCTTTTTAGCTACGGAGAGAACCGCGTCGAGGTCGACCGGGTTGCCGCCGTAATGCATCGGCATGATCGCTTTGGTGCGTGGCGTGATGAGGCGCTCGATGCCAGCCGTGTCCATGTTTATGGTGTCTTCGAGAATGTCTGTGAAAACGGGAGTCGCGCCCGCGTGTATGATCGAAAGCGTTGTCGCGACGAACGTCATCGGCGTCGTGATCACCTCGTCGCCCGGCCCGATGCCGAGCGCGAGAACGGACATGTTCAGCGCCGACGTGCAGGAGTTCACCGCCACCGCGTGCGCCGCGCCGACGTAATCCGCGAACGCGCATTCGAACTCGCCGATCTTAGGCCCGCCGGTCAGCCAGCCCGATTTCAAAACGCCTGTCACGGCGTCGATGTCGTCCTGATTGATCCACTGAGTCGCATAGGGCAGGATGTCCCTGCGAACCGGTTCGCCGCCTTCGATCGCCGGTTTGTTCATAGCCATGTGTTGTCTCCCCGTTCGCGCAGTCCGGATATCCATTCGCGCGTGCGGCGCATGCCCTCTTCGAGCGGCACCGTCGGCTTCCAGCCGAGAACGCGTTTCGCCGCTGTTGCGTCTCCGCAAAGTTTCATAATCTCGCTCTGCGGGTGTATGTGCTGAATGTGTTTGATTTTCGATTTCGTTTTCACGGGCGCGGAGTCGATCGCCAGCCGCGCGAGATTGTTGATCGTAATGTCGTCGCCGGTGGCCGCGTTAAGAATTTTTCCCTGCGCGGCGGGCGACTGGGACGCGCGCAGCACGAACTCAGCGCAGTCGCCCACGTACAGCAGGTCGCGCGTCTGCTTGCCGGTCCCGTAAATGTTCAGGTCTTCGCCTTTCAACTGCCGGGAAATGAAGATCGCGACAACGCCGCCTTCGCCGGTCGCCTTCTGGTGCGGCCCGTACGTGTTGAACGGCCGCATGACGACAGCGGGCATGCCGAATGCGTGATGGTATGAAATCGTGAGGTGTTCGCCTGATAGCTTCGCGCCGGCGTATGGCGAGCGCGGAAGTGTCGCGCTCGATTCGGAGATCGCGCCTTTCGGCGCAGCAAGGTCGTATACCATGCAGGTGCTCATGAACGCGAAGCGCGAGTTGGCCGCCCTGCAGGACTCGAGCAGATTGAAAACGCCGCGGACGTCGGACTCGAAAGTGCGCGCCGGGTTGTCTATGCTGCTCTGGACTACGATCTGAGCCGCGAGATGGACGCATAGATCCGGCTTAACGCGCGATATGAACTCCGAAACCTGCCTGCCGCTCGCAACATCGAACTTCTTCACTTCGGCCAGCCGCGTTTCGTTCCGAAACTCGTCGAGGTTCGCAGCCACTCCGTTGGATAAATCGTCGATAACGTATACTCGCGCGCTCGTGTCTTCCAAAAACGCTTTGACCACCCAGCGGCCGATGAATCCGGCCCCGCCGGTCACAAGAACCCGTTTTAACGCCGGGATTTCCGTTTTTTTCTTCAAATCTGTCTCCCCTTCAACTTTTGACTTCTGCGTGCAATTGTCTATTGTAGCATTATAGAGCTGTTTCGTACATTCTCAACGCTTGCGTTTCCCGTTTATATGGCTCGCCGGCGTTCGTATTGACTTAGTCACGGCGTGATGGTAAAAAGAAGCGGACGCCGCCCCCGGAGCGGCGGGTGAGTTTAATTGGCTGATCGGGCGAAACTTAAAGAAATCACCAGCTTGTCCTCTTTCGGCATCCTCCTCGTCGTATTCGGGCATTCCTACTGCGACCTCAAAGTTCAGGGCGGCCCGTTCCTTCACTTCCTTTATTTCTTACGTTTCTACATCTACAGCTTCCACATGCCGCTCTTCATGTTCATTTCAGGCTATCTGTTCTGCTACACCACGCGTTCGCGCGCGGGCATTCCCTATCCCGATTTCGTCTGGAAGAAAATCAAGCGATTGCTCGTTCCATATTTTATGCTCACTGCTATCGCGTTTCCGGAGAAGGTTCTCCTCGCCAAGTATGCGTGGCGGCACACAACGTTCGATTTCAATCTGTTCGCGCACGGGCTGATATATCCGCTTTCCAATATCAATTTTTTCTTTTGGTTTCTGCCGACGCTTTTCATAATCTTTCTCGCGGCGCCGGCGATGCGCGCGGCGCTCCGCAGCAGGAGAAGCGCGCTGCTCGCCGCTCTGATCACTCTCGGGCTTGCCGCGCTGAACGTGTTCAATCCGCTTGCCGACGTCCAATTGCTGAACCTCGCCGGCGTAGCGCGCTATTTCATCTATTTCTGGCTCGGCTGCCTGTTTGTCATCTATAAACCGCGCGAGATGAGCGGCCCCGCCAAGGCGGCGGCGTTCGTTGTTTTTTTCGGCGCGTTGACCGCGCTGAATGTTATCGGCATAGAAAACAACTACATGGTTCTTGCGGCGGCCGTCTGCGGCATCTTCGCCGCTTTCTTCTTCATAAACATCTATATCAACTGGAATTTCGACATATTTGGACCGATCAACGGATTCTCCTATCAGATTTACCTCCTGTCGTGGTTCTTCCAGACGGTTTCGAGAATATCGATTTATCAGATCCTGAAACTCGGGTTTTATCCGACGTTCGCCGCTATGTTCATCACCGGCCTGATAGGGCCTGTCCTCGTCGCAAAATTCGTGAAACGCTATACGCCGAAACTCGGATTCATCATCGGCATGAATTCTTGACAAACGGCCCCTGTTGATGGATATTTAGAGCAAGATTTCGAATCATAGTATTTTATGCCAAATCCGCTGCGTCAGGATTTGGCAAAAAGCGAATTTTCGTAGGGGCACAGCGCAAAGCATATAATATTTGTCCGACGTAGGGGCACGGCATGCTGTGCCCAAAACAAAGTGGAGCGCGCAATGAATCCGATAATAATAGCGGCAGCGGCAGGCGTCGTAATTCTGATCGCCGTCTTCGCGGTCGCCGCCGGCGGCAGACGAGCGAAAGCGCTTAACGCGTTCCTGTCGGCAAACGGATTCGCGCCCTGCGAAGACTCGAAAAGCGACATCGGGATACTCGCCGCCGACCTGGAACAAACCGACGAAAGCTCGCGCTTCACTATAAAGAATCCGGCGACAGCCACTCATTGCGACAAGGAAATTTATTACTACATAAAGCAGCGGGAAATTAAAGGCGACATAAACGAAAGCGGGCCGTCGGAATTCGGCGAATTTCTGTTCCCGTTCGACCGCAAGTCAGACCTGCCGGTCATCCTATACATGGTGCCGCTGTCCGCGCCGGAAGCGCTGATAAAAAAACTGATCGGGCCGATGGTCGCCGTGGCGGACCGGTTCGACCACAAGCGGATCGCGAAGATCGCTCTTCCGCGCGAGTTGCAGACCAGCAAAATCATCGCCGCCTACGGGCCGCCGGGCGCCTCGATCTACGACCTGATCAGCGCATCCGAGATGAGCCTGATACTTACCGCCGCCGACCGCGGCGCCTTCGTTTTCCTCGCCAACAAAGACACCGCCGCCGTCGACTTCTTTCCCGGCTTCGCTAAAATCGACATCAACGCCCTCTGGCAGCAAATCCTCCAGCTCGCCGACTACAGGTGAGACGGCGTTGTTTTTGAGAATCAGGAAATAATGAATTTAATATATAGTATAAAATTATGCATCTCAAAATTTCAATGCTAATCAAGTTTCATTGACAACATCTGCCAGCGCAGCGATTGCAACTTCAATCTGGCGGTCATCAGGATTTTTTGTTGTAATTTTCTGAAGCGCCAATCCCGGAAAAATAATCAAACGCGCCAATTTATTTTCTTTATACACAAAAGTTAATTTCATAAATTCGTATGATATGCCGAATAACAAAGGCAACGCCAGTAAATTTGACCATACCGATGTTAATCTTATTGTAAAAGGGGTCGCAATCAGGTTCAGCGCAATAAAAAATACTACAACGCTTGAGCCGCAACGCGGGTGCAGATTTGAATGTCTTTTCACATTTTCTATAGTTAAAATTTCGCCTTTCTCAAAACAATGAATCGTTCTGTGTTCGGCTCCATGATATTGAAAGATTTTTCTCCCTCTTGGTGTAAAAGAATAAAGGTAAATGATAAAAAACATCAAAAACAAAAAAGACAAATAGAAAACCATGGCTGCCATTATATGATTTTCAATTGATATAAATCTGGAAAAATTGATGGAGTAAATCATCGCTAAATAAACAAAAGCAAAAATCACAATAATCGTCAGAAATCGTCTTGCTATTGCTTTAGTTTTTGTCTTTTTACTCGAAGTGTTTTTTAAATATGATGATATAACTCTCGACCCCATAACCATAGACTCGACTATGCGCACATTGCCCCTGATAACGGGCAAGCCAAGTATCTTAACCTTATTTGTAATTGAATTATAGTTTCTTTTAGTTACTTTAATTACGTCATTTTCATCTCGTATTGCCACTGAAATACGAGACATTGAACACATCATTACGCCGTTGACAAATGCTCTGCCGCCTACTGAGATGGTCTTATCTTTTGCCGAGCTCATAGACAGGCCTCAACATAGTTTTCTTCAGGTTTCGTATATATAATATACGCGTTTCTCGTGGATATCACTATCCGGCACTGAAAATGAAGGTAGATTCGTGTCGCTTGAGCAAGAATTTGCGCGAAGGCTATGAAGCGTAGCGGATCGGCGCCGCTATTAAGCGTCAGCGACCGAGTCGTCTCGGGTTTTCTATAGGATTTCAAATCGTTCCTGGTTTTGTAGGGGCTGATTTCAAATCAGCCCCGGCAGTGGGTCAGGTTTGAAACTGCCCCCTACAAATTTTCACCCATCGAAGCCATTTCTTCACATTACGCATATTCACGCAGGATTTAATGTACAATGTGCGTTGGCGGAGCGCGGTTGAAACAGATCGCGCGGCATCGGGTTTGCTGGTTTTTCATCTTATGGATATTCGCTCACTTGTCTTTATACTGGGGATGGCGTTATGAAACTACGATTTAACGATTGTCACGAACTTACCGAACTGCCTTGGTTCAGCCACGACGAGCTGGGCCGGGTTGTGTTGTCCGATCCGGAGCGGATCGGGCCGATAATTGATTTCCACGCCCACTTGGGTTTTGCGATTTTCTTTTCGCCGCCGCTCGAC
>Ga0172379_10002897_pt1 | contig 28772 bp, 19 predicted proteins | sample GrowelOW334metaG_FD_119756 | JGI IMG/M metagenome (GOLD analysis project Ga0172379, IMG submission 119756) | Groundwater microbial communities from an aquifer near a municipal landfill in Southern Ontario, Canada - Groundwater well OW334 metaG | ecosystem: Environmental > Aquatic > Deep...
GAGGAGCAGGGATGCCCTGATTGAGTATAACAGGATACTTGTCGGCTGGACATCGCCCGAGGTGCTCTATAATCCTGATTTCGAGGAAATTGTCACAGGAATCACCAGGACTGTCGCCGATGTCGTCGGGGTTGAAAGGGTATCGCTCTGGTTGTTCAATACCGATTTTTCCAAACTCTACTGCGCGGATCTTTTTGAGAAGAAGGCGGGAAGACATTCAAGCGACAGTGAGCTGGATGTCCTCCGGCACCCTTCATATTTCAACGCCTTGAGAAAAGAGCGGGTGATTGTTTCCAACAACTCCCAGACTGATCCCAGATACGCTGAGCTTGTAGACGGGTATATGAAGCCCAACGGGATATCCTCGACGCTTGATGTTCCGGTTTTTGTTGCCGGGGAGATTATCGGGGTGATATGCATTGAGCATCAGGGCGAACAGCGGGAATGGACGGTCGAAGAGCAGAATTTCGCAATATCTGTCGGAAATGTTTTTTCGCTTGCGCTTGAGATATCACGGCATAAAAAACTTGAAAAATCAGTTCACTCCGTAAAAGAGAATTTTGTGAATATCGTTGAAAAACTTCCATATCCCGTACTCATCGTTGACATTAAAGGCACCGTGAAATATGTTAATGCAGCATCTGAGAGTTTTTTCGGCCCGAAAGTCAAGGACATGCTCGGAGCCCAATTCCCCTATCCGGTCCCCTCCGAAGGTGCGGGCACAATTGATTTTATCCGTCCCGACGGATCAGAAAAAAGAATTGAGCTGATATGTGTGCAGACAAGATGGGACGGGGAGCCGACCCGGCTAATATCTTTTTATGAACATTCTCCCAAAATGGAAAGGGAATATGACGGAACACGCAAAAATAGTATGGAAAAATGATCTTGAAACAGGAATCAAGCTTATTGACAATCAGCACAAGCAGTTTTTCAAGCTTGTAAACAGGGTTCTTGACAGTTCAATAAAGGAAGATGATGCTAAAACCATAATGGATTCTTTTGTTTTCCTCAGATATTATATCCTGGAGCATTTCGGCGTTGAGGAATCATCCATGGTTGAATATAAATATCCGTATTTTGCCCAGCATAAGAACAGGCATCTTTATTTCCGGAAAGAAATTGACCGTCTGGAGTCAAATCTCAAAGCCAATGCCTCCCCCCGTGAAACAGCCATTAAATTAGAGTACCTGATTGTCAACTGGTTTATGAACCACATAAAAGTTGAAGACAGGAAATTATGCAAATATCTTCTTACGGAAGTTGAAGACAGCAATCAGAAGCTGCTTGGCAGGCTTAAAACGATTGTTAAAGGTTTTTTCAAGGTTGCGTGAATAAAACCCGTTCAAACATGAAAAAACTAAAAATCAAAGTCGGAATGCGTGGAAGCAGATTGTCCGTTGCCCAGACCTCGGATTCTCTCGAGAGGTTAAAGAAAATTCTTCCTTACGCTGATTTCAAGCCTGTTACCGTATCAACCCCCGGAGACAGGGAGAAAAAGCGGGATCTGCGTGTTTCTCCCGCCGATTTCTTCACAAAAGATCTGGATGATGCGCTTCTTTCGGGAAAAATCGACTGCGCTGTTCACAGCGCGAAAGATCTCCAGTACCCCGTGCCCGAAGGAATTGACTGGTTCTGGTTGCCCTGGGGCGAGGATGCGAGAGACGTGATTATAATGCCAGAGGCAGAGTCGCAAAGGCACAGAGTCGCAAAGGCACAGAGTTTTAAATCCGAAATCCGAAATCCGAAATCTAAAACTAATTCGGATTTCGATATTCGCGCTTCGAGTTTATTGCGAATCGGTGTCAGCAGCGTCCGGCGTGAAGAATACTGCAGAAAGAATTTCCCCGGTGCCGAACTTCTTCCGGTCAGGGGCAATGTTGAGGAAAGAATCGCCCAGCTAGACGCAGGAAAATTCGATATGCTGATCATGGCGGCGGCCGGACTCAACAGGCTTGGTCTTGACAATAGGATTTCCGAATACATTCCCCTTGATGAGCTTCCACCGCCGGAAGGTCAGGGTTTTCTCGCCCTGACATTCAGAAAAAACGACAGCCTTTTCTGCGAAGTCCGCAAGCTTTTTGTAAAATCCGTCGTTTTTGCCGGGGCGGGGCCGGGTGATGCGAATCTCGCAACAGTTGAAACAGTCAATGCTTTGAAAAACTGCAATGTTTGCCTCTATGATGCATTAATTTCATCCGAACTGGTCAAAAACCTTCCTGGTTCGGCAAGTGCTGTTTTTGTCGGCAAGAGAAGCGGTCGGCACAGCTTTAAGCAGGACGAAATCAATGCATTGATTGCGAAATTCGCAAGACAGGGTAAACGTCTTGTCCGGCTTAAAGGCGGCGATCCGACAATTTTCGGAAGACTCGCAGAAGAGATAGAGGCTCTTGACGGACTGTGTCTGCCATACCGCGTGATTCCCGGCGTCAGCAGCCTGAATGCGGTTGGAGCCACCGGCCTGATGCTTACAAGACGCGGTCTTTCACGCGGTTTTTCCGTGATGACTCCCAGGAAGTCCGGCTCTTCAAAATCTGAATATGTTTCAAGGGATGAGAGGCTTGCTTTCCCGTCCGTGTTCTTCATGGGGCTCGCTGAAACTGCGAGTATCGCAAAGTCACTTATAAAAGACGGGCGCAGTAAAGATGAACCTGCCGCCATTGTCTTGTCCGCCGGAAATGAGTCGGAACAGAAAATAGTCTCGGGTTCTCTCGGCGGATTCGCCCGTTCACTCATCAAAATTCCCGAAGGCGAAGCCCCGGGAATCTTTATCGCAGGTGAGAATGCCAATCCGAAATATGTTCTAAAGAAGAACGGCGCGCTTGAGGGAAGGAAAGTTCTTCTCACCTGCAGCGAAGCAATTATGGAAAAGGCGGTATTGGCAATCCGCGATCTGGGTGGCGTCCCGATCAAAATGCCGATGATAAGTCTTGAAGTAGCGCATGCCTCCGGCTTGCGTCAAGAAGAAGTAGCACAATCCTCCGGATTGAGAACAGATGGCAAGCCGGAGGCTTGCGCTACTTCGTATGATTGGATAATACTTACCTCGCCTTCGGCGGTGAAGATATTTGCTGAATCATTGAAGAAAGAAAGTTATGATTTCAGGCGTCTGCCTAAGATCATAGTGTGTGGTCCCGGGACCGCAGATGAATTCCGGAAACACGGAATAAGGCCGGATCTCGAAGCTTCCAGCGACTACGGAGCCGAGGGGATGATGAAGGCGCTGAAGGCCGTAGTCAGGAAAGGCGACAAGATCCTGCGTCTGTGCTCCGACAAGGCCGGCAAGGAAATTTCCTGCGAACTTCGCAGGTCGGGTGCAGTTGTCACTGATGAAATCCTCTATAGGAACGTTCCCGTGAAACACGAAAAGCTTCCTGAATTTGAAGCGGTGCTCTTTGCGAGTTCGTCTGCTGTTGAATCGTTCCGGGACAATTTCGGTTTGGAAAAGCTTAAGGGAAAGGATACAGTTGTCATCGGCAGGCCTACGCTTGATACGTTGAAGAAGTTTAAATGCAAAAGCAATATGATTCTGGCGAAGGAGGCGACAGTCAACGGCTGCATCGAATCGCTGGCCGAAGAACTGATTGAAAGAAAGATCTTGGGGTAGCACAAGCCTCCGGCTTGTATGTTATGTAGCTCAATCCTCCGGATTGAAAGAGCATGGCAGGCCTGAGGCTTGCCATGCTGTCAGGAAATAATGAAAAAGTAAAAGGTGGACGCACATGTATCCAGTTACACGATTGAGGCGCTACAGGAAAAGCGAGGAACTAAGGAAAATGTTTTCTCAGCCGTTCCCGGGACCGGAGAAATTCATATGGCCGGTTTTTGTGATAGAAGGCAGAAACAGGGATGTTCCCATCGCCGCAATGCCCGGCCAGAGCAGAATGTCCGTAGACATTCTCCTGAAAAGGCTTGAGCCGGTCGTGAAGTCAGGTATTGGCGGAGTGATGATTTTCGGAGTAGTGGAAGACTCGAGAAAAAGTTCTGACGGCGGTTATTCACACAAGAAGGACGGACTTGTCCAGAAGGCTGTGAAGGAAATCCGCAGAACCTATCCCCGCCTTGTGGTTTTCACCGATGTCTGCCTGTGCGCGTATACAAAACACGGGCACTGCGGAATTCTTGACAGGGACGGCGAGGTTGAAAATGACAGAACCCTTGCCGTTCTGGCAAAAATGGCGGTTTCACATGCTGAAGCCGGAGCGCATTCTGTTGCGCCAAGCGCAATGATGGACGGGCAGATACGCTCTCTCCGGAACGCACTTTCGGCAAATGGTTTCAAAGACACAATCCTGATGAGTTATTCAACTAAATTCGCATCGTATTCCTATGGTCCGTTCCGTGAGGCCGCCGGTTCAAAACCCGGCAAGGGCGACCGCAAAGGATATCAGGCTTCGTTCGACAATTTGAATGTCGCATTGCGCGAATCTGTAGAGGACGAGAAAGAGGGTGCCGATATTTTAATGGTCAAACCCGCGCTTTGTTATCTTGACATAATCAGCAAGGTCAAGGCGAATTCTCTTCTTCCTGTCGCCGCATACAATGTGAGCGGCGAATATTCGGCGATAATAGCTTCCGCCGAACGCGGTTGGGGTGATTTGAATGGAATGGCAAAAGAATCTGTCATGGCGATTTCCCGCGCCGGCGCCGATATCATTCTTTCATACTGGGCGAACCGGTACGGGGAAATTTTCAGATGATAATCTTAAAAATAATGGCATCATCAAGGAAGACTGCAGGAGGAGTTGTAAATGAAAATCGGCAATCGGCAATCTGAAATTGGCAATGATTTATTTAACCGAGCGCAGAAACTCATCCCTGGCGGAGTTAACAGCCCGGTAAGGGCGTTTAAATCTGTCGGCGGAAATCCTGTTTACATCAAGAGGGGCGAAGGCGCTTATATTTATGATGCGGACGACAAGAAGTATATGGATTTCTGTGCATCCTGGGGGCCGTTGATTCTTGGTCATGCAAGACCCGAAGTCGTTGAAGCAGTCAGGGAGTCGGCGGCTTCAGGGATGAGTTTCGGGACATGTAATCCGCGCGAAGTCGAAATGGCCGAACTCCTGAATGAAATGGTTCCATATCTCGAGATGATGCGCATGGTCAATTCCGGGACTGAAGCTGTGATGACGGCACTCCGTCTTGCCAGGGGATTTACCGGGAGAAACAAGATACTGAAATTCGACGGATGTTATCACGGCCATGCCGATTGTCTTCTTGTTTCCGCAGGCAGCGGGCTTCTGACCGGAGGCATAACGAGTTCGGCGGGAGTACCTCCGTCTGCAGTGGCGGATGTCCTTGTCGCCCATTACAACGACACGGATGCGGTGAAGAAGATATTTGAAAAACACGGCAGGGAAATTGCCGCAGTGATTGTCGAACCGGTTGCCGGAAACATGGGGCTTGTTAAACCTGAAGCGGGATTCCTCGAGGTTTTAAGGGGGGTTACAGACGGATCCGGTTCTCTCTTGATTTTTGATGAGGTCATTACAGGTTTCCGTCTTGCCCCTACGACCTGCGGGGAAATCTGCGGGGTCACTCCTGACCTGACAACTCTCGGGAAGATAATCGGGGGAGGAATGCCCATTGGCGCTGTCGGGGGAAAGGCTGAAATAATGAAAAAGCTTGCTCCGCTCGGACCGGTTTATCAGGCGGGAACGCTAAGCGGAAATCCGGTGGCGCTTGCGGCCGGGATCGCAACATTAAGGATTCTCAAAAAGGAGAATCCCTATCCCCGGCTTGCGAAGTTCGCAAAAAAGATTGCCGTCGCAGTGGATTCCGAGGCTCGGGAGAAATCCTTGAAGATTCATTGTGCCGCCGAGGGCGGAATGTTCACAATCTTCTTCACCGACAGGAAGCCGCTGGGGAATCTGGATGAGGTAAAGCTTTGTGACACTGCGAAGTTCGCAGGTTTCTTCAGGGCAATGCTGGATAACGGCATTTATCTCTCGCCGTCGCAGTTCGAGCTTGATTTCGTATCATCCGCCCATTCTGAAAAGGACATTGAAAAATTCATAGAGGTGTTGAGGTTCGGACTCAATCACTTGTCTGACTGATATTTTGCATGGGCAGTCAAGGAGCGGGTATGCCAATCTCATTGAGATTTGCTTCTTCAATCTCGTCTTGTTTGGCGGATTTTCCCTCTTTGGGCGGCTTTGCTTCCGGAGCTGAATCAGGGGCGGCCCGAGGTGGCGGTGGAGGTGTTGCGGGTTTATTGGCATCTTTCGGCTGTTCCCGGATTTGGAATACTTCATCGCTGAGGGTTGCGCCGATATTTCTGTCTTTTCCCGGAGATTCGTCTTCAAGCACGAACATATTCAGATCCGGAATGTAATAGTTTGTGCATGAGGAGGAGCCAGTTGTCACCGCAGTACTCTTTTCAAGCATATTGGCATTTCTCTCTTTTTTAAACATAGGTTTTTCGGTAATCACTTCGCCCTTGGTGACAAGCTGTTTTGTCAGTCTTTTTAGACCTTTCATGTCGCGCACAGTCTCCTCTTTTCCCCTACTGTTGACTCCCGACTTGTCAATGCCGTCCGCAAGAGCCATTTCACCGTAAAGAAGAGTATTGTCCAGGGATATTTTCACGCCTTGTTTGTTGCTCCTGTCGAGCTCGGGCAGTCTGAAGAGCTTGTTTTTGCCGGACAGGATGCAGTTTGAGAAGGATATGTTTGTGTCTCCCCATGAAAACGAGACAGCATGGCTGCTGTCGCTCACGACAGTGCATTTTGTGAAGTTCAGCTTGTTGTCCCTGCAACTGTCTATTTGTATGTTGTTGAAGCATGAGTTGTAGAAAACCTGCTCCATTTTCTTTTCGTTAGTCCGACAGTTATAGTTGCTTATCACTGAGTCAATGACCGTAAGATCGGTATTGCAGTTCACATTGTCAATCCACAGGTTCCTTATAATGGCCTTCTTCCCCTTTATGGTGATGCTGGCGGCGCAGTATCCTCCCGGCTCCCCTTCGATGATCAAGCCGTCGTTGTCAATATCGAAGGAGGAGCTGTAGTGTCCGGGGAGAAGATGCAGTATTGACCCCTTTTTCAGATTCCTGATGGCTTCTCCTGGAGGGAGCGAGCCTTCGGCTTTTCCGTCAGGGCTGCATTTGACGACTGCCCCGGTTTTTGTCTTCAGGGTGTCATACGGTCCTGGAGGCGGAGGTGCGGAGAGGCAGCATGCTGAAAAGATAAAAAGGTTGCAGAAAAAGACCGATAAAAACTTGTGATTCATAAATACCTCCCGCAGTTTGTCAATGTATGGGCTACTACATGAATGTGATGAATGCAAAGCGGTTTACTTCGCCACGGAGTCGATTGCTTCCCTGATGATTTCCCTTGTTTTTCCTGCGGCATCCCTGCCGTTTTTTTCCTGCGGCTCAGCCTCCCGGGGCTTTGGAGCCGGAGGAAGCCATGTTATGACTTCATCCGAAATAAGAACCGCGCCGTATTCAATTATATCTTTCCATTTCTTGACGGAACCGATATTCTCCTTCGTAATGTCGCTTATATTCTGTCTGCCAAAATTAACGCTTGAAGCTGCCGGAAGCAGAGCTGTAGATTCGCCGACAGGGAACGACATGTAGTCTCCCCTGAACATGTCGGTGAAACGCACGCAAAGCAGTATCGTGACATTATGGATGTCGGTTCCGCCTTTGTTGTTGACGGTGACAATTACGCTGTTTGTGAGCCATGCCGGTTCGATGGAAAGGTCTATAAGTCCGGGAATCTCAGTATCAAGATAGCTTCTGCAGAACTGGAAGTCTGAAAGGATTTTGTCCCACTGTCCCTGAAGCCTGCGCCTGAAAAAGTGGTCGAATATTTTCTGTCTCGCGATATCTTTCTGCCCTTTTTCAATATAAATCCTGGCTTTCTGGAAATCGGGACTGAAGTAGCCGGCACCGGTTGTCATCCCCCGATATGTATTGATGATTACGCGTCCTTCCTTGGAGTTGTTGAGGTAAGAGCGTTTCCTGTAAAGATTCAGAGTGTCGGTGACCTCCTCGGTCTGCTTGGGGTAATAGGCGGCTGACTGGTCGAAATCGAGTACGGCCTTGTCGAAGTTTTTCGCCTTCATTTCAATTACCCCGCTGAGAAGCAGGGCGGGGGCGTGTTGTCCGTTATGCTCTTTCAAGATATCGTCAATCACGGTTTTTGCGGATGATGCGTCGGTTTCCTTTCCTCTTTCAATCAGGGCCAGAGCGAGGAGGGTGTGGGCTTCTTTTTCATGCGGCGCCATTTTGGCGGCGGCCTGTGCGCAGTTGATAAGTTCCTCCCAGTCGCGTTCGTAAAATGCGAGGTAGGCGCGGTCCCTGGCGGAACAGAGCCGGTTCCATTCCCTGATATATTTCGCGCTGACTTCAGAATATTCAAACAGCAGATCAATCATTTCATCCTGCTCTTTTTCGAGACGGGTTTTAACCTTTTCATATTTTGCGGCATCATCAAGGCGTTTCTGCCAGACTTTCTTCGCCTGTTCACGGTCAATCCTTACGCCTGTCACAAGATCATATCCTGTCATGCCGGCTATGTCCGACAAAGCGCCTGACGTGACCCTGTAAATCGAATCCATCTCCGCTGCCTTGTCTTTGGTTTCGAGCATTTTCTTATAGACACTGAAAAAACGGTATTTCAGATTGGCGATTTCCGGAGCCACCAGTTCTGATTGTTTTTGCAGGATGAAAGGGGTGAGGGTTTCGAAGTTCTTTGCTTCGGCAAGTGCTTTCTCAATGCTGTACAGGGCCATCACTGTCCGGTCAATATCATATTCATTCTTCCCCTCCGAAAGTCTCCGGGTGAACTGCCTCTGGATTTCATCCACTTTGGGTTCGGCATCTTTAATGAAAGCCGGGCGTTCCGGAGCATTTTTTCTGGGGTGAAGCCAGAAAGCAAGGAATATGCAGAGTAAAAACAGCAGACCCAGGGGAAGGATGCATCCGAAGAGTGCGATTTTGTTTTTACCATTCATATTTCTTTTTCTGAAAACACGATTGCCTCGAAAACTTTAAATTCGGCATCCGCTTCCTTCCAGGCATACGGATCGAGTCCGGCTTTGAGGGAAAGGTGTCCCATTGTCGTTTCCTTATCCCACCCCTGTTCAGGGGCGACCTGGGGAAGGAAGACAGAGTTGTGAAAATCCTTGGAAAGAATGATCCCGTGTTTTCCGATGATAAAATCATCGGTTGACTTTATTTTCTCCGGCGGGGTCAGGACTGAGATTTCAATTACGATATCTGACAGTTCCTCCAGGGATTTAATCTGCTGGAATCTGGGATCCTGAAAAGCTGAATGCGATGCATTGTGGATGATATTGCTGCACAGTGGTTCAAAGGCCTCTATATTTCCAATACAGCCGCGGAGAGCCCCGTCTTTTGTGTGGAGTGTTACAAAACAGGAGCGCGTTTCGCGGAGTTTTCCGGGCAGGGAATCCGGGGTGGAGAGGGGCTGTTTTTTCAAAACATTTTCAATGCTTGAGCGGGCAAGGGCAAGCATCATTTTTTTTTCAGCAGGGGAATAGACTTCAACCGTTTTCATTGCAGCAGCCTCCGTTTTGAGCTTAAAAAAACAAAACTTCTCCAGGGGAGAAGTTCTGTTTTTGTATGATTTATATCCGGAAAACTGATTATTTCAAGCCTTCGGGAATCTTCAGAGTCATGGGCGCTTTGAGTTTTCCGTCTGCAGGAAGTCCGGGATTGGCTTTCCTGATGTCATCGGTTCTAAGCCCGTACATAGCTGCAATGTCTTCCACGGTATCGCCATCTGAAACTTCATGTTCGGCATATGTGACGGACGAAGAAGACGCTCCTGAATTCATGCCGACGGCTGAATTTGAAGCAGGAGTCCTGCCTTCAAGTTCGTTGAGGAGTTTTTCCTCTTCGCTCGGGCCTGTAGTCGCTTTTGCGGGTTCAACAGGAGCAAGGGCGGCATCAGGACCTTTGGCTGCGGCCTTGGGTGCTGTCGCTTTGGCTGCGGTTGCGGCATGAGCGCCAGCCTCAGGAATGACAAGCTTTTGTCCGACCTGGAGAGGCTTTTTCGGGTCAATGTTATTGGCTGCGGCAAGGGCGTCCGTCTTTATATTGTACTTGGCTGCTATTTTCCAGAGGGAATCATTGCTTCCGACAGTATAGGTGCCGTTGGACGGGTGGGTTGCATCGGCTTTGCCGGAAGCGGCTTTTCCATGGGAGGCAAGCTTTTCCGGAGATACGGGAGATCCGCCCGGAGGAATCATGAGCGTGACACCGGTCTTGAGCGGTTTCTGGAGGGACATTTTATTGTAGGCGGCAAGTTCTTCTTTGCTGACACCGTAATTTCTTGCGATTTTCCAAAAGGAGTCGCCGCTTTTAACCGTGTATTTTATAGGTTCGGTTTTAATTTCAGGAACCGCCAGGGCGTCTAATCCGGTTACGGGAGTGACAGGTTGTACTGCCGGCGTGTCAGACGGAGCCGGAATATAAGGCCTGTCTTTCAATACTTCCTGAGTTTTACAGCCGCCGGTCAAGCTGAGTGCTCCTATCGCAAGGACATGAACAGCCGCGACCCCGAATAAAACCGCCATACGCTTATTACTCACTTTCAAACCTCCTGTTAATTATCAAAGTAAATTTTTGACCTCGATCCTTATAGTCTTTGAACATGTCCATGCTAGCACAACCAGGCGATAAAAGAACCACATCTCCCGGTTCAGCTTTATCACATGCGGCAGTCACAGCATCTTCAAAGGTATTAAATATTACGCAACTTATATCATTTTTCCACAAATTTGCCAATTTATTTTTACATTCTCCTGCAAGAAAAACCGCTTTTATCCTGTCTTTTTCGTCCAGCACGGATGTGAAATCCATGTTTTTGTCCAGCCCTCCTGCTATCAGACAGACATTTTTTTTTGCTCCTACAGCCCGAAGGGCGACTATCAAGGAATCCGGATTTGTGGCCTTTGAATCATTGATGTAAGTGATCCCGTTTGATTTTCCTACTATCTCCAGCCTGTGGGATCCGGTGCGGAATCCGCATATTCCTTTTTTGAGAAGATCGAGCGGCGGTTCCGGGATAACTGAAAAAACAAGAGCGAGAGACGCCATCAGGTTTTCGGCATTGTGCGCACCCTGCAGCTGTGTTTCAGAAAGTCCCATGAAAGCTTTTCCCCCGATGTTTATTTCCCCGTTCCTGTCGAAATAATAGTCCGCAGTTTCATCCGAGCATGAGATTGTGACCGGTTTTTCCGCCCCCGGGAAAAACTCGTTCCAGTATGGCAGGAGATCCGAACGCATGATTCTATTCCCGGGAGATTTTATGTTTTTGAAGACGCGGAATTTTGATTTCGCATAGTCTTTTTCCGTTTCATAACGGTTCATATGGTCTGAAGTGATGTTGAGAAGCGCGGCCGCCTCCGGTGCGAAATTCGCAGTGCCGTCAAGCTGGAAGGAGCTGGTTTCGACCACAAGAAAATCGTATTTGTCAGGATCAAGTACGGATTTTGAGAGGGGGATGCCGATGTTTCCGGATGCGGCTGATTTTCTGCCTATTGAATTTAAAAGGTGACAGGTGAGTTCGGTTGTTGTGGTTTTCCCGTTTGTACCCGTGACGGCCAGTATTGGAGTTTTGCAGAATCTGAAGCCGAATTCAAGTTCGCTGATTACCGGGATTTTACTTCTTGTGGCGGCTTGTCCAAGAGGGGAAGTGTTGCTGATGCCGGGGCTTATGACAATCAGGTCGGCGTCGGGAAGTTTTCCGTTTTTCCATTCGAGACGGAAGTCAAGCCGGTCGTCTCCGGTGGATTTCATGAAACCTTCGAGTCCGGGAGGGGTTTTCTCGTCAAATGCGCAGACTTTGAAACCTTTTTTCAGGGCTAGTTCGACTGCGGCGCGCCCGCTGATTCCGAGTCCGAGGATGATTACGTTTTCGATTTTTTTCATACAATAGGGGATTTATGAGGGATGTCCGCCATGATTTTCATCTCAGTTTCAGTGTTGCGAGGCCGACAAGGGCCAGTATGCCGGACAATATCCAGAATCTTATTACAATCTGGGATTCAGCCCAGCCGAGTCTTTCAAAATGATGATGTATGGGTGTGCATAGGAAAATCCGTTTTTTGAAGAGCTTAAAACTGGCGACCTGCAATATGACAGAAACGGCTTCCATCACAAAGACGCCGCCTACGATAATCAGGGTCAATTCCTGTTTTACCAGAACTGCAATGAGGCCTATTGAACCGCCTAGTGCAAGGCTTCCGGTATCGCCCATGAACATTGACGCAGGCTGACAGTTGTACCAGAGGAATCCAATGCAGGCGCCCATTATTGCCGCTGCGAAAACAACAACTTCGCTGGATCCGGGGATGAAAGGCACATTCAGGTATCCTGCAAAAATCTTATGGCCGCAGATATAGGCGAATATGCCGTAGGTGAGGGTGCAGAAGATGGAACAGCCGACAGCGAGCCCGTCCTTGCCGTCGGTCAGATTGACGGCATTCGAGCATGCGACAACAACCAGTGTGGCGAATCCAAAGGCGATTAGCGCCGGTATGTTTTCAATAATCGGGTTTTTCTGGAACGGAACCGTGATCTGCCTGAAGAGAAGGTGTGTTTCCGGAAGCGAATCGAGATACCATGCTGCGGCAAAAGCAATGAGAATCTGCAGGAACAGTTTTAACCTCCCCGGAATTCCGTCTCGTCTGCCAAATGCGACCTTTGTGTAATCATCCCAGAATCCAACCCCGCCAAGGGCGAGAAGGGTTACGAGGAAAACCGTTACAAGCGGATTGAACGGAAGAGACCATAGAATCGTGGAAACGGTAATGCTGGCGATGATGAGAATGCCGCCCATTGAAGGCACTTTGTCTTTTTCCGGATTTACGTGTATGTCTGGTACAAGCCCTTTAAGCCGTGAAGGCGCGGTTGTCCTGAGTCTTTTCAGTGTTCTTACCGTGAACGGGCCGAACAGAAGTGCGATGAGCATTGCCGTGAGAGCGGCGCCTCCGGCTCTGAACGTCACATATTGAAAAAGCCGCAACGGCCCGAAATAAGTGTCGAGATCAGTTAAATAGTATAGCATTTTAGAGTCTTCATTTGTGTTAGGCGCATATAAAAGCGGCGTCTGCCGGTTTTATCCGCATTTGCTGTAGCCGCAACTCTGACATTTCAGGCAGTTTTCCTGATAATAGAGGCTTTTATCGTTGCACTGCGGGCATATCATTAGGTTCTTGTTCTGTGTTTTGTCCTGCTTCTTCTTTGATTTTTCAGGCTGTACGGCCGTCGGCTGTACGCCGTTGCCATTTTCCTTTTTCTTGATCATCCCGATTTTCACCAGGTGCTTTTCTATCACGAGTCCGATGTCTGCCGCAAGCGAAGGAATGTATTTGCCTTCGGAGAAATATCCGCCGTTCGGATCGTAGATGCTTTTCAATTCATCTACGAGGAAGCCGGGTTCCGGTTCTTTCCGGAAAACCGCCGAAATCAGCCGCGTCATTGCCACAATCCAGCTCAAATGCTGAAGGTTTTTTGTGTTTATGAAAAGTTCGTAGGGCCTTCTTTTCCCGGTGCCCTCCTCAACAATGTCGTTGATTGTGAGGTAGAGGGCGTCTGGGGCGAGGGGGGTCTTTATTTTGTACGTTGTTCCCTCAAGCTCTTTCGGCCTTGGCAGATCCGGAATCACGGCATTCTTCCCGTTCTTGGCCTGCCCGTCCTCCTTTTTCACCAGGATTCCGGCAATCTTGTCCGAAGGTCTGAATGTTGTGCAACCCTTGAGTCCGTGATCGCATGCGAACATGTAGATGTCCTTGAATTTTTCATAGGGATAATCCGTGGGGATGTTGATCGTCTTGGATATTGAACTGTCAATATATTTCTGAAGTTCGGACTGGATTTTAACATGTTCTTCGGGGGTGACCTGATCCGCAGTGACAAAATAGCCGGGGATTTTAGAGTCTTTGTTATCGGTTTTGAATTTGCGGTAGGCGTAGTCTGAAACCTCGACAACAGTGAAGTCGTGTTCAGCTGAATTCCTGATTTTCCTGTCGTAGGTCAGCGCGAAAACCGGTTCAATTCCGCTCGAGATGTTTCCTGCGAACAGGCTGATTGTGCCGGTCGGCGCGATGGATGTCAGATGCGAATTCCGCAGACCGTGTTTTGAAATGTTCTTCCGGATTTCCTTGGGAAGCGAGGATATGAATTTGCCCTTTGGATATTTTGAAGGATCGAACATCGGGAAAGCACCTTTTTCCCTTCCCAGGCCGACGCTTGCATCGTATGCGGAATATGTGATGATTTTCATTATATCCGAGGAAATTCTGACTGATTCGGGGGAGCCGTAGCGGATTCTCATGAAAATCAAAAGGTCGGCGAGTCCGGTTATGCCCAGGCCCATGCGCCGTTTGTTTACAGCCTCCTCCTTCTGTTTTTCGAGGGGATATCCGCTTATTTCCACGATATTGTCCAGGAATCGCACGGCCGTTCTGACAGTCTGCTCAATTCCGCTGAAATCTATTTTCGCTTTCGGCGTGAAGGGGTTGCTGACGAATTGCGTCAGGTTGACCGAGCCCAGGAGGCATGCGCCGTACGGGGGCAGCGGTTGTTCGCCGCATGGATTGGTGGCGCATATCTGTTCGCAGTAGTGGAGGTTGTTCATCTGGTTCACTCTGTCGATCAGGATGAATCCCGGCTCGGCATAGTCGTATGTGGACTTCATTATAAGTTCCCATAGATCGAGGGCGTTCAACGTCTTGTATGCATTTCCGTTGAAGACAAGATCCCATTTTTCCTTGTTCTTCACCGCTTTGATGAACTTGTCGGTTATGGCGACGGAAAGATTGAACATCTGGAGATTGTTGTTCTTGTGTTTGGCCGTGATGAATTCCTCGACATCGGGATGGTCGCATCTCATGACCGCCATCTGTGCGCCTCTGCGCTGTCCCGCGCTCATGATGGTTTTGCAGGTTGAATCCATGACCTGCATGAAGCTTATGGGGCCTGAAGATTTCGCCTCGCATCCTTTGATGTGTGAGTTTGCGGGTCTGAGTGTTGAGAAGTCGAACCCGACTCCGCCTCCCTGTTTCTGTGTCACCGCCGAGTCCTTGACAACATCAAAAATGCCCTCAATGGAGTCGTCTATTTTATTCATCACATAGCAGTTGAACATTGTCACTGCGGCGCGCGCCGTGCCTGCATTTGAAAGAATCCTTCCGCCGGGAAGGAACCGGTAACCGCTCAGGATCTCGAGGAAATTCTTTTCCCACAGTTTCCTGTCCTTCTCTCTTGCGGCCGCAGCCCTGGCGACACGAGACCAGGTTTCCTGCACCGTCTTGTCTTCGGGAACGCCGTTTGAACCTTCATAGCGGTATTTCCTGTTCCATATTTCTGTCCCGACATCGAAGAATGTATTTGATCCCACTTTTATCTTGTCCTTGTTATTTCAGATCATGAATCAGTCAATTCACAATGTTGATTTTCATCGCTTTTTCAAAACCGGAATTCAGGTTGAATATAGCCAAAGGAAATCCCAAGACAAGTGCATGAGAAAAAATAATGGATAAATTGGTCTTCTTCGGGAATACCTGCTATGGTTTTTCAGGAAAACAGTCACTGGCGTCTCACTGATTATTCAGTTTGTTTTCCCGCGTTGACTGTGGAAACATGTTTGTAGTTCAGTATCAGTTCATCGGCAGTCATAAGGCCTGAATTTTCAAGAGCATCTGTTGCGGCGAGAATCCTGTCCGCCGACGCGGACAAAGTCCGTCCTGTATTTTCTTGCCCCTGTGTGGGGTTCGCCGCGTCGGCGAAAGTTCTTTTTCCCCATCCCCTTGCTGTCTCCAGGGGAAAGCCCGAATACCGCTAAGGCACTGTCACGAAATAACCTTTACATTTGGCGGGAGTTTCAGGTGTTTGCCTTCTTCGTTGCTTCACCCTTCGTTCGCCGTGGCGAACTCAGGGTTTGCGCCTAGAATCCAAACGCCTGTATCTCCCGGACGCCCAAGTTATTTTTAGCGGCTCCTGCGCCCGGTATTTTAAGGCTAACAAGGTCTCAATCCCCATATCCGCCGATATTTTGCCTTTGTTCACGGTGCGTCTCTGATTATAGAATCAATCCCATCTTCTCCCGTGTCGCCAGAACAACCTCGCCCGGATCGCGGAAAGGGTTGTGCAATGCCTCGTTGATTAACATCGCGGCATAGTACCGCTTATACTCCCACAGGCCATGCTCCACCAGCATCACTGCAGTCTTTGACCGTGCCGGCGATTCGGCTATAATCCGGAAAACCGTTAAGGCATCAGCCAGACGCTTTTCACAATACCCCGCAGCCTGACTCCATTTCTTCTCAAAAACTTCCGCCAGAACTTCAAGGTCAAAATCTTCCAGCAGCATCGGATCTTGTCCGCCCCACCGGTACGGAAAACCTTTGACCACAAAAGCCACATCTTCCTGTCCGCCGCGAAGCTGACACATTTTTTTGACCATATCAATTGTCCGGTTCGTGAGCGCCGTTTCCTGCGGATCCCAGTTATATGCGAACGGAACTTCGATGTAATTTTCCGGTCCGGGCAGATCCTCCCACATGATATTGATAGAAGTATTGAGCGTCTTCAGCTCTTCGAAGCTCTTATGCACACCGCCAAGATGTGCACCGGCGCTTATATGCAAATCCGGAAATTCCTTTTTTACCGCATCAATAATACCACCGGCAAATTTTACGAACAGCGAACCAACGCCGTTTGCCGCCGACTTTCTGCACACCGCGCAGTCAAACCGGCACTTTCCGCCGAATTCTGTTCCGCCAACCTGGAAGCAAATCCCGTCCGGGTTGACCGGAGCATATTCTTCCCGGATGGTTTTAAGAACAGTATCCCGCCATTCGGCGATGTCGCATTCGCTGTTAAGGCACACCGGCGAATTCCAGCTCCAGTTAAACCCCCACAATACGCGAATGTTGAGACTATGGGCATACCCCTGGATTTCCTGTGCCCTGACCGGTACTTTGTCATGCCAGAGTACAACAGTATCCATGCCCGAAATGTGCATGTTGTCGAGATACTTCTTCCAGTTGAACACCCGTCCGCCCCATGTCCACAGACCAATATGATCGATTTTTGACACCATACGTCATTTCCCTTTTTAATGTTATGCTAATCCGGAGTTTCTGTTTTCATTGCCATTCCGCAGCGTCCGGTCTGTTTAACTTCGCGGTACTGGATTGCCGCCAACAAGTTACTGAATGGGCAATGTTTTCCTGAAATACTCATAATAAGCCTCATAAGCAGCGCGGTCAGAGCGCATAAATTCACGATAACCCCATGACAGGTTGCGTTCGGCGTAGTTAGACATTAGTTCAAGCTTCCGAACTAATCGATTAATCGGCACCGCCCGCCAGTCTTTTGAGAAACGCGGGTCGTTGACATTTCCTTTTGCCCCGTACCGGAGGACAAAATCATCCAAGTCAGCAACCGGTAGTTCCCCGGTTTCAACATTGCCCCATAATCGAGTCCCGGCATTGCGGCAGGCCGTAGCATATGCCTCAATAAATGGTTCCGTATCCTTGTCTGTAAAGCAGGAGAGATGCTGCCCGCCATTGTCCTGCAAACACAAAATATCAATCTTTGCATACCTCAGCGTCTCTGACCATGCGTCAACATATTCTTCCGGTTCGTAGTAAGTGAAATCCATGCCCTTGCCAGTCGTGTCCGGCATGAAAAATGGTGATACGACAACGGGAAGACATGGCGTTTTCGCCTTGCAAAGTTCGACCGCTCCCCGATATAATTCGCCAATATTTTTCAGCCATCCGCGCGGCATATGGATTTCATACGGCAGATACCATCCGGAAAAAGAATCATGCCTTCCATAGCGTTCATGAATCATGGCAATTGACATGTCCAGCATATGCAGTTCCCGGAGGGGATCGAAATCTACGGACCATGTGCTGTTTCCGCCAACCTCGATGATCGCCTGCATCTGTCGCTTGTCGCATTCGGAAAGCAGAAATTCCAGTAAATCCGGGCCGGCCGATGACGAACGCGCCATACATTTATTGACTCCTTGGAAAAAGAACATCAAGTCTAATCCAATGTCCTGCATCTGATCGAATTGCCGCATCCAGGAATCATGGGGCAATTGATAATTATAATCTTCAGACACGAAGTTTGAATGTCCGAGATTCCATAGTGCGCCGGAAATCAAGGGCTTACAAGTCATACGCATATCTCCTTACGGTTTTGACATTGAATTGACTCCTCCCGGACATCATGGTTTCAGTATTGGAATCTGGCAGTATAACGGTTGCAGTCGTAGAATCAGGAATTTGAATGTCAAGTTTAAAGTCATCCATTCTCATTTCCCAGGCAACCTTGATCCTGCCGTAAGGCGAATCGTATTCGGCTTTAACCCAATCGAGTCCCTTGACCGGATGCGGATGAATGATTATATGCTTGAACCCCGGGCTTTCCGGATCGGGAACAATCCCCGCCAGATACTGGTACATCCAGGCGCTTATGTCGCCGAACATGATGTGGTTTAACGAAGAATCGCCGTTCCAGCTTTCCCACAGCGTTGTGGCGCCTTGTTTCAGCCAATATGCCCAGCCGGGAAATTCCGGCTGGGTAATCAGTTTATATGCCAGTTCAGCATGACCATTGTCAGACAGTGCGCGCGGAACGTATTTGGCTCCGAGAATGCCGAAATCCGGTTTGCACCCGTTGTTCTTCAGGGCCTCCGCCAGCTTCGCGACAACCTTCTTTTTTTCCGAATCATCCACAAGCCCCTGATAGATTGCGCAACCGAGCGCAGTCTGTTCACCATCTGCATATATGCCGTCACCTTTATAGAAACGCCGGTTAAACGCTGCTTTGATTTTTACCGCAAGCCCGGCGTATTTCTTCTGATCCGCAATTCTGCCGTTGATTGCGGCGAACCTCGAAAGCAGCATGCAGTCAACATAATAGTATGCAGTCGAAGTAAGGTTGACCGGGGTGATGCGGTTCAAGGCGACGTGACACCAGTCGCCAAGACCAAAAGAAACAATGTGATCCTTTGCCATGCCGGTGCAATAGTCAACGTATTTTTTCATCGAATCGTAGTGAGTTACAATGGATGAGGCATCGCCGGTGTAAAGATAAACATACCAAGGAATTAGAAGGAAGGCGCTGTCCCAGGCGGGACCGCTGCCCCAGTTGAATCCCCAGCCCGCACTCGGCACTATGCCTGGCAACTGTCCGCTCGGACGCTGGATGTCGGCGAAGCTGTCAATCCATTGGTTGTAGGCTTCTGAGGCGGAATAGTTGAACAGTCCGGTCTCGGCAGCGAGCTGTGCATCTCCCGTCCATCCGTTTTTTTCACGGTGCGGACAATCAGTCGGAATTCCGGTAAAGTTACCGATATATGACCAGCAAGTGCAATCCTTCAGACGATTGAGTACTTCATCTGAACATGAAAATCTGCCGATCTGTTCAAATGCTGTATGAACCACTCGCCCTTCAATGTCCTCAAGCCTGGCATCGGCTGAAATTCCACTGATACGCACATATTGAAATCCATGGTAGGTGAAGCGCGGCTCCCACACTTCCTTCCCGGCACCCTTCAGAATGTAGCGGTCGGTCTGGCAATCACCTCCCTTGATATAAGCTGCAATATGTGTCTGGTCTATGTCGCCGCCGCCTTTTAGCCGCTCCGCATAGTTGACGATCAACTCAGCCCCTCTTTTTCCGGAGACGGTTATTCGCACCCAGCCGGAGATATTCCTTCCGATATCGCAGACAACGCTTCCGTCGGGGAGATTCCATTGTTTTGCCGCAGGCAGCGTCTGCATCACTTTGCACGGCGGCATGGACTGGAGCTGAAGAACGCCTCCGGGAGGAGAAACCTCTGCGGCCGTTTTCCAGTTGCTGTCGTCGTAATCCGGCAAGAGCCAGCCGTCAAGCTCAAGACGGGCATCGTAGGTTTCACCGTTGCGAAGCCCGTCGAAAATGATTGGTCCGCTGGAAATTTTCCAGGAGTCGTCACTGCAAAGAACAATTTTATTGTCCACTTCCAAATCTAACAATAATTTTGGATAATCCCTCCATGCCGCCTTATCAAAGTTCCAGACTTCTGGAGTGTGGCAGTTATACCAGCCGTTGCCAAGAACTACGCCAAGAACGTTTTTACCGCAAATAAGGCAAGAAGTAACATCATATGTTACATATCTGACTCGTTTATCGTAATGCGTTACGACCGGATCAAGGACATGGTCTCCCACCTTGCTTCCGTTAATATAAAGTTCATGATATCCAAGACCGCAAATGTAAACCTTGGCGGATTGCACCGCTTTGGTGTAATCCAGTGCCTTGCGGAAAAATGGCGCCGGCAATACATCAAGATGGGGGTTCCAGAGGATCGCATCCGGTCTACCAATCCATTTTGCCTCCCACGTCCTTCTTTTCATTTTTCTTGCTCCCGTTTCTTCCTGCTATAGAGCTTCCACAACAAGATCTGTAACCGTGTTGCGGAGGCGAATCGTTGTTTCAGGTGAATTAGGTGAATGGGTGGTCGCAAACGCAATGGCTATCTGCCGCTCCGGTTCGCCGATTCCAAGAACTGTGTCAATTCCCGCATGACTGAAGGTTTGCGGGCAGGTTGATTGGCCGAACCCGAACCAGTGATCCTTAAGGTCTCTCCTGATCAGCCAGCCCAAACCCCAGGGTTCATGTATCCGGGGGCTGCCGCTCTTCACGGCGTTTGCAATCAGAGTCTCGTACTGAATACGATGCATTTCCGCCACTTCCTCCTTGCGGATGAGCACGCGCCCCTTCCAAACTCCCTGGTTGAGGTGTAACTCAAGAACTTTGATCATATCTTCAAGCCGACCAAAACACCCACCGCCTGGATGACCAAGAAGCTTGAAACGGGCTGTATCTATGAGGCATGGCAAGTCCTTCGGTTGCGGAGTAAGGGCAACGTGGGGATCGGACGGGATCTGAAAAGTCAGGCTCTCCGCATTGAGGGGAGTGAAAAGAAACTCGCGACATATCTCTTCCCAGGAAGCCATTTTCATGGTGCGCCGGACAGCTTCGGCTGCCAGAAACAGGCCGCTTGCTGCGTGATATTCCGTCTTGCTTCCGGGTTCCCATTCGACGGGCGCAGCGCAACAGGCGGCAACGCCTTTGCCCCATTCGTCATGCGTGTATACTGCGGACAATGGACACCGTGGAATACCGGCGGAATGCGTGAGGAGATGCCGGATCGTGGTTACATCTTTCCAACCTCCGCGATACTCAGGAATATAGGCATGAACCGGGGCATCGTAATCGACAAGCTTCTTCTGATGTGCAATCATTATAACCGTAGCAGATATGCCTTTCGAAAAAGAGTAGAGCATGTGGGAGACACGGGCATCAAGCGGATTGGCGCGCTGCCCGTGGCTGCAATAGGTTCCCCAATAGTGTTCGAACAGCCTGTCTCCATTCCTGTCAACCATTAACCCTGCACCGGGAAACGAACCGTTTGCCAGTTCCATACCGATGAAATCAACAAGCTTTTGAAAACGATGTGATGACATAATTATTCCCTTCCTGATTCCGTAAGGAGCCGTAAAGGTTTCAAGCATTTATTTTTCCGGAAAGGCGAGGATCCTGTCTTCTAAATTTGCTACGATTCCGTTTTCATGGCCTCTGCCTGACACGACGATATATTCCACTTTCCCATTAGCCTGCTTAAGTTTTTCGACAAGCAGATCGGAATTCCATTTGGGAACGGCAGAGTCTTTGTCTCCGTGAATGACAAGAACGGGAATATCCTTCAAGTCATCAATATGGTTAATTGCCGATCTGTCCCGATAAACTTGCGGGTTTTCCGAAGGCGAACCGCCGTATGCTGATGCTATGGAATCCCGATAATGTCCTTCATTGTAAAATCTGGCATAATCAGTAACTCCAAATATGTCACATACAGCTTTGACTTTCTCTTTATGCCTGGCGGCAAATACTAGAGCGGAACCGCCCCCCATTGAACATCCCATCACATAATATCCCGATGCCAGCGAAAGTTTTCTATTGAGAAAATCAAGCATTTCCAATGTGATGTTTTCCGCAGTCTCATTAAACCACGAGCTTGTCCCATACTCGGGAACAGCGACTATGCAGCCATTCCGGGAAGCTTTCTCCCTGAACGCTTTAAAAACATCGGAAGTGAAATTGTTCTCCAGCGCTGATCCGCCGCGCCCATGAAAGAACAATATGAGGGGGTATTGTTTTTGGGATTCATAGTTTTCCGGCACCTTTATATATCCTTTGTTCCTGCCAAATGAAAACACCCCTTCATATGGAATGGAGTCTGTCAGCATCTTAGGCATCTTGCTGTTTCCGGTCCCCTTGACTATGCGCGTCAGTCCGTCTTGAAGGTGTTCTGTTTTTCCGGCAACTTGCATATTGCTGTTTATTCTATAGACATGCCGTTGGAAACCCTCAAAATGATCTTCCATGGTGCTGTTCCGAGCCTTGATTTGACGCTTTTCGAAAAGCACCTCGATCTGCTTTTCTCCGCCATTCAATTCCAAGGCCGACAAGTCAAAACGGGCCGCAACAGGTTCTTTTGAACTGTTAACGGCAATGACATAGATTGCATCTCCCTGCCTCTTCGTGAGAAGCTGGATTGACGGTGCCGCGCATTTGACGGATGGCGCCTCCAATGTTGATGCCAGGATAGGCGTCAACTCCTTCAGTTCCTGGAACAGCCCCTTGATTCGTTCCCACTGGGATTTGCTCTTGGGATGGGATGCCCAATAAAAAATGCCACTACCCCCGTTGATCGCGGAAATATAGGTTGAAAACTCCTGTTCCGCAGGCGTATAATCACGACTGGCCCAATAGGCATAGCCTGCACCCAGCAAAAAGATCCAATTTGGTTTGCCCGCTTTTCGCCCCATCGCTTCCATGGTCTTCATGTAATCTCCGGTAACCTGGAAATTGCCGCCCGGAGTCCATGCATAATAATCAATGGAGACAACGTCCCCTGGAAAATCCAGGTTTTTGCCCTTCAAATAGGTCAGCCCCCATTGGTTTTCATTGATATAAACCGGATGATAGGGATCCGCCTGTTTCAACTCTGCACACCTGTCTTTGATCAACGCGTAGTTCTCCCTTCCCCACTGAAGGGCAAATCTTTCGTCAAATATATCCCACGCCAGAAGGGCGGGATGATTTTTGAACTTCACGATCAACGCCATTGCCGACTCTTTTTCTTCGGCGTGAAATGCCAGAGTCACTTTGATCCCCGCTTTTAAGGCATCATCCAACATCTGCCTGATTGTTGCATCATTCCCCGGTCTGAGAGTGAACGGATACCAAATGGCGTTGCATCCGTTTTCCGCCAGATATTTCAACACTTCCGCTGTCAGCGGCCCCTCCCAGGCAAAACCCAGGGGCATGAACGGTTTCCCGTCAACCACCGCCATCCGGATCAGATGATCAATTTTGACCTCGTACGGCACCGGTTCTATTTTGCGGAAGCTTTTATTGGTATCGGCCAGCTGTTTTTCCTGATTATTGAACAGTCTGGCCTTCAGCTGATAATTTCCGACAGCCAAATCGCCAACCCGGATCTTTAAGTCCATCTCCCGCGCCAATTGATCCACCACTTTCTTGAAAACCGTCTTGCCGTCTGGGGCGCACCCCTCCAGTTCCAGTTTTGCGCCTTTTAACGAGTCCGCATTTAAATTGAACCGGACTTTTATCAGCATCTCCTTTTCCTGTGTGTAAAGATCATACTGGGGAATCAGCGTGAAATATGAGGGGATTTCGAGTTGCTCGTTTCCTGCATAATAAATCGTCTTCTTGTCCTGGGAATAGAGTGCGGTATGCAGAAGGTACTTGGTCTCGGACTTGCCCGTCACCGCGCCTAGCGCAATGGTCTTATTCTCCCCTTTTGCAAGCTTGACGGTCTGTTCAAAATCGCCTGACGGCGTCCCCTCGGCATTTTTCAGGTTGGCAACAACAAGGAATGTACCGTCCTGATCCGAATCATTTCTCATTTTCATTGACAGGAGAACCTTGTCATCGGAACCCCGCTGCAACTCCGGTCCGTTGCAGCCGAAACAGTAGCGATTCAATATTTTCTGATCGATGTGAATCTGTCCAAATCGTTCCGGGGTGTGATAGCTGCCATACGTTGGCGACCAGCAGTTAAATTCCTTCTTATTCCGGTTATTCCGACAGATATTCATCCCCCACCAATCCCCAGTCCCGCGGTCAATACCCGTTTCCCCGAAAGGCAGGAACACTTCCGCACTCCAGTAATTGCCATCCGTATGGGTCGCCACGCGCCATGCGCCATTCCAGGAAAGATCCCCGCAAAACGCGTCGCTTTGGACTCCTTTCTGATTGAACGCCAACTGATAGTAATAACTTCGTGTAAGCTTGGGATCAATAAATACCTCGATTGAGGAATCAGTCCAGACAGAACCGTCCCGTTCCGATATTTTACATTCATTTTCCCCGGCATTTTCATCGAAGCACTTGATGCCGATATAGATTCCTTCGGCATTATACCAGATCCGCGCCTCGGTTTGCTCAATTGCCGTCTGTCCATTAATGTTGACCAAGTCCAGCTTTTCGGCCTTTTCCCAAACGGCTTCCTCCAATCGGCCATCCAGCGCCACCGTTTCATCAAAACGCCTGGGTTCATATTTGGGTACTTCGGTAATGACCTTATCCTGATTGCCTTCTTGGGTTTGCAGGGGAGCCGCATCCAGCGCTGTTTGATAAGGGGTCAAGTTTTCACCTTCTTCCAATTGGGCCGCATCCACCCAGAAAACACCCTTGGTCAGCGGATAGACGCCGATCACATCGTCACCCAGGCCGCGGCCTTTGTTGACAAACGGATTGCTATATCGCTGCCATTGGTCGGTCAACACGATTTCCCGTCCATTAAAAGACACTTTCATTCCCGGCGTCTGGCTTTTCAGATACGCGGAAAATGTGTATTTCACCTTGACCTTGGTTCCCAGAGAAGTGGAACGCAAGAGGAGACCGCCCGTGTCAATTTTATCAAATGGATTATGGATTCGCATGCTGCGCCTGCCGTCGAACGCAGACTGACGGTCCACTCCATAGTTTTTAACCCACTCCTCGAAGTGCGTCACCCAATAAGGATCGGAAATGCCCCAATGGTTACATCCCCAGTAATCCGGCAAATCGTCAAGGGTGCATTGCTCAAAGCTGCTGTTACGCAAAATATTCCGGATTGGTTCAGCTTCTGCCCGGGGATTGTCGGTTGACCGCGTGACAGCAACCTTCAAATCATCGAGCCAGAGGTTCAAATTATAGGCACAGAAAAAAATCTTGCCGTTTTCGGGAACGATGTCGTTCACGTCGCCGATAGGCATGTTATCCACATAAACCCTGGCTTGATTTCCTTTTATCGCAATTCGGAAAGTGATCCATGGGGCGCTCTCTCCAACTTCCATTTGCTTAGGCAAACTTCCCACCAGCCCCGCCCGGGTTTGCCTGTTGCCGACGCATTCAATATAATTGATCGAATCGCCCCGGCAATAGAGTCGAAAACTGGCTGTGCTCTTGGGCAAATCCTCGCTACTGCACCGGATGAAAATCCCAAAATGCTGGTCTTTGGGATCGAGTTCCATACGCTTGACTTTGAACTCCACCTCATAATCCTGCCAACCGACTTCGCCCATCCCAAAAGCGATACTCCGATTCAAGTTTCCGACTGTTTTCAGGATGCCATCCTCCACCAGCCAAGAACGCCCATCGAACTTGAAATTGCGTATTGCAATGGTTTCGCCTGAAAAGTCCGTCTGGAACGTGACTGCCTGATTCTTATCCGTTGCCGATGCTGAAGGGCTGCCCCCCGGCCTCTTTCCCTTTTCGATATCAGAGGCATCTGTCGCCCATACAGAACAGATAACCATTGCAAATACACCAACAATCAACAATTTCATATTCTTCTCCTTATTCCTGGTTTCGTTCAATAACATCAAAATGGAAAACTGCCTGTTCTATTGATTGACGCACCATCTCTTCCTGCTGGGCTTGTGCCCGGCCAGCTTCTGAAACCAACCATACATCTCGCTGTTCTTAAGCAGCTCAGCATGTCCGTCCACCATCAGGTAGTTCGAGCCTCCGGAATGGTTGAAATACATGGTTATGGTGTCGCCCCACGGGCCGTGATGCGTGTATTTATATCCTATTCCCGCCTGGGTGTTAAGCGCAACTACTGGCCTGTTGTCGGACGTAGCTTTCTGCCAGACGACATTTCCACAGACGACGATGACCAGGTCGGAGGCGTTCCTGATGCCGGACAGTTGAGTCAAGGCCGGCCCCATGGCTTTGTCCCCTGCATTAGGGGAATAAGGGTCAGAATTGGAGTTGTATATGTAGGACTGGGGACGCAACGGCCCATACATCCTGTTCGCAGTGTCGTCTGGACAGTGAAACGCCTCTATCTTGTTGAAGTTTGTAATATTCAGATAAGGAAAGAGCACGTAGTCCCATGGATTGTCTCTTCCGTCAACGCCGGCGCCGCCGCCAGCGTAGTAAGAGAGATCCGGAAGATAGTCATTGTAATCCTGTGTGTACATCATTAGAGCCAGTCCAATCTGCTTCATATTGCCTCGGCAGACAGACGCTTTGGCTAGCGATTTCGCTTGCTTCAGCGCCGGCAAAAGCAAGCTCGCCAAAATTGCAATAATGGCGATCACCACGAGCAACTCAATCAAAGAAAATCTTGTTCCTTTCATGGGATAGCCCTTTCCTTTAAGTGCTTTTTCTCACAATAAGTTCCGGCAGGAGAGTCTCAGACTCTTCTTGTTCGCCGTCAAGCATTCTCAACAGTTTTTTAATGGCCCGCCTTCCTTCCTCGCGGAAAGGCTGATGGATAGTAGTCAGGGGCGGGTCTGTTAAATCGGTTAATTGCAAATCATCATAGCCGATCAGGAAAATATTTTCCGCAAATGTAAAGCCCAGACTACGCAGTTTTGGCAATAATCCCATGGCATTACGGTCAGTTGTGGCAAAAACACCCAATCTGGTCTTGCAGGTTTTCCTTTTTGCGCAAAGGCGCAAGAGGGTTTCAGCATCAGCATCATCCTTTGCCGCCTTCACTTTATACCCGGCTTCCTGGATTGTTGCAGAAAAACTTTCAAAGCGTTCCTTGTCAGACGGTGAAAAACAAATGAATTCAGTGCAGGCTCTCTCCAGTAGATGTTTTGCAGCCAATCCGCCCCCGTAGCGATCATCAATGCCCAGTCTTGTTATGCCATGGAGATTTGCCTCTGTGTTTAACACAACAACAGATCCTCCGGCATTGTGATAATCCAATAACTCCTTTGTCAGGCGCTTGTCCTCCGATAATATATATGGATAAGTTATTATACCGGATTTAGATTCACTTGCTGCCTTCTTAAAAAAATCATAGTAGCTTTCCTGCGTAAGACCGAAGTGGAACCCAAGCGGGAATCCGGCTTTTTCCGCCGCCTCGGCCATGCCCATTACCAGATCTGCAATGAGATTATTGGAAAACTCAGGCAGGAATACGCCGATTGACGGCGAAATGCCTTTCTTGAGGGAGCGGGCTGCTAAATTTGGACGGAAGGATAATCGGGAAGCAGTTTTCTGGACAAGGGCCTTCGTCTTGCTTGAGACTATCGCATTTTTATCCGGCTGGGGATTGAGGGCACGCGATACCACCGAAATTGACAACCCTGTAATCCCTGCTATTTCTTTCAGCGTCGCCATTGCTGCCTCCCTAGACAAAACAATCGTTTGTTTAAATGAATTATATCACAAGACAGATATGCTGTCAAGATGCTGCAAGAAGTTTTATCAATATTTGAATTTCTGAGCCTAGTCAGGAAAATATCAGAGTGGAAATGAGATTAATCGAGGATATATTTCCTGTCAGTCTATAAATATACTTGAGGGGATTTCAACGATGAAGAATATTCTGATTCCGTTTTTTGCCTGTCTTTTTATTGCAGGGTGTGTCTCTGAAAACATCCTGCCTGTTCCGGATGAAAGCTATGTTCCCGACATTCAAATGGAGGAACTCGCCGAAAAAATGGTGAATGCAGTCGATCCCAACGGTATTTACCGGGAAAGCAATTCATATTTCCTTAAACAGGATATCGGATTGGACGGTAAGGTTTTCACCTTTGAATTTACATTCAAGAATCCTGACAAGTCCAGAACCCTCACATATCTTGACGGGAAGGTCATTCAGAAAATTGCATGTGACGGGAATAAATGCTGGGTAACGGATCGGAACAATAAAAAAACCGAGATTGCCGGCAATGATTTGGAACGCATTAAGCTTCTTGATGAGATGTCATCTCCCAAAGGAACGATACTGGATGTTTTCGACAAGGTTGAATTCGCAGGAGAGGCGAAGATTTATGATTCCCCATGCTATATTCTGTTCTGCCATCCAAAGATGAAAGACCTGGCTCCCATTGTTCTTTATGTGAGCAAGACCGATTACCTCACGAGAAAAATAATGACGCTGAAAGCCGGAAAACCTTATGTGGCGGTAATAAGAAAATATGCCTTGCTCAAAGGGATCATGATTGCGTCCGAAACAGAGATGGATATAAACGACGATGGCAAAATGGAGCTTATGACCCTGTCCGACTACAAAATCAACATAGATGTCCCCGATTCCGAGTTTGAGCAATAGGCAAATCTAGTGCTCTATAAATCTTAAAATTTCGTATAGACGAGTTAGATTGAGGATTGGATTTTTTTGTTCCGACTGATGGGCGATATAAATATCGTCAGAAGAAGGAACGGAAAAATACAGCCTCAA